>ENA-UBDJ01000277-UBDJ01000277.1-human-gut-metagenome-genome-assembly--contig:-NODE-277-length-30621-cov-5.510535_pt1 | contig 30621 bp, 20 predicted proteins | sample MGYA00244279_ERZ654774 | MGnify/ENA primary metagenome ERZ654774 (study PRJEB26926, sample SAMN06164701) | human gut metagenome | biome: ENVO:00009003; feature: ENVO:2100002; material: ENVO:00002003...
GTTCGTCGGCAGCGTCAGATGTGTATAAGAGACAGCCACCGGGAATTCCAAGCCTTTGGCGGAGTGCAGCGTCATGAGGACAACGGTATCCGCCTCCTCATTATAATTATCAATATCCGTCATCAAAGCGACCTCTTCGAGGAAGCCATTGAGATCGCCCTCTTCGTTATCCTCACTGTAGCGCAGAAGGTTGGAGGAAAGCTCCTGGATATTCTCCAGCCTGTCCTGATAGGTTTCACGATCCAACGCAAGGGAGTCGAGGTAGCCCGTATCTCGCATTGCCTTTTCAAACAGCTCGTTGAGCGGCAATTCCTCCGCCGCCTCGGCAAGCCCATCAATGATCTGGGTGAATGCCCGCAAACGCGGCGCAGCCCGCACCAACTGCTCATATTCATCCGCATGGGAAATCACTTCGTAGAGGCTCAGGCCCAGCCCGGCCGCAATCTGTGCGGCATGGTTGATGGTAGTTGCGCCGATGCCGCGTTTAGGCTCGTTGATGATCCTGCGCAGGCGGATATTATCCGCCGGATTACTGATTACAGAAAGATAAGCAAGCGCATCGCGAATCTCCTTGCGCTCATAGAAACGGTGGCCGCCGATCACACGGTATGGCACGCCCATACGCACAAAAGTGCGCTCAATTGCGTTTGACTGGGCGTTCATTCGATAAAGAACCGCATGATCGCTCCATTTTCTCCCTCCCTTGACGGAATCCATAATGGTATCTGCGATAAAGGTGCTTTCCTCCTGCTCGTCAAAGGCGTTATCCACCACAATTTTTTCCCCGGGGCCGTTCGCTGTCCAGAGATTTTTGCCCTTTCGCTCTGTGTTATGGGAAATAACAGCATTGGCTGCATCCAAAATATTCTGAGTGGAGCGGTAATTCTGCTCCAGGCGGATCACTTTTGCCTTATGATACTGCTCCTCAAAGGAGAGAATGTTCTCTATTGTAGCGCCTCGAAAGCGGTAAATGCTCTGATCGTCGTCGCCCACCACGCAGAGATTGCCGCTGCCTCCGGCCAGCAGGCTGGTAAGCCGATACTGTGCATGGTTGGTGTCTTGGTACTCATCCACCATCACATAGCGAAAGCGGTTTTGATAGCGGGTGCGCACCTCCTCGTTTTCCTCCAGCAGCTTCACCGTATTGACAATCATATCGTCAAAGTCCATTGCATCTGCATCCCGCAACAGCTTCTCATAAAGCCGGTAGGCTTCGCCAATCTTGCGCAAGCGCACATCGTCGCCCGCATCGTTCAGATAGTCTTCTGGGGAGATGAGGCTATCCTTTGCATGGCTGATCTCATGCAAGAGCGTTTTGTGGGAGAGCATTTTATCATCAATGTTGAGCAGCCTCTGGCATTCCTTCATCACACGCTTAGAATCATCCGTATCATAAATCGTAAAGTGGCTGGTATAACCAATGCTTTCCCCATCCCGCCGCAAAATGCGGGCGCAGGTGGAATGAAAGGTGCTTGCCCATATATCCTGCCCATCCGGGCCGAGCATTGCCTCCAGCCGCTCTTTGAGCTCACCGGCCGCCTTATTGGTAAATGTAATTGCAAGAATTTGCCACGGCTTCGCAGGGCGAACAGCCAATAAATCCGCGATCTCATCGGTATATTCCTGTGTGCCGTCGCGGTATTCCTCCAGCATACGGATTTCTTCTTCCGTGAGAGATACCGAAAATTCCCGAGCGCCATATGCGCATCCATATTTCACAATATTGGCAATCCGGTTGACGAGCACAGTCGTCTTTCCGCTCCCTGCCCCCGCCAAAATCAACAAAGGACCCTCTGTGGTAAACACAGCCTCCCTCTGCATCGGATTCATACGTGAAAATTCTTTTTCCATAACCTGCCTGCGCAGGGCCTGCAATTGCTCCTGAGTCATTATGCACCGCCTAAACTATGTAAATATGGAACCCTATTTTGATGAACTTCTATTTTTTTAAAAATGTTTCAATCCGATATCGAGGGCGTGCCTTCACTTCACTATAAATTTTGCCGATATATTCTCCCACCACGCCCAAACAGAACAACTGGATTCCGCCCAGCAGCCAGATGGAGCAGATAATTGCCGTCCAGCCGCTGACTGCAACGCCGCAGATTTTGGAAATCAAAGCATATAACAGCCCGATCACACTTAGGCATCCAATCAGGATACCAGCCGCAGAAATAAGCCGCAAGGGCCGCACGCTGAAGGAAGTAATACCGTCCATCGCAAAGGCAAGCATTTTGCGCAGCGGATATTTCGATTCCCCCGCATAGCGTTCACTGCGGTCATAATATACATAGTCGGTAGAATACCCAATCAGCGGAACGATCCCGCGCAAAAACAGGTTGACTTCCTTGTATTCCGACAAGGCGTCCAGCGCCCGCCTGCTCATCAGCCGGTAATCCGCATGGTTATAAACCGTTTCCACCCCAAGCAGATGCATCACCTTATAGAAGCCGAGTGCGGTCGTCCGTTTGAAAAAGGTATCTGTCTCCCGCTTATTGCGCACACCGTAAACGATATCTGTGCCTGCATTGAATTTATCAATAAATGCCTCAAGAATATGGATATCATCCTGCAAATCCGCGTCCATAGATACCGCACAATCGCAATATTTACGTGCCTCCATCAAGCCGGCCATCAGTGCGTTTTGATGGCCACGGTTATGCGCAAGCTTTAGGCCGCATACAAAAGGATTTTCCCGATGCAGCGTTTCAATTTTCTCCCAGGTGGTATCCTTACTACCATCATCCACCAGCAGAATCCGGCTTTCAGGGGCAATTTTTGATTTCCGCTCCAAATCTGCCAAAAGGGGTGTGAGTTCCTCCACTGTATGCTCAATCACTGCCTCTTCATTATAACATGGAATGACCAAATATAAGATTCCCATCCGCTATGACCTCCTTTTTACCAGACAGGGACGCCCTTCATTTTGTACAGCGCGCCTTCTCCCCATATGCAAAAATATGCACTGCCTTCAAGCCGCTTTGTGGCCCCCTGCTTAACGACCCTACGCACAGAATGCGGAAACCGGATGCTTTTTCCCTCTTTGCGGGCAGGCATCCGGATTCTTTCCCTTTTTGAATAGAATTATCACACCATACGCGCAAACCATCCCCCACAAAAATGGCGTTGCCGCATCGCGGCAGGAGGCGTTTCGCGCCGACAGGCATTTTTTCAGTGCTTCAAACTTTGTTTGAAGCTATCATACCATAGCAGAGTCAAAAATTCAAGGCAGAAGCAGGGATCCATATAAAAGAAAACGGCCCAGGCAAAACGATTTCCGTTTTGCCTGAACCGTTCCGTTGTGGAAAAAAATTATTCGTTGATCTTGATGACAACGCCCGAGCCAACCGTACGGCCGCCTTCACGGATAGCGAAGCGGAGGCCTTCCTCGATGGCGATGGGGGTAATCAGCTCAACATCCATCTCGACGTTATCGCCGGGCATGCACATCTCAGTGCCTTCGGGCAGCGAGATGATGCCGGTTACGTCGGTGGTGCGGAAATAGAACTGCGGACGATAGTTGTTGAAGAACGGTGTATGACGGCCGCCTTCATCCTTGGTCAGAACATAAACCTGGCCGCGGAACTTCGTGTGCGGATGAATGGAGCCGGGCTTAGAAAGAACCTGGCCGCGCTCGATCTCATTGCGCTGAATACCGCGAAGCAGGGCGCCGATGTTGTCGCCAGCCTCGGCATAGTCGAGGATCTTGCGGAACATTTCGATACCGGTAACAACCGTCTTCTTCTTCTCATCCTTCAGGCCGACAATTTCAACTTCCTCACCAGTCTTCAACTGGCCGCGCTCCACTCTACCGGTGGCGACAGTGCCGCGGCCGGTGATGGTGAACACGTCCTCAACAGGCATCAGGAAAGGCAGGTCCGCCTTACGATCCGGCGTCGGGATATAGCTGTCAACAGCCGCCATCAGCTCCCAAATGCACTTCAGTTCGGGCGCATCCGGATCATTGCCGGCATACTCAAGAGCCTTCAGAGCGGAACCCTGGATGATCGGTGTATCGTCGCCCGGGAACTCATACTCGTCAAGCGTCTCACGGATTTCCATTTCAACAAGCTCAAGCAGTTCCGGATCATCGACCTGATCGCACTTGTTCATAAAAACGATGATATAAGGCACGCCAACCTGACGGGCAAGCAGAAGGTGCTCCTTCGTCTGCGCCATCGGGCCGTCGGTCGCTGCGATAACGAGGATCGCGCCGTCCATCTGTGCTGCGCCGGTGATCATGTTCTTGATATAGTCGGCATGGCCGGGGCAGTCAACGTGAGCATAGTGGCGGGAATCCGTCTCATACTCAACGTGAGCGGTGTTGATCGTGATGCCGCGCTCGCGCTCTTCAGGAGCCTTATCGATGTTTGCGTAATCAACGAAGTCCGCATCGCCCTTCATTGCAAGGGTCTTGGTGATGGCCGCCGTCAGAGTGGTTTTACCATGGTCGACGTGGCCGATGGTGCCAATGTTTACATGGGGTTTGGTTCTGTCGAAATGCTGCTTTGCCATTTGGATTGTTCCTCCTTTTATCTTAGAAACTTCATTCTTTTACTGTTTATAAAAAACAGGCTGTTCAGTGCTCAGGGGTATTTTATCAATTCCCACAAGGGATTGCAAGCGTTTTACGAAATTTATTCGTCGCCTGTTTTCGCGCGGGAGCTGATGATCGTATCCGCAATGGATTTCGGAACCTCAGTGTAGTGGCTGGGCTCCATCACATACTGGCCGCGACCCTGCGTTTTGGAGCGCAAATCGGTCGCATAGCCGAACATGTTCGACAGCGGCACGAAAGCGTTCACCTGCGTTGCGCCATTGCGGGTTTCCATGCCCTGCATAAGCCCGCGCCGGGCGTTGATATCGCCGATCACGTCGCCGAGATAATCATCCGGCACAATCACAGTAACCTTCATGATCGGCTCCATGAGAACCGGGGCCGCCTTGCGCATTGCTTCCTTAAACGCCATGGAACCAGTGATTTTGAAGGCCATCTCCGAGGAGTCGACCTCATGGTAGGAGCCGTCATACAGCGTTACCTTGACATCCACCACATTGAAGCCTGCCAGTACACCGGAGAGCATAGCGCCCTTGATACCCTGTTCCGCCGGGCCGATATATTCCTTCGGGATCGCGCCGCCAACGATAGCATTGACAAACTCATAACCCTTCTGCGGATTCGGCTCAATGCGGATCTTGACATGGCCATACTGGCCGCGGCCGCCGGACTGACGCGCATATTTCGTGTCGACGTCGGCTTCCTTCGTGATCGTCTCGCGATAGGCTACCTGCGGCTTGCCGACGTTTGCCTCAACCTTAAATTCACGCAGCATACGGTCAACGATAATCTCCAGATGCAGCTCGCCCATGCCGGCGATGATCGTCTGGCCCGTTTCCTCATCCGTATAGCAGCGGAAGGTCGGATCTTCCTCCGCAAGCTTAGCAAGCGCAATGCCCATTTTCTCCTGACCGGCCTTCGTCTTGGGCTCGATAGCCACACGAATAACCGGCTCTGGGAATTCCATGGATTCAAGCACAACCGGGTGCTTCGCATCGCACAGTGTATCGCCCGTGGTCGTATTTTTTAAGCCGACCGCAGCGGCGATGTCGCCCGCGTAAACGCATTCGATATCCTGCCTGTGGTTTGCGTGCATCTGTAGGATGCGGCCCATGCGCTCGTTGCTATCCTTCACAGAGTTGTAAACCGTGCTGCCCGCCTCGACCGTGCCGGAATAAACGCGGAAGAAGCAGAGCTTGCCCACATAGGGGTCGGTTGCGATCTTAAAGGCCAGCGCGGCAAACGGCTCGTCATCAGAGGATTTGCGATCCTCCTCCTCGCCGGTCTCCGGATTCGTGCCTTTGATATCCGGCACGTCCGTCGGCGCGGGCATAAAATCAACGATTGCGTCAAGCAACATCTGCACGCCCTTATTACGGTAAGAAGTGCCGCACAGAACAGGCACCATCTCATTGGCAATGGTGGACTTGCGAATGCAGTTTTTGATCTCTTCAATCGTCAGTTCCTCGCCGCCGAGATATTTCTCAAGCAGGTCTTCATCCTGCTCAGCAACATGCTCCATGAGCTCTGTGTGATATTTCTCCGCCAGCTCACGCATATCCTCCGGAATATCCTCATCACGGATGTCGAGGCCCTTGTCGTCATAGTACATTTCCGCACGCATGGTGACAAGGTCGATGATGCCGCGAAAATCGGCTTCAGAGCCGATCGGAAGCTGGATGGGCACCGCGTTGCATTTCAAGCGATCTTTCATCATGTCGACAACATTGTAGAAGTCGGCGCCCATAATATCCATCTTATTCACATAGGCCATGCGCGGCACATGGTACTTATCAGCCTGACGCCAAACGGTCTCAGACTGGGGCTCGACGCCGCCCTTCGCACAAAATACAGTGACAGATCCGTCAAGTACGCGCAGAGAGCGCTCAACCTCAACGGTAAAGTCCACGTGGCCGGGGGTGTCGATAATATTGATGCGATGCCCTTTCCAGAAACAGGTGGTAGCGGCGGAGGTGATGGTGATGCCCCTCTCCTGCTCCTGCTCCATCCAGTCCATGGTCGCATCGCCGTCGTGCGTTTCACCGATCTTATGGTTCACACCCGTGTAAAACAGGATGCGCTCCGTCGTCGTGGTTTTGCCGGCGTCGATATGGGCCATGATACCAATGTTTCTGGTGAGCTGTAATGATACCTGCCTTGGCATATAAACCTCCAATTGCCATGCGCGCGGCACGGCGCTCAAGAATTAAAACCTGTGGCCAGCTGCATGCGCGCTCCAAACCGGAGCGCACATAGCGCCGCCCCCCGCGCCAAGCAAAATGCAGCGCAGGTGTGTGCTTACCAGCGGAAGTGTGCAAACGCCTTGTTGGCTTCTGCCATCTTGTGCGTGTCTTCGCGCTTTTTATATGCGGAACCGGTGGAATTGACTGCATCCATGATCTCATTTGCAAGCCGTTCCTTCATGGTCCGCTCAGAGCGCTGGCGGCTGTAAAGCGTAATCCAGCGCAGGCCCAGCGTCTGACGGCGCTCGGGGCGAACTTCGATGGGCACCTGATAGGTCGCGCCGCCAACACGGCGTGCTTTGACCTCGAGAACAGGCATTACGTTCTCCATCGCGGCTTCAAAAACCTCAAGGGGCTCCTTGCCGGTTTTTTCCCGGATGATCTCAAAGGCGTCGTAAACAATCTTCTGGGCGACACCCTTTTTGCCATCATACATAACACTATTGATAAGCCGTGTTACAAGCTTTGAATTGTAAAGCGGATCGGGCAAAACATCACGCTTTGCGATCTGGCCTCTTCTTGGCACTTCGCTTCCCTCCTTCATAAAAATGATATCATCGGTACTCGAGTGACAAAATTCCCGTGGCGCCAATGAGAGGCATATCTATTGATACACTCTCACTGGTTGCAAGGCGGCAAGCCGCCTGTAGCCTGCAAGAAGATTTGTCTGTTTGGGTTCCTGGCTGCGTGCCGGATTACTTTTTGGCAGCCTTCGGGCGCTTCGCGCCGTACTTGGAGCGTGCCTGCATTCTGCCGGAAACGCCCTGCGTGTCAAGGGTTCCGCGTACGATATGGTAACGCACACCGGGAAGATCCTTCACACGGCCGCCGCGGATGAGGACGACGCTGTGCTCCTGTAGGTTGTGGCCGACGCCGGGGATATAGGCGGTTACCTCGATCCCGTTGGTCAGGCGGACCCTCGCAATTTTACGAAGCGCAGAGTTCGGCTTTTTCGGCGTGATCGTCTTGACCGCTGTGCAGACGCCACGCTTTTGCGGGGAATCCTTATCGGTCATGATGTTCTTCTTGGAGTTGAGCCCCTTGAGAAGAGCAGGCGCCTTCGCCTTTTTCTCCGACGTCTCCCGTCCATTACGGACAAGTTGGTTAAAGGTTGGCAAGTTACTTTCACCTCCTGATATTAAATCAAGCCTAATCTATCGTGCAGGGCGCGCAACGCGCCCATAGCACCAAAACAATAAGAAAAATAGATTCGCACAATTGAAGATTCTAGCACGCAGAGACAAGCTTTGTCAAGCGCTCAAACGGCTTTCACAGAAAGAAGAATCCGGTAAACGGCAAAAAGTTTTGTTTAAATTGTAAAATTCGCTTTTGATCGGGCTTAGACCGCTTCCCCTTCCACCTCTGCGGGCATCTCCGGCGTTTCCTGCGGGACGGGCACCACCTCTACATCGCTGTAGCACTTCATACCCGTGCCGGAGGGGAGGAGCTTGCCGATGATGACGTTTTCCTTAAGCCCCAGCAACGGATCGCTCTTGCCCTTGATCGCCGCATCGGTCAAGACGCGAGTCGTCTCCTGGAAGGAGGCGGCGGAGAGGAAGGAATCCGTCGCAAGGGAGGCCTTCGTAATACCGAGCAGCACGGGCTGGACGGTTGCCTCTTGCAGCGCTTCACCGGTTTCGGCCGCGCGGGCGCGGACTGCCTCATTCTGCGCGATTAACTCGCTCTTATCAATCGTTGCGCCGGGCAGGAGCGTGGTATCCCCTGCGTCGGCCACGCGGACCTTCTTCATCATCTGGCGGACGATCACTTCAATATGCTTATCGTTAATATCAACACCCTGCATCCGGTAAACGCGCTGTACTTCACGAATGAGGTAGTTGTGCACCGCATCTACACCGCGCACAGCAAGCACATCATGCGGATTCACAGAGCCCTCCGTGATGATCTCGCCCTTTTCGATCGTTTGGCCTTCCTCCACCCGTAGGCGAGAGCCATAGGGGATCAGGTAGCTGCGCTCATCGTGATTCTCCATATCGGTGACGACAACATGTTGCGACTTTTTGATTTCCTGCATGGAAACAACGCCGCCGATTTCGCTAATGATCGCCAGGTGCTTTGGCTTGCGCGCCTCAAACAGCTCCTCAACGCGGGGAAGACCCTGCGTGATATCGGCAGAGGACGTAACGCCGCCGGTGTGGAACGTACGCATTGTCAGCTGTGTGCCGGGCTCACCGATGGACTGAGCGGCAATGATTCCGACTGCCTCACCCACGGTAACCGGATCACCCGTGGCAAGGTTCGCGCCATAGCACTTGATGCATACGCCATGCTTGGACTGACAGGTGAGTAAGGAACGGATTTTGATCTTTGTCACGCCGGAAGCAACGATGCGCTCCGCATCGGACTCCTTCATCATCACATCCTTGCTCATGATAAGCTCGCCGGTCTTTTCGTCGATGAGATCCTCCACCAGGAAGCGGCCGGTCAAACGCTCTGTCAGGCCCTCGATCATCTCGTTGCCATCTTTGATATCATAGATTTCAAGGCCGTCTGTGCAGTGGCAATCCTCTTCGCGGATGATCACATCCTGCGAGACGTCGACCAGACGGCGGGTCAGGTAGCCGGAGTCTGCCGTACGCAGCGCTGTATCAGCCAAGCCTTTCCGAGCGCCGCGGGAGGAGATAAAGTATTCGAGAACGTTAAGGCCCTCGCGGTAGTTCGCGCGAATGGGAACCTCGATCGTGCGGCCCGCCGTGTTGGCAATCAAGCCGCGCATACCGGCAAGCTGCCGCAGCTGACTATCGGAACCACGGGCGCCGGAATCGACCATCATATAGATAGGGTTATAGTGGTCAAGGTTTGCGGTCAGCTCAGAGGATACCTTCTTCGTGCAGTCCTCCCACACCTTGATGACATGGCGGGAGCGCTCCCCATTTGAGATAAAGCCGCGCTGGAAGTTCGCGTTGATCTTATCGACCTTCTCCTCCGCCTCAGCGAGGAATTCCGCCTTCTTCGGCGGGATGGTCGCGTCGCAAACCGCGACAGTGATGCCGCTCTGTGTGGAATATTTATAGCCCTGCGCCTTAATGCGGTCAAGCATCTCGGCGGTCACTGCCGTGCCGTGCACCTTGATGCACTTGTCGATAATCTTGCCGAGCATCTTTTTATTGACCAGGAACTCAACCTCCAGCTTGAAGGCATTTTCCGGATCGCTACGGTCCACAAAGCCCAGATCCTGCGGGATCGGATCGTTAAAGATCACGCGGCCCAGCGTCGTTTCATAAAGCTGTGAACGCAGTTCGCCCTCGACCTCGCGGGTCATACGGATTTTAATCTTAGAATGCAGGCCGATCGCGCCCGCGTCATAGGCCATAATCGCTTCGCTGACATCGCGGAAGCACTTGCCCTCGCCCGGCTCGCCTGGTTTTACCAATGTCAGGTAGTAAGAGCCGAGCACCATATCCTGCGTCGGCACCGCGACGGGCTTGCCATCGGAGGGCTTTAGCAGGTTGTTGGCCGCCAGCATCAGAAAACGGGCCTCCGCCTGCGCCTCTGCGGACAGCGGCACGTGGACGGCCATCTGGTCACCGTCGAAGTCCGCGTTGAACGCGGTGCAGACCAGCGGATGCAGCTTGATCGCGCGCCCCTCTACAAGAACCGGCTCAAACGCCTGAATGCCAAGCCTGTGCAGCGTAGGTGCACGGTTGAGCATGACCGGATGATCCTTGATGACGATCTCCAGCGCATCCCACACCTCGTTTTTCGCACGCTCGACCATCTTACGGGCAGATTTGATGTTGTTCGCCTTATTGGTTTCTACCAATCGTTTCATAACGAAAGGCTTAAACAGCTCCAACGCCATCTCCTTGGGCAGGCCGCACTGATAGAGCTTGAGCTCCGGCCCGACGACGATTACGGAACGGCCGGAATAGTCGACGCGCTTTCCGAGCAGGTTCTGACGGAAGCGGCCCTGCTTACCTTTGAGCATATCGGAGAGAGATTTCAGGGGGCGATTGTTCGGGCCCGTCACAGGGCGGCCGCGGCGGCCGTTGTCGATCAGGGCGTCCACCGCCTCCTGAAGCATACGCTTTTCATTGCGCACAATGATGTCGGGCGCATGCAGTTCCAAAAGCCTTTTCAGGCGGTTGTTGCGGTTAATCACGCGGCGGTAAAGATCGTTTAAGTCAGAGGTTGCAAAGCGGCCGCCTTCCAGCTGCACCATCGGGCGGATATCCGGTGGGATAACCGGGATCACATTGAGAATCATCCAATCCGGCCGGTTACCGGATTGATGGAATGCCTCCACCACTTCCAGCCGCTTGAGGATGCGTGCCTTCTTCTGGCCCGTCGCTGTTTCCAGCTCCTCGCGCAGTTCCTTGGCGAGCGCTCCCACATCGATTTCCGCGAGCAGCTCCTGGATTGCCTCCGCGCCCATGCCGGCACGGAATTCATCCTCATACTTCTCGCGCATATCCGCATATTCCTTTTCGCTCAGGGTCTGCATTTTTTGCAACGGCGTATCGCCGGGATCAATCACGATATAGAGCGCAAAATAGAGGATCTTCTCCAGAATACGGGGAGAAATATCGAGCATCAGACCCATCCGGGACGGAATGCCCTTAAAATACCAAATGTGTGACACCGGCGCTGCCAATTCAATATGGCCCATGCGCTCACGGCGCACCTTATTTTTTGTAATCTCGACGCCGCAGCGCTCGCAAATTTTTCCTTTATAACGGATACGTTTATATTTTCAGCAGCGGCATTCCCAGTCCTTTGTAGGGCCAAAGATACGCTCGCAAAACAGGCCGTCGCGCTCAGGCTTCAGGGTGCGGTAGTTGATTGTTTCCGGCTTTTTGACCTCACCGTAGGACCATTCGCGGATCTTTTCGGGCGATGCCAGACCGATTTTGATGGATTCAAAGGTGATATTTTCCATAGAACGATCACATGCCTTTCTTTCTGGTTCTACGCCGGGAAGTGGGGCGTAAAACCGAATTGAAAAAGGGCTTTTTTTCCTGCTTGGGAGATGCCTGCCGCCCTTTCCGGCCGGCACCCCCGCTCCTGTCAAAACCGTTTAGTCGTCGTAATCGTCGAGCATATCGTCCGGCTCGAAGACATCTTCCTCTTCTTCAAAGAGGTCCTCTTCCGGAGCATCGCTGCCCGCGGCATCACCGGCAATATTCTCCAGTTCAATGCCCTCGCCCTCCAGGCTGAAGCCTTCGGCGGTATCCATATCGTTCACCTCGCGGAATACCTCTTCATCCGCATTGCTGAAGCTGGGTTCGTCGCCGTCGAAATTCTGCTTGAGATCGATTTCATTTTCTTCCTTATCCAGCACCTTCACATCCAGGCCAAGGCTTTGCAGCTCTTTAATGAGCACCTTGAAGGATTCCGGCACGCCGGGCTTCGGCACATTTTGGCCCTTGACGATTGCCTCATAGGTTTTCACACGGCCGACTACGTCATCCGACTTGACCGTTAGGATCTCCTGTAAAGTATAGGCGGCGCCATAAGCCTCGAGCGCCCAAACCTCCATCTCGCCAAAGCGCTGGCCGCCAAACTGCGCTTTACCGCCGAGCGGCTGCTGCGTTACCAGAGAATAGGGGCCGGTGGAACGCGCATGAATCTTATCGTCAACCAGATGATGCAATTTTAAGAAGTACATCACGCCGACCGTGATGGGGTTGTCAAACTGGCGGCCTGTGCGGCCGTCATAAAGGATTGTTTTGCCATCCTCACGCAGGCCTGCTTCTCGCAGCGCATCGCGGATATCCGCCTCATGCGCGCCGTCGAACACCGGGGTCATAATCTTCCAGCCAAGGGTTTTCGCCGCATAGCCAAGATGCACTTCCAGCACCTGGCCGATATTCATACGGGATGGAACGCCCAGGGGATTCAGGATGATATCGAGCGGCGTGCCATCGGGCAGGAAGGGCATATCTTCCTGCGGCAGGATACGGGACACAACGCCCTTGTTACCGTGGCGGCCGGCCATTTTATCGCCGACGGAAATCTTCCTCTTCTGCGCAATGTGGCAGCGCACAACCTTATTGACGCCGGGGCTCAGCTCATCGCTATTGGCGCGGGTAAATTCCTCCACATCCACAACGATGCCGTATTCGCCATGGGGCACGCGCAGAGAAGTATCGCGCACCTCGCGCGCCTTCTCGCCAAAGATGGCGCGCAACAAACGCTCCTCAGCGGTGAGCTCCGTCTCGCCCTTCGGCGTCACTTTACCAACAAGGATATCGCCAGAGTGCACCTCAGCGCCTACACGAATCACACCGAATTCATCGAGATCCTTCAGTGCATCCTCGCCGACGTTCGGAATATCGCGGGTGATCTCCTCCGGCCCAAGCTTCGTATCGCGCGCTTCCGTTTCATACTCCTCAATATGAATAGAAGTGAACACATCGTCGCGCACAATCTTTTCATTGATCAGGACGGCGTCCTCGTAGTTGTAGCCTTCCCAGGTCATAAAGCCAATCAGCACATTTTTGCCGAGGCTGATCTCACCGTTGGAGGTGGCGGGACCGTCCGCGATCACCTCGTGCGCCTCCACATGCTGGCCGCGGGCAACAATCGGCCTTTGGTTGATGCAGGTGCCTTGGTTAGAACGCATGAATTTAATCACGTCATAGGTGTCGATATCCAGATCATTCTTCTGATCGTCGGGTTTAATCTCAATCTTTTTCGCGCTGACGTGCGTTACCGTACCGGCACGTTTTGCGAGCACTGTAACGCCAGAGTCAACGGCGGCCTTATATTCCATGCCAGTGCCGACGATAGGCGATTCCGTTTTGAGCAGCGGTACAGCCTGCCTCTGCATGTTGGCGCCCATCAGTGCACGGTTTGCGTCGTCGTTTTCCAGGAAGGGGATCATCGCCGTGGCGACGGATACAACCATCTTCGGAGAAACATCCATGAAATCCGCCTTGGAGTTTTCAATTTCCAGAAATTCATCGCGGTAACGTGCATTGACCTTCGCGCGGGCAAAACGGCCATTTTCATCGAGCGGCTCATTGGCCTGGGCCACGATGTAATCATCCTCCACATCGGCCGTCATATAAACCACTTCATCCAGCACCACGCCCGTCTCTTTATCAACACGGCGGAACGGCGCTTCAATGAAGCCATATTTATTGATCCTCGCAAAAGTGGCAAGGTAGGAGATCAAGCCGATGTTCGGGCCTTCCGGCGTTTCAATTGGGCACATGCGGCCATAGTGGCTATAGTGTACGTCACGCACCTCAAATCCGGCACGGTCTCTGGAAAGGCCGCCGGGGCCAAGGGCGGAAAGGCGGCGCTTATGCGTCAACTCCGCCAACGGATTCGGCTGATCCATAAACTGCGACAGCGGCGAGGAGCCGAAAAACTCCTTGATGGCAGCCAGCACGGGGCGAATATTAATCAGCGCCTGGGGCGTAACCGTTGCGCTATCCTGCGCCTGAAGAGTCGTCATGCGTTCGCGCACCACGCGCTCCATGCGGGTAAAGCCAATGCGGAATTGGTTTTGCAGCAGTTCGCCCACAGAACGAATGCGGCGGTTGCCCAAATGGTCGATATCATCCGTTGTTCCGATCTCGTCCGCCAGGCAATCAAGGTAGTTGATGGAAGAAAAAATATCATCAATCGTGATATGCTTCGGAATCAGGTCGTCACAGCGGCTTTTCAACTCTGCAAAAAGAGCGTCACGGTCGTCGCCGCACTTTTCGAGGATTTCCATCAAAACAGTAAAGCGAACCTTTTCATTGATGCCGATATCCTCAAGCTCCTCCTGCGGAAAATCAACATATCCGCTGATATCCACCATGCCATTGGAGATCACTTTGACCTCTTTGCCTTCCACATCCAAATAAGCCACGCTTACGCCGGCCTGTTCAATCTCATAGGCCTTTTCGCGCGTGAGCATCTCTCCTGCCTCAGCCAGCAGTTCACCGGTCACTGGGCTCGCAATAGGCTGCATGAGCTTGTTGCCGGCTAAGCGTGCAGAAATGCAAAGCTTTTTATTATATTTATAGCGCCCCACGCGGGAGAGGTCATAGCGGTGAGCATCAAAGAACAAGCCGTCAATGTGCGCCTGCGCAGTCTCTACCGCGGGCGGCTCGCCCGGACGGAGCTTGCGGTAAACGGCAAGCAGGGCTTCTTCTGTGTTTTGTGTCGCCTCGCGGGTATCGCGCTCTTTTTCAAGCGTTGCAACAATGCGGTCATCGTTTCCGAAATATTCCAAAATCTCCGCATCGCTGCCCAAGCCCAAAGCACGGATAAAGGTGGTGATCGGAATCTTGCGGTTTTTATCAATACGGACGTAAAACACATCGTTTTGATCCGTCTCATACTCGAGCCATGCGCCGCGGTTCGGAATAATGGTGGAGGTGAAAAGCTTTTTGCCGGTTTTGTCGTGGCTCATCCCGTAATACACACCAGGAGAACGCACGAGCTGGGAGACGATAACACGCTCCGCTCCGTTAATCACAAAAGTGCCGCTGTCCGTCATGAGCGGGAAATCACCCATATACACTTCGTTCTCTTTAATCTCGCCCGTTTCCTTATTGATGAGCCGTGCACGCACGCGCATGGGAGCAGCATAGGTCGCATCGCGCTCTTTGCACTCCGCAACGGTATATTTCGGCTGATCGTCCATACGGTAGCCGACAAAATCCAGCACAAGATTACCGGTGTAATCCGTAATCTCCGCAATATCGCGGAAGACCTCCTTGAGCCCCTCGTTCAAGAACCACTGGTAGGAATTCTTTTGCACCTCGATGAGATTGGGCATCTCCATGACCTCGTTGATCCGCCCGAAGCTCATGCGGGTATTGTTGCCAAGCTGAACAGGTTTCACTTTCACCATAGGCTCATCACTCCGTTCTTTTTTTATCCCCATGGGTATTGGTTCGTTTTATTCGGGGAAAAGTAAAGCAATAGGAATCCTTGCGCACTGTCCCGCATAAAACTGGTATAAATCATTGTCAAAAGGCCTTGCATTTTTGTGCAGAACATGATAGAATGCAGTTGATAAAAAGAAGGCCGGGCAGACAAAACGCCATTATATGCAGTAGTTTATTATAAACTTGATGACAAGCATTGTCAAGCGTAAATTGGAAAAAATACATAAAAAACACCGTCAAAATCACTTTTGGCGGTGTTTTTTCAATTTATTCCGGCATTTTTGGCTGTTTTCAGGAGTTGACGATTGGGAAAAGCAGGTGAACAAATGCTCGTTTTCTACACATTTAAGCAAAGCAATCGATTCAGCAGCTCTCAATAAATCGCAATCAGCGCATGAATATCGCCAACGTTTCGCTCCATACCAGGCGCCGACAACAAAAATTGGCCGCTTACAGGGATCACAGACATCCAATGATACCTGTGCCTCAATCCCATCAAAGGAGAACCCAGCATATATCCACCTTTTGTATCCTGAAAATAGAAAAGTTTATTACGCGCAAAAGGATGGCAGTGTTCTGTGAACTTCCACAGATCGATCCAGAAACCGCTCTACAAATTAGTTCCGTATTCAGAGTAGGAAAGCAATCGAATAGCAATCATCTTCTATCAGGATTCGATCGGTTCAAATCAAAACAGTTGCTCTTCTCTTCCCCCTGATCCAAGCCAAAAACAAAAGCTCTCCGAAGCAATAATACTTCGAAGAGCTTTTGGAGCTGCTAACCAGATTCGAACTGGTGACCTCATCCTTACCAAGGATGTGCTCTACCACCTGAGCCATAGCAGCAAGTGGCGACCCGGAACGGGCTCGAACCGTCGACCTCTAGCGTGACAGGCTAGCGTTCTAACCAACTGAACTACCGGGCCAAATGTGGTGGGAACAACAGGGCTCGAACCTGTGACCCTCTGCTTGTAAGGCAGATGCTCTCCCAGCTGAGCTATGCTCCCACATTTTTATAATCGGAAAGCACTCCCGTTAAGAAGTGCTTTCCGTTTTGGAGGCGACACCCGGATTTGAACCGGGGCGTCAGAGTTTTGCAGACTCGTGCCTTACCACTTGGCTATGTCGCCGAATACTGAGCAATGTCACTCAACAGGCATTATTCTATCATAATAAAATACATTTGTCAATACTGAATTTGCATTTTAATAACAAAATTTAACGGAAAATTTCTACACTGATATTTTATGCATCAAACAAAAAAATGACACCTCTGTTTTTGATTCCTCATAAAGCCCCGAACCTTCAAAGATGCAATACTCTGAAGGTTCGGGATTTTGGGGGTTATCATACTTTTCTTAAAAAGAGAAGAAAACAAGATAAGTATCTTACACGCTCGGCTTTTCAAATGCCGAAAGAATAAGCTTTACACCGTAGATTGACAAAAGGACACCAATCATAAATCCGATTGTCTGTGCGGCAAATATAAGGTGGAAAAATCCGTAGATACCGCCGATTATGACGAGTATTCCGCAGAAAAGCGGAATAAGCCATGCACCTGAGGAAGATGCTTTTTTGACCTTGAGTGACATTGCAACGGACGAGATACCGTCCACTACAAGCCAGCCTGAGAAAATGCAGAGAATGATAACATCAAACATAAGTCTTATGCCCGGCATAAACATAGCAAGAATTGAAATTACTGCCGCTGCAATGCCGACAACAAGACCGAGTGTTCCCATTATCGCTTCACTCTGTTCAGCCTTTGCCTTTTTGCGTTTTGCAAAGTAGTCAATCACGGAGCATATTCCCCATACTCCGAGAAGAATTGTCACTATCCAACCGGTATTAAGGAAGGTAAGTCCCGGATAGAACATACAATAAATTGCACCGATTATCGACAATATGCCGATAATACAATTAAATACTTTCATAGTCACCTCATACTTTAATTATGGTTCAATAATATTGAAATACAGCGGGAATTCGGCAACGCTTGATGTAAGGGTTTTGATGATGTCACTGTTGCCCTCAACCTTTTCAATGCCGGCGTCCATAAGTTTCTGATTGTTCTGTGCAATACCGAGAATACCTGCGCTCTTGGTTTTGATTGTTGCGTCAGCCTTATCGCTCCACTTTTCCTGTGAATAGATAAGCACACCGTGATTTATGCGAAGAAGATATTTTGCGTTTTTATCGGTCACTTCAAGATTGATTACAAGGTTCTGATCTTCAAGCTTCTTTTCGTCAAGACAGATTCCGAGATAATCCAACATTGTTTCGGTACTCATACCGAGAGCTGTTGCACCTGAACCTTCGGAATTCGGATAATTTTTTGTACCGTTACGAAGCTCATAAGCACCTGTAAGATAAGCGTTTCTCCATGCACCGCTTTCAGCCTGATAGCCGAGCTGTTCGAGTGCGTCTGCGCAAAGATAGCGGGCGTCTTTATTTTCGGGATCTGCATATACAAGTGTGTTTGTAATCTGTGCAACCCACTGATACTCTCCCTTGTCAAAGTCTTTTTTAGCCATTTCAAGAACCTTGTCTGTGTCGCCGAGATACTCTACAAGCTTCTTTGAATATTCAGTCGGTTCAAGCTCATCAAGATGAATGGGGTTTTCGTCATACCAACCCATATACTTCTGATAAACTGCCTTTACATTATGCTTGAGAGTTCCGTAATACTGACGAGTGTACCAAATCTTGTTGAGTTCATCTGGAAGCTCCATCATATTTGCAATTTCGGTTGATGTATAGCCCTGATTGATGTACATAAGCGTCTGTGAGAATATGTACTTATAGACAGAGGCTGTGTTTGCCATGTAGTCATTGATTACATCGTTGCCCCAATGCGGCCAGTTGTGAGCCTGAAAAACTACTTCGGCTTTGTCTCCGAAAAGCTCCTTTGCCTCCATAATGTACTGCGCCCACGCATTGCCGTCACGAACCTCTGCGCCTCTGAGTGTGTAGAGGTTGTGCATTGTGCCGGAACAGTTTTCAGCCATCCACAAAGCCTTGTATTTTGGAAGGTAGGTATTCATCTCGGCAGGCGATTCTGTGTCGGGAGTAAGCTGGAACACCATTTCAACACCGTCAACCTTGATGGTTTCGGTAGCTTTCTTTACCTCATAAGACGGTGAAATGTATGTTGTTGTGCCGCTTGAAGGGGTAAGACCGATACCTACCGACAAACTACCCTTTTCCCCTTTTTCAAGCAGTGAGCCGTACTGGAAGTTGGTTCTGCGTTTCATTGCGTTTCCTGCAAAAACATTTTCCTCCATAACAGCCTTTTCGTAGCCTTCGGGAACGATAATGAGCGTTTTGCCGGACTTAATCTGCTCGTCAAGCGGAAGTGATGAATCGGCAACATCCTTTTCATCAATAAGTCCGCCGATACCGCCGTAGTGGTCAATGTGAGCGTGGCTTACAACAACAGCGGCAATATGCGCCTTGCCGAACTTAGATTCAAGCAGTTCAAGCGCCGCCTTTGCAGTTTCGGAGCTTGTTGTACAGTCAAAAACAATCCAGCCGTTGTCGCTCTTTACAAAGGTTACATTTGCAACATCGTAGCCTCTTACCTGATAAACACCGTCAACAACTTCAAAAAGTCCATAAAGCGAGTTAAGCTCCGTGTTTCTCCAAAGGCTTGGGTTTGCACTGTCGGGAGTTGACGAGTTTCTGATAAAGTCATATGCTGTCTGGCTCCATGCAACAGTTCCGTTCTCGGTTTTGATTTCGAGTTTGTCGGGTGCTGTTATAAAGCCTTTTTTTGCAAATTCCTTTTCCTGTTCATCGGAAAAGTCAAGGGTCTTATACACCTGTGCGTTTTCGTCAGCCGTATATTTTGACGCATCCTTGACATCGCTGTTGAATTTTGCGGATGTACTGCTGTCGCTCTGCTGACATCCGCAAAGTGCAGACGAGGCAATCAATGTTGCCGCCAAAGCAAGGCAAAGCCCCGTTTCCTTTTTGTTAATCATAGAATATTTCCTCCGTGTTTTTATCCGTACATGATTTTTTGTTTAAGCTGAATTATAATAAATAATTGTCATTTAGTCCATACATTTGGCACAAAGTGAAAAATTTTGGCACGAAATGCAAATTAAAGTCACTATTTGCGATATTATGTGATACAATAAGAGTGATAATTATGCAGGAGGTACGGTATGAGGATTGCAATAGTTGATGATTGCGAAAATGAGCAAAATGAACTTTGCAAAAGACTTTCTCAAAGCTCATTTTCAAGGTCATATGATATTGAAATTTGCGGATACGGTAACGGAACGGATTTTCTGAATGAGGCAATGCAGAACAGATTTGACCTTGTTTTTATGGATATATATATGGAAAAGGAAAACGGAATTGATGCGGCACAAAAGCTGAGGAAGTTTGACAAAGATTGTCTGCTTGTTTTCACAACCACATCAACCGACCACGCACTTGAAGGTTTTAGGGTTCGGGCATTGCACTATCTTGTGAAGCCGTACAGCGATGAAGAGCTTGATATGTTGCTTGATGAGATTTCGCAGAAAATTTCCGTTGAAGAAAAATACATTGAAATACCCTCTGCAAGTGACTTGTTGCGTATAAAGCTTTGCGACATTTTGTATGCCGAGCATTTTAAGCACTGCATACATATTCATTGTACGGACAAATCCGAAAAGTCTGTGCGCAGTACATTTGCCGAATTTGTAATGCTGTTTGATGACGGGGATAATTTCTTTGTGTGCAACCGAGGAATCATAGTAAATCTTGAACACATCAGGGATATGAACGGCAATGAATTTGTTCTTGACAACGGTGAAAAAATCTCCATAAGTCGAAGTCTTGTAAAAAGTGCAAAAAGCACCTTTGGCGAATATATTTTCGGCAGGAGGGATTTGCATTGACAAATGTTTTCTGTCCGATGATTGAACTCGGTGCAATCATCCCCGGTGTTGTACTTGCATATTTTCCGATAAAAAAACATCTCAAACTATCAAAGCTCAGGCTGTTTCCTGTGATGATTTTATCACTTGTGTGCCTTTGTACATTGTGCGGTTTTGTTTGTTACAGATACAATCTGAAATCGTTTGTGCTTGCAATACCGATAGTGCTTGCTCTTTCGGCAGCATACTGTTGTTCACTCAAAACATCCATGTGGAAATCGGTGAGTGTGTTACTTGCGGTATGCGGAGTGTTTGCCTGCATTGCGAGCATTACACGGGCGGTTGATTCGATAACATTTCCGCAGAACACAACGCCGTGGTTTGAAATTAAATCGGCTGTGCTGTTCAATATTCTATGCTGGATGTTTGTAATTCTTGCATGGTACCCTGCAACACACGGTGTGAGTGAACTGCTCGATGATGAAAACATTGCCCAGACATGGTATGTATTCTGGATTTTACCGATAATATTCATCTTGCTCAACTTTTTTATAATTCCATGGAATCCTAACATTCTCCATACAGGAAGAATTATGCAGGGTTACATTGTTATCAGCGTATCACTTCTTGTGCTGTTGCTTATTTTCTATGCACTGTTGTATTTTATAGCAAAAAGCCTGAACCGCAATAACAAGCTTGCTCAGGAAAATCAATTTTTAAATATGCATAGGGCGCAGTATGACGCATTAAAAGGCGCTATTGAAGAAACCCGTCAGGCACGGCATGATATGCGACATCACTTTGCCGTACTCAATGCTCTTGCCGAGCAAAAGAACTGGGAAGAACTTGAAAAATACCTTTCGTCAGCGTCGCAGAATATTCCCGACACAGAGCTTGTACTCTGTAAAAACCACGCTGTTAATGCGATTATCGGATATTATTATTCAAAATGCAAGAGCAATGGTATTCCGTTTAAACTAAAAATTGACATCCCCGAAAAGTTGACAGTTTCGGAATCCGATATCTGTCTTGTAATCGCAAATTTGCTTGAAAATGCATTTGAGGCAAGCATGAAGCTTGACAGAGATAAACGGCAGATTAAAATGTATGCCCGTCAGCATTCCGAAAAGATATTGCTTATTTCCGTAGAGAATGCTTTCAACGGAGAAATTACCGAAAAGGACGGATTTTTCGGTTCGTCAAAGCGAAACGGTAACGGTATCGGTACGCAGTCGGTACGCAGAATTGCCGAAAAAGACGGCGGTTATTGCAGATTTTCTCACGAAAACGGAATTTTTACGGCGGATGTTATGCTGCACGGCAAAAACTGAATCGGACATTATAAAAGGGAAGAAACTTTTTTCGGTTTCTTCCCTGTTTTTTTATTCCGTAATTTTATTTTCCTTTAGCGAATATTTTGTCACCGTGTTCCAATCTCGGCGGATTGAAATATCAGCGGTAAGGTTTGTGTTGTCATAAACAATCGACCATTGAGTATTGCTTGTTATATCGTTCGGATTCGGTGCTTGTGATGCCGAAACAAGAGCCTCCCATGCTGTTTCTTTTGTGTAACTATTATTCTTTTCAAGAACATTAATTATCTTATCATACCGCTCTCTGCCATGACCGTAAGCACCGTTTTTCTGATAAGGCTTTACAAAATTTTTGTACATCACAAAAAAGTTTGTAACGGCAGGCGATTTTGTAACAACAAGCTTTCGGTCATTGCTGTTGCAATCGTACTCAATAACACGACCGTCACCGTTTGAATCGGTAACATAAAAGTGATAATCTCTTCCGCTTGAGGCGAACATATCGTATTTTTCAAAAAGTGTAACCGCCTCTTCGGTTGACGCAGCTCTGTCAAGTATAAGACGGATTGCAAGCGTTGTGGCAATAACAGGCTTTCCGCTTTGCTGACGAACGGGCTTGCTGTCAAGTGTGAGAACTGCGATTGACACACCCTTTTCATTGATTCCATCAAGGCTGATAAACGGTGAGAGCAAGGTTGCAAGCCTTGTTTCATCACTCAACTCGGGGTCGTTTGCACCTACATTATCAAGTGCCGCAAACGCAACCGACCTGTAGCCGTCCTTTGGCGAACAATACACAAGCATTGACGAGGTGTCGTTCTTAAAATCATAGTTTCGCCCCATCATTACGCTGTCGGGATTTTTCATTGTAAAGGCACTGCACCCGAAATTCGGCATTTTAAGATTGACGGGATAATCGGGCAGAACCTCCTGCAAAATTGCACCGAGAGCCGACTCATCATCAAAAATCCCTCTGTCAATGATTTTATCAATGCTATAATCGTAGCATATATCCATTTTATAAAGGTTAAAATCGCTGTAATCGGTCAGCTTTTTAACAGAATCAAGCGTATGCTTTCTTGCGTCAATCATAATGTATTCTCCTTAAAACGGGGTGTTTTCAACGCAATAATAGCATAATATTTTTATTTTTTCAACAATTTTAAGTCAATTCGCAATAATTTTTTCATAAGAAAAATCGGAAAGACAGAATTTTTGATTTCTGTCCTTCCGACCTGTATTTTACATATTGAATTTTAAATTATTTGAGAAGATTATTGTCTGTAAAATAATCAATTCTCATAGAATGACGGACATCCTCAAGTGTTTTTGCGGCAGTTTCCTTTGCAACCTTACTGCCCTCTTTGAGAATATCGAGAACATCGGGAAGATGATTTTCCCATTCTTTTCTGCGTTCACGAATGGGACGAAGCTCCTCCTGCATAACATTGTTAAGGAATTTCTTAACCTTGACATCACCGAGTCCGCCACGCTGATAATGAGCCTTGAGTTCGTCAAGACAGCTGTAATCATTCCAAAATTCCGCAAAATGCTCGTCACGGCAGAATGCGTCAAGATAGATAAACACGGGATTGCCCTCAACCTTGCCGGGATCCTCAACACGAAGATGATTCGGGTCGGTAAACATTGACATAACCTTTTTCTTGATATCCTCGGGTTCTTCTGCAAGATAAATGCAGTTGCCGAGGGATTTGCTCATCTTTGCCTTGCCGTCAATACCGGGCAGTCGCAGACAAGCCTTGTTGCTCGGAAGAATAATCTGCGGTTCCGTAAGAGTATCGCCGTAAACGGAATTGAACTTGTGAACAATCTCTTTGCATTGTTCAAGCATCGGAAGCTGATCCTCGCCGACAGGAACGGCAGTTGCACGGAATGCCGTGATATCAGCCGCCTGACTGATTGGATAACAGAAAAATCCTACAGGAATACTTGCCTCAAAATTACGCATCTGAATTTCTGCCTTAACGGTGGGGTTACGCTGAACACGGGACACGGTTACGAGGTTCATATAATAGAAAGTAAGCTCTGTAAGCTCGGGAATCATTGACTGAACAAAAATTGTTGACTTGTTCGGATCTATTCCGCAGGCAAGGTAGTCGAGCGCAACCTGCAAAATATTCTGTCTTACCTTTTCGGGATGCTCGGCATTGTCGGTAAGAGCCTGAGCGTCTGCAATCATAAGGTATATATCATCATATTCGCCCGAATTCTGGAGCTTTACTCTCTCCTTGAGCGAACCTGCATAGTGACCGACATGAAGTCTGCCCGTAGGACGGTCACCTGTTAAAATTACTTTTTTCATAGGTTTCTCCTTTGTTTACCTTGATTCAAAGGCAAAATTCTTTTCTATGATTATATCACCATAAACAACAGCCGTCAACATTTGTAAAAAAGCTAAAAGGAAAAATATTCCATAATAATTCCCATATATTTTATGCCACAAAATTCGACAGAATGTTGCATAAGACACACGCAAAATTCATTTGACCGTTGAAATTTTTTAAAATAAAAATATAATATTTTAAAAAAACGAGGGTAAAGAGTATGGAGTACAATTATCATAAAAATGCAGGACAGCTTGCATTCATAAAATTTGTAAAAGGTCTTGTGCATCTTCTTATTCGCCCTAAGGTTGAATGGAAGGACAAGAGCCTTAAAAAGAGCCTCAAGGGCAAGCCTGTTGTGTTTGTATGCAACCACACTCACCACTTTGACGGAGTTGTGATAAGCTCTGTACTCAGCAGATACAAGCCGTATATGCTTGTTAAAAAAAGCTGGTACGACAAGAGCGGAACAGGCTCGTTTATCCGAATTTGCCGCAGTATTCCCGTTGACTTTGACACCATGGACACAAACTGGTATGCACAAAGTGAGGGTGCGGTTGAAAACGGATATTCAATGCTTATCTTCCCCGAGGGCGGAATTGCGAGAGAGGGCAAAATGCTCCCGTTCAAGCCCGGTGCGGCATTGCTTGCGGCAAAAAAAGGTCTTGACATAATCCCGATTGCATCTTTGGGTGAGTATAAAATTCTTTTCGGAAAGAGGCAGAAAATTTTAATCGGCAATCCGATAAAATCCGAATGTCCCGAAAATGTTCGCTGCTCAAAATATGCAAAAGAAATAAGTGCCGAAGCCGAAAAGCAGGTCAAAAAGCTTTATCTTGAGCTTGAAGAAAAATACGGCAAAGGCAAGGTTTATTACAAAGAAGATTTTTCTTCGGAAAATTTATAATAAAATCAAAAAAATCAAAATTTTAAGTGAGGTAATTAAAATGAACAATGCTATTGCAGATCAGATTAAGGAAATGCTCGTAGAAAACCTTAGAATTCCCGAAAACATTCTTACATACGATTCAGAACTTTTCGGTGACGAAATCGGTCTTGACTCAATCGACTCAATCGAAATCGTTGCAGGCATCGACACACTTTTCGGTATTGATATGACAGGTGCAGACCGTGAGCACTTCCAATCAATCAGAGCACTTACAGAATATGTAGAAAGCAAGCAGGGTTAATATGGCTGACAAAAAGAGATGTGTTGTCACAGGACTCGGACTTATCTGCGGCGTCGGTGACAATGTAAAGGATTGCTGGGATGCCGTAACACTCGGTCACTCCGGCATTGATGAGGTTAAGTCGGTTGACACCTCAAACTGTTATGCACACAAGGGTGCAGAGGTTGACAAGGCATCGTCAGAGCTTTCTCCCGAAAACTATGACCGTTCTTCCCTTCTCTGTATTCATGCCGCAAACGAGGCTTTTGAAGATGCAAACATTGACGCATCCGAAAAGAACATCGGTGTTATTCTTGGCAGTTGTGTAGGCGGTGCGGCAAGCATTGACAAATATTACACAGACGAAATCAAGGGTGACGGCGGTAAAAAAGAAGATATTTTCAAAATGGGTGCTTCGGCAATTGCCAACAATGTTTCCGCTCATTTCGGACTTGAGGGCATCACCGCAAATATTGTCAACGCTTGTGCGGCAGGCACAATGAGCATCGGCTATGCCTGTGACCTTATCCGTGAGGGCAAGGGTGATGTGTTCATTGCAGGCGGTTCGGACAGCTTTTCTTCACTTGCATTCAGCGGTTTCCACGCTCTCCATGCGCTTGACAAAAACGCCTGTTCCCCGTTCAATCACAGCACAGGTATCACGCTCGGCGAGGGTTCGGGTATTCTTGTAATCGAAAGCTACGAACACGCTGTTGAACGAGGCGCAAAGATTTACTGTGAAATTCTCGGTTCGGGTGTAAGCAGTGACGCTTACCACATTACCGCTCCCCGTCCCGACGGTGAAGGTCAGATGAGTGCAATCAGAAGGGCTGTTGAAAGCTCTGCTCTTAGTTTTGACGATATCGACTACATAAACGCACACGGAACGGGTACTGCAAAAAATGACGAGGCTGAATTTCTTTCACTTCACACACTTTTTGACGGCAACAACCACCTTTCTGTCAGCTCAACAAAATCTATGACAGGTCATTGCCTCGGTGCGGCCGGCTCAATTGAGGCTGTATTTTCCGTAAAAGCAATAAAAGAAAACCTCGTTCCGCCTACAATCGGCTACTCCGATGAGGATTTGAAGGTGCTTTCCGAAAAGGCAGGCAACATTGACTTTATTCCGAACAAGAGCCACACAAAAGATGTTCACTATGCAATGTCAAACTCATTTGCATTCGGCGGCAACAACGCAAGCATCATTTTCTCGGACAACAAGCATGATATTCCCGACAACAGTAAAAATGAAAAAATTTACATTACGGGCATTTCAAAGCTTACAGGCACAAAGACTGACGAACACAGCCTTAACTGCAACCTCACCTCCGAAGATTATGACAAACACGGAATCAAGGTTGCATTTTGCAGAAAGCTTGACCGTTTCAGCCAGCTCCAGCTTTTGAGCGGTATGGACGCACTTGCAGACGCTGACATAAAAATTGACAAGGACAACGAATATAAAACAGGTATCGTAATCGGCACGGCTGACGGCCCTATGACCGAAATTGTTGATTTCCAGAAAAAGGCAATCACAAGAGGTACCGAAAAGGGCAGTGCTTTTTCATTCCCAAATACGGTTTACAATGCCGCAGGCGGTTATCTGAGCATTTTCTCAGGCATCAAGGGCTACAACGCAACTGTTGCAAACGGCAATCAGGCAGGACTGCAGAGTATTTGCTATGCCGCCGATATTCTTGCAGACGGCAACGAAAGCGTTATGCTTGCCGCAGGTACCGATGAAAATACAAAGACAAACCTTGAACTCTATACAAAGGCCGAATTGCTTGAAAAACCGCTCGGTGAGGGCTCTGTAACTCTCGTTCTTGAAACAGAGGAAAGTGCAAACGGCAGAAATGCACGCAAGTATGCAGAAATTAAGGGTTATGCACAGGCTCACCGCCCTGTATCTTATGACAACTCAGAGGTTGACAGCAAGGCTGTTGTTGAGGTTATCGAAAAGGCTTGTGTGAATGCCGGCATTGAGGCAGACAATATCGACTTTGTATGCTGTGATGACAGGAAGATTATCAAGACGCTTATGCCATGTTATGATGTATCGCAGGAAATCGGCAATGCAAGAGCCGCAGCAAGCGCAATGACAGCGGCATATGCGGCTGAGCTTCTTTCTGACAGCGAGAAAAATTACGAATACGGACTTGCTCTTTCAATGGGTGCGGGCGGAACATACTCTGCCGTAATCCTGAAGAAAGCGTAAAAATCGGAGGTAAATATGAGCAAAACCGCTCTTGTAACAGGTTCATCAAGGGGCATTGGCAAGGCTTGCGCTTTAAAGCTTGCAGAGCTTGGATATGACATTGCCGTGAACTGCAATTCAAATTTGGAAATGGCTCAAAAGGCTGTTGACGAAATTACAGCACTCGGCAGAAAAGCCGTTGCCTACAAGGCAAACACGGCAGATATTGACGAAGTAAAGGATATGTTCCGCAGTATTCAGCAGGATTTCGGCGGAATTGATGTGCTTGTCAACAACGCAGGTGTGGTTGACGACGCTTACCTTTTGATGATTAAGGACAAGTCACTTGAAAGAAGTCTTGACATTAATATCAAAGGATATTTCAATTGTGCAAGACAGGCATCGCTTAAAATGCTCCGCAAAAAGAGCGGAATCATCATCAACATTTCTTCCGTAAGCTCTGTTCTTGCAGTTGAAGGTCAGTCGGTTTACAGTGCAACAAAGGGTGCGGTAAACGCTATGACACACACGCTTGCAAAGGAACTTGCAAAGTACGGAATCAGAGTAAACGCAGTTGCGCCGGGTTTTATCGAAACCGAAATGATGAACGGCATTCCCGAAGAATTGCAGAAAAAGTATCTTGAGGCTATTCCCGAAAAGAGATTCGGCACAGTTCAGGATGTCGCAAATGTAGTCGGACAGCTTTGCAGTGACGATTTTTCATATATGACAGGTCAGGTGCTTGTGCTTGACGGAGGACTCAGCTTATGATGAATCTGCTTGAAATCAATCAAAGAATAAAACAAAGACCACCCTTTCAGATGATTGAGAGGGTGACCGAGCTTGAGCCGAATGTTTCGGCAACAGGTATTAAAAATGTGTCGGTGAACGAGCCGTATTTTGCAGGTCATTTTCCCGACACACCGATTATGCCTGGAGTATTGCTCATTGAATCTGCGGCACAGCTTTGCAGTCTTGTATTTGCTCCCGAAAGCGTTGAGGAGGACAAGCTGTATGTTCTTCTCAAAGTCAAGGATTTCAAAATGCTCCGCCCCGTTATTCCGGGTGATACGCTTGTCATCAGCGTAAATGTTACAATATCAACAAAGTCGGCATTTGAATTTGCGTGTGTCATCAAGGTTGACGATGAAGTGAGGGCAAAAGGAAATCTTTTGTTTACCACAATGGATAAAAATGCGGTTTACAAGCCGTCACAGGAGTGATTATGAAGGTTCTCGTATTAAACGGTAGTCCAAAGGGCGAAAAAAGCAATACTCTCAACATTACAAAAGCATTTCTTGACGGCTTTTCAGCCGATACGGAAGTTGAATATATCACGGTTAAAAAGGAAACAATCAAGCCGTGTATGGGTTGCTTTTCGTGTTGGAGCAGAACACCCGGCGAATGTGTTATAAAGGACGATATGCAGAAAATCTATGAAAAGATTAATTCTGCCGATATTATCATTGAGAGCTTTCCGCTCTACTTTTTCGGTATGCCGTCACAGATGAAAGCATTAACCGACAGATGTCTGCCGTATATGCTCCCCTATTCGGGAAATGTTGCCGAGGACAAAGAAGCCTCTTTCCATGAACTGCGTGATGAAACAATGCACGAAAAGAGGCTTTTGGTTATTACAACTTGCGGCTATGTGAGTGCCGAACCGATGTATCCCGCACTTACAAAACAGCTTGATTTGATTTGCGGTAACGGCAATTACACGATGATAAAATGTCCCGAGGGCGAGCTTTTTATTGCAGAAAAAGCTGAAAGGCAGAGAAAGGCATACCTTGATTCAATCACGGAGGCAGGCAGGGAATTCTGCGAAAACCGCTGTCTTTGCGACGAAACAATGAAAAAAATTTCAAAGCCTATTCTCTCCCCCAAAGGATTCGAGGCAATTACTAAGGCTCATTGGAAAATGAGTTAATCAGCTTTTCGGGCGAACATATTCGGACAATGCTCCGAGAACGAACTCGTTGACAGCGTCTGCAAGCTTTTCGGAGCTTTCTGCACAGCCGTCATTGAACCAACGGACATAAACCGAGATGAATCCCGAAACGACAAACTCAACAAGGTATTTGAGTTTTGTTTCATTTTTAAAATTAAGCACAGGTCTTATTGAAACCTCGATAAATCTTTTCAAAAGCTCAACAGAGCGTCCCGAGCCGAACACCTCGGGAGAATTTTTCAGAATTTTATTAATCTGTTCTTTATTTTCAACAATGGAAATACCGATAAAATTCAGCTGATTCACAAGATTGTTGCCGTCACGGTCGGATTTTTTCGCATGGCTGATAACATCGTTGATCATATCGTAATTGATATCATCGACAACATCCTGAACCGTGTGATAATGGCGGTAAAAGGTTTTGCGGTTAATCATCGCCTTTTCTGAAAGCTCAGTCACCGTGATTTTGGAAACATTTTTTTCGGCAAGCAAATCAATCAGCGAATTTTTTATATTGGTTCTTGTTTTTACAATGCGAAGGTCAGTCACATTAGCGTCCATACTATCACCCCATAAAACAGTTTGATTATAGCACCAAAATTTTTTTGAGTCAACGGAGGTCCTTATGACAGGTCTGATAATTGAAGGCGGAGCAAGGCGAGGAATTTTTACCGCCGGTATAACCGACTGTCTGCTTGAAAACAAAATACACTTTGACTATGTTGCAGGAGTTTCGGCGGGAGCTGAAGTTGCTCTTGATTTTACCGCAAAACAGAAAGGTCGTTCCCGCAGGGTTATTATGCCCCACAGAACAGGTGATTTTTCGGTTCTCGGTTTTCTTTCAATGGATCTTGACAATATGATTTACAGATTTCCTTATCAGGACTATCCGTTCGATTTTGATACATTTTTTGCGTCAGATACAAACTGCGAATTTGTGGCAACCGACTGCGTAACAGGCAAGGCAAAATATTTTTCCGAGAACAAAAGCGAACAGCGATTGCTTGATTCCGTAAGAGCGTCCTGCACAGTTCCTATTCTCTATCAGATAAGCGAATTTGAGGGCGGAAAGTATGTTGACGGCAGTATTGCCTGTCTCTTATACACATCTGACGCT
>ENA-UBDJ01000282-UBDJ01000282.1-human-gut-metagenome-genome-assembly--contig:-NODE-282-length-30344-cov-6.385652_pt1 | contig 30344 bp, 27 predicted proteins | sample MGYA00244279_ERZ654774 | MGnify/ENA primary metagenome ERZ654774 (study PRJEB26926, sample SAMN06164701) | human gut metagenome | biome: ENVO:00009003; feature: ENVO:2100002; material: ENVO:00002003...
GTGGGCTCGGAGATGTGTATAAGAGACAGGGTTTCGGGGGCGGACATCAGTGCCGGATGAAATTGGCCAGCGCGATGGCTACGGCGGCTTCGACGACCACGGCCCCGCGCAGGGCGACGCAGACATCGTGGCGGCCGCGGATCGTGAGCGGCTCGACCTTGTCCGTCGCCAGGTTGTAGGTATTCTGTTCGCGCCCGATGCTCGGGGTCGGCTTGACCGCCGCGCGTACCACGATCTCGTTGCCGTTGGTGATTCCGCCGTTGATGCCGCCCGCGTTGTTGGTCGCAGTGGTGCCTTCGACGTCGAGCAGCGGGTCGTTGTTCTGCGAACCGCGCATGCGCGCCCCGGCGAAGCCGCTGCCGAATTCGACCCCCTTGACGGCCGGGACGGCGAACAACAGGTGGGCGATCAGGCTTTCGGCCGAATCGAAGAAGGGTTGTCCCAGTCCCAGCGGGACGCCCTGTACGCGGCATTCGATGATTCCGCCGACCGAATCCCGGTCGGCCGCCGCTGCGCGCAGCACCTCGTCGAAGCGCGCAGGGTCGGTGCATCCGCCGATCTCGGTGATGCGCGTGTCGAAGGCGATGCCCGGCGGGAGCATCTTCTTGGCGACGACGCCCGCGGCGACGAACGCCACGGTCAGGCGTGCCGAGAAATGGCCGCCGCCCCGCGGGTCGTTGAACCCGTTGAAGCGGTGGTAGGCCACCAGGTCGGCGTGCGAAGGCCGGTAGTGGCGGGCTACGGTGGCGTAATCCTGCGAATGGGTGTCGGTGTTGGCGAATTCGATGGTGAGCGGCGCCCCCGTCGTCATGCCGTTGTAAAGCCCCGATACGATCTGCGGGATGTCCGGCTCGCGGCGCGGCGTGGTGCCGCGGGCCCCGCTGCGGCGGCGTGCGAGGTCGGCTTCGAAATCTTCCGCCGAGAGCGGAATACCTGCGGGAACCCCGTCGACCGAGATGCCGATCTGCGGGCCGTGCGACTCGCCCCAGATGGCGAGCCTGAAATTGTGTCCGAAAATATTCATGGCGTTCAGATTCTGATTTTTTCCAGGTCTTCGAAGAATCCGGGGTAGCTCTTGGCTACGCATTCGGCGCCTTCGATGGTCATTTCCCCGTCGCAGAGCAGTCCTGCGACGGCCATCGACATGGCCATGCGGTGGTCGCCGTGGCTCTGCACGCGGGCCTGGCGGATCCTGCCACCGCGGATGCGCATGACGTCCTCCTGGGAGGTGTCCACCTCGATGCCCGCCTTGGCGTACTCTTCGCGGATGGCATCCGCACGGTTGCACTCCTTGTGTTCGAGCCGCGAGGTGCCGCGGATGACGCTCTCGCCCCGGGCCGCCGCCGCGAGTGCCGCGAGTGCAGGGAAAAGGTCGGGGCAGTGCGTGGCGTCGAATTCGAAGGCGCGCAGGGGCCGGTGCGAGGCCGTCACGGAGTCCTCGTCGTTGATGACCGCGGCCCCGGCCCGCACGAGTGCCGTGCAGATGGCCGTGTCGGCCTGCTTCGAAAGCATGGAGACGTTCTTCACGGTGACTTCGCCCGCGACGGCGCCCGCCACGAGCAGCATGGCTGCGGCGCTCCAGTCCCCCTCGATGCTGAAAAAAGCCGGGCGGTAGCGCTGTCCGCCTTCGATGTAGAACTCCTTGTAGTCGTTATGGCAGATCTCCACGCCGAAGCGTGCCGCCGTGTCGACGGTCATGTCCAGATAGGGGGTCGAGACGGCGCTGCGGACGTGGAGCGTGGTGTCGTGCTGCGAGAGCGGGAGCGCCAGCAGCAGCCCCGTGATGAACTGCGACGAAACCGAGCCGTCGACGTCGATCTCCCCGCCCCGGATCGGGCCGCGCACTTCGAAGGGCAGGTAACCGTCGTTGTCCCGCACCCGGACGCCGAGGCGGCGCAGCGGGTCGATCATCATGTGCATGGGACGCCGTAGCAGGGTGCCCTGGCCTTCGATGGTGACGGGCATCCCGCAGAGCGAGGCGATGGGGGTGAAAAGCCGTGTGGCGAGCCCCGATTCGCCGACGTGCAGCACCTTCCCGCGGGGATGCAGCCCGCCTTCGATCGAAAGGGTCGAGGCGTCCACGTGCTTTACGCGGGCACCGAGCGTCTCGATGCACCGCAGCGCCGAGCGCGTGTCGTCGCAGAATTCCAGGTTGCGCAGCACCGAGGTCTCCCCGCAGAGGAGCGATGCCGCCAGGGCACGCTGTGCATAGCTTTTCGAACAGGGCGGCGTCAGCGTGCCTTTAACGCGGCCCAATGGAACCGTCTTGTCCATTGTGTAGGTTATATGCTTTTATGGGCACCGGGGTTGGCCGGCACCCTGAAATTAAAATCCTCGCCTCTATTCCTGTGTTTCGGTCTCCTCCCCGGCCTGCTGCGCCTGCTGTCCCTTGCGGTTTTTCATCTGCTGGGTCAGCTGGTGGCTCTTCTTGAGCTCGAAATGCTGGCCCAGGTAGACCTTGCGAACCATCGGGTCGGCGGCCAGTTCCTCGGCCGTACCCGTCTTGAGGATCTTGCCCTCGTAGAGCAGGTAGGTGCGGTCGGTGATGGCCAGCGTCTCGTCGACGTTGTGGTCGGTGATGATGACGCCGATGTTCTTGTGCTTGAGCGTCGCCACGATCGACTGGATGTCCTCCACGGCGATGGGGTCGACGCCCGCGAAGGGCTCGTCGAGCAGGATGAACGCCGGGTTGATGGCCACCGCGCGCGCGATCTCCGTACGGCGCCGTTCGCCGCCCGAAAGCTGGATGCCGAGGCTCTTGCGAACCTTTTGCAGGCGGAACTCCTCGATCAGCGACTCGACGCGCTCGGTCTGGTACTCCTTCGAGAAATCGGTCATTTCGAGTACGGCGCGGATGTTGTCCTCGACCGACAGGCGGCGGAAGACCGATGCCTCCTGTGCCAGGTAGCCCACGCCCATCTGGGCGCGTTTGTAGACCGGCTCCTTGGTCAGTTCGGCGACCTTGCCTTCGTCGTCCTCGAGGAAGATGCGCCCCTCGTTGGGCTTGATAAGTCCCACGATCATGTAGAAAGTCGTGGTCTTGCCGGCTCCGTTGGGGCCGAGCAGTCCGACGATCTCCCCCTGGTTGACGTCGATCGAGACGTGGTCGACGACGGTGCGGGCCTTATATTTTTTGACAAGTTCGCTGGTGTATAGGCGCATTGCGTTCTCTCGCTATAAAATTTTTACAAAGTTATGCTTTTTTCCGAAAAGTTTTTTAACTTTACATTGAAATTTCTGATTTTAGAGTAGAAACGGCGAAATGAAACAATTTGAATCGTCCCTGTTGCATGACAAGCTGAAGGAGTACTTCGGCTTTTCGTCGTTCAAAGGGAACCAGGAAGCGGTGATCCGCAATGTGCTGGAGGGGAAGGATACGTTCGTGCTGATGCCTACGGGCGGCGGGAAATCCCTCTGCTATCAGCTTCCGGCCATGCTCATGGAGGGCGTGGCGATCGTCATTTCCCCCCTGATCGCGCTGATGAAGAACCAGGTGGACGCCATGCGCACCTTCTCGGCCGAGTCGGGCATCGCCCATTTCCTCAATTCGTCGCTCAACAAGACGGCCGTCGCGCAGGTGCGCGCCGACGTGCTGGCCGGGAAGACGAAATTGCTCTATTTCGCCCCCGAATCGCTGACCAAGGAGGACAACGTGGCCTTCCTGCATAAGATAAAGGTATCGTTCTACGCCATCGACGAGGCGCACTGCATTTCGGAGTGGGGACACGACTTCCGGCCCGAGTACCGCCGCATTCGCCCGATCATCAACGAAATCGGCGCTGCGCCGCTGATCGCCCTGACGGCGACGGCGACGCCCAAGGTGCAGCTGGACATCCAGAAGAACCTCGGCATGTCCGACGCCTCGGTGTTCAAGTCGTCGTTCAACCGGCCGAACCTCTATTACGAGATACGCCCCAAGGGGGACGTCGACCGCGATATCATCCGCTTCATCAAGCAGAACGAGGGAAAGAGCGGCATCATCTACTGCCTGAGCCGCAAGAAGGTCGAGGAGCTGACCGAACTGCTCGTGGCCAACGGTATCCGCGCGCTGGCCTACCATGCGGGCATGGACGCCGCGACACGCGCCGCCAACCAGGACGACTTCCTGATGGAGCGGGTCGAGGTGATCGTCGCCACGATCGCTTTCGGCATGGGCATCGACAAGCCCGACGTGCGCTATGTCATCCATTACGACATCCCCAAGTCGCTCGAAGGCTATTACCAGGAGACGGGGCGTGCCGGCCGCGACGGCGGCGAAGGTTACTGCCTTACCTTTTATAGTTACAAGGACATCCAGAAGCTAGAGAAATTCATGCAGGGCAAACCCATCGCCGAACAGGAGATCGGCAAACTGCTGCTGCTGGAGACGGTGTCCTATGCCGAGAGTTCGATGTGCCGCCGCAAGACGCTGCTGCACTACTTCGGCGAGGAGTATACCGAGGAGAACTGCGGCAACTGCGACAATTGCCGGAATCCCAAGCCGAAGATCGACGCGCGGGCGGCGCTCAAGATGGCGCTCGAGGCGCTGCGCGACATCGGCGACAAGTTCAAGGCCGACTACCTGATAAACGTGCTCACGGGCAAGACCACGGCGCTCATCAAGAGCTACGGCCACAACAAGAGCAAGTGGTTCGGGGCGGGTGCCGAGCACGACGTGCGTTTCTGGGGCGCCGTGCTGCGCCAGGCGCTGATCCTGGGGCTGGTGGACAAGAATATCGAGAATTACGGGCTGATCTCGGTGAACCGCAAGGGCGAGAATTTCATCGCCATGCCCTTCCCCGTCACCGTGACGCTCGACCACGACTATGACGAGGAGGAGAAGGAGGCCGAGGCCGTCGTCCCGATGGGCAAGGGCGGCGCGGCGGACGAGGAACTCTTTGCAATGCTCAAGGATTTGCGCAAGAAAGTGGCCAAGCAGCACGGGCTGCCGCCGTTCGTCATCTTCCAGGATCCGTCGCTCGAGGACATGGCCGTGCAGTACCCGATCACCATCGAGGAGATGCAGAACATCACTGGCGTGGGGGTGGGCAAGGCCCGCAAGTTCGGCGAGGAGTTCATCAAGCTCATCAAGGCCTATGTCGAGGAGAAGGAGATCATCCGTCCGCAGGACATGATCGTCAAGTCGGTCGGCAACAAGTCGGGCAACAAGATCTTCATCATCCAGTCCATCGACCGGAAGATGGATTTCGAGGACATCGCCCGTGCCAAAGACCTCGATTTCGACGAACTGCTGACCGAGATCGAAGGCATCGTCAACTCGGGTACGAGGCTCGACATCTCGTACTATCTGAGGGACTTTATGGACGAGGACAAGATCGAGGACATTTACCTCTATTTCAAGGAGGACGCCCAGAGCGATTCGCTCGATGCGGCCATCGACGAACTGGGGGCCGACTATACGGAGGAGGAGATACGTCTGGTGCGTATCAAATTCATCTGCGAGCAGGGCAACTGACGCCCTCTGTACACCTGCCATCCCACGGCTGTTGCGTCACTGTTCCGAGGATTGACACTAACTTAATAATACGCCTATGAACAAAAAGACTTTTACTGTTGCCGTGATTTTCATGATCGTGACGCTCGTGTGGCTCGGAGTCAATATATTCTGGGCCTTGTCGAACAGCAATTGTATATTCGACCTCGTCGTGGCCGTATTGTTCGTGCTTGCAGGCGTCGGGATGGTGTATAACGAATGCCACAAGCGCAAGCGCAAGCACCTCGACGAGGTGAACAAATACAAAATACCGTAACCTATGTGTGCCATGCAACGGTTCCTGACGATCATGTCCGTGTTTTTCTTCGTGTGCGGCGTCGTTTCGCTGTGGCGGATACTGTCCGACGACGGGCGGGATATCTGGTATGTGCCGCTCGTACTGATCGGTGCGTCGGGGATTCTGGCCGTCCGCGCCCGGAGCATGGGCCGCAAAAATACGCAAAACGAAGACTGATATGAAAACCAATGTGATGCAGATAGTCCGCCTCGTGATGATGATCGTGGCGGTGGCCGGGATAATCTACGCCCTGGAGTATATGGAGCGCGGCATTGCCGTGTGGTTCTGGATCACGCTGCTCGGCGTGGGTTTCGTGGGGCTGCTCTATACGTTCCGCCTGACGCAACGCCGCGTGCGGCTCGAACGCCGTGCCCGGGAGCGGCAGGAAAAGAAAAAATCCCGCCGGTCGAAACGCTGACCTTCATCCGCCGGACATCGTTGCCCGGCGGTTCCGTCCGGGGATTCGTTCGCGGGTACGGCGGGCGGGGCACGCTGCGGATGGTGGGGCGGAACGTTGCCGGGGTAAAGGTGGTGAGATGGTAATTTACAAGGACGATATTCTGATGCTGCGCACGTGGCGCGCGGCGGATGCGGCGTCGCTGGCGGCCAATGCCGACGACATCACGCTGTGGAACAACGTGCGTGACCTTTTCCCGCATCCCTATACGTTGGCGGACGCCCGGGAGTTCATTGCCGCGGCGGCCGGGAAACCCTGCCCGGTGGATTTCGCCGTCGTGGCAGGCGGCAAGGCCGTGGGCGGCGTGGGGTTCGTGCCCGGGACGGATGTCGAACGCTTCGGCGCCGAAATCGGTTTCTGGCTCGGAAGCCGCTGCCGGGGGCGGGGCATGATGACGGCGGCCGTCCGGCAGGCCGTGGAGTGGATGTTCGCAAATACCCCGATAATTCGTATCTTTGCCGCGGCTTATGCCACCAATCCCGCATCGCAGCGGGTGTTGGTGAAAACCGGGTTCCGGCATGTCGGGATGTTCCGCAAGGCTTTTTTCAAGAACGGGGCGTTCGTGGACGGCTGTTATTACGAATTACTGAAAGACGAAGATGAGTGAAGTAAGGGCAAAAAAGGCGCTGGGACAGCATTTCCTGGTCGACCTCAATATCGCGCGCAAGATTTGCGATGCGCTTTCGGGGGGCGAAAGACCGGGGGACGGGGCCGCGGCGGATGCCCGGACGGGTGCGGATGGATGTGCCGATGCGGAAACCCGGACGAGGGTGGCTGGATATGCCGGAGCTGGGGCAGAAGCCCGGACGATGGCGGCAGGAAGTGCCGATGCCGGGGCGGAAGCCCGGACGAAGGCGACAGGAACTGCCGATGCCGATGCGGAAACCCGGAGGAGTGTAGCTGCAAGTGCCGATGCCCGGCTCGCGGCGGATACGGCCGCTGCCGGTGCGCCGGCGGCCGCGCAAGAGGAACGGGGCGGCGCAGTCCCCTGCGACGTGCTGGAGGTCGGCTGCGGGATGGGGGTGCTGACGCAGTACCTGCTCAGGCGCGGCGACATTACCACCTACGGCGCCGAGATCGACCCGGAGAGCGTCGGGTACCTCCATGCGCATTTCCCCGAGTTCGCACCGCGGCTGATCGAGGGCGATTTCCTGAAGATGAACCTGCGCGAGCGTTTTCCGCGGGGACTGAAGATCATCGGGAATTTCCCCTACAACATCTCCTCGCAGATATTTTTCAAGGTGCTTGAGAACCGCGACCTGGTGCCCGAATGCGTCGGTATGATCCAGAAGGAGGTCGCCGTACGGATCGCGGAGCCTCCGGGGTCGAAGGAGTACGGCATCCTGAGCGTGTTGTTGCAGGCTTGGTACGACATCGAATACCTCTTTACGGTCAACGAAACGGTTTTCAACCCGCCTCCCAAGGTCAAAAGCGCCGTTATCCGCCTGCGCCGCAACGGCGTCGGACGGCTCGGCTGCGACGAGGCGCTGTTCGTGAAGGTGGTGAAAGCGTCATTCGGCCAGCGCCGCAAGATGATCCGCAACTCGCTGCGGGCGGTGTTCGGCGATTTCGGCGGCGCAGAACATCCCTTTTTTACGCAGCGCGCCGAGCAGCTCTCGGTCGCCGATTTCGTGCAGCTGACCGACTGGGTCGCGGCCAACCGGAAATAATCGCGGCGGGTCGTGGACGTCGGATACCGCAGTTTGGGTGCGGGTTCGAGTCGTCGGATGCCGGGCAGGGAAGGGCGGACGGTGTGTACTGGAGGCGGAAATGGAAAAGCACCGGGAGCCCGGTGCTTTTTTTCATGCCGTTCGACGGGCGGGGTATTGCTCCGCAGCCGCAATGCGCAGGCGTCTATTTTCTCAGGTCTCCCGCAATGACCGTTACCAGTTCTTCGCGGGAGAGGTATTTCCGAGCCAGTTGCTGTACGTCGGCCGGCGTCATGGCCTGTATGCGGCGGATGTTCTCGTTGATGACGGTATGGTCGCGGCCGCAGAGGATGTTCTCGATCGTAACGTCGGCAATGCCGAACGGCCCGTCGAGGATACGCATCATCTCACCGACCATAATGTTCTTCACGAGCGAAAGTTCGCCCTCGGGCATCGGCTCGGCGCGCAACCGTTCGATTTCGGCGTAAATCTCGCGCAGGGCCTCCTGCGTGACCTCCGTCCCGACCTGTGCCGCTACGGCGAAATAGCCCTCCCGTTCGAAGTTGACCATGGCGGCCACCACGCCGTACGTATAGCCGTGCTCCTCGCGCAGGTTCTGCATCAGGCGCGAACCGAAATAACCGCCCAGGGCGGATGCCACGACTTGCATGCCGAGGAAATCGGGATGCTGGCGCGGGAAAAGCAGCCTTCCGATGCGGATCGACGACTGTACGGCGCCCGGATGGTCGACCCGCGCTTCGTGCTGCGTCACGGGTGCCGGGAACGGGATGCCGGCTTCGGGTTTGCGCCGCGGCAACCGTTCCGCCAGCGCCGCGACGGCCTGCCGTTCGTGGTTGCCGATGCGCCCGCTGCATATCGTGAACCCGTTGTCCGCCGTGTAGTGGCTTTCATAAAACGCCGCTACATCCCCGCGCGTGAGCTTATCGTATTGGGCTTCGTCGGCCGAGATGCCGTAGGGGTGCGAGGGCCCGAAAAGGGCGCGGGCGAAAGCCTCGCGGGCCTGGGTGTCGACCTTCGTGCGTTCGACGGCCAGCCGCTGCTTGCGCTTGGCGCAGTAGGTGCGCAGTTCCTCCTCGGGGAAAACGGGGTGCAGGAGTATCTGTTCGGCTACGGCGAGCGTTTCGTCGAAGAATTTGGAGAGCGTGCAGAAGCTGATGTAGGCATAGTCGCGGTCGATGTTGACGTCGTAGTACGAGCCGTAGTAATCGAGCCGTTCGGCGATCTGGTGCGCCGTCATGTCGCGCGTCCCCTCGGCGAGCATGTTGGCGGCGGCCGATGCCGAGAAGGGAACCCGCTGCATGGCCGAGCCGGCGCGGAACACGAAGGTGATGCGCAGCACTTCGAAGTCGTCCGAGGCGAGCGTGTAGAGCGCCGAGCCGTTTGCCAGCAGGCTCTTCCCGGCTTGTGCGACCTCGACGTCGGAGGGTATTACGAGGGGTGGTTGTGTCATTTTTTCGCTTTGTAAATAAGGGTGGAACAGTTTTCGGGGCGGAAGGTGCGGCGGCTGAAGGCGAGGATGTCGCCGGTTGTGACGGCACGGTAGGCCGCGACCTCGCCGTTGACTAACGGCAGGTCGCCCAGCATCTCGTAGAAGCCCAGGTTCATCGCCTTGTTCATCACGTTCAGCTCGCCGAAGAGCGTGTTGGCCTCGAACTTGTTTTTGACCTTCTCGACCTCGTAGTCCGATGCCGGGATGCTTTGCAATGCTTCGATTTCGGCACGGAAAGCCGCTTCGGCCTGTTCGGGAGCGGTGCCCGGCAGCAGTTGCCCCGTAAAGACGAATAACCCCGGGTCGATGTCGCCCGAAATGTAGGCGTTGACCGAGGCCAGCAGGCGCTGTTCCTGCACCAGGTGTTTGTAGAGCCGCGACGAGTCGCCGCCCGACAGGAGGTCGGATACCAGGTCGGCGGTATAGAAATCCTGCGAGGTGCGGCTGCCCATGTGGAAGGCCATCGACAGGGTCGTGGCGGGCACGTCGCGTTCGACCTCCTCCCGGCGCGGCGCCTCCTGATCCGGTTCCCGGGGGATGGGCTGGGAGGCCACGGTGCGGTCGGCGAGCGGGGCGAACCACTTTTCGGCAAGGTCGAGCATGCGCTCCTCGTCGAAGTCGGCCGAGATGGACAGGATGGCGTTCGAAGGATGGTAATGGGTGCGGTAGAAGGCCTGCACGTCGTCGAGTGTCGCCCCGGCGATGTGGTCGGGCGTGAGCCCGATGGTCGCCCAGCGGTAGGGGTGTACTTTGTAGGCCAGCGCCCGCAGCAGCATCGGCTGGTCGCCGTAGGGCTGGTTGAGGTAGCGCTGGCGGAACTCCTCGATCACCACGCGTTTCTCCGCCTCGAGTTTTCCGGGGGTGATGTCCAGCCCCTCCATGCGGTCGCTTTCGAGCCACAGTGCGGTCTCGATATTGTCCTTGGGGAGGGTGATGTAGAAATCCGTATAGTCGTTGTTGGTGAAGGCGTTGTTGTCGCCGCAGGCCATCTGCACGGGCAGGTCGAAATTCGGAATTTCGCGCGTGCCGCGGAACATCAGGTGTTCGAACAGGTGGGCGAAACCCGTGCGCGCGGGGTTCTCGTTGCGCGCCCCGACCTTATATAATATGTTTACTGCGGCGAGTTTCGAAGCCTTATCCCGGTTGACGACGATAGTCAGGCCGTTGGCCAGTGTTCTCTTCTTGTATTCGATCATGGATGCAAAGATATAAAAAAAGCAGCGGCAGGAAAATTAAGTGACGCCTCATTTGAAGATGGATTCGAAGACTATGAAGTTTGGGGATTGTGAATCCATTACCCTGCCGCTGCGTGTGGAAAACGCTTCGGCAGAAAACGGGAAGAGTGGTGCCGAACCTGTGGCCCATGGCTCTGGTCAGCCTCTATCCCACAAGTCACAGCACGCACCCTTCTGGGTACGACCTGTATTGTGGGATAACAAAAAATTTACCAGATTTTAGGGCCCCAATACTATCGTTTATACACGATGATATGTAAAGAACGAATTATGGAACAAAATTAGGAAAAAAATCCCGATTTGCAATCCCCGCGCCCGAACAACCTATTCATAGGCCTTTATTTCCCAGTGTTTCGCCGCGTAAAATTTGTTGACGGCCAAATTTTTACCTATATTTTTCCGCCGTGCCGTGCCCGGGAGAAAAAAATCCGCCGTTTTTCCGGCCCGGGATTTGCCCTGCCGGCTGGGATGGCGCTCCGGACGCCTGCGGGGCCTGTCCGGATTGCGTCAGAGGGGGCGTGCCGGGTAATCCGCTATCGGATAATAAGTTCGGCAACTCGGTGATTATCCGTGAGTTCGCTGTTAAAAAAATAACAACGAGGTTGTTATTCCAATAACATTCCGAATGGTGAAAAAACCGGGTGATTTGTCAGAAAATCGGACTGGTTTTTCCGCCGGAATTGTTATCTTTGCAACGCATTTTGTCCCGAATCCAGGAAAAACACACAATATCATCTAAAATTTTAACAAAATGGCAGAAAAGAAATTTATCACTTGTGATGGTAACTACGCTGCGGCACATGTTGCATACATGTTCTCGGAAGTTGCGGCGATCTATCCCATCACGCCGTCGTCGACCATGGCCGAACTCGTGGACGAGTGGGCCGCCCAGGGTCGCAAAAATATTTTCGGCGAAACGGTGAAAGTTGTCGAGATGCAGTCCGAAGCCGGTGCCGCAGGCGCCGTGCACGGTTCGTTGCAGAGCGGTGCCCTCACCTCGACCTTCACCGCGTCACAGGGCTTGCTGCTGATGATCCCCAATATGTATAAGATCGCCGGCGAATTGCTGCCGGGCGTATTCCACGTGTCGGCGCGTGCGCTGGCTGCGCAGTCGCTGTCGATTTTCGGAGACCACCAGGACGTTATGGCTACCCGCCAGACGGGATTCGCCATGCTGGCTACTTCGTCCGTACAGGAGGTGATGGACCTCGCGGGCGTGGCGCACATCGTGTCGCTCAAGTCGCGCGTGCCGTTCCTGCATTTCTTCGACGGCTTCCGTACCTCGCACGAGATCCAGAAGGTCGAACTGATCGACGAGGCCGCCCTGACGGCGATGCTCGACCGCGATGCGCTCAGGGAGTTCCGCCAGCGCGCACTCAACCCCGAACACCCCGTGACCCGCGGTACGGCGCAAAACCCCGATATCTATTTCCAGACCCGTGAGGCTGCCAACCGCTTCTACGACGCCGTGCCCGACATGGTTGCCGAGGCGATGCGCGAGATTTCGAAGATCACCGGCCGCGAGTACAAGCCGTTCGTATACTACGGGGCCGCGGATGCCGAGAATATCGTCGTGGCGATGGGTTCGGTGACCGAAACCCTCAAGGAGACGGTCGACTACCTGAACGCCCGCGGCGGGAAGGTGGGCGTCGTGACGGTACACCTCTACCGCCCGTTCTCGGTGAAATACCTCGGCGAGGTGCTGCCCGAGACCGTGAAGCGTATCTGCGTGCTCGACCGCACCAAGGAGCCGGGGGCCAACGGCGACCCGCTCTACCTGGATGTTGTCGAGGCATTTGCCAACTGCAAGGATATCCCTGCCGACCGCAAGCCGCTCATCATCGGCGGCCGTTACGGTCTTTCGTCGAAGGACACCACGCCGGCGCAGATGCTGGCCGTGTTCGCCAACCTTGCGGCCAACGAGCCCAAGAACCAGTTCACGGTGGGTATCGTGGACGATGTGACGTTCCGCTCGCTGCCCGTCGGCGAGGAGATTTCGCTCGCCAAGCCCGGCACCTTCGAGGCGCTGTTCTTCGGCCTGGGCGCCGACGGTACGGTGGGTGCCAACAAGAACTCGATCAAGATCATCGGCGGTACGACCAACAAATACTGCCAGGCTTATTTCTCCTACGATTCCAAAAAATCGGGCGGTTACACCTCGTCGCACCTGCGTTTCGGCGACCTCCCGATCACTTCGCCCTACCTGGTTACGACGCCCGACTTCGTGGCCTGCCACGTGCCTTCGTACGTCGACAAGTACGACGTGCTGAAAGGACTGAAGGCCGGCGGTTCGTTCCTGCTCAACTCGGTGCACGACGCGGCTACGACTTGCGCGACGCTGCCCGACCATATGAAGGCCTATCTTGCCAAGAACAAGATCAATTTCTATATCATCAACGCCACGAAGATCGCTGCCGAACTCGGGCTGGGTTCGCGTACGAATACCATCATGCAGTCGGCATTCTTCAAGATCGCCAACGTCATCCCGTTCGACAAGGCTGTCGACGAGATGAAGCATGCCATCCTGAAATCCTACGGCAAGAAGGGCGAGGACATCGTCAAGATGAACTATGCGGCCGTAGACGCCGGCGGTAACGCCGTCGAGAAAGTCGAGGTGCCGGCCGAGTGGGCACAGATCGCCGACAAGGGCTTCGCACACGTTTCGGATGCGTCGTATCCCGAATTCGTGCGCAAGATCGTCGAGCCGATCAACGGGCTGAAGGGCGACGACCTGCCGGTATCGGCTTTCATGGGCCGTGAGGACGGTACGTGGGAGAACGGCACGGCCGCTTATGAGAAGCGCGGTATCGCCGTGAATGTTCCCGAGTGGAAGATCGAGAACTGTATCCAGTGCAACCAGTGTGCTTATGTCTGCCCGCACGCCGTGATCCGTCCGTTCCTCGCGACGGAGGCCGAGGCCGCCGCATCGGGCGTGGAATGGAAGCAGGGACTGGGCGAGACCAAGGAGTATAAGTTCCGCATCCAGATTTCGCCGCTCGACTGTACGGGTTGCTCGAACTGCGTGGACGTCTGCCCGGCCAAGGAGAAGGCGCTGGTAATGCGCCCTCTGGAGGAGCAGATGCCCCAGCAGAAGAATTGGGAGTACATCACCAAGCATATTGGCTACAAACAGGTCGTCGACAAGACCAAGTCGGTGAAGAACCTCCAGTTCGCACAGCCCCTGTTCGAGTTCTCGGGCGCTTGCGCCGGTTGCGGCGAAACCCCCTATATCAAGGCTATTTCGCAGTTGTTCGGCGACAAGATGATGGTAGCCAACGCCACGGGCTGTACCTCGATCTATTCGGGTTCTGCGCCGTCGACTCCCTACTGCACCAACGACAAGGGTCAGGGCCCGGCTTGGGCGAACTCGCTCTTCGAGGACAACGCCGAATTCGGCCTGGGTATGCACCTCGGCGTCGAGAAGCTCCGCGACCGCATTCAGGTTACGATGGAGGAGGCGATTGCCAACTGTACGAAATGCTCCGACGAGCTGAAGGGCGTCATGAAGGAGTGGATCGCCGCGCGCGGTTCGTCGGCCAAATCGGCCGAGGTCTCGGCGCGCCTCGTCCCGATGATGGAGGCCTGCGGCTGCGATTACTGCAAGGATATCCTGGAGATGAAGGACTGGCTGGTGAAGAAGTCGCAATGGGTTATCGGCGGCGACGGCTGGGGCTACGACATCGGTTTCGGCGGTGTCGACCACGTGCTCGCATCGGGTGCCGACATCAACATCCTGGTGGTCGATACGGAGGTTTACTCGAATACGGGCGGCCAGTCGTCGAAATCGACACCCGTGGGTGCCGTTGCCAAGTTCGCTTCGGCCGGTAAGCGCATCCGCAAGAAAGACCTCGGCGCCATCGCCATGACCTACGGTTATGTATACGTGGCACAGGTTTCGATCGGCGCTTCGCAGATGCAGTTGTTCAACGTGCTGAAGGAGGCCGAGGCTTATCCCGGCCCATCGCTCGTGATCGCCTATGCGCCGTGTATCAACCACGGCATCAAGGGCGGCATGACGCGCACGCAGACCGTGGGCAAGGAGGCCGTAGCCTGCGGTTACTGGCACCTGTGGCACTACAACCCGCAGCTCGAGGAGCAGGGCAAGAACCCGTTCGTGCTGGACTCGAAGGAGCCCGACTGGTCGAAGTTCCGCGACTTCCTGATGAAGGAGGTGCGTTACACTTCGCTCAAAAAGTCGTTCCCGTCCGAGGCCGACGAGCTGTTTGCCGCCGCCGAGCAGAACGCCAAATGGCGTTACAACGGTTACCAGCGCCTTGCGAAGATGGAATACTAATTATATTATACGCGATGCGGAGGGCCGCGGCATTGTGCCGCGGCCCTTTTTTGTATACCCGGGAAATGCTTCGTGATTAAAAAACGCGCGTTCGTTTTTGAAATCCCCCCCCCGAGTGAATTTATTTGTCCATATAGACCTGAGAGGATAAATTTGCGCACATTTGAATTACAAACAAGTATCTCTCTTATGAAAAATTTCTTGCACAAAATTGCGTATGTGCTCGTTATGTGCGCTGCCATGTCCGCGTTCACGGCATGTAGCGACAGCGACAACAAGGGCGGTGGCCCGCTTACCGGTACCCTCAGCGTGGAAACCGGCTCGCTTAAATTCACGAGCGGCACCTATTCGAAGGGATTCGAAGTGAAGACCGACGGTACGGTCGGTGCGATCCAGGTCGATGTGAACTACAAGGGTTCCGAAACCGGATGGATCACCGCGAAAGTGAACGACGGCGACGTGGTGGTCTCCGTGGCACGCAATACGGGCGATGCCCGCACGGCGGATGTCGTCCTGAGCGCCAAGGGTGCCGAGTCGGTGACCGTTGCCATCAGCCAGAAGGCCGTCTTCTCGTCGGATCTGGTGGGCAGGTATACGCCCTATGTTCCCGATCCCGAAAATCCGATCGCTAATTTCTTCATTAACCCCGTATACGCTGATATGGATCCGGAAAAGGTGCCGCAGATCGACATGGGTTTCCTTCTCGGTGTTCCCGGATATACCTGGCCCGTTACCACCGTCACGGGTCTGGCCAACCAGCTCGTGGGGATGATGTATGGCGGCGGCCTCACCTATTTCGACTTCAAGGACGACGGGACGATCGGCGCGGGTTACCGCGACATGCTCGGGTTCGACCTGACTGCCGGCCCTACGTTCGGCCCCGAGGTCGAATTCCCCAATGCCGAGACGCTGGAGGTGCTGCCTGTTGATGCGATCACGTATTACACCAAGGACGGCAAGGTCTATTTCGCCATCGACAAGGAGTACCTGACCTATATCGGCCAGGCGGAACTCGAGATGGATCTGCCCCAGATCATCGACGCCCTGCTGGCACAGTACCCGGGCCTTGGGATCGAAGCGACCGACGATTACTATGCCATCCCGCTCAAGTACGGGGTCAAGGATGGCGTTACGACGCTGAAGGTCGACAAGGAGATGATGATGCCTTACATGCCGCTGATCACTTCGCTGGTCGAGGCCTTCCTCCCCGACGGGGATATCGAGGTGTCGCTCGACCCCGAATCCGACCCGATGAAAATCCCGGCCAAGGCGCTGGTCAACTCGTTGCTCGATGCGCTTTTCAACCAGAGCCAATCCATCGAGATCGGCATCGGCCTTACGAAATAGGACGGGCGGCGACAAGTCCCTCGCCAGGCAGGTTGCGGAAACTCCGCAACCTGCTTTTTTCTTTTGTATATCTTGTCTGTCTGAATATTATTTCCTAATTTTGCTTTCGACAACCTAAAACGAATCAATTATGAAGAAAAGTTTCCTTTTGTTGACTGCAATGTTCCTTTGCTATTGCGGTACGGCATTCGGCTGGGGCAAGTCGGGGCATGACGCCATCGCTTATATCGCCGAGTGCAACCTGACGCCCAAGGCCAGGAAGAACATCGAGAAATACCTCGACGGCCGTTCGATCGTCTATTATGCCTCGTGGATGGATCTGTACCGCCATACGCCGGCTTACAAGGTGACTTCGGGCTGGCACGGCGATACGGTCGACGCCGACGGAAAGTACGTTCCCAACGCAAAGGGCGATGCGGTGCAGTGCATCGAGGAGGCGATCGCCAGGCTGAAGGATTACCGCAGCCTGGACGATTCGACGGTGCTGGTGTCGATCAAATACCTCGTGCACCTGGTGGGGGACATGCACTGCCCCGTGCACGTGAAATACCCGTGGTATAAGAATTTCAAGTTCGACCTGAACGGGAGGCCCTGCGAGTTCCATAGTTTCTGGGACAGCGGCGTGCTCGACCTGAACCACCGCTGGGGGTACGTGGAATACCGCCACCAGTTGGATCGCCTTACGAAGAAGCAGATTCGTGCCGTCGTTGCCGGGACGCCCCGCGACTGGCTTGAAGAGAGCGCCCGGGATTGCCGCGTGATTTACGAGTGGACGAAGCCCGGCCAGAAGTTTACCAAGAACGAGGCCCGCGACCTGCTCAACACGGTACATCCGTTCGCCGAGGAGCAAATCCTCAAGGCGGGCTACCGTTTGGCCGCCGTGCTTAACCAATTATTCGGTTAATTTTGTAATTTTGCAGGCGTGAGGCGGTTTTGTGCGATTCTTGCAGGGGCCGTCATGTTATTAATTCTTACAGGTACGTTATGAAAAAGTATTTTGCAGCCGCAGCGCTGCTCATGATGATGGCCGCCTGCGGGAGCGCCGGCCAGGACAAGAAGCTCGAAGGCACGACATGGAAACTCGCCAGGATGGAGGCGATCCCTGCCGCGGCCGTCGGCAAGGAGGCCGATTTCTTCACCCTGGAGTTCAATGCCGCCGATACGATGGTCGCAGGGCGTACGAACTGCAACCGTTTCTTCGGCAAGTATGAGCTCAAAGGCAAGGAGCTCGAACTCAAAAACCTGGGCATGACCCGCATGGCCTGCCCAGACATGCAGTACGAGGATGCCTTCGTCAAGATGCTCGACGAGGTCGACCGATTCGAGATCAAGGGTGCGGAGCTGACCCTCTTCGACGACCACAAGGCGCTGGCCGTGTTCAAGGCCGTCGAAAAAGAGCCTGCGAAGCAGTAATTTCGCCGACGCGGAATATTTGCGGCAGTCCCCGACGGGGGCTGCCGTTTTTTGTATAAGGCGAATGATACGACGGTTGCGTAGCGAGCCGCTCCCGGTTATGGATGCGAGGAAAATTTGTTGCGGACGGAAGCGGGGAATTGCATAGCGGCGGGATTAGTGTTGCGGGCGGATGTGTGGCGGAGTGGGGGGCGGCCGGAGCGGGTAAAAAAGAACGGCGGCAGGAAAAAAGTGACGCAACTCTCTTTTTGTATGAAGAATCCGGTTATCGGAAAAGCATCCTGCCGCCGCATAGGATTCGATTGCATCGGCAGGAGCGCGGACAAATGGGGGACATTTGTACATAAGAAGAAGAGTGCTGCCGAATCTGTGACTCCTGAGGTTCTGGTAAACCCGCAAATCCAACAAAACAGCGCGCACCCTTCCGGGAACGGACTGTATTTGAACTTGCAAAAAATTTACCAGATTTCAGGATGTCAATACAATCGTTTATATACTCGATATGTTAAGAACGCATGCAATTACGGTGTACTGCATAGCAAAGGTAATCAATTTTCCGCAATCTGCAACTACCAATTCGAGTGGAGCCGGGAAGCGGAACGGGTAGCTGAAAAACGGCATGCGGGAGGCGTATATGGCCGTATCGTGTCTCCCCGTGTGTTTCGCGCATGTGTTTCGCCGCACGGTCTTCGGGCTGCGTGTGTCGTGCTTCGGGGTTTCAAGAAACAAGCGGCCTCCCGAAAGGGGAAGCCGCTTGTGGGTGTTTCTTATGGAACGCTTACTCGCTCAGGGGAGTTACGCTCACGTACGATTTGCCTGCGCCTTTCTTGCAGAATTCGACGGTGCCGTCTACAAGGGCGAAGAGCGTGTGGTCTTTACCGATACCCACGTTTTCACCGGGGTTGTGAACCGTGCCGCGCTGACGAACGATAATGTTGCCCGCCTTTGCGAACTGCCCACCGAATAGTTTGACGCCGAGTCGCTTGCTTTCCGACTCGCGGCCGTTCTTCGAACTACCTACACCTTTCTTGTGTGCCATTTCTCTTCAGTTTTAAAGGTTATGCAACAATTTCCTCGACAAGAACCTGTGTCAGATACTGACGGTGGCCGTTGCACTTCTGATATCCCGTTCTGCGCTTTTTCTTGAAGACCAGGACTTTGTCGTCCTTCAGATGCTTCAGGATCTTGCACTTCACCGAGGCGCCTTTCACTACAGGTGCACCTACTTTGACCTGACCGTCGTTGTCTGTGAGCAGGACTTTGTCGAAACTTACGGACGAATTTTCTTCGCCCTGAAGACGGTGGACATAAAGTTTCCGACCTTTCTCAGCTTTAAATTGCTGACCTGCAATCTCTACTATAACGTACATTTAATGCGATAATATGTATTTGAACATAATTCGGAGTGCAAATATACGCATATTTATTTTATAAGCAACACCCCGCACGAATTTTTTTCGGCACAGTCGGCTCTGGCATGGTTTAGGCAGGGGCGCAGCGGACGGTGCCGCATGGCGCCGCGCTGGCGCCCGGCGACGGCGGGCGGCCCGCACCGGAGGTTTTATCTTGCGCCGAAGCTGCCCGGGGTGGTTCGGCGTGAAATAGCTGTTAAAAATTTCACAATGTCATAAATTCTTGTTACCTTTACCATGGCAACCAAAGTTTCCGAACTCAAAAAAAGAGCTACGATGATAAACGACAAGGTGAGGATGTACCTGCTGCCGCCGCTCATCAATGCGGCAGTCAGGGCCGGTGCCTCGATAATGAATGTCTATAAAAACCTCGACGATTACGATATAAGCCTCAAAGACGACAAGACGCCGATCACGCTCGCCGACCGGCTGGCGCACAAAACCATCCGCGAATACCTGGGCCCGACGCGCATCCCGATCCTGAGCGAGGAGGGGCGCGAGATGCTCTACGACGAGCGCCGCAACTGGGAGCTCTACTGGCTGGTCGACCCGCTCGACGGGACGGTCGAATTTATCAAGGGGAACAATGAATTTACGGTCAACATCGCCCTGATGGAGAACAATGTCTGCATGGGGGCGGTGATTTACGTGCCCTATTTCGAGAAGCTGTATATCGCGGGGCGGGATGCAGGCTCATATGTCAAGGAGCATGTGGCGCCCGATTCCGGGGCGGAATATACCTACGATGAGATCGTCACCGGGTGGACGCGGCTGCCGCTCGAAAGCCAGGCCGTGCGTCCGCATCCCCGCCTGCGTGTGGCCGTGTCGCGCTCGCACCAGACGCCCGAGACCGCCGAGCATATCGCCCGCCTGCGCGAGGCGCACCCCGACCTGGAGATCGTCGAACAGGGCAGTTCGTATAAGTTCTGCCTGCTGGCCGAGGGGCGGGTCGACTATTATGTCCGCACGACGCATACCTACGAGTGGGACACGGCGGCCGGGGAGCTGATCCTCGCCGAGGCCGGTGGCCGGACGCGCACGCTGCCCGACGATGGGGTGCTGCGCTACAACGAAAAAGACCTGCGCAACCCGTGGTTCGTCTGTCGGTCGAAGTACTGCAAGATTTGACGCCGCAGCAATGCGGAACCGGTAAGTCAGGGCGGATTTGTTTCCGCCTTTTTTCGTGTGCTTGCCCCGTTGTGCTGTTTTTACTTGGAATAGTTGCACTTTCGGGCAAAAACTGTTAATTTAGATGTGTCAAAGCTTGCCTCCCATGAAAAAAATCTCCCTGTTCTGTATGCTGGGATTGTTGCTCGGCGTATCCTGTTCGAAGGAAAAAGTAAAGCCGCCCGCCATGACCGATGATACGGTGGCCGTATTCGGCGATGACGCATTCGGGGCATTTTGCCTGCGGACGTACGACCGTAGCGGGGATGGTGTACTTACGGTCGGTGAAATCAAAAATGTGGTGTCGCTGGATTTTGACGATAAGGATATCCGGTCGCTGGACGGGATCGAATACTTTACCGGATTACAGTCTTTATATTGTAACCAATCTGCCGGGGGTAATCTGGTGCGGCTCGATGTCAGCCGGAATGCGGAACTCAGGACTTTGTGTTGTGCGGGGAACAAACTCGAAGAACTCGTCGTGGATGGCCTCCGGAACCTAAGCTGTGTCGATTGTGCGGCCAATAACCTGGAAAAACTCGATTTGCAAAATTTACCTGTGTTGACCTTTTTGCTTTGCCGGAATAACCGGCTTTGTAACCTGGACTTTTCCGAAACTCCCGGCTTGAAATCCATAGATTGTGCGAATAACGGGATTTCCGCGCTTGATGTGAGGCCGTGCGGGGATATTACGATGATTTGGTGTGAGGGCAATGCGGGGATGCGGATCTCGCTGGATTGGCGGCAGGCACCGGGCATATTTGGTGACGACGATGTCGTTTGGGAGGTGGCCGGAGATGAAAACCTTGTCTTTGCCGATGCGGCGGTAGAGGCGGCACTGGCCGCAAAGAATTTTGATAAGAACGGGGACGGGCGGATTTCCCGCCATGAGGCGGTTTATGTCCGGGAGTTGTTCGATACCGATTGCAGCGGGTTCGAATCCCTCTCTGATCTTAGTTATCTTATCAATTTATACTGGTGTGAGTTGGTGTGTGCGGATAAGGGGGCGTGCAAACTGCGCTCGCTGGATTCTTTTGCCCGGAACGGGCTCTTGTATAATCTGGATTTGAGGAACCTGCCGGTGGCAGCTGTCGATTTGTCGAGATATCCTGCTTTGAAATACGTGAGGATGTCGGGCTGCGATGTGGAGGAGCTCGATGTGAGCGGGTTGCAATATTTGGAAAGCCTGGTCTGTGACAATTCGCCCGTCTTGAAAACCGTATTTCTCAGGAATAGTGCCCAATACGACCGGATGTCATGGATCAACCTCGATAAGCACATCCTGATAAGGTTCAAGGAGAGCGATTGATACGAAAAAGAGGAGCATCACTCCTCTTTTTTCGTTGTCTGTTCGATGTCGCACGCCGAGCAGTTGCCCGAACAGCCTGCGGCAGAATGCGTATCGGAGCAGCCGGCGCTGCCGTCCGCTTCGCGCGTTTCGTGCACGGCGCACTTGATGCCCAGCCGCTGCATGTTCTTGTTGGTCGATATTTCCGAGTCGATATGGTGCCCCTTGATCATCAGCGTCAGCGACATGCCCACTACGAAGAGGGCTACGGCGCCGAGGGCGAAGAGGAAAACGATTAACCACGTTGGCATGACGATATAGGTATTTTTATGTGCTGAAATTTTGGCTTTCTGCCACAAATGTATACATTTGTAAGATAAATTGCAAAAATGCTGCCTTATCCTGTCGGCGGGCGGCGCTGAAACGAAACGACAACAGACGCAATACTATGAAAATCGTGATAGCGGGTGCGGGCGAGATGGGGAGCCATCTGGCGAAAATGCTCAGTGGCAACGGCCACGACATTACCATCATCGACGCCGACCAGAAGTTGCTTTCCGACGTGGGGAGCCTTGCCGACGTGATTTCGGTCGAGGGCGATTCGACGACCTTCGCCGTGCTCCGCAAGGCGCAGGTGCGCAAGTGCGACCTGTTCATCGCCGTGAACCACGTGGAGAACGACAATGTCGTGGCGGCGATGCTGGCCAAGAAGCTCGGGGCCAAAAAAGCCATCGCCCGCATCGACAACAACGAATACCTGGAACCCAACAACAAGGAGATGTTCATCGACATGGGCATCGACTACTTGTTCTACCCCGAGAAGGTTGCGGCCAGCGAGGTCATCAACCTCCTGGGGCATACTTCGACTACGGAGTTCGTCGATTTTTCGAGCGGCAAGCTCTCGCTGGTGGTTTTTCACCTGGAGCCGACCTCGCCCCTCGTGGGCAAGCCGCTGGAGGGGTTCGATGACGACGAGGCCCCGCTGAGCTACCGCACGGTGGCCATCACGCGCGGCGGGCAGACGATCATCCCGCGCCGCGGCGAATTGTTCATGGAGGGCGACGCGATCTATGTGATCGCCCGCCAGGATGCCGTGAAACAGGTTATGGAGTTTTCGGGACAGTCGAACATCGAGATCAAGAACATGATGATTCTGGGCGGGTCGCGCATCGGCATCCGCATCGCCACGGAGTTGCAGGACGAGGTGAATATCAAGCTCATCGACTACAACGCCGAGAAGGCCTACCGGCTGGCGGAGATGCTCGAAAAGACTCTCATCATCAACGAGGACGGCCGCAACACCGAGGCCATGATGGAAGAGGGGCTTTCGAACATGGACGCCTTCGTGGCCGTGACGGGGCGCAGCGAGACCAACATCCTCGCGGCGATGCTCGCCAAGCGCATGGGTGTCAAGAAGGTGATCGCCGAGGTCGAGAACCTCAATTACATCAACCTGGCCGAGTCGATCGGCATCGACACGATCATCAACAAGAAACTGGTGACGGCGTCGAACATCTTCCGCTTCACGATGTCGACCGACGTGCAGGCCATCAAGTGCCTTACGGGCAGCGACGCCGAGGTGCTGGAATTCATCGTCAAGCCCAATGCGCCGGCCGTGAAGAGCCGCATCAAAGACCTGGGGCTGCCCGAGGACACGATCATCGGCGGCATCGTGCGCGGCGACAAGGTCTTCATCGCCGTGGACAACATGGAAATCAACCCCTACGACCGCGTGGTGGTCTTCGCCATGCCTGCGTCGGTGGGCAAAGTGGGATACTTTTTTAACTGACGACGGCGCTGTCGGGCCCGGCGTGCGCCGGAACCCGCACACCGGCGGAAAATGAAACCGAACAGACAAGTGTCGTTTAGAAGCATATTATTCAAGGCCTGGTTTTCGCAGCGCGAGCGGGCTATCGACCGTTTCCGGCGCCGTCCTGCCGAGACGCAGGAGCGTATCTTCAGGCAGTTGTTGCGCCGCGGGCGCGGGACGGAATTCGGGTGGAGGTACGACCTGGGGCATGTCCGCAGCGTGGAGCAGTTCCAGTCGATGGTCGAGACGTTCGATTACGAAACTTTCAAACCCTATATCGAAAAGATGCTGGCCGGGGAGCGTAACGTCACCGCGCCGGGGCGGGTGAAACTCTTTGCCCGCTCGTCGGGCACGACTTCCGACCGGAGCAAGTACATTCCCGTCACGGAGGAGTCGCTCTGGTGGAACCACACGCTCGGCATGCGGGACGTGGCGACGGTATTCGCGGCCAACAACCCGAAAACGAAGGTCTTCGACGGCAAGACGCTGACCCTCGGCGGGTCGTGCAGTCGCGAGGGGCGCAACCTTGTGGGTGACCTGTCGGCGGTGCTGATCCACGAAACGACGTTCTGGAGCGGCTGGTTCCGGGCGCCGCGCACCGCCACGGCGATCATCCCCGATTTCGACCGCAAGGTCGAGGCCATCTGCCGCGAGTGCACGGGCGAAAATATCACGGCCTTCGCCGGGGTGCCGTCGTGGAACCTGGCGATGATGCGCCGCGTGCTGGATTATACGGGGCGGGAGAATCTGCTCGAAGTGTGGCCCAACCTCTGCATGTTCGCCCACGGGGGCGTGGAGTTCGCTCCCTACCGCCGTTCGTTCGAGGCGCTGATCCCTTCGGACAGGATGCAGTACATGGAGACCTACAACGCCTCGGAAGGGTTCTTCGCGCTGGCCGACGACCCGTCGCGGAGCGACATGCTGCTGATGCTCGACTACGGCAATTTCTTTGAGTTCCGCAGCGGGGATACCGTCGTGCCGCTCGAAGGCGTGGAATGCGGCAAGGTTTACGCCATGCTCATCACGTCGAACAACGGCCTGTGGCGCTACGAGATCGGCGATACGGTGGAATTCACTTCGACGAATCCCTACCGCATTCGTTTCGCGGGGCGTACGAGACAGTATATCAATGTCTTCGGCGAGGAATTGATCGTCGACAACGCCGACCGCGCACTGCTGGCCGCCTGCAACGAAACGGGGGCCGTGGTCGGGGAATATACCGTGGCGCCGTGCTACATGTCGCTGCGCGAGCGGGGCGCCCACGAATGGATCCTGGAGTTCGAGCGCGAGCCCGACAGCCGCGAGCATTTCGCCGAGGCGCTCGACCGCGAACTGCGGGCCGTGAATTCGGACTACGACGCCAAACGCCGCACGACGCTCGAGCGGCAGCGGCTGACGGTCGTCTGCCACGGCCGTTTCCTCGCGTGGATGCGTGCCCGGGGCAAGAACAAGGTGCCGCGGCTGGTCAACGACCGCCGTGTGGCCGACGAGATACTGGCGTTCGGCGGGGAAGCGAAGTGACGGCGCGTGTTGCTGCGGCGTAATGCCGTGATGCACCGTTGCGGAGCACTCCGGCGGCTGTCCGGAGCGGCCGGGCAGTATTTAGAATGTAAAACAAATATCGTATAATATGTATATAGCCATTGCAGGCAATATCGGAAGCGGGAAGACCACGCTGACCCGGATTCTGACCGAGCGTTACAACGCCAAAGCCTACCTCGAGGAGTGCAACAACCCCTACATCGGCGATTTCTACGAGGACATGAACCGCTGGTCGTTCAATTTGCAGATTTATTTCCTCGGGAGCCGCATCCAGCAGACGATGGACATGTTGGCCGACAACCGCGATTCGGGGGCGATCTTCCAGGATCGCACGATCTACGAGGATGCGCATATCTTCGCGGACAACCTCCACGAAATGGGGCTGATGGCCTCGCGCGACATCGAAACCTACATGAAACTGTTCCGGCTGATGACCACGCTCATCCCCAAACCCGACCTGCTGATCTACCTCAAGGCGAGCGTGCCGACGCTCATTTCGCAGATCCGCAAGCGCGGACGCGAATACGAGATGAACATCGACGAATTGTACCTCAAGCGTCTGAACGACAAGTATAACAACTGGATCGACAACATCTACGAAGGCGATGTGCTGGTCGTCGACAAAGACCATGAGGATTTCGTCTCCGACCCTACGGTGCTGGAGAAGATATGTGCGCGCCTCGATGCGCTCGAAAACAGATAGCGACGCATGACGCTGCCTGAGAAATTCGCCGCACGCGTCCTTTCGGAGCTGGGGCCGGAAGAGGGGGCGGCGCTGTGCGCCGCACTCGATACCGAGCCGCCCGTGTCCGTGCGGCTGAACCCTGCCAAATGTGCCGGTGCGGCCGAACCCGGAGCGGTGCAGGACGGCACCGGGGCGGCACCGGGAGGATACGGATCGCCGCAGGGGAGCTCCGGGACGGATGTGCCCGCCCCGCTTCCGGTTTTGCAAAACGCCGACGGCCGTGTACCCTGGTGCGCCGACGGGTATTACCTGGCGGTGCGGCCGCAGTTCACCTTCGACAGCGATTTCCATGCCGGGGCATATTACGTGCAGGAGGCGTCGTCGCAGTTCGTGGGGCGCCTGATGGGCGGAGAGGGGGTTGCGGGGAAGCGAATCCTCGACCTTTGCGCCGCCCCGGGCGGCAAGACGACGCTCTATGCCTCGCTCGCGGGGCCCGGCGGGCTGGTCGTCGCCAACGAGATCGACCGCCGCCGTGCGCAGGTACTGGCGGACAACGTCCGCAAGTGGGGTACGGGCAATGTCGCCGTGACGACCTGCGAACCCCGGCAACTGGGCGACTTCGAGGCGTGGTTCGACATGGTGGCCGTGGATGCCCCCTGCTCGGGCGAAGGGATGTTCCGCAAGGATGCACAGGCCCGCGCCGAATGGAGCGAGGGGAATGTAAAGCTCTGTGCTGCAAGGCAGGACGGGATATTACGTGAAGTATGGCGTGCGCTCAAACCCGGTGGCAGGCTGATATACAGCACCTGCACCTTCAACCGCGACGAGGACGAAGGCGCTTTGGAGCGTATGCTCGCATGGGCGGGCGACGAGGTCGCAGAGGCGGAAGACATGGCTGTCGACGGGGCGTGGGGGATCGTCTGCGGCCGGGTGGGGGCTTTCCGCACCTACCGGTTCTATCCCCACCGGGCACGCGGCGAGGGTTTTTTCGCCGCCGTGGCCTGCAAGGCTTATGATGCCGGCGGCCGTTGCCGCACCCCGAAGGCGCGGCGCACGGTAGCGTCAGATGTGTATAAGAGACAGGTATTTGCGCAGGTGGACAAGGCGTCCGCGGCTGAGCTGCGCCGTTGGGTTCGCACGCCGGAGCGGATGTGCTTCGCGGCGGTGGGCGATACCTGCTACGGATATTACGTCGCGCAGGCCGAGGCCGTGAAGGCGCTCGGCGAAGCGCTGCCCGTGATCTATGCGGGCGTGGCGATGGGGCAGCTCTTCAAGGGAAGCCTGCGGCCCGATCCGGCGCTGGCGTTCTTCTGCGGATTGAACCGCGAGGCGGTGCCCGCTGCGGAGCTGGACGAGGCGCAGGCGCTGTGTTACCTGCGCAGGCAGGAGGTCGCCGCCGGGGCGTTTTCCGAAGGGGTGAACCTGGTGTGTGCCCGCGGGCGGGCGCTCGGGTTTGCGAAGCGGATCGGTAACCGGGTGAATAACATGTACCCCAATACATTGCGAATTATTAAACGATAGATATGGCCGAGAAACTTTTTTATTCGATGGGCGAAGTGGCCGAGATGTTCGACGTCAATGCGTCGCTGATCCGCCACTGGGAGTCGCAGTTCAGCGTCATCCGCCCCAAGCGCAACAAGAAAGGCAACCGTCTCTTCTCGCCGCAGGATGTGGAGAACCTCAAACTGATCTACCACCTGGTCAAGGAGCGGGGCATGACCCTCGAGGGCGCCAAGAAGGCCCTGAAACAGAAGCCTGCGGCCGAGGGCGGCGTGCAGCGCGATGCCGAGCTGATGGAGCGCCTGCAACGCATCCGTGCGCTGCTGGTCGAGGTGCGTGAAGACCTGAAGGCGGGCCAGGGCGAACTCCTCGCCGACGGGGATGCCGAAGTCCCGGCGGCGGAGGCCGGAGCGGCAGTGCCCCGCCGCAAGGCGAAACCCGTGGTGAAGATCGTCCCGGAGGATGCCGCGGCGCAGGGGGCCGCCGAACCCGGGCAGCCCGCGTCGAAACGTCCGCGCAAGCCCCGCCGCAAGAAGGAGGAGCCGGAACACAAGGAGCTCTTCGCCTTTTACGAACAGTCGCTCTTTTAGGGGCGCAACGGGCGCCGCACCCCTTGGGGAAGGCTGCACAGCAAGGCGGAAAGCGCAGTGCCGCGGCCGCAGGGCGGATGGCCCCGCCGGGGCGGAAAAAATGATAACCAGACAAATCAGGATACTATGCTAATCAGGGAAGTGACCGATGTCATCGAGCGTTTCGCACCGCTCGCATGGCAGGAATCGTACGACAACGCAGGCTTGATCGTGGGGCGCCCGGACGACGAGGTGCACAGGGCGCTGCTGGCTGTGGACGTCACCGACGAGGTGATGGCCGAGGCCGAACGCGAAGGGTGCGACATGGTCATCACGCACCATCCGATCGTTTTCCATGCGCTCAAGCGCTTCAATTCGGCAGACCAGGTGCAGCGCTGCGTCGAGCGGGCTATCCGCGGCGGCATTGCGCTCTATGCGTGCCACACCAACCTGGACAGCGCCCCCGAGGGGATGAGCTGGCGGCTGGCCGGGATGCTGGGCGTGGGGAACCTGCGCGTGTTGCAGCCCACGCCGGAGGATGAAAAAGTCGGGTTCGGCGTGGTGGGCGAGCTGCCTGCGGCGGTCGCCACGGTGGAGTTCATGCGCCGCATGCAGCGCGTGCTGGGTGTTCGGGTCGTGCGCCACAGCGACATCGCTTCGCCCGAGGTGCGGCGCGTGGCGGTCTGCACCGGTGCGGGGGCTTCGATGATCGGCGACGCGCGCCGTGCGGGGGCCGACATTTACGTCACGGCGGATATGAAGTACAACGACTTCATGACGCCGGATAAGGCCCTCACCGTAGCGGATATAGGCCATTTTGAAAGCGAATATTGCGCAATTCAGATTTTATTTGATATTTTGTCGAAAAATTTGATTACCTTTGCGGTTCGCAAGAGTGAAAGCTCTCGCAATCCGGTGAACTATTTGGTTTAAGTCTAAACTATACAAGTACATTATATGGCAACACAGAAGAAAACTGCCGACGTTGACTATTCGATGCAGGAGAAGATCATCGCACTCTATGAATTGCAGAAGATCGACAGCAAGATCGACGAAATCAACAAGGTGAAAGGTGAACTGCCTCTCGAGGTTCAGGATCTCGAAGACGAGATGACCGGCCTGAAAACCCGGATCGACAACATCAATGCCGAAATCGAGGAGCTGAACACGCTCACCAAGCAGCGCAAGCGCGAGGTCGACCAGGCCAAGATCCTCATCGGCAATTACAAGGAGCAGCAGAACAACGTGCGCAACAACCGCGAGTTCGATGCCATTACCAAGGAGATCGAGTACCAGGAACTGGAGATCGAACTGGCCGAAAAGCGCCTCAAGGAGTATGCCGCCGGTGTGAAAGCCAAGAAACTCCAGCTGGAGGAGGCCGAAGCCGTAGCGGACGGGCGCGCCGCCGACCTGGCAGCCAAGAAGAGCGAGTTGGAGGGTATCGAAGCCGAAACCGCACCCCAGGTCGCAGCGTACGAAGTGCAGGCCGACCGGGCCAAGGCCAAGATCGACGAACGGCTGTTGTCGGCCTATGGCCGTATCCGCCGCAACGTGCGCAACGGCCTGGCCGTCGTGACCGTGAAGCGCGATGCCTGCGGCGGTTGCTTCAACCGGATTCCCCCACAGCGCCAGGTGGAGATTCGCCAGGGCAAGAAACTGATCGTTTGCGAATATTGCGGACGTATTCTCGTGGCCGATCCCGAAGAGGGGATGGAGTAGCCCTGTGGAAAATTTAGGAAAGCGGGCCGGAGTGTAAACTCCGGCCCGCTTTGCATTGGGGCAACCATGTCCCGGGCTCTTGTCCGCCGTAGCATTCGGGCGTTCATGCCCCCTGTGCCCCTGGATTAACCGCCCTTGCCGTATGCGCATCGCGTCGGTTTTCCGGGGTTGTTCGCCTTGTCGTGCCGGGGCGCACCGACCCCGGGCTGCCTACCAGACGACCTGGTCGGGGAGGATTTCGCCGTCGGCGGCGTCGCCCGCGTCGAAGGAGGCGGCTTTGTACTGGATGCAGATCATCGTCATCGGGCTGTCGCCCGTGTTGCGCAGCGAGCGCCTGCCTGCGGGCGAAACCCGTACGATGCTTCCTTCGCCTACGGGGAAGACCTGCCCGTCGACCTGGAACTCCCCATGGCCGCCGAGGATGATGTAAAGTTCTTCGTGGGTCTTGTGGGTGTGGAGGAATCCGACGCTGCCGCCCGGTGCGAACTGCTGGAACGACATCTCGGCCCCGGTGGCCTGCAGGTCGCCGCCTACGAACACTTTCCCCGGGATCTCCACGCCCGGTGCCAGCGGCAGCGTGTACTGGTTCAACTCTTCGGTTTTCCCGACCGTCACGGCTGCGAAATTCGCGCCCGAGGCCACTTTTTCTACCTTTTTCATTTTTTACGGATTATTAAAGCGTTTATTAATCGTGTTGCCTGTATTGCCGTTGCGAAGGTAAGGAGAATGTAGCGTTCGTGCAAGACGGTACGCTGGCGTATGTTGCTAACATTTAGGTAACTAATGTTGTATGTCAGGCAGAAATCCAAGTGAAAAAAAGATTTTTTTGCAGGCTGCGTGTGCGCGGCGATACGCGCGGCCGTGATACGGGGCGTTTTGCCCTCCCGCGCAAAGCCTGCCGGGCAGGGGCTCGGCGTGTGCTGTCCGGCTGCGGGAATAGCGGCCGGACAGGCGGTTTTGCGGGGCTGGGTGGGAG
>ENA-UBDJ01000297-UBDJ01000297.1-human-gut-metagenome-genome-assembly--contig:-NODE-297-length-29832-cov-14.608423_pt1 | contig 29832 bp, 39 predicted proteins | sample MGYA00244279_ERZ654774 | MGnify/ENA primary metagenome ERZ654774 (study PRJEB26926, sample SAMN06164701) | human gut metagenome | biome: ENVO:00009003; feature: ENVO:2100002; material: ENVO:00002003...
TCGATACGTCGATACGTCGATACGTCGATACGTCGATACGTCGATACGTCGATACGTCGATACTGTTACGCATTGTTCCACGTGGAACAACGTTACGGCGTAACGTATTAACGCCTTGTTGTTACATTGTTACGCCGTAACGTCTGTACGTATTGTCGCCATCGGAGACACGTTACGTCGATACGTCGATACGTCGATACGTCGATACGTTGTATCGGAAAATGACGATACTACGGAAAATCATTAGTCAAAAACACGGGCCATTGTTCAAAATCGGAACAAGGGGCGTCGTCTCGGCGGCGGACCCTTCGCGCCGGGCCGCCGGGCCGCCGGGCCGCCGGGCCGTCGTAACGTCTTGACTTACAAGGTTTTAACGAAACCGTGAAAAATGAAATTTCACGTAATTAACTGGTTATCAGTGACTTAACCCTTCGGTCGAATTGATTTGCCAAATCAAAATCGCGATTTTCCGTAACTTACTGGTTATCAGAGAGTTTAAAGTGCTGATTATCAGTCTCTCTAATTTACTGATTCACAGAGCGTTACCGCGGAAGATTAACCCGCTGAAATACAATAAGTTACAGAGGCCATTTTTCAACTACTTGATTATCAGAGCGTTGCCGCGGAAGATTAACCCGCTGTGTATCAGCGCGTTAGAGGGTGTTTTGTAACCCCTTGATTGATAGGCAGTTAGAGCGGAAGATTAACGCATTGATTTACAGACCTTTATAGCGATTTTTCGTCATCTTCCGGAAGATGAAATCTTTACAAACCTTTGTATATCAAGCACTTACCTGTTTTTAAGGGGTAAAATTTAATGTAATTCCTAACTTTTTCGTGAAAATCGGCCCTCGGAGGGGTAAAAAGTCGTGGAAAAGTTAGGAATTTGCATTTTCCCGGGGTCGGGTTCGGGCCTTACGTATTCCTTTGGGTATCAAAGGTTTGCGGCGGCGATTTCGATTCCGCGGAATCGAACAGCTGTAACTACTTGGTTTACAGCGAGTTCATTTTCCCGTGTAACTGTCTTTCAATCAAGAAGTTACAAAATGACCCTTGTAACTACTTGGTTTACAGCGAGTTCATTTTCCCGTGTAACTCGCTGATAATCAGAGGTAGAAAAAATGAACAATGTAACTGCTTGGTTTACAGCGAGTTCATTTTCCCGTGTAACTCGCTGATTATCAGAGGGGTTTTTTTGACACCGTCTAACTACTTGGTTTACAGCGAGTTCATTTTCCCGTGTAACTCGCTGATTATCAAGGGGGGTTTTTTGGCCCTTTCCAAAAGTGGTCTAACTTCTTGATTTACAGCGACTTCATTTTCCCGGGTTTTGGGTCCCGAAAGGTATGCAAGAGGTTTGCCGGGGCAAGTAAACAAAAAAGGTCTGTGTAAACGAAAACGTTTTATTTTGCGATTTTATTTGGTGATTCCGTTTTTTCGTATTATATTTGTGTAACGAAAGGGGAGGAGACAACGACACCCCGATATGTTTAAAATACTTAAAAATTTAGATGTATGAAACGTATGACCAAATTCGAGATGGCAAAGGCAATAGAACGTATCAAACCGTGGAACCCTATGGTTATTTACTGGGATAAATTTACATGGGAGGAGGTTAAAGAGGAGTACGACCGTGTGATAGCACGCGACAAATAAAGCGCTTAAACACTTAAACACTTAAACACTATGAAAACTATCGATTTTCTTCGTATGACTAAAGAATACGAACAACCCTACGGGTCGTACTCTTTGATTAACGCTGCTATCGACGGCCTATGCGTACTGGCCGCCCCGACCGAGACACCCGTAACGCTGTCGTGTACTCCTGCAATGACCGCCGCCCTCCGTTCGGGGAAAGATGCGCCGACGGCGTGTTTCGGCGACAACGACCCAGAGGCACGCGAGTTTTGCGACAGTCTCGCTGCTCGCGGCTGCATGCCCGATGCGGTGGTAGCGATCCGCGACGAAGTCGGCCGCCCTGCCTGTACGTACCTTTGCTACCTGCTCAAATAGGTAGGCCGGGCAAAGATCATAAAATTGTCATCGGGAGAATACGCAACTGCGGTGCGGAGTAAATCAAGTCAATGCGTACTCTTTAAGACATACAGCAAGTATAAAGACGCATACGTCGATGCAATACGCAATTGTCTGCCGCTCGTTACGTACGTAAAAAGTGCCAACGGCACCGCAATAGGTCTCAATACAGATCGTATTGTATTAGTCGTAAGCAAGTTCTATAAAAAGGACTACGCGTTGCGTCGTGCCTTCGACCGGGAGAACAACCGATAAACACCTATATAAATAGGTAAGGCGGGTCACGGCAAACCGTCACGCGGGGAGCAGCACCCCGGCCCGCCACAACAACGTAAAAATACGCTGCATATTAACCAATTAAAACACATTTAAAGGTATGGAAAAACAGAACGAAATGGAGATGGAGCCGCAGAACGAGCCGATTCCCGCAGAGCACGCTGAAAACGAGGCCGCCGCAGACGCAACGCCCGAAGTGCAGAAAGCAACCGCGATCCTCCGCGCCAAACTGCCCGCGCTGGGCGCCGCCGCTCTCAACTTCGAGAAGCGAACCGGGAACTTTTTCCGCGCTATGCTCGTGAAGCAGGAGGACGGGACGGAGAAACTCGTGCGCGGTGTGGTAGAGGACAGCGAAATCCCGGCCGACTGCGCCGCCGAGATCGCCGCCAAACGTGCCGCCGCATTCGTGCAGGCCGAGGAGAAGAACCGCGAGAAAATCGCCGCCGAGATCGCCCGCCTTGAAGCCGAGATGCAGGCCCGCAAAGAGGAGGCCGAGCAGTTCGACGCTGACGTCGAAGCCGCAAAAGAGGTCGTTATGTCGTTCGAACTGCCCAAGAGCGCAGGCCGCGCGAGCGTATCGGCACGGCTGGCCGAGGTCGAGAGCAAAGCCGCCAAAATGCAGAGCGAGGCCGAGCGGCTGCGTCAGATGCTGATCGCCGCGGGTATCGACCCGGACGCACAGTAACAAGCAAACAGGTACGTACAAAAATCATTCGCAGGGCGTGCGGTTGTGGTTTGATGTAGAATTTCAATAAGATACAACTGCACGCCCTGCGGGTAGTCAAGGTGCGTACCTGCTATACCCCCGGCCCGGGGGCTATTTTAAACACTTAAACGTATGAAACTGCATTTAACTAATTTCGGTAGATTCGACAAATTTACAATCAACTTTGAGAGTAGGACGTGGCCCAATGGGGCGGGTAAAACAACGCTTATAAATGCGTATCTATTCGCGTTAACGGGGCGATGTCTAACGGGGTTCCAGCCCCGGCGAGTAGGCGCCCCGGACGACGAGACGACCGGGGTAACAGTCGAGGGGTGGCCCGCCCCCACCATAGAGGTACGCCGCACGTTGTCGCCCAAAGGTTCGACTTGCTTGTATCTTAACGGCGACATGGCTGCGCAAACGGAATTCGTCGATATTCTCGCCCAGCGATTCGGCATACCTATTGACTTGGTAATTGCGTGCGCTGACGCAAACCTTTTGACCGATCCGGCGCTTACCGCCGAGCAGCTGCGCCGCCTGTTAGTGCGTGCGTCCCTCGTCGAGAACGACGAGGCGACAAGCCTCCGGCGCGAGCGTGATGCCCTGCGCAAAGCACGCAAGACAGCCGAGCAATATGCGTTGACCACCGTGGCCGTCCCCCAGCGTACTGTCGAGCCGCTGACAACGGCCGAGACTGACTACATGGCGCGAGCAGGTGAGCACGTTGCGACGCTCAACCGGATCGGGCCAACGTTGCCGACCGTCTGCCCGACGTGCGGCAAGCAGTACACCGCCGCCGAGATCGACGCCGTGCGCCGCGAGCGGGACGCCGCCGCCAAAGCCTGCCAAGGTATGCGGGCGGAGGTGGAGCGGATCACCGAGCGGCTCAAAGCCTATAACGCCGAGACTGCCGCAATCGAGGAGGCGGAAGCGATCATATCGCGGGCATCCGGTGCACGCCGTCGCGTGCAGGAGATCGACACACAGATCGCCGCCCTCGAAGAGCAAATCCGGGCCGCTGATGCGGCGGCAGTCCGTCCCGCCCTACCGGACGACGTGCAGATCATTACCGAGACGACGGCCAAAACGACCGGACGGACCTCGTCCACCTGCACACTCACCTATAAAGGTGTGCCCCTTAAAAGCGTCAACCGAGCCAAGCGCGTAGAGATATGCGTGCGGATATTGGAGACGGCGCGGGAGATGACGGATACCGTAGACAAAATTCCGATCATCATCGACAACGCCGAGAGCGTGCAGGGCCTCAACGACGTGCGGAACGTGATACGTTTCACCGTCGGAGAGTAGAGGGGGCAGCGTTACTTACGTAAGACGTAACACGGTGGAGCGAAACCACGTAACGCACGAACCGGGCGATACTGCCCGCAAATTTAAACATTTAAAACTATGTACACACGTCAGGATTATATCAATCACAAATGCACGCATAGCGAGTACTTCCGGCAGTTCGTCAATAGTATGCAAAAGCGTATGATTCTTTCCCGTTGGACGGCCGAAGATTTAGCGAAGGCATGGGAGAGCGACGAAGCGTTTAATACGCAATTTACTCCGATTAGGGAGTGGGACAAGATACTTTGCCCGGTAGACCCCCGCTTATTGGACGCGGTTGGGGAGAGTTCGACACCCTCAACGCGCACGTGTATTCTTAAAGAAGCCGCGCGGCAGATCGTAATGGAGCACTACGAAACGTGCGGGCGGGTGTATGATCAATTCAAATACAAAATTCTTTATTTAAGAGACGATCCGGGCCACTACGAGAGGTGCACGATGAATGTAATAGCTACGGACAAGGAGCACGCACAACGTTTGTTCGAGAAGGCCCACCCGGCATACCGATTTTTATCGGCAGCAAAGTACAGCAAACACAACGCGGTTAAGGACAGGTGGGAATATGTAACCGGCATTTAAAGGCATGGAAGAGGAACGCAATGACATGGCGATTTTGCTCACAATATGCGGGGGTCTGCTGTACGTAATTATTATTATAATAATCGTAGCATCGCTTATATCATGGTTATAGCAAAGATCGGTAACCCGATAATCCCGGACACGTCGGATGCGTCACGTACGCAATACGAGCGCTTAAAAAAGCTATCCGACGAGTACGGCGTAGACGTGATCCTTTTCCCTGCAAAAGGTACGCAGGCGTATAACGATTGGTACACTAATTTCCCGCGTGCGGCACGGTCCGGCATAAAGATCGAAACGAAGGACGGGAGTAAAACGTATCAATACCCCAAAGAGCCTGCTATTGACTGGCTTTTGCAAAAAATGGCAAGTGCGGGCGGAGCGGTCAGCCAAGCGGCACAATGGAAAAAAGTACCGCGAACGTTTATTAACATCATAAAACAATGGGATGAACTGGTTGACAAGGGCGCGACGATCACGACGGAGAACGGTGGGTATTGTTTGAGGTATGGCAATTACTCCTGTTTTGTCACGGAGTGCAAACGCGGGTCCGCGTTCAATCACTATCCGGTCGTAGCGGATCAGTTGGATGCACTCTACCAAAAAGTGCAAGAAATGGCCCGTCTGCGTGCTTTAGCCAAAACGCACGGTTTACTACAGTAGCGCGTCTTATCCGGCGGTCTTTGATCGGGCCGCCGGGTCCTAATAACTTAACATAATTAACTATGAATAACATCGTCTTAACGGTGACGGTGCACGCGAATTATATACAAACGAGCGTGCGCAAGTACTACACACCTTTAAAATATATAGAGTACGGTTTCGGATGTGCCGATACCCCCCATACCATCATAGAGTGTGGTGGCGTCGAGGGCATCAATGATCTGATACGCAACGTATTTTCATCCGGGCTCGAATCGCCGGACGAGTGCCTGCCCGGATTCAAAGGCTGGTTTACCGTGTGTGTCGAGTTCCCTAACGGGGAGGATATGAGCGAATTTGACGTGCGGGAGTTTCGCGTTGTGCACGAGAAGCGGGGCGGCCGTGACCTCGTGAATGCGTTCGCAAATCCTGCATTCCGTGCCTTGCGGCGTAAGGTACTGACAAACCTATTCACGGCTTTGTCCGAACGCGACGCCGACAAAGTGGATCAAGTGCTAAAAGCAATTGAGAACGCGAGCGGCGCGAAGTTAAACGTGTAAGGTATGAACGTAAATATAGTACATTCCGGTAGTAGCGGCAACACCGCATCAATCGACGACTTTCTGATCATTGATGTAGGGTGGCCCGAGGTCCCCAAAGGGGAGCATGTATTGCTTACTCACAACCACACGGACCACACAAAATACCTCGATAAGGTGGGGGGATTACCTACCTACTGCACCCCCGAGACAGCCGACAGATTGGCCCAAAAGTGGCCTTTCCTGGCTTTCTCCAGTCTTACACCGGGTGACGTTAAAGTGCTGTGTTCCAATGAGTTCCAATACACCATTAAGATCATCCCTTTGCGGCATGATGTCCCGTGCGTGGGGTTCGAGATACAAAGGTGTGCACGGTCAGAGTACGCCGAGCCGCAAACGATCCTTTGGCTTACCGACTTTAACGAGATCGTGGACGAAAAGTACATCATTCGTGCGTTGAGAGACAAACGTTTCGATCATATATACATCGAGTGCAATAATACGTTATCAACGGGCGACATGATGGACTTATTTTTCACGGACGAGGTACCGCGTGACGAGTTCCACCGACGTAAGTCCTATCAAAATCATTGCAACGTAGAGTATCTTATTGGTCTTTTCACTCGTGCGGGCTGCACACCGGACCGTCGGTACGAACTCCCGGTTACGTTGTTGCATAAGAGTTCGTATTACTACTTAAATCATTCCGAACGTATTGTCGAGTTATGTAAACTCGCTAACGTTATAAATCCTTTAATTTAATTAAACGTATGAAAAACTATTATGATTTGAACACCCTTATGAGCGCAAAATTCGTTGAGTACGAAAGTGGCGCTTTGGAGGTTAAGCTCGGGAACACGGTCGAAAAATTCCCGAATCCCGACATATCGACGGCCTGCCACGTCATCGGACTGATCGAAACGATCAAACAGTCAAAGGGTCTGTGGGAGGCCTTGATCGGGGAGGCGGAGGAGGCCGACGCACTCAAAGACCTGCACGACTATATAAAAGACTGCATGGACTTACGCGAACAGGTCTGTGTGCGGGATATGGCGTTGCGGTTTGAGGTAAGCAACGGCGTAACGCTGAAAGTTACGGACAAAAACGTGATTACCCTCGCTTGCCTTTTCTCTTTGGAGAGTGACGAAAATGGGGTAAAACGTCTCAAAGAGTACTACATTAACGTGCTTAAAAACGCATAACACATTTCAAACCAATTAAACAATTTAAACGTATGGACAGATTTCAAATTAAAGGCGCACCCGTGTGCCGTGTCGTGTACCCCGCAGGCCTTTTCGAAAAGAAGGCAGTAAAAGGTGTGGAGGGTGACCCCAAGTACAACGCAATCATCCTCGTACCCAAAACGGACGAGGACAAAGTCAAACAGATTAACGACCGTTTCGCCGAAGCGTTCGCAGAACTCCAGTCGAAAGGGTTCAAAGGCAAGAACGCGAAAGCGATCAACCCGAAAAACAACTGCTGGGTCGACGGTGACGAGTTCGCCGATATGAACGACGGCAAAGAAGCGTTTCGCGGGTATATGATGCTCAAAGTAGCGTCCAAGAATTTCCGCCCGCTGGTGTCGGATATGCAACGCCGTATGATTATCAACGGTGTGCCCATGCCTAACGTGTCGGTGGAAAATCTTTCCGACGAACGTTTGGAGGACGGTGACTACATCATCGCAAACGTATCGTTCTGGACGTATTACAACTCCACCGCGCAGGGCATCGGTTGCAATGTTCACGCTGTGGTGAAGTATGCCGACGGTGAACGTATCGCCGGAGCGTCGAACAACGTCGAAGACTATATCGACCTCGGAGAGTACGAGTAGTACGTTTCGACTGTACGTCAAACAGTCGGGTAGCGAGAACAGAGCACGTAACGTGCGCGGGGGCGGGTCCCGCACTCGCACAAATCATCTAAATCCACGTATATGAAAGTATTAAGTTTATTCGACGGTATGTCATGCGGAAGGGTCGCACTCGAATCCCTTCAAAAGAAAGTAGACGTATATTACGCAAGCGAGATCGACGTGTTCGCCATAGAAAACACCCAGCACAATTTCCCGGATACTATACAACTTGGTGATATACGTGGTTGGAGAGACTGGAATATAGATTGGGATGGTATAGATTTAGTATTAGCCGGGTCCCCGTGTCAAGGTTTCTCCGGTCTGGGACGTAAAAAAGGGCTCCGTGACGAGAGGTCCGGTTTAGTATTCGTATTTTTTGACATACTCAACTATGTAATGTCAAAAAACCCCAACGTAAAATTCTTACTTGAAAACGTTAAGATGGACACCAATATAGAATCTATTATAACTAACGCGCTTGGGGTTGAGCCAATTACGATAAACTCCAAGTTAGTTAGCGCCCAAAATAGGGTGCGTATGTATTGGACTAACATAAATAACGGAAAGATACCGCAACCAGCAGACAGAGGGTTGCTACTTAAAGATGTTATTATGACAAACGTCGATAGTATGTACTTCTTTACAAAATACACTACGTATAGAATAATGACGGAGTATCCCAGTAGCGCAAAGTCCGTTTTGGATAAATCGCGATGTCTGACAACTGGATGTGGCCGTAACGTAGGAGGCAGGGGGTCCTATTTAGTGCAAAATGGGGGCATACGCAGGCTCACCGTTAGAGAATGTGCAAGATTGCAAACAATACCTGAAGAGTATGAATTTGTAATACCGAAAAGTGAAGCTTATAAATTGATAGGTAATGGCTGGACCGTGGAGGTTATAAAACACATATTGAGTTATGCATAGTATAATTTTGTTTTTAGACTTTGAGACGCGCAGCGTACGAATGAAAGCCGTGCGCACCTATCGAAGACGATAACGGTGACCTGCCTTTTTAAAATGGACACGTTGCATAGAGGGGCGAAAGCCTCGCCGGGCGGGACGGCACAACGTGCAAATTTTCAACTTATTAAAAGTATGATACGAAAGAACTACAAACAAATTCTGTTCCTTGACTTCGAGACACGCTCGGAGTTGGACGTGCAGGACGTCGGGTCCCACAGGTACGCTCGCCATGCGTCTACGGAAATGACGCTTATTTCGTGGGCGTTTGATGGCGAGACGGCGTGTACGTCTCGTGAAATGCCGGAGGAGGTATACAAAGCAATCGAAGACTGTGATACGTTAAAAGTAGCGCACAATGCCGAGTTCGACGCGGCAATTGCGATCCATGTATTAGGTATCGACACACGTTTGTGCGATTGGTACGATACCGCCTACGTTGCGGCATACTACGGCTTGCCCCGTAAGTTGGGCTTCCTTGCCAACGTACTCAAAACGAAGGCCAAAGCCTCGCCGGAGCAGATGTTACATTACGCAAAGCCCGTAAAGAAAACCGCACCTGCTGATTCGATGGATTTATTCGGCGTACCTACTGACACAGAGTACAACGAAATGAAGGAGCGTTTTTCAGAATCGTTCGAGAAGTCCGTATGTGTAGGCAGATATAACGAGGACGTGCGGGACGTCGAAACGGCGGAACATCTGCGCGTATGCCTCGAATACGTACAAGGTCTGCGCAACAGTCCTATGGTAAAATCCGTCATGCAGTACGGACAGGAGATAATCGAGATCGAACGTACCTTATTGTTCAAACTGTACGCAGTTTCGGACGTGGAGGTAATGCGACAGGCATATAAAATTATGTCTCCGCTTCCGAACATCGAGTGTTTCGTAATGCAATTTACGTTTTACATGAACTTCGACGGCGTGCCGTTCGACATGGACCTCGCCACGCAGATCGAAACACTCGCGCATAAGTACGCAACGGATGCGGGAGAGGAGGCGCGACGACTGTACGGCGTAGAGAACCTACGCTCTACCAAGCAGGTGCAGGCCGCTTTAGCCTCGTGCGGGGTGACACTCTCGTCCCTTAATAAAAAGGCACGCGAGGGGATCGAGCATCCTATTTTGGTGTTGCGCGATCAAGCCACCGGGGCTGCCTTTTCGAAGATCAAAACGGCCCGCGAGCGAATTTGCCCGGACGGCCGTCTGCATGGTGAATTCGTAGGACACGGCGCCCACACGGGCCGCTGGAGTAGTCGCGGCGTGCAGTTGCAGAATTTTGCACACGGAGGAGACGACACGTCGACAGACCTGTCCAAGGTACAAAACTACGATCACTTGCGTAAGCATCTGCGTTTGTGCATCTACGGAGCAGGTAAGGACTTCGTGTGCGCAGACCTTTCGCAGATCGAGGCGCGTGTGACGGCATGGCTTGCGCAATGCAAGTGGCGCATGGATGCATTCGCCAACAAAGAGGACATATATTCACGTTCGGCTGAACGTATGTTCAACATCCCGGAGGTTCACAAAGGTATGCCGGAGCGACAGATGGGTAAGTGTGCAGAACTTGGGCTTGGCTTTGGTGGTGGCCCGAACGCAATCGAACGTGTTGCGCCGGACTTTTACCGTGAGGTAGGTCTCGAAAAGGTTACGGAGATCGTGCGCAAGTGGCGCGGGTCGAACCCCGAGATTTGCGACCTGTGGCGTAGGCTGGAGCGTGCGTTTCGTGAAGCTATGAAAACGAGTGTATGCCGTGTAACCGTTGTCGATAACGTACGTCTCGTCTTTAAGTATGACGGGCGGACCGCTTCGATCACTCTGCCCAGCGGGCGTGCCTTATACTATAAAGGCGTGCACATGGACGAACGGCACGATTTGTATTACCTCGACTACTCCCGAGGCGGAGAACACGCCGTGCGGACGAAGATATGGGGCGGAGTGCTGACGGAGAATATCGTACAGGCAATCGCACGTGATATACTGGTCGATATTATGCGTCGCGTACAAAACACATATTCTTATATGTGCGTAGGTACCGTACATGACGAAGTATGGTATCTTGTCGAGGATGGCGCCGAAGCGTACGCAAACCTTATCCAAGAGATGGAGCGACCCATTGAGTGGGCACCGGGTCTTGTTACGACAGGCGACGGGTTCTATTCTGACCGATACATTAAATAACTAACCGATATGAAAGACGTAACTATAACCATTGACGGTGAGACCCATAAACTCGTATATACCGAATCAGACGGTACGCACGACTGCGATTTGTGCTCGTTAAGTTTGGTATGTAACGATTGGATCGATCCGATCTGTAAATTGAGCGAGGCAGACCTCGACAAATCGTTTTACTTTGAGCGGGTGCTGTAAAAAAAAACAACTATGGTTTATGACATAGCGTTAGGAGCAAAACGTACGGCCACAAGCGTACAACAGCAATACCAATGGGAGTGGCCCGAGATCGTCAAACGTCTAAAGGACGTCGTATACACGCAAGAGACTATGCGGCAGTACTCGGACATGACGAAAGCCCAGCGTGTCGAAGTAAAGGATGTAGGTTTTTTTATTGGAGGGCTTGTAGCCAAACGTAAAGTATCGTACCGTCAATTACTTGTTATCGACATAGACGAAGCCGACGTGCAGACCTTAAAAAAGCTACACGAATGGCTGTACGGTCGTCAATACGTTATACATTCGACCCACAGTTCGACACCGACAGAACCGCGTTATCGTGTAGTCGTGCCGTTGTCTCGTATTGTAGTTGCGGACGAGTACGCCGCGATGATGCGCATACTATACGACCAGTTCAATCTGCCCCTCGACACGTCTACGTTCGACTTTAATCGTATAATGTTCCTCCCGTCCGTACCAAAAGACGCAAAGTACTACTTCGATGCGCACGAGGACGGCGAACCGTTGGACGTAGACGAAATCCTCGGACAACGCAAAGATTGGAGGGACTTATCGGGTATTGAAGTACCCGCAAAGGTACGTGTACAGGACCCTAAATTCAAGGGCGGCATTATCGGTGGCTTTTGTTCGAAGTATACTATACGCGAAGCAATCGAAACATACCTGTCTGATGTGTGGATTCCTACTAATAGCGGACGTTATACGTTAGCAGGCGCGACGACATACGGGGGAGGTGTGATTTATGAGGACAAATATTTGTACTCCAATCACTCGTCAGACCCCTATTTAGGTAGGTGCCACAATGCGTATGACGCCGTGCGTCTATATAAGTTCGGAGAGGGTAAGCAAGGTGAAGCGGCGATGGCCGCGCTTTGCGATTCGCTCGGCATTAAGCCGGACAGCGGGAAAGCGCACCGACTTACGTTGGATAGTATGTCCGACGAAGAGGCCAAAGCGATCCTTAACGAACGTTTGGAGGTGGACAATAAGGGCAATCTTACGAAAACGTTGAAAAACGCGGAGTTAATACTTACCTACGACCCGGACGTGCGGGACGTATTTGGGTACGATCAGTTCTCCGAGATGCCCGTGCTGAAAAGACTACCTTACTGGCGTACCTCACAGGTACGCATAGACAACGAGGATTGCAAGAACTTGCAGGAGTACATCGACATGGAGGATGTGGACGAGAGTTACCTGCGTCTGCATTTCGAGGAGAAATACGAGTTCGATTCGCGTATCGTATTGAACGATGCGTTGAATATCGTCGAACATAAGAACGCTTTCCATCCCGTGCGTGACTACCTTAACTCACTTAAATGGGACGGCGAGAAACGTTTGGAGACGATATTTATCGACTGTTTCGGTGTGGCAGATACGTTGTATTCACGCGAGGTAGGCATAAAGTTTTTCGTTGGAGCGGTACGACGTGTGTTCATGCCTGCATCAAAGATGGACTACATACCTGTGCTGGTCTCGGAGGAGGGTCTCGGTAAGTCACGCTTCATTCGACGTATGGCGAAGCTATGGGGTAGCGATACGTTCTACACGTTTAATGGTAGTAAAGAGGCGTACGAACAGTTGCGCGGCGTGTGGATCATGGAGATTCCCGAGTTGAACGGCGTGCAGAATCGCTCCACCAACAGCCGTAAAGCGTTTGTAACCAAAGGTGAGGACCGTTATCGCTCGGCATACCTTAAATACACAAAGACGTACAAACGTCAATGCGTGTTTATCGCCTCGTCGAACGACGTCGTTTTTCTCGACGACCCGTCGGAGGACGGTCGGCGTTGGTGGGGTTTGATGTGCAACCCGGAGCGTATTACGATCAGCGTGCACGACGATTCGTTCCTCGACCGTGTGGACAAATACTGGGCCGAAGCCGTACATTACTATTTACAGGGCGTGTTGCCCGTATTGTCGCAGGAGGCGGAGGAGCAAGCACGAGAGGTACGTAACGTGCATCGTGCGGAAGACTTGGACCTCGGTTCTTTGCTCGATTATCTTAACATGCCTGTACCCGATAACTGGGACGAGATGTCAACGTTCGAACATAAAGATTATTGGGAAGACAAAAAAGAGGTATGGACAGGTAAGCCCCGTGAGTACATTTGTACGCAGGAGGTAGCACGAGAGTTTTACGGGTATGATCGTAAAGAAATGAATACGGCCATAGGTCGTAAAGTAGCAGACGCAATACGTGCGGCTAAAATATACCGTCCTACGGGTAAAAAACGTATCTTCGGTATTTATGGGTCCTCGCTTGCGTGGATAAGAAACCCCGAAAAGAAAAAGAAATAGTATGAATCCAGTAGTAGATTTTTTTAACATAGAGATGTCGAAATTCAAGGTGCCGTACGCTCTGTGTGAACAACTCGCCAAATTTGGCCACACACCTTACCTTGCATGGACAGCAAGACGTTTGGTAGATCGGAAAGATAAAAACGGTTCGATATTGGCCATGTCCATGCTTATGGACGAAACCGTACCGTTGTCGCGTATACGCTACGCACTTTATAACTTCGAGACCAAACCTATCGAGGAGTTGCAAAAGCTACCCAACTACGAAGCAGTGATGGGGGTGGTAAAAAAGGAGTACAAATTTCCCGAGTTTTGGGATGACATTGTACGATATAACTACCCGCATTGTGTGCAACTGGCCGTTATCATCCTCTTCGAACAAGGTTTGAGCGCGAAGGACGTCATGTCTCAATTAAAGGTACGTCAGTCTATGGTGTACAAAATACGTAGTACATACCTTAAAGATAAACTTAAAGAACTGGCGAAGCCATGATAATCAACCTTTCGAGTAAACCTTACTCTAAATTCTCCGCTGTGCAGCGTCTTGCTCTTAACGGGGCGCACGTTGTGGAGGTTAATCCCTCAACCTTTCCCACATTTTGCGATGCGTACGATAAACACGAGTATCTTATTACGGCAGTAATTGTGGACAAAGAGGATTTCGTGCTCGCAAATGACGTGATTAATTACGTTGATGATCGGCTGACACGGGTCGTCACGTTGGATGTGACGATTGACCCGGACACAGGAACGCATAAATTTAACGACTATGAGTAAGAAAATTTATAGCGAGAAACTCGTTGCGAAATACCTACTCAACGTAATAAAGGAGGCCGACGGCCTTATCTTTAAGATGCACCCGATAACCAACAAAGGCATCCCGGACTATCTCGTGCATTGTAACGGGCATACCTTTTATGTGGAGACCAAGACCACAGGAAAGGTATGCACGGAAGCGCAAGTGTTTTTTCACAAGATGCTTAAAGAACAAGGAATAGAAACGTATGTGTTAGACGTACCTGTTCATAATCTCGAAGAACTTCAAACATTATCTTACAAAACGTATTAGCTATGGCAAGAACAAACAATGATGAACAGCAGGATGCACTGAACGTCCTGCTGGCAACTATCGAAGTGGTAGCGATGAATGTAAAAGGTCGACATTGGCTGGTGTCGGGAACGCATTTCCGTTCACTCCATTTGGAGTTCGACGACGTGTGGAAAACACTCCTCGATGCCGCCGACAAGGTGGCCGAGACGCAACGTGTAATCGGCAGCGTGCCTTACATTGGTTTGTCCGAATTTGTCGAAAGGTCAATCGTTGCGGAAGACCCGCAAATCGCAATTGGGGCAGAACTGATGGTCGAACGTACACGCAACGAACTCAACGTGCTTATCGAGAGCATTCACAGCGGAGTGCGGGAGGATTTTTTCGACCCCACCACCGAGAACGACGTACTGAACATTTCGAGTGCGCTCCGTCATCACATCCTGTTCCTCGACGGTTTCCTCGCAAACTGGAAAGCGGCCGTATGATCTACCTCGTGTGTATGATACTGCTCGCCATGATCGTTGCACCACTCGTGATACTGGTGTATATCCTGTACCGTAACGTGGTAAAGCAACGCGAATGGAACGAGTACAAAAAACGTAGCAGATGGTAGAGTTACGAGAGTACCAAAAGAACATCGTGCGTGTGGAAATGGAGCGTAAGAACGTTCTGATCGTCGCGCCGATGGGTGCTGGTAAAACGTTGGCAACGCTGACTGCGACCGCCGCTTTGATCGTACGAGAGGGCTTAAAGAACATACTTATAATAGCCCCAAAACGTGTAGCATCGAGCGTGTGGTCGCAGGAAGCGGCTACGTTTAACATGGGCCTAAACGTACGTTACTGTGAAAAAGCGTTGGACGTGAAGTTGTTCCTTATGTCCCCGGAACCCCACAAGGTATGCGTGTGTAGTGTGACCCGCATTAAGGAAATCCCGCACGGTTGCTGGGACTGCGTCATCATCGACGAATCTACCTTAATGAAGCATAAGCAATCGTTACGTAGTCGCGAAGCCCGACGTATCTGTAATAAAGTACCGCGACGCATCCTGCTGTCCGGCACACCTGTACACAACGGGTATATAGGTTTGTGGCATCAATGTTTCCTGTTAGACGGTGGGGCGGCATTGGGCCGTACGCTCGGAGAGTTCTATCGCCGTTACTGTCGTGTGAAATACCGAGTGAACGGCGTAGTGTCGATTTACGAGGTAGACCCGTCGCAGGTGGATCAACTGATGAACGACTGCCGACACTTGGTGTACATCGTCAAAAATAGTGTCGACTTACCGGAGTGCCTTTATAAGAACGTGTATATCGATCTGCCGAAACGTCGTATGGCGGAGTATAAAACGTTCGAAGAGACGAACGTACTTGCGTTCGAACAAGAGAACGGAGGCAAACCTTATGGGGGAGACGAGAAGACATTCCTCGCGTTCTCTCGCACGTCGCTCGGTATGAAACTACGCCAATTTGCATCCGGGTGTGTGTACTTGGACGATACGAACGAAACGTATGACGTGGTGCATACCGAGAAAATAGAGGCTCTTAAAGACCTCCGAGAATCGTATGACGGGGGGATGCTCGTGGTCTATGGATTTAAGAGCGAGTACGAGGAGTTAAAAAAAGCTTTTCCGACGGCCCGGCGCCTCGATACGCCACAGGACATTGCCGATTGGAACGCCCGGAAGATCGACATGGCGCTGGTCCATCCGGCGAGTGTAGGCCACGGGCTTAACTTACAGTTTGGCGGATCGGTCGCTGTTTGGTACAGCCTTACCTATGATGCCGAACTTTACGCACAGTTGAACAAACGTCTGCATCGAAGTGGACAGCGCGAAACTGTGAGTATCATCCATCTTATCACTCGTGGAACAATCGACGAGAAAGTGCTTAAAATTTTACAGCGCAAAGAACGCGACGCAGAGACCTTTTATACTTCAATGTAATGATACTGGATTGGATTGGATTGTTTTTATTATGATCGCGTCGCTCGTGATCGTAGGAGCGATAATATTCATTGGCTTCCTTCTCAAACTGGTGTGGATTATTCTCAAATGGATAATAGATTTATAGTATGGCAAAGATAATACCCGATTGGGTCAAAGAAGCGCTTAACGAGAAGTTGGCACGCGGCGACATTGGTTTCGCGTCGTGCGGTGTCTATACGGTTTACGTTGAGCGACACAACGAATGTTGGTGCGGGCGTTTGGACGCAGACCTCGTACCTACTTGGTACGGATGGGAGGGTGAACCCATGAGCCGCCCCGGATGTCGTGAACTTACATGGAAAGATTTTTACGTAATTTATCAAGTATGAGAGAAAAGTACAGAGATTACGATTGTATGGATTGCGGTCGTGGATTGCGAGATGACGACATACCTATCCGTAAGCAAAAACGAGCGAAACAGTGGGACAAACAGAAACGTTTAAAACGGTAAAAGCCCGACAAATAGTCGGGCTTTTTGTTATTTAATTAATACAGTCGCGACGAACGTCGCCCATATGACGGCCCCACCCGCGAGTGTTGCGAGGATGTCCTGCATGTCGACTTTAGCGTCGATCTTGCGTTCCTTCACGATGGCGGCTGTCATGACGGCGATTACTGACGCCAGTAACGGCATCCACCGCCACCAACTGCCTAAAGGCATGGCTACGATCAATACGATAAACGCGATAGCCGCTCCTACGGCGAAGTGCTGGTACTTGTCTTTGGCAATGGCGTTAAGCCATGCGATGATCTTTTTCATAGTTTCCATATAAAGTATTACGGTTCGTTAAATATTACAGACGTAGGTACGTAACCGAGTTTCGACGGGACCTTCGTTAACATAAACTGAATGGTATCTCCGGAGTTGACGGTATAGGTTTTCGAGTACCGCAAACCTGCTTGGTTTGCAAACGGTAGCGGGTACTCTATTCGTACGTCGACCGTAGCCACAGTATCGGACGAGTACAAGAGCATAAGCGGGAGAATCGCGGGCCAATCCGAGAAGGAAGAACCCAAATTATACGCTTGGATAGTAACCACCAACGGCGATAACGTCCTATTGTACGCTACTTTTGCCGTTTTCATTTCCCATAACCCCGACGCGGTCGCTCCGGGACTGGTAATAAGATCGACCAAAGAGACTGCCAAAGAGGTGGACGAGGCGATATAGCTGTACGTCAAAGACGAGAGTACGCAGGGCCGCAACGCGTACGCCAATTTCGGCGTCGTTACGGCGCTGTTCGCCAATTTCGACGTTGAGATTGTAAGCTCCGCGATCATCTTTCCGAAAATGGAGAAGTCGGGGATCGAGAGAGGCCCCCTCCACGCTTCGATATTACTCGGTGAGGCCTTGCCAATGAAGACGGCACCCGGTAGGGCTGAATCTTTCGTTGCGATACATGCGTAAGAGAATAACTGTGTAGTGCCGTCCCCCATCACACGATTATCGTCTGCCGAAATCTCCGCACCGTATATGTTATCTTCGAAAAATATCGGGTCGCCGTCCTCATACAGATAAAGGCGTCCTTTATACGCGATAACTCCGGAAGTAAATGAATCACCATCGTCACTAACGTTGAACCCGCACAATATACGGGGGGAAGTTTCGGTTCCCTGCGCTAACGCAGTATTAAGACCGTACCATAGGTCCGCAAGGTCTTGGACTTTTAACGGGCGTTTTACGCCCGGATTTGCAGAATTGAGTTTGAGAATAGCCATAACTATTAAGGTTTAGGACCAAAAACTAAATTTATCTTTACGTAAAAAGGTATGAGAAGTTGCAGGTATGCACGTACTTCGTCCTCCGACGCACCGTTAAGAGAAATGTACATATACAACTGATTAGGCGTTTCGACGTATGGTGCCAACGGTTCGCTTAACGCACCATAAGGGAACTCCGGAGTGTTACCGGTACCATTATACGACATGTAATAGCTGTCGTCGAGAGATGTATACTCAACAGACACACCTGTAATTTTCTCCAAAACGCGCGTAATTTGGTCTTGGCTGTTAGTGCACTCTGCTATGGCCAACGCAATCAATCTCGCGCGACGGAACGTACGAGAGACGAACGGCAGGCAAAGGCAGAATATGAATTTGTATAAGTTGGAAGCGTTCCCACCTGCGTCGTATGAAAACTCTCGCAGGTAGAACGCAACCAACTTAGGCATGTCGATGTATCGGAACATTACGAAAGCGTTTTAATGAGTGAAGTTGTGATCGGCGTAGCAAACGTAAAGGCGCCGTTTGTGAGGTTGAAAATACCGTCAACAGGTTTGACCGTACGTGTGCTACCATCCAACCCCGTTTCTGTTGCAACAGGATCACTGAAACTTACCGCGCGTACCTTTTCATACCTCTGTATTACGTCTACAATTTCGGTTAACGTAACGGTATTGGTCTCTCGCAGGGCCGCTTCGTGAGCCAATAGGTTTGCCGTGATCTGATCTGCGGCGTATTGTGCGTCCGTACCTGTCTGTACATAGATGATAAGTCTGGGATCGGTGATCTTCGCAACGTCCATAGACGTAACGTTCAACTCCAGCCCCATCGGTTGGAACGCTTTGAAATAGGTCTGCAACGAGGTTAACTCGTCAGCGGTGAGTTTCCGCAGATGACCATCCGTGCCGAGTGCGTTGGCAAGCAGGGTCCAGTTCGGATGTGCACCGACAACGTATGCCTGCTTGATGATCTGTTTCTCCGTATCGAGCGTAGCGTAATAGCCGCCTTGGTTGATCGGATCGTAGACCAACGAATCACCGTATTGGAACGCAACGGCTTTCCGACGGTAGTATTCCACCGTCGTGATCTTCTGATTTGCGAGCGCTTCGTTGATGACATTCAACGTATTGTTACGCTCCATCGCCTCGCTGTCGGCCAACGTACCTACTACATCAATGATTTTACTCTCGATGTCTGCGTCCGTTGTACCGAACGTAGGTAACACGGCTTTCAGCGCGTTCGTGATAGTTGTTACTGCACCCATATCCTAAAGGTGTAAGATGTTTCGCCGACCATTAGGGCGATACGAAACGTGAATCCAACGGTAGTTCTTTTCGTCGATCAGTTGATCGAACGGGATTGCGGACCGCGCGATCATGTCGAACAACTCTTTGTTCTTGGTCGGATCGCCAGCCGTAATATCCGCTGCTTCGCCTTTCATGTGTTGCGACGTTGCGGAGCCGCCTACCGCCGCGTTTAACTTCGGACAGCGGTAACCGGAGTTGACAATGATCGGCTTTCCCCACATTCGACGGATCGGGTCCAGTACGTTCCACATCAAAGCGTCGAGTGCGGCTGACGCTTCGGGTGTAGGGGTATTGTCGATCCCTCGTATTCGTGCTGTGTCGGAGCGCGTAAGTTCCGACTTCGTAAAAAACTCTGCCATTATATTACGTATTTAAAAGCGTTTCGATAATCCCTTCCCCATACCTTACAGCGGCCCCGATCCGGTAAAGGTCTGTGGAGTACGGGGCTTTCGCAACACCAAGCGTATTATACACTTTCTCAACCTTAATAGTTACGTCCTTACCTGCAAGGTCCGGCGTCCACGTTTGGCCGATGTCTGCAACATCCTCACCCATACCGGGTAGCGTATCGAAACCAATACGTTCGCTGACGGGCAGTTGTCGCAGGATGGCGGGGATGCCCGTCAGCGAGCCGTATAGGTTAAACGCGACGTCGACAATAGTTGTATTCTCTTTAATCTTCATAGCGTCCCGTGAATAAAAGTTGTTCGTCGATCAGTTCGATAGAGACATCTGTCGCACCGTCTTTCTGTGCCTGCTTCTTTGCATCGGCCAGTACCCCAGCGACCTCACCCGCACGCCGATTGATAATCCGCGCCCCGATCTGCGCACCTATCTCGGGCTTGGTGATGCGGCATACCTGTGACACGGCGATAAGCGCGACGTTTTGGTTGTCGATGGTACCTTTTACAAAAGGTCCGTCTTCCGATATAACAACGTCACCGACGTTAAAATCATACACTATGCCCCTCATTACTGCTTAATTTTTTCGTTCTCGTAATCGCTGTTATCGAATGAATCGACGTTTACCTTTGCGTAGGTAGTAGTAGTAGTATTACCTACCTGTTGTGTCGCGCTACCGAAGGTAGCCACGAGATGCGAATGCGATGCGATAGCCGATTGGATGGCTTCGATCTGCTGTTGCAATCTGTTCAGTCTCTCCGTGAGTTTCCCTACAATCACCAGCCCATCTAATGAACCTTCGTTCATTTCGATTAAGTCCGGTGTTATACGTACTTTTGAGTTACCAACCGTTACGTTTACTTCGTCGGGGTCAGTCGTAAACGTTATAGCTGTCTCGTTACGTTTAAACGCCCACTTATCTATCTCCGAGATACCCACAAATACCGGACGGTTAATGTCGCCATCTATAAATGTGATAAGAGCGGCAGACCCCTCGGTAGGTACGTGCACCATCCCATACTCCTCCGTCCCGTACAAAGACAGAGGTACGGGGAACGTCTTGTCCTCCTCAAACAGGTAAACCTGCGCAACCCCATTCGCCTCGTCTACCGATTTGACGGTGACAAGTACGGTACGAACGGTGTAGAACATCTGCGCGAGGAATGCGCCGAAAGCTCCCCCTGCTTCCTCGGCCGGGTCGTAGCTAACACGTTTAACACTCATATCGCAAATACTTTATCGGTGACAGTTAACGTCTGGAAAAAACCGTTAACGTCCCCTTTTAGTTGATACTCTAATACGTAGTACTGTCCGGATAACTCCGGGAATAGTGTGTGCGTAAACTCAACCGTCTGCAAAGGGTCTACCTTTGGGTAGAGCGGGAGGATCAGTTTGCCTTTGTTCCTGCGTCCCTGTAAAGACAGTAACATTTTGTCCGCAAACTTATCCAACTCCGTTACGCTATCCAACGTAGAGTAGCTACGTATCGTTTCGGCATACCTTTTGTCCAGTTCACTTTTTTGCTTCGTGCTACGCGACGTGCGCAAACCTCCGGTTGCGGTGTATCGCTTGCCCGTTTTGAGGATGCCTGTGACCTTAACCTCGTAGTTAATAAAACGTGAATCCTCGCGAATAAGGTCTGCCCCGAAAACGTTATACTTCGTGTTGAGTTTCTCAATCGGGGCGGTACTATCTTTCGTCAAACCTCCTATGTACACTTTCCCGTCGTCCGTCACACCCCCGTACAAAACCATCAATTGCATAAGTCGCTGTACGGTATCGTACGGGCTGAAATCGACCGGATTGTTAAACGGGAATGTACTGGTCGTAGCCTGTACAAACGGTCCGTCGGTTGTATACGTCAGTTCCGGTATGTTCGGGTTTATATCAAAACCCATGTTCTCGCGCTCTTTTGCGAACGCTTCGTTTGCGATGGGCAGGATGTCCTGCATGATCTGCGTCATTTTAATGTCGCCCCATACCTTTTGGACCCGGCCGAATTTAAGGATCAACGTAAAGTCGCGCAGGTATAACGTCGTGGGAAAGCCCTCTACAACCTGCTCGATCAATCCGTTAAATACGCGCATTTTCTCGTACCCCTCGTACCACATATATACCTCAACGTGCGCGAACGGTTTGATAACATTGGGCTTAAAGACCTCACGCATACGCGAGCGGGCCTCCCCCTGTTGCTCAATGCCGATAGCATACAAGGGTAGGGTGAGAACAGCCGAATCGCCAAGTTGCTTGTCGTTACCGGTAAGCACGAACGATTCAAATTGCCCTACCCAAATATCCTCTATGTATACCTCGTTGCGGCAGATAAGATAGTTCGAATTCATAATTAATAGTTACCAGCGTCCGAATCGACCTCGCGTAGGTTGAACGTAACAACGTTCTCCCCGTATTTCACCTCCGTAAGAGTAAACTCGAACTGATACGTACCCATACCTACTCGGGGCGTGTCCGTATATTCGGTGATTATCGCGTATTCAATTCCGTGCGTTTCGTTAATTTTTTGGTTACGTATGCGCAGAATCTGGTCCTTTTCGTAAAACTCGTTGAGAAATTTCGACAGTTCCGCTATCTTTGCCTCTGCTTCGTTCTCCAGCCGCTCCATGATTTGGAGGTTTGGCTGGTTGTTTCGAAGGGTAAGACGTAACGTACAGTTTATCGTCTTGGCCTCTTTACGTGTCTGCTGGATAACGTCCGGCCCGTCAACGAGAGCCGAGACGTTTAACCGCTTTCTCGCTTTCACGCTAAACGTCTGCGACATCGGCATAAAGTAGTCGCCGATCTGCAACGAGTAAAGTTTCGTGTAGTCGTAACGATCCAACTCCGCACCGGACCTGCGCTCTATGCCGTTTACTGTTTGCTCTTTACGAACAAAGGGTATGTTGCGTATATCCTGTTGCTGTTGTTCCCGGTTTGTCTGCGCGGGGGCCAAGCGGCTTATCCCAATCCACGCTTTCGACAAGGCGAGAACGGTAGTATTGCGGATTGCGTCGCGCGCGTCGAGTGTCTCGGCGATCACACGGTTGGCCACCTTGTACGGTCCGGAGTTCTGTATAGCGCCCCGGACCGATTCGGTGGTGGTTTCTATTGCGTCTCTGACTATTCCCATACCTATATCCAACGTGTTCCCATCTTCCCGGTTGCGGCGAGCATTGCCTTTTGGATTGCTTCGGACGCTATTTGGTCGATGTTCTGTTTAACTTCTGCTACGACCTCCTGCGGGTCGTCGGTACTTATGTTCGAAGTCCACTTCACGATTGCGTCGTGGAAATGAATTTCGAGGTTGCGACGGTCTTTGTTAAAACCCGAAAGGTCCGACCCAGTAGCCCCCGCACCTGTTATCGCGGGTAATGCGCCCGGGGCGATGTCCGTTAATTTCTTAATAAACGTTCCGAGCGATTCGCCAAGGTCCGCGTAGTCAATAGCGTACGCCGCGTTCGCAGTCATTGGATTGCGCAACGTTGCTCTGTCCCACGCTCCGGAGTGCTTAACACCCGAATAACCTTTGTAGCTACCCGTTACGGGGTAGTAGACAGAGGTCGAATCCGAGTTAAACGCAAGTCCCGCGGCCCAATCGAGCGTACTTTCGTTCATTTTTCTACGCTGGTGCGGTGTCCACGGGCCGTTTGCATCATGCAACGTACCTATACCACGTACTGCGTTAAGCACATTCTCGTCGCGTTTTATCGCATCGAGGTATTGCGACATGTAGTCATTGATCGCTTTAGCGCGCATGCTGGGCGAAACGTCTTTAAGAAGCCCGGCACTATCCAATGTAGTTTCGAAATTCTTACGAAAAGTGCGGTTATAGCGAAGATCGTCCAATGCACGTTCTTTGTCGTTCGCTATTTTGGCTTTCTGTGAATCCCCGAGATCGAGGCCGAGTTTTTCTCCAGCACGTTCTATAAACGTAATAAGTTTATCGACGAGCCGTGTCCCGTTATCCTCGAAATTTTCGAACATGTTCTCCACGCGCTTAACCATTACGCGAAATGCGTCGTTATTGACAACGGTGGAAAGAAGCGAGTTTACGGCGTTACCCCCCGAGTTAATAAGGCCTGCGCCAGCCCCGCCGACGTAACTCCATGCAGCGTTATTCCCAGCGACCTTGGCCCAAAAGTCCTGTCGTGCAAGTGCGATCTGACCGCGGGCACGCATACCTGCATTTGACGCATTGTCCAACTCGTAACGACGGAGGACCGCCAAAAGAGCGCTTTGGTCTTTAAGGAAAGTACGTACGTCTACCCCCTTCACGCCTCGCCCCTCCATCTCCTTTAGCGCGTACTTACCAAGTACGGGGGCTTGGTTAAGTAATTCGCGTATGTCTCGGATGTTCGGCGTTGCCTGCACCAACAACTGCTGTATGTTGGTCATCACACGCTCAAATGGTACGCCCGCCTGCTGGGAAATAAGACCACCTACTTTGGTAAGGTTTGTCGCTTGCGCAAGCGAAACTTTCGTTTTGCCGGAGCCACCAATACCAAGCCCTGTCAAAACGTTTATACTGCTTAACGCAGTACTACGGTCCAAACCATAACTTGCAGCCAAAAAGTCTGCATTTGAGTTGGCCTGCTCGTACCCAACACCGAGGCCGGCACGTGCTTGGTGCCGGCGTGAGATAAGACGTACGCCCGAAGCAAAGCCCTCGGACTGCAACATACCTATCATGGCGCGTATACCTAACCCGCCAACCGCGAGTGGTACCGCAGTCGAGTAAGCCATCGTTTTAAGAACGGCCTTGCCGATCATACCTACCATAGACGTAGCTATGGCCCCAGCATTTACACCACGCATTAATTTCTCTGCGTTCATGCCGAGAATGTTACCGTTTGCGTCGGGTTGGAGTATGGTAGAGAAACGTCCGCTGAAACCACCAAGGTTGAACCCGGTGCCGTAAGACATGATTTTCGTATTACGGTGACGTGTATAGCGCGAGCGTGCGTCTCGTTCCTGCTCACGATAGAACCGCGACATCGAACGCATTACGTCGCTTTGTCGCGTCATACCTTGTATGTACTCCCGGAACCGTCCGTTGTCAGCGGCATAGGATCGTCCGCGTATAGAAGACCCCGTAGGTACGGCCCCTACTCGTATAGTACGTGAGGGGATAGCGGCCGCGGCTGTCCCTACAGAACGTAATGCCGCGGCTAATGTGGTCGCGTTTGCCGCGGCCACACCAAGGTTTGCCGCCAGTTTTTCAGATCGAGAAACCGCGTTACCCCCTATATCCAGTACTATATTATACCCTGCCATCTTCTACAAGTTTTTCTACGCGGTCTTCTAAATTACCTGTGGCCCACGGAGCCAACTCAAAGTTACGTATAAGGTAATATGATGCCGCGAAAAGTTCCTCTAACAACGTCATGGGGTATAAGTCCCCATCTAACATAAGGTGATACGGAATGTTGCAATAGTGAGAAACAAATACCCGTTTAATAAAATACGGGTCTCGTTCCTTCGCTTGTTTGATGATCTTAAAGTTTTGAGCAATACGTTTTGCCTCTTCCTGTTTGTCCTCCTCGATCCCTTCAACATTCCCGATAGGGTATGTTAGTCGTTGACGAAAAAATCGTGAAACTCTTTCTGCGTCTCGGCTTGAAAGAGGAGCACACGACACGCGCGTACGTCGGACAGCACACACGAGATCGCGCTGTTCTGATCGTTGAGGTCGTCGGCTTTGTGTGCCATGAAAATCGTAACGTATGCACGCGCGGCGTCGCTCTCCGTCTCGAACGGAGACGGTTTACGTCCGAGCATGTCGATATAGTCGAACGCAAATTTCACATGATCGTCGTTCCGACGGTTAAACGGTACTACCTCTACGGTAAAGTCCTGCTCGCTCTCCGGCGTCAGCACTTTTTTAAGCGTAACTTTACGCAATTTGATTTCTTTTTCCATCCTGCTTTTGTTTAAAAATGTAGTGATATGCGGGCCGATCAAAGCCCGCATACCTGTGTTTACGCCGATACCGACGTTTTGACGCTCTTACTCCGGGCGCGGAATCGCCACGACTTAAGCGTCTCGGTGCCCCGACGTTCTACGCCGTCCGATTCCTCAACGCCGGTACAACGACCGTACGTTTCGGTAGTGGACGTCGCGGGTACGTCGCGGCGCTTGTGCCATACAGCCGTAATGGTCGCCGATTCGACGATCTGACGGATGTGGCAGATAGGACCTCCTGCACGGTTCTGCGTAGCGGCGGCGAGCGCGGCAAGGATCGTGAGGGCTTCGGCCTGTTGCAACGAGAACGAAAGATCGTACGTGTTACCGCCATTGTCCGTTGCGATAGGCTCGTCAGTAGAGAACGCTCCGATGTCGTCGGTCGTTCCGGAGATGTTTGCGCTGAAATTGGCGCCAGTCTCAACTTTGTAGGCAACGCCTATTTCGTCAAAGTTGAGGTAGAGATCAAAATCTCTTGCGGCTATTACTTTTTGTGCCATACCTTAATTGAGTTTTTTAACGTAGAACACGAAAGAGTTCACCCAGCGCAGGGTCGGTGCGGGCAGGATTTCCAGCGATACCTGCCACGTACGAGTTCCGGAAAAGTCGTCGTTAAGGTCCGTCTGCGTGATCCGGGCGTCCGAGATGTCACCGCTATCGATGTAAGGCACGATGACATTCTCGCGTGCGAGGGACGTCACCACATCGACGTACGAAGACTGCGTTCTGCCGTTAGCGTCGATGGGCACTCTGCCGTTGATATACGGCGTGTAGAACGCACGCAGATCGTCCACCATTGCGGCGATGGTCCGGGCGGCCTCCAGCGTAGAGAGCGCGGTAAGCGGGTCTTCGGCAGTTGCTCCGTCGTTCAGCCACAACCCGTTCTTGGGCGGCCTCGTACGCGGGAAGATATACTGCTTGTCCCCTATCGCATTGATCGTGTCAAGCGACAACTGCGCACACGGGGTGTTGATGTACTCGCCCGCGCTTCCTTGGTCCACCATGTAAAGCGATTCACCGAACGCGGGGAGCGACGTATCGCCGATAGACGTACCGACGGACAGCGAGGCCATCCAGCCACCAACCTTACCGGTACATGCGACGGCTTTCTGCTTGTCCGTGAAGATCACGACGCCGATCATACCTGCTTTTTTCGTGGACAGATCGTCCAACGTGCCCACCGACGTGTCGATAGCACCTTTGGACATAAAGTTATCGCCCGCAATGATCGCGCACGTAGAGAATCCCTCGTCATACATCGACATGATCGCGGTCTGGTAGTTAGCCAGCACCTCCTTGCTGATCGGGTTAGCGATGATGATCTGACGCGGGCGATACTGGAACCCGTTTACAACAGTAGCCCGTATGTATCCGGGAAGTTTTGTCGGGATAGTCGAAGTACCGTTCATACCTACCACTACCACCCACAGGTACGTACCTGTGTTATCAACCTCCGCGGTCGGATTATAGAAGCCCGTAACGTGTCGATACACCTCCAGATTGCCTTCCTCCGTGACCCCGTGGGTTGCGAGATCGTCGGTGGATTTGAACAACACGGGCGTATCGAGGGCTATCGAGAACGTTGGCCCGGTGGTTGCGGTACCGGGGACGATTAGCATAGTGTTAGCGTTTACGGACGGGGGCGTCCCCATAACCGTATTGCTGACCTTTACGCTGAAACCTGTTCGTGCCATAGTTTGTTATTTTTTCTTGGGTGCGAACTTGGACGCGGCGGCAAGCGCTTTTTCGGCGGCGGCTTTTTCGGCGGCGGCTTTTTCAGCCTCTACGTCTTTGACAGCCTTTTCAGCCTCCTGTTTGGCAGCCTTTTCAGCCTCCTGTTCGGCGGCTTGCTCCGGCTCCTTTGCGGGTTCCGGAACTTCGTCGCCGAGAAGAGCGGCCAAACGTGCCCTTTCGTCCTCGTCCTGCTCAACGGGCGCCTCGTATTTCCGGCCCTCGTAGTCACGGGTACCACGTGCGAGCGGAATGATAGCGTCGTCAAACAATTCGTTGAATTTTTCGGGGGATTTTCCGTACGTCCGAAGATCGGCCTCCGATACCATGTCTTCGGTGATTACCTTAATGCCGACGTGAAGCATCGGGTCTTCGATAATCTGATTGAGGGTACGCGCGGTTTTTTCCGCATCACTCTCTTTCTGAAACATCTGACCGTTCGTCAGCACGTACATTTTCTTGTACTGTCGTACGGCGAGAGCGATGTACAGAATCTGCTGTTTTATAAAGTTTACTTTCATACGATTTAAAGAGTTAAGTAACACGTAGGCACATTAATGTGCCTACGTGTCGATTGAACTTTACGAGACTGCTACGACGGTCGGGGTAATCAGCGCTACACCCTTGCCGTTCTGACGGGCTACGGTTGCACCGGTAGACATCCATCCGGACATCGTGATGCCGTAGTTGGTCGGGTCGGGCATGACGATCACGTCGATTGTACCCACACCTGCGATCACCTCGCCCTCGACGAATGCGAGACCCGCACCTACGTGCTTGGCGGTGGTCGTTGCCGAGGCCACGTTGGTAATCTTGCCGTCGCCGTCCACCGTACCGTCGGTGTACATGGCCGGATCGAGTTCGGGCTTGCCGGAAGCCGTGTTGTAGCGTGCAACCGGGTTACGTCCGGAGATCGTGACACCGTTGTACTGGAACTCGCTACCAACGGCACCCGACAACTGCGGGGTGAGGATGGTCTTGAACGTCGGGTCGGTAGCCAGTTTCGTGAACAGGTTCGACGAAAGGACGGCTTCGACGCGGCGACCGTTCAGTTTGTAGTTCTGTACGAGGAACGCACCGACGGTCATCGTGATGTCGTCCGACGACACACCTTTGATGTTCACGCTCGAGTTCGGGGCCTCGATGGGGAACAGGCCGTTCGACGAGAACGTTGCGCCCGTGGTCGGAACTTTTGCGATGCCGGGGGTGTTGGCGACGACCTGCAAGATGTACGTGCACACGTCGGACATCAGCGAGTCCATTACGATGGTCCAACCCCACGACTGCTTGTCGTATGCGAGGATGGCCATGTCCGCGTTCTGGAACGTCACGGGCTGGATCGAGAACACCTCACGCACAATGGTACGCTTGATGTCGTCGTAGAAGTACCGCGGCGCGTTGACGGGCGTAGCCGATCCGGTGTACGTTGCGGGGTTGATGCCGCTTTCCACGTAGATCGCGCCCTCCCGGTCGGACATCGGCACGAAACGGATCGAACGCATGAACGAGTTGTTCGGGAGGAGTTTCTCGTAGAACAACGACATCCACTTGATGACGCCGAGGTCAGCGGCGGACAGCGTGGCGGCAGCGGCCCCACCAGCGGCGCACTCTACGAGCAGGCCGAGGCCGTTCTTGCGCTCCTTGGTTACAGAGTTGGTGAAGTTGCAGGCGTTCGCCAGTACCACCATGTTCTGATCGGCGAGCATAGAACACGCGATCATGCGAACGGTCTCCACGTTCTCGGGGGTGTTGTCAGCCGTCGTACCCCCGGCCCGGAAAGCCGCGTTCAGAACGTTGAGACGACGCTGGAACTCAACGTCACAGTTGAGTTCACGAAAAGTCTTGTCCATGTTGAAAGATTTTGGTTTTTGATTAATTGTATGTTCATGCCACGTCATACCTTTCGGCAGGGGGCGACTGTGGTTCGTTTCTTGTTCGGACGCATCCACGGGTTCCGGTGCGGGTTCCGGTGCGGGTTCCGGTGCGGGTTCCGGTGCGGGTTCCGGTGCGGGTTC
>ENA-UBDJ01000385-UBDJ01000385.1-human-gut-metagenome-genome-assembly--contig:-NODE-385-length-25487-cov-6.125550_pt1 | contig 25487 bp, 18 predicted proteins | sample MGYA00244279_ERZ654774 | MGnify/ENA primary metagenome ERZ654774 (study PRJEB26926, sample SAMN06164701) | human gut metagenome | biome: ENVO:00009003; feature: ENVO:2100002; material: ENVO:00002003...
GAGATTTCTGCCTGTCTCGTGGGCTCGGAGATGTGTATAAGAGACAGGTAATAATGTTTTTGTGTTTGCGGATTTTAATTGATAAAAACATACCTTTTGGGCTTGTTTCCAATATTGGGTGAATTGTAAAAAGAGTTATAGATAAGCCTGGACCACATGAAGAGATGATATTACATGTCGTACCAAGATCAATACAACATTTTAGTAATTGCCAACAAGTCTTCAAACTACAAAACAATGACTTTTATCGTAGCGCACCCCAGCGATAATACTCATTGTTAAATATTTAAAACAATATTAACGGGTGCTAAAATTAAAATAAATGATTATCCGCATCGTGTCCTATTGTAAGTTCTGGACTTGAAGTCCGTGTTGTAGCTGATTGCCTATTATAAAAGTAATTTCCTACGAGAGTATGTACTGTAACTCGAAATATTGCAAAATGATCTCTGAATAAAGGATTACTATAATAAATCAGGGCGCCCCCTTCATCGCGAAGGAGACGCCCTTTGTCGTGTGTGTTTTTTCTGAGAGTAGAATTTTTTTCTTTAATAGAGAACTTATTTCTTTCGGGTCACTGTATAAAGTACATTTCCCTTTTTATCTATCATACGCAGATTAAGCTCCTTCTTGTCGATAGAGCAAACGGAGAAACCCGGTTCGGGACTGCAGAATTTTGTACCTTCGATGGGTTCTACCTTGCGTGCGAGGGAGGCGGCGGAGTTGACCACATAGTCAATATCGCTTCCCGGTACACGGATATGCTGGAAGTTGTGGATATGACCGCAGATGTACATATCTACGTTGTGCTTGCGCAGAATGCTGTCTACGCGTTTCTGCATGTCAAGCCGCTCGCTTTCTTCTTTCGGAGTGTAGGCATAGATGGGGTGGTGACCAGCCACGATGATCCAGTCTTCCTTGGCGCTTGCCAGCACAGATTCCAGCCATAACAGCTGTTTGCTGATGTCCTGCTTGTAGGCATCCGGATATTTATCGCTTTCGTTGCGGTATTTATCAATCAGCGGAGTGGTGTCTATCCAGACGATGCGGATAGTAGCTCCTTTTTCTTCGAATACCTTGGTGTAGTAACGGTCGGGCATCGACCAGCGGCGGCTGATGTTCGTGTAGTCCAGTACTGCCTGAGTGTTTCCGCGATATTCGTGGTTGCCTAAGATGGAGAACCAGTCGATCATCAGTTCGGGGTGGGAGTAGATAAGCTCGTAGTTGGTCATCCACAAAGGGTCGTTCACGCTGCGCACTCCGTCGAAGTGGTGAACGTCTCCGGTGGCTAATACAAATTCGGGGCCTATCTCTTCGCCCATTGTGCCCATCAGTTCGGCGATTGGCTTTTGGTCATAGTAGCCGTTGCGACCTAAATCATTGGCTACATAGAAGTTAAACTTCTTGTCAAAGATGGAATAATCCGTGAGCTGTGCGTGAGCGAATGTAAAGACGGAAAGAAAAAGAAGAATGAATAAGCTTTTTATCTTCATATTATATTGATTATTAGTAATTTTTTAGATGTGATGTAGAAAAAGATACTATTGGCTGAAGTTTTTTTACTTTTTTTATGCAGTTCTCGTGTTGTTTATAGGATTTATCCTGTTATGTGAATTATATATCCTGCTATATAAATCTATGCCGGCGGAATATTTTTTCTAATTCTCTGAAAATACATTTGTCTTTTGGGCTATGGTTGGCAACAGTTTTAACTTTGTTTGTCATATGCCAGACCGTGTTATAGGAGTTGATCTTCAATTCGGTCATGAGCCATTTAACAGATACTTTTCGGGGGTAAAACGATATTGCATAAATGACATAGCACCATTTAACTAAATCGATGCGTGTCTTGAAAAATATTGTCTCTTGCAGGATAGACCATTGTATACTGCAATGATGACAAAGAATATTTTTTAAAGCGTATTTGCTTCTGCTGTGGGTATTGAATCTTTCGCATTTAGGGCAATATGCTCTCTTCCAAATTGTATCGTAAATTAGGTCAAGGATGTCGTTTTCAGAACCTACTCTTTCTGAAAAATCATCGTAATCTACTATGTCGTCGTACATTAGAATCCAAAATAATTTTGCAACTTGATTATGCCGTCCTCGTGCTTTTGTGGATTTTTTCCTTTCAGTTTTCGGATGTTCAGTAGCTTCCATTGAATCGACGGATAATGCTGGAAATCCCGGTATTCCGATGCGTCCCAATCCGGCGTTCCGTCCTCGAATCCGAGTAGAAACGCCTTGTCGGTCGGAGTCAGATGGTGGTTGATATACTCGACCAGTCGGCGGCGGGTTGCTTCGTACTGCTCGTAGGTGAACGGCGTCGAGGACATGCCTTCGAACTGGTTGGTCAGGGCGTCGCGCTGGTCGTTGAAATTGGGGTTAAGCGATTCCAAGATCGGGCGGTCGCTTCCCAGCAGGCAGAAGATGAAACCGCGCCTGATCTGGTGAAAGTCTTTGATATAATCGAGCATCAGGCTTACATCGAATAGATCGCGCGGGTGCTGGCGGTCGAGTGCCGCCGTGATCTTGCCACCGTAGAGTTGTGACAGCGGCACGATGCGGGCTTTGCAGAATACGCCGAAATCTTCTTGGGCGAGATCGCATAAGGGCAATTCGACGGGTGGCGCGATGATGCCGCGCTTCACGTCGTTTACCTCGACTTTGACGAAATGCCCGTTATGGGTGCAGATTAGTTTGTTGGGAACTTCGCGTACCGCAATGCCCGGTATTGCGGCCTCGATTTTTGCTTTAACCGCTTTCAGCCGTTCTTTGATATGGGCGAGGCTTGCTTCCCGCGGTTCGACGGGAATATAGGTTAGGTCGATGTCTACCGAATAGCGCGGCAGATTTTGCACGAACAGATTGATTGCCGTGCCGCCGTGAACGGCAAAATATTCTTCCGTCGAAATAATCGGGATGATGCGGAGCAACAGCCGTACACGCTCTTTGTACTCTTGACTAATCATTTTTCAGTTCTGCCGGGATTGTGATTTGGTACTTCTTATCGTAAACGCCCCCTTTGGCGATTACCCGCTTGCCGCTGCCGAGGTCTATCTTGTCGAGGTCGAGAGCCTCGAACCACGCATGACGGGCCTTTTCGGCCATAAAGAGGAACAGCCGCTTCACTTTGACGGAACGGCACTCCTCTAACAGTCGTTGCACCTTCTTCGGCGGGAGTATCGACAACATTTCCATTACATAATAGAGGTCGGTAATGTCGTAATATTGTGGCGCGAGGTGCAGACACTCCATAAATGCCCTTTCCGGGGTAGAAATCGGTAACTCGAAAACCCCTTGTTGGGTAGTCGTGATTCCGGTGTCGGAGTTGAATGTTTCGGTGGTAAACAGCCGGAGTGTAACGCCCCAGTCGTATTTTCTGAACCAAAGCGGTAAATACTCTTTTTGCGGAGCAGACAGCGAAACGGTCGGCTTGCCCATCGGGAGGTAGTGCGAATACCCGTGTATTTCCAGTGCCGACATGGCTCCGATTGTCAGATGTTTGTCAGCCTGTGTATTGAGGCTGTATATGGCTCCGTATAATGTCGGCGTATCGCCCGTGCGGATCATTGCACCTGTACCTATGGGGGTCAGCCAAGCGGATGCGACGTATCTGTGTTGGGTGGAGTGCGGTATATTATTTTGCTTCATCCACGAGGCCAGATACACGGCTCCAGTCGGAACCTCTTGTAGTAATTGGTTTATTTTCGATTCGTTTTTTACGCTCATAGCACAAATATACAAAAAATATTAAACTATTGTTGGCCTATTACAAAACTTTTGCTGCCTCATTGATTACCTTGTTGTCGAAGCTATCGAGATAGGTGTTGGTCGTTTCGAGGTCGGCATGGCCGAGCATCTGCGAAATGATTTCACGCGGGATTTTATTGTATTGTAAGGTCATTGCCATTGTATGACGGCTCACATAGCTTGTCAAATGATAGTCGATGCCGAGTTCTTCGGCCAACGATTTCAAATATTTTTGATATTTGGCGTAACGGCTTCGGATGTGGTTGTATAGCTTCTCGCCCGTATAGCCGGAACTAGTAATGATCGGTAACAAATAGTTATCGACGGTAGGCGAGGCAGATTTCAGCCGTTCGATCAATCCTTGAATCTCCGGCGTGATATGGATTCGGATGGCGGTTACGTTCTTTTGGTGCTTAATCTTATTGCGTTTGTAGACGATATAATTCCCGTCGGCCAGTCGTTGAACATGATTGGTCGTAAGGTAGGCCATATCGACGAACGACATTCCGTAACAGTAATAGGAGAACAGAAAGAGTTGTCGTGCGTATTCGTTCTGCGGATTCTGTGCGGGCGTATCTTTGAGTTTTTGCAAGTCTTGAGGCGGAAGGTAACGCTTCTCCGTCGCTTCTTCCAGTTTGGCGATCTCGAAACCGCCTTTCCCGAAAGGATAGGCTGCTTCCGAACCGATACCCTCCCGGTTCGCTTGATTCAAGATTGCCCGCAATGCTTTGAAATAATATTTGCGGGTATTGCCTTTGCAACCCCGTTTTTGGAGGAACGTATCGAAATTGCGTACATAACGCAGGTCGATGTCGGAAAACAGCCGTTGATTCAACTTGCTGTCATAGTATTTAAGTAATCGAAGCGTCTCGAAATAACATTTGGCATTGCCCGTATGTCCGGTATCCCGTAGCGTTTGGACATGATTTTCAAGGTATGCGCAGAATTTGCCCTGTTTGGAGGGATTCAAAAATGCGTCCTCAAATTGATTCAGCGTCCAGTCGATGCCGTCTATCTCGAATTTCTCGATAATCTCGCGGGCGCGGGCTTTGACTTTATCCAAAAAGACATTGTCTTGAATCCGTTTCTTATTGGCCTCCCGCTGCTTTTCGCCTTTCAGATTCCGTTCGATGATAAGTCGTTCGGCTGAATTATCCCAATAGGCCGGATCGACGTATAATTTCAGACTAATGCGCTTGCGACAGCTATTTTTAGTGACGCATAATTGGAGAATGTGATATCCCATTAAATTGGGTTTGTATTTCCGTAAAACGATGCGAACAGAGTAGGCCATTTCCCGATGCAAAATAATTGGTGGTACAAAAGTGGTACAAGAAAAATCGCAATAGATGACAATAAGTCAAAATCGCAATTCTCTGTACATGATGTAAATATACTAAAATAAAGTTAATTACTTTTATCGGAAAAAATAAATTTCACCTCTGGGGGGCGCGTGGTCGCAAGTTCGAATCTTGTCACCCCGACTTTTCGAAAAGCCTTGATAATCTGATGATTGTCGAGGCTTTCTTGTTTTTGTATCTGTTCGTACGGGTAGGGCTGTGCGGGCGGGGGAATACGATTCTGCGGGGAAAATACGTTCTTATATACAAGGGCGGAAGATGCGGGCGGTGCGGGAACCCCGGCTGACCGCAGACGGGAAATGTCAATTTTTTTACTATCTTTGTGACGGATTCCGTATGGCGGCCGTCGTTTTTTTGCTGTGAGGCCGCCGATTCTTGCCGGCTCGCCTGTGGGCGGCAGTTTTTGATATTTGCCCGGAGGAATGCCCTTTTCCCGGGAATATCGTCCGAATGCGGAGGAATTTGCAGGGGAGCCTGCGGTTCCGGGTGTATCTGTGATTTTATTGCGCCGTGCCCTTTTTATCGTACGCTGACGACCGTACCGGGGACATTGCCGCCCGCATCCGAAAATTATAACGAAAAAATAAACGATAGTGCTTATGAAACAAAGGAAAATGCTTTCATTCACGCTTTACCAGCTCGGGCTGTTTTTCCGCCAAGAGCTGCCGGGACTTGTTGCCCAGGCCGATGCGAGCCGCGATGCCGGGGAGTTCCGGGCCCGGCTCGAAGAGTTCGCCGCCCGGCATGCGGCGGCGCAGGGCGAGGCGGCGGAACAGATCCGCCTGCTGATCGGCTACGACGGGCGGGAGGTGAGCGAACTTTCGACCGGTGAGCAGATGCCCGTGCGGACGCTGGAATTGCTGTGGCAGTTCCTCACGGGGCGGCTGGAGAACCCGGAGATGCGTTGCGACCTGTTCATCGACCTGTTTTTCCAGTTCAAGCGCCTTGAGGGGCTGGAGTTGCAGCCGCTCACGCCGCAGCGCGTCCGTACCCGCAGCGATCGCTGGCCGACGGGGCTCGATCCCGAGGTGGTGGAGGTGCGCGCTCGGAACAGGGAGCGTATGCTCCACCTCTTGGTGCAGAAGATCGAGAACCGCAAGTCGACCCCATCGCGTTTCCGTTTCGAGGAGGGGATGTCCTACGAGGACAAATACCGTCAGGTAAGCGTCTGGTGGGATGACTTCCGGTTCCACCTGGCGATGGCCGTGAAGAGCCCTTCGGAGTTGAACCGGTTTCTGGGTAACTCGCTCTCGGCGGAGACCATGTACCTGCTGTCGAAGGCCCGCAAAAAGGGGATGCCGTTCTTCGCCACGCCCTATTACCTCTCGCTGCTGGACATCACCGGCAAAGCGTACGACGACGAGACGATACGCAGTTATATCCTCTATTCGCCGCAGCTGGTCGAGACCTACGGGAATATCCGCGCCTGGGAGAAGGAGGACGTCGTCGAGGCCGGAAAACCCAATGCGGCCGGGTGGCTGCTGCCCGACGGGCACAATATCCACCGCCGTTATCCCGAAGTGGCGATCCTGATCCCCGATACGATGGGGCGTGCCTGCGGCGGGTTGTGCGCCTCATGCCAGCGGATGTACGACTTCCAGAGCGAACGGCTCAATTTCGAGTTCGAGAGCCTGCGCCCCAAGGAGAGCTGGGATCACAAACTGCGCCGCCTGATGGCTTATTTCGAGGAGGACACGCAACTGCGCGACATCCTCATCACGGGCGGCGACGCCCTGATGAGCCAGAACAAGACGCTGCGCAATATCCTCGAGGCGGTCTACCGCATGGCCTGCCGCAAGCGCAAGGCCAACCAGGCGCGTCCCGACGGTGAAAAATATGCCGAGTTGCAACGCGTGCGGCTGGGGTCGCGCCTGCCGGCTTACCTGCCGATGCGCATCGACGACCAGCTGGTGGAGGTGCTGAAGGAGTTCCGGGAGAAGGCCTCGGCCGTCGGCGTGAAGCAGTTCGTCATCCAGACGCATTTCCAGTCGCCGCTGGAGGTGACGCCCGAGGCGCGGGAGGCTATCCGGAAGATACTCTCCGCCGGGTGGCTCATCACCAACCAGCTGGTATATACCGTCGCGGCATCGCGCCGCGGGCATACCACCCGCCTGAGGCAGGTGCTCAACTCGCTGGGCGTGGTCTGTTACTATACCTTCTCGGTGAAGGGCTTCGGCGAAAACTACGCCGTCTTCACGCCCAACAGCCGTTCGATGCAGGAGCAGCAGGAAGAGAAGCTCTTCGGGCGGATGACCGAGGAGCAGACCGCGGAACTGGATGCGGCGCTGACCGGCGAGGGCGACACGGCCGGGCGCATCCGCCGCTTCATGAAGAAACACCGGCTGCCGTTCCTGGCCACCGACCGCAGTGTGCTGAACCTGCCGGCCATCGGCAAGAGCATGACCTTCCGGCTGGTGGGCATCACGGCCGAGGGGAAGCGTATCCTGCGCTTCGACCACGACCGTACGCGCCGCCACAGCCCGATCATCGACCGTATGGGCGAGATCTACATCGTGGAGAACAAGTCGGTGGCCGCCTATCTGCGCCAGTTGGAGAAGATGGGCGAGGACGCGGAGGATTACGCCAGCATCTGGGGTTACACGCACGGTCAGACCGAGCCGCGTTTCGGGCTGTACGTCTACCCCGACTTCCCGTTCGGGGTGACCGACCGGGTGAGCAATCTGGAGCTGGAGTAGTTGCCGATGGAAAAAGCGGGGCCCGGCCGGATGCGCTCCGCCGGGCCTCGATATATTTGGATATATCAGAAATTCTTATTATCTTTGTGTAAAGTATAACAGGGCCGGCCGAAGAAGGATCACTGACAAGGATCGGGCCGGAAGAACAGCACCCGAATTATGAAACCGTCCGAACGATTGCAGTCGCTCGATGCCCTGAGGGGGTTCGACATGCTCTTTATCATGGGGTTCGCCTCGCTCGTCGTCGCCGTGTGCGGCCTGTGGCCCAACGCTGTGACCGACAGCATTGCTAGCCAGATGGGGCATGCCAGCTGGGACGGCTTCACCCACCACGATACGATCTTTCCGCTGTTCCTCTTCATTGCCGGGGTGAGCTTCCCCTTTTCGCTTTCCAAGCAGCGTTCGCTGGGGTTGTCGACCGGGACGATCTATGCAAAGATCGTCCGTCGCGCGCTGACGCTGGTGTTGCTGGGGGTGGTTTACAACGGGTTGTTCAGGCTCGATTTCGAAAACCTGCGTATTGCCAGCGTACTGGGGCGTATCGGCCTTGCATGGGGCATAGCCGCGGTGCTGTACCTCAATTTCGGGGTGAAGGTGCGCATTGCGATCGCTGCAGCCATACTGGTCGGTTACGGCCTGTTGTCGGCACTGGTGGCGGCACCCGACGTCGCGGGCGCAGGGCCATTGACCCGGGAGGGGTGCCTGGCAGGGTATGTCGACCGGCTGCTGTTGCCGGGTAAGTTGTATGGCAAGACGTTCGACCCCGAGGGGCTGCTGAGTACGGTGCCCGCCGTGGTGACGGCCATGCTGGGCATGTTTACGGGGGAATTCGTGCGGCGGCAGGACTTGTCGGGCGGCCGCAAGGCGTCGTGGATGATTGCGGCGGCCGTGGCGCTGCTGGTCGCAGGGCTGGCTTTCAACGGGGTGGTACCTGTGAACAAATCGCTGTGGTCGAGTACGTTCGTATGTGTCGTGGCTGCCTATTCGCTGGCGATGTTCGCCCTGTTCTACTACCTGATCGACGTCAGGGGATGGCGCCGCTGGACGCTCTTCTTCCGCGTCGTGGGACTCAATTCGATCACGATCTATCTGGCCCAGCGTATCGTGGGCTTCGGGCGCATATCCGATTTCTTCCTCGGGGGCGTGGCGTCGAAATGCCCGGAGGCACTTGCCGCCGTGGTCGACAGTGCCGGCTATGTGGCCGTCTGCTGGCTGTTTCTCTATTTCCTTTACAGAAAGAACGTCTTTCTGAAGGTGTAGCCTGCGGATTCCGTCAGGTGCTGCGCGCAGGCGCGGCTGGCGCGGAGTTTGCTTCACGCCCAACCGATTGTATAATAAAAAATCATTGCTATGAATAAGACGATTCACCGCGCACAGACGCGCGGACACGCCAACCATGGTTGGCTCGATACCTACCATACGTTCAGTTTTGCCGGATATTACGACCCCCGGCGAATCCATTTCGGCGCCCTGCGGGTGCTCAACGACGATACGGTCGCCCCGGGCGAAGGATTCGGGACGCATCCCCACGATAACATGGAGATCGTGTCGATTGCGCTCGAAGGTGCGCTCCGGCACGGCGACAGCATGGGGAACATGCAGGAGCTGCGCCCGGGCGAGATCCAAGTCATGTCGGCCGGGACGGGCATTACGCACAGCGAAATGAACGCCAGCGACACGGAGCCCGTGAAATTCCTGCAGATATGGGTGTTGACCGATGCGGAGAACCATACGCCGCGTTACAACCAGATCCGGCTGGCGCCGGCAAAGCGTAACGAATTGAGGACGATCGTGGCCCCCGAAGGCCGCGGTGGCGAAAACACGGGCTGGCTCCATCAGGATGCCTGGTTCTCGACGCTCGACCTGGACAAGGGGCATGACGTTGAATACCGGATGCATACGCCCGGGAACGGGGCCTATGTCTTCGTGATCGAAGGGCTGGTCGAGGTGGACGGCGAAGTGCTCGGCCGCCGCGACGGCATGGGGGCCTGGGATACCGACGGCTTCGGGATCAGGGCTTCGGCCGACGCCCAGGTGCTGGTCATCGAGGTGCCGATGCGTTAACGGGCGGATATATAGGTGAAAGCCTGCTGGAAATCAGCAGGCTTTTTTTTATTGCTGCCGTGCCGCACCGGCCGGGCGGAAACGGAAATCCCCTTCCGCCCGGCCGAAGACTGTGTATTTTTCGTATCTTTGTTTGCCGGTTCCGGCAAAATATCGTTGAATTCGTAAATGAGATACGCTATGAAAAATTATTTCGTCGCACTCGCCTTCATGGCGGTGTTACTGCCTGTGGCCTGTGCCTGCGGCACGCCCGAACCCGCCCGCAGCGGGGACGGGGATCCCCTGCCCGGGAACCCCGGGGCAAAGAGCTACAAGAACCCGGTTTTCAGGGAATTCCTCGTGGCCGACCCCACGGTAATACGCGCCGAGGACGGGAATTTCTACCTCTATGCGACCGAGAGCGGAAAGAACAACATCCCCATCCTGCGCTCGTCCGACCTGATGAACTGGACGAAGGTCGGCGAGGTCTTTACGGCGGAGAACCATCCGCAGATAACCGACAAGGCCGGGGCCAACCTCTGGGCGCCGGACATCAACAAGATCGGCGACAGGTATGTGCTGTATTATTCCCAGCCGGGGGAGAACAACAAGCACGCCATCGGCGTGGCGTCGGGCCCCTCGCCTGTCGGGCCCTTTACCGACCACGGGAAACTGATCGGCAGCGACGAGATCGGGGTCGATATTTCGATCGACCAGTTTTACATCGAGGAGGACGGGCACAAGTACATGTTCTGGGGAAGTTTCCGGGGCATCTGGGCGATTGAACTTGCGGACGACGGGTTATCGCTCAAACCCGGGGCCGGGAAGCGTAAGATCGCCGGCGACCAGTACGAGGGCACCTACATCCACAAGCGGGACGGATACTATTACCTGATCGTCTCGACGGGCGATTTCATGAAGGATTACCATGTGGTCGTCGGCCGCAGCCGGTCGCTGATGGGGCCTTATGTCGATCGTGCGGGGCGCGACATGCTCGGCGTGCACCACGAACTGGTCGTGGGCAACGGCAACGGGTTTGTCGCCCCGGGGCACAATGCGGAATTCGTTACCGATGATAAGGGGCAGGACTGGATGCTGTACCATACCCGGCTCGAGGTGGGCGGGCCGCGTTACCTGATTCTCGACCGGATAGAATGGAATGACGGGTGGCCCGAGGTGCGCGGGCACGTACCCGCCCGGAGTGCCGAAGCTCCCGTTTTCGAGTAGCCCGGCTGGCAGGCCGTGCGATGTCCGTGCATGCGGCGTCCATGCCTGTGACCTGTCTGCGCCGTCCGTACCTGCGACCTGCCTGCGGCATCGCGGTTGACGCGGCCGGGGCGGGCGTATTGCCGGCAGGAAGAGAGAATCCCGGCGGGATCCCACATGGGTTCCTGTCGGGATTTTTACGGATCGGACAGCCCCCCCCCGGATCAGAACTCCGAGGTGAAGTGGAAGCGGATGTCCTTGAAATTCTCCTGCGCCAGCGCCAGCCCGTAGCTCGTGTCGGCGAGGAAGACGTCGCGGCCGTGCTTGTCGACGGCCATGTTGGTGTGCTTGCGGCGCTTGAAATCGGCCAGCTGGGCGGCGTTGTCGCTCTCGATCCAGCAGGCTTTGTAGATCGAGATCGGCTCCCAGCGGCAGGCGGCGTTGTATTCGTGTTCGAGTCGGTACTGGATGACTTCGAACTGGAGTGCCCCGACCGTGCCGATGATCTTGCGGCCGTTGAGCGAGGATACGAACAGCTGCGCCACGCCTTCGTCCATCAGCTGGTCGACGCCCTTGGCGAGCTGCTTGAATTTCAGCGGGTCGGCGTTCTCGATGTAGCGGAACTGCTCGGGGGCGAACGACGGGATGCCCGTGAATTTGAGCTTCTCGCCCTCGGTGAAGGTGTCGCCGATCTTGAAGTTGCCCGTGTCGTGCAGGCCGACGATGTCGCCCGGGTAGGCGAAGTCGATGACCGATTTCTTTTCGGCCATGAAGGCCGTCGGCGAGGAGAACTTGAGCTGCTTGCCGCTGCGCACGTGCAGGTAGTTATGGTTGCGCTCGAACGTCCCGGAGCAGATTTTCAGGAAGGCGATGCGGTCGCGGTGGTTGGGATCCATGTTGGCGTGGATCTTGAACACGAAGCCCGTCATCTTCGGCTCGGCGGGCTCCACGGTGCGGGTCGCGGTGGGCGCCGGGCGCGGCGAGGGGGCGATGCGGACGAAGCATTCGAGCAGTTCGCGCACGCCGAAGTTGTTGACCGCCGAGCCGAAGAACACGGGGGCCAGCTCGCCGCGCAGGTAGGCCTCGCGGTCGAACTCGTCGTAGACGCCTTCGACCAGCTCGACGTCCGAGCGCAGCTGTTCGGCGAATTTCCCGCCGATGTAGCTGTCCAGTTCCGGCGACGCGAGGTCGGAAATCTCGGCGGTCTGGGCGTCGGCGGTGAGTTTTTCGTCCGACGTGAAAAGCGAGAGGTTCTTTTCGTAGAGGTTGTAGACCCCGCGGAAAGTGGGGCCGTTCGAAATGGGGAAGGCCAGCGGCCGCACGCGGATGCGCAGTTCCTTTTCCACCTCGTCCAGCAGGTCGAAAGGCTCCTTGGAGGGGCGGTCGAGTTTGTTGATGAAGACGATCACCGGCGTCGAACGCATACGGCACACCTCCATCAGTTTGCGGGTTTGCGACTCGACGCCCTTGGCGCCGTCGATGACGATGATGACCGAATCGACGGCCGTCAGCGTGCGGTAGGTGTCTTCGGCGAAGTCCTCGTGGCCCGGGGTGTCGAGGATGTTGATCTTGGTGCCCTTGTATTCGAAGCCCATCACGGCCGTGGCGACCGAGATGCCGCGCTGGCGCTCGATCTCCATGAAGTCCGACGTGGCGCCTTTCTTGATCTTGTTGCTTTTGACCGCCCCGGCGACGTGGATGGCACCGCCGAAGAGCAGCAGCTTCTCGGTGAGGGTGGTTTTACCCGCGTCGGGGTGGGCGATGACCGCGAAGGTGCGGCGGCGTGTGATTTCTTCCTGTAATGTCATGTATTTGTTCGAATGTTTCTGCCGGGATCCGGCGCAGCCGGTGCCGGCGACTGCTGTTGCCACGGCTTCGGGCCGTGCTTGCAAGCCTGGCCCGCCCCAAATCCCTCCCGGGGGAGAGGCTTGTCGCATGCGGCCGGAATATCCCGGTAATTTTAAACCTTTGTTATTCTTTCGGGTAGTCGGCGTTGTAGTGGCAGCCGACCGACTCCTTGATTTCGCGGCCCTGTTTGATGACCAGGTAGGCCACGGCGATCATGTTGCGCAGCTCGCACAATTCGCGGTTGGGCTTGGTCTTGTTATAGAGCTCCTCGGTCTCTTGCCAGAGTATCTCGAGGCGGCGCATGGCGCGTTTGAGCGAGAGGTTCGAGCGGACGATGCCCACGTAGTTGGACAGGATGGTCTGCATCTCGCGCTTGGACTGGATGATCATCAGCATCTCCTCGGTGTGCTGCGTGCCTTCGAAGTCCCAGTCGGGGATGCCCTCCTGGATGTCGACCTTGGGGAGCAGCGACGCAGCGTGGCGTGCGGCCTGGTCGGCATAGACCACCGCTTCGATCAGCGAGTTGGAAGCGAGGCGGTTGGCTCCGTGCAGCCCCGTGCAGGAGGTTTCGCCCAGCGCGTAGAGGTGCCTGATCGAGGTCTCGCCGTTGGTGTCGACCTTCACCCCGCCGCAGCAGTAGTGTGCCGCGGGCGTCACGGGAATCCAGTCGCGGGTGATGTCGATGCCGATCGAAAGGCATTTTTCGTAGATGTTGGGGAAGTGGCTGCGGATGGCTCCGGGGTCTTTGTGCGTGACGTCGAGGTAGACGAAGTCCGAGCCCCGCTTGGTCATTTCGCGGTAGATGGCGCGGGCCACCACGTCGCGCGGCGCCAGCGATTTCATCGGGTGGTATTTGTCCATGAACTCCTCGCCGGAAGGCAGGCGAAGGATGGCGCCGAAACCGCGCATGGCTTCCGTAATGAGGAAGTTGGGTTTCTCGCCGGGGTTGTAGAGCGTCGTGGGGTGGAACTGGATGAACTCCATGTTCTCGGTGATGGCCTTGGCGCGGTGGCACATGGCGATGCCGTCGCCCGTGGCGACGACTGGGTTGGATGTCGTGGAGTAGATATTGCCGCAGCCGCCCGTGGCGACGACGGTGAACTTGGCGAGCATGGTCTCGATCTCGTTGGTGGCGAGGTTGAGCACATAGGCGCCGAAGCAGGCCAGCCCGCGCGTATGGCGCGTGACGAATTCGCCTAGGTGGTGCTGCGTCAAGAGGTCGATGGCGAAATGGTGTTCCAGCACCGTGATGCCGGGGTGCCGGCGAACCGACTCGACCAGCGCCCGTTCGATCTCGGCGCCCGTGAGGTCTTCGTGGTGGAGGATGCGGGGTTCGGTATGCCCGCCCTCGCGGTTCAACTCGAAACGTCCGTCGGGAGTCCTGTCGAAGCGCGTGCCCCATTCGATCAGGTCGCGGATCAGCTCCGGGGCCCGGCGCACGACCAGTCCGACGGCCTCTTCGTCGCATTTGCCGGCTCCGCAGACCAGGGTGTCGTGGATATGTTTTTCGAATGTGTCGGGGGCGTAGGTCACCGAGCAGATGCCGCCTTGTGCAAAGTTGGTATTGCACTCGTTCATTTCGCCCTTCGTGACGATCGTGACATGCCCGTGGGCCGCGGCCTTGAGCGCGAACGAAAGGCCCGCTGCGCCGGAACCGATAACCAGAAAGTCGGTTTTCATAGTTTGTGAGCAATTATGCGACGCAAAGTTATAAAAAATGCCCGGTAATCGGGCCTTCCGCCGGGAAAAACCTGTGCAAAAACAGGGCGATCCGCTGTGGATGCCCGTTTCTGTCGGCTATATTTCCCTCCGCAGCGGGCCATATCCGGATTTTTTCCTACTTTTGTCACGATACAACCCTGATTATTCTATGAAAAAATTGCTACTGGCCTTTGCCGCAGGCGTGTGTCTGTCCGCCTGCGCCACCCACGATCCAAAAATCTCGATCGTACCTTATCCCAACCACCTCGAACCCGGGCACGGGACGTTCGCCGTCAAGGGCGAAGGCGTCGTGTGCGACAGCCGTGCCGACGAGCGGACGCAGCGCGCCGTGGCGGAATTCGCCGCGCAGCTGGCGAAAACCTCCGGCGGGGAGAACCCCGTGACCGTCGCCGACGAGCTTCCCGCCTCGGGCATCCGCTTCGTCCTCGACCAAACGCTGCCGGAAGAGGGGTACCGGCTCGATGTCACCCCGAAGGGCGTCGAAGTCCGTGCGTCGCGTTTCCCCGGCTTTTTCTATGCCGTGCAGAGCCTGCGGCAGATGCTGCCCGCGGCGGTTTACGGGACGGAGCCTGCGCCCGGCGAGGAGTGGGTGCTGCCGTGTGTGAGCATCGAGGATGCCCCGCGTTTCGCTTACCGGGGCATGCACCTCGACGTGGCGCGCCATTTCTTTTCGGTCGAAGAGGTGAAACGCTACCTCGACGTGATGGCGATCCACAAGCTCAACCGCTTCCACTGGCACCTGACCGACGACCAGGGGTGGCGCATCGAGATCAAAAAGTACCCCGAGCTGACGACCGTGGGCAGCATCCGCAAGAAAACCATGATCCGCAAGGAGTGGGACAACTACGACAATACGCCCTACGGCGGTTATTATACGCAGGACGAGATCCGCGACATCGTGGCGTATGCGGCCGACCGCGCCATTACGGTGATCCCCGAGATAGACCTGCCGGGCCATATGCTTTCGGCGCTGACCGCCTACCCCGAGTTAGGCTGTACGGGCGGCCCGTATGAGGTTTGGGGCCGTTGGGGCGTGGCCGACGACGTGCTGTGCCCCGGGCAGGAGAAGACCTTCGAATTTCTGGAGGACGTGTTGGACGAGGTGGTCGGCCTGTTCCCGTCGGAGCTGATCCATATCGGCGGCGACGAGTGCCCGAAGGTGCGCTGGGAGAAATGCCCCCGCTGCCAGGCGCGTATCCGCCAGTTGGGGCTCAGGGACAAGGACGGCTATACGGCCGAACACTACCTGCAGGGGTACGTGACCGACCGCATCGGGAAATACCTGGCCGAACGCGGCCGGCGCATCATCGGCTGGGACGAGATACTCGAAGGACAGGCGCCGTCGGACGCCATCGTCATGTCGTGGCGCGGCAGCGCGGGCGGCATCAAGGCCGCGAAGCTCGGCCACGACGTGATCATGACCCCCAATTCGCATTTCTATTTCGACTACTACCAGTCACCCGACGCCGATGCCGAACCCTTCGGGATCGGGGGCTGCGTGACCATCGACAAAGTCTATTCGTTCGACCCGATGGCCGATCTGACACCCGGGCAGCAGGCGCATATCCTCGGCGTGCAGGCAAACCTCTGGACGGAGTACATCGCTTCTGACGACCACCTGGAATACATGCTCCTGCCCCGTCTGGCGGCGCTGAGCGAGGTGCAGTGGTGCCAGCCCGGGGTGAAGGACTGGGTGCGTTTCCGCGACGGGTTCCGCATGGACAGGATTTATTCGCAGATGGGGTACGCATTCGCCAAACATATCTTCGGTATCAAGGGATCGTATGCCGTAGACCCGCAGAAGGGCGCCGTGGTGATGACCCTCACCACGCAGGGCGACGCTCCGATCCACTATACGCTCGACGGCTCGGAACCCACGGCCGCCAGCCCGCGTTACACGGGGCCGGTCGAGATCGGCAAGAGCGCCCGCTTCAGGGCGACGGCATTGCGCGAGGGCGGCGAGAACGCTTCCTATTCGCGGGAGTTCGCATTCAGCAAGTCGACGGGGCGCCCTGCGGTGCTCAATACCAAGCCCAACGACAGCTATACCTTCGAAGGGGCTTCGCTGCTGGTCGACGGTTACCACAGCCGCCCGGTCTTTACGAGCGGTGCCTGGCTGGGGTATCTGAACGAGCCGCTCGACGTGACCATCGACATGGGCGGGGAGCAGTCCTATCGGTCGGTGGAGCTGGAGACGCTCGCCGAGAAGGGCGACTGGATATTCCCGCCCTCGTCGGTTACGGTGTGGGTTTCGGACAACGGGACGGATTTTACCGAGGTGGCCTCGGTCACGGTGCCTGAAGCGAAAGCCGGGGATGCCGACGGCATCGGGCGTTACCGGATGCAGTTCCCCGAAACGTCGGCCCGTTACCTGAAGGTGGTCGCGCAGAATGCCGCTGCGATCCCGGCCTGGCACCCGGGCGCCGGCAGCAAGGGATTCCTGTTCGTGGACGAGATCGTGGTGGAATAATCGCGGCGGGGGCCCGCCGCAGTGTCCGGGACATTCGGGGCGTACCTGTGCGGCCTTCGGGGCGTTGCCCGGGTGGCCGGCAGGACGGATAGCCCGGGCGTTCGGATAAGTTTCGGCAGGGGCCGTGCGGTATTTTCGTACGGCCCCTGTCGTTTTGCAAGGGCGGTTTTTCGGGCGCAGGTGTCCGTCCGATTTAAAAAAAACGTACATTTGTGCCCATGATTGAACGACATATCGACATAAACCGATTCGACTACGACCTGCCCGACGGGCGGATCGCCAAATTCCCGCTTCCGGAGCGGAGCGCCTCCAAGCTGCTCGTGTACCGTGGCGGGGAGATCTCGGAGGCGCATTTCGCCGACATGGGCGACGTGCTGCCCGCCGGCCAGCTGCTGGTATTCAACAACACGAAGGTGATCCGGGCGCGGATCATCATGCACAAGCCTTCGGGGGCGCGGATCGAGGTTTTCTGCCTCGAGCCCCACGACCCGGCCGACTACGAGCGGGCGTTCGCCGTCACGGGAACCTGCCAATGGTCGTGCATCGTGGGCAACCTCAAGAAATGGAAGGAGGGCTATGTGGAGATCAATTTCGAGCATGAAGGCCGTCCGGAGCACCTGCGGGCATGGATTGCAGAGAACCGCGGCCGCGAACACACCGTGCGTTTCGAATGGTCGGCGGCGATGACCTTCGGACAGCTGCTCGAGTACCTCGGCCGGATTCCGATCCCGCCCTACCTGAACCGCGAGAGCGAGCTGATCGACTATACGCGCTACCAGACCGTCTATTCGAAATTCGAAGGGTCGGTGGCGGCGCCTACGGCGGGGCTGCACTTTACCCCGGAGCTGATCGAGGGGATGAAGGCGCGCGGCTTCGGGTTCGAGGAGGTGACGCTGCACGTCGGGGCGGGGACGTTCCTGCCCGTGAAGGACGAGGACGCCGCGAAGCATCCGATGCACACCGAGCATTTCGAGGTGCGGCGTGCGACCATCGTGGCGCTGCTCGCCAAGCCGGGCGCGGTCACGGCCGTGGGGACGACCTCGGTACGGACGCTCGAATCGCTTCCGGCGCTGGCGTGGCGTATCCACACGGGGATTCCGATCGACGGCCCGGGCCCCGTGGGGCAGTGGGAGTTGTACGACATTCCGGCGGATTACACGGGGCGCGATGCGCTGGAGGAGCTGCTCGCTTATATGGATGCGAAGGGGCTCGACCGGATCAAGGCCGCGACGCAAATCATGATCGCGCCGCTGGGGTACGAGTTCCGCATCGTGCGCAACATCATCACCAATTTCCACCAGCCGAAGTCGACGCTGCTGCTGCTGGTCTCGGCATTCGCGGGCGAAGACTGGCGGCGTATTTACGACTATGCGCTCTCGCATGATTTCCGTTTCCTGAGCTACGGCGACTCGTCGGTGCTGATGCGCTGACGGGACGGGTGCAGGACAGGGGCGGACGGATATACGAAAACAGCAAATCGGAGAATCATATGGCAATAGAACGGGTCAGGGCTTATCTGGAACAATACGGCGCTGCGGACAGGGTGCTGGAGTTCGGCGTGTCGAGCGCCACGGTCGAGCTGGCGGCGAAGGCACTGGGGTGCGAACCCGGCCGGATCGCCAAATCCCTGTCGTTCGGCGTCGGGGAGGGGTATATCGTGATCGTGACGGCCGGCGACTGTAAGATCGACAACGCGAAATACAAGGCGAAATTCCATGCCAAGGCCCGGATGCTGACCCCGCCGGAGGTGGAGGAGCATATCGGCCATGCCGTGGGCGGAGTCTGCCCGTTCGGGGTGAACGACGGGGTGGCGGTCTATCTGGACGAATCCCTTCGGAGGTTCGGAACCGTCTTCCCGGCATGCGGGAGCAGCAACAGCGCCATCGAACTCACGGTCGCGGAGCTGGAGCGGTATTCCCGGTGTGCGGAGTGGGTGGATGTCTGCAAAAGGATCGGACAATAGCGCCTCATGCGGCGATACGTCGGTTCGGCCACACTTCTATCCGCATAATGAAAGGCGGCATCCGATTCCCGGCGCCAACAAGAATATGGCTGTTCATCCGTTTCCCTTTATTTCGGTAATATCGGCAGATACATGTTCTCTTTTTTTACATTTTTACTACCTTTGCAGAAGTTATTTTCAACATTGATTATTTATGAAAAAAGCCTTGCGTCCCAATGAACGAACCCTGATTTCCTTGCTGCGAAAGATCTTGGCCGCATTGGGCAAAACCGTCGTTGCACTCATACTGATCGCTCTTTTGGCAGTCTTTGCGACGAGTGTAAGTCCCATATACGATTTCAGCGAACCCAAACCATTCAGCGGCCCTGACATTTTCAATCCCTACAAGCGGGCTGGGGAAGACTCGGCATTTTGTTGGAAAAGGGCCAACTTCCACACGCATACGCGTGTGAAGGGCATCCTGAACGAATGCGAGTATTGGCCCGCCGAAACCGATGAGGCCTACCGGAAATTCGGATATGATATCGTAACATTCTCGAACCACAATGAGTTGACCGTACATCCGTACGACTCCCTGTTGCAGGTCAATGTTTATGAGCACGGCATCAATCTGTTCAAGTATCACAAACTGGTATTCGGATGCGATGAAGTCAACCGCTTCGACCATTTGATCCCGCTTTTCGCTTCCCAAAAACAATTCCAGTTGGATATGCTCGGAAAAGAGTCCGATTTCATCCAGATGAACCACCCCCTGAGAACGACGGGCACGTCGAAAAGCCACATGCAGAAACTCGGCGGTTACAGGATCATGGAACTCGACAGCGGAAAGAGCACTGAAAACGAGTATTGGGACTGGGCCCTCAGTGCAGGGCATTACAGTTTCGGGCTGGCCAACGACGACCTGCACTATCCCGATAAGTCCAGCCGTATCGCCGTAAGGTGCAATTTCCTGTGCTGTCCGTCGGCGAGGTATGAAGACATAAAGGAAACGCTTCTCGGAGGGTGCTATTATGCGATGCGCGTCCCCGACTACGGACACGGGGACTGGGAGGTGAAATACGCCAAAAACAGGGAGCTGCCGTCGGTCGAGAAGATCGGCCTCGACGGCGAGGTGATCTACATCGCCTTGTCGCGCCAGGCGGACAGTATCAAGGTGACGGGGCAGGATCATACCACCTTGTCGCGGACGCTGAACGCGGCCGAAGCCAGCTATGCCATGACCGATGACGACCCCTATGCACGCATTACCGCCTATTTCCCCGACGGCGAGGTGATCTACACCAATCCGTTCGCACGGTACGACGCTTCCAGCATGGACCCCCCCCCGTACACGGTTCCGTCGCATACGGTAAACATTCCGTTGACAATCCTTTTCAACTTTACGCTTCTTGTCCTGTGCGCGGGAGTGATCTTTGCGTTTTATAAAACTGTTATCAAATGGTAAAGCTCCTGAAAGAAAAGACCAACCTCACCCGCATATCTTCGGTACTCAGCCTCTTTACGCTCGTGGCGTTCCACTGGCCGTTCTTCCGGCTGGTGCTCGGCAACATCGAAGGGGGCTTCAACGGCGTATTGATCACCGGAGGGCTGGGCGTGCTGATGTTCGCGCTCAATTTTCTCGTCTATTACCTCGTGCTCTTTCTCGGGCGCTTCGTCGGAAAGTGCATCCTTGCCTTCACATTCATAGGCAATGCCATAAGCCTCTATTTCATAAATACATACCAGGTGCTCATCACGGACAAGATGATGGGGAACGTATTCAACACCCGGTATTCGGAGGCCTCCGGATTCTTCTCATGGTCTGCCGTATGGTATCTCCTCTTCTTGGGGGTGGTTCCATGCATCTACATTTTTGCAAGGCGGTTCGACTACGGAAGCTGGAAGCGTTTTTTCGCCCGCACGGGCATCGCATTGGCGGTTTCTTTGGCCATAGCGCTGATCAATATGCAAAACTGGCCGTGGATCGACCGCAACGCGCCCAAGCTCGGCAGCCTGGTCATGCCGTGGTCGTATACGGTCAATTCCGTACGCTACTATAATTCCGTAAAGAAGCAGAACCGGAAAGAGATCCCCCTGCCCGACGCAAAGATCGTTTCCGACGGCAAGGATGTATGCGTGCTGATAATCGGGGAATCGGCCAGAAGGGAGAATTTCTCTTTATACGGATACGGCAAGCCGACCAATCCGCTTCTGGAGAAAGACAGCGTAACCGCACTGATTGCAGATGCGGCCGCGACCTATACCACGGCAGGCGTGAAGGCCATTCTCGACCATAAGCCTTCCAACAAACTTTACGAAATCCTTCCAAACTATCTCTGCCGGAACGGCGTGGATGTGGTATGGCGCAGCAACAATTGGGGAGAGCCTCCCGTACACATCGACAAATTCTACAAGATAAAGGATATCAAATCATTGCACCCGGAAGCCGACGACAGGTACGACGGCATTCTGCTCGCAGGCCTCCGCGAAGAGATACTCTCCGGCAGCAAGGACAAGATGCTCGTCGTACTCCATACCAGCACGAGCCACGGCCCCACGTACTATAAGAAATACCCGCCGGAGTTCGAGGTGTTCAGCCCCGTATGCACTACGGTGGAGATGTCCAAAGCGGATCCGAAGGAGCTGATGAATGCCTACGACAACACCATCGTCTACACGGATTATCTCATTCATTCCGTAATAGAAATTCTTCGCGGGATTCCCCAAAGGCGCAGTTGCGTGATCTTCGTATCCGACCACGGAGAGTCCCTCGGCGAAGGGAATCTGTATATGCACGGCGTGCCCATACTTGTCGCGCCGAAGGAACAGATCGAGATCCCGTTCATCGTGTGGACATCGGATGAAGCGCTGGAAATAGATCCGGAGAAAAAGGTCGGGCAGTACCATGTCTTTCACAGCGTCCTGTCGTTCCTCGGGATCGACAGCCCTGTCTATGACGAATCGTTGGATATTTTCAGGCAGCCCGAAAAAGATAAAAACTAAAGCGTGGAATCTTTCGTGCGGGCAACCGTCCGACAGAAATCGCTCGATATGTGATATTTACATATCGAGCGGTTTTTTAATGTGCCCCGAGCCGGGCGAACAGTTCCAGGTGCCCGTCGACATAGCGGGCGAGCGTTTCGGTCACCTCCTCTTCCATTTCGCCGAACTCCTCCTCCAGTTCGTCGAACGCTTCGTACTGCTCGTACATGGCCATGAACTCCTCGTCGGTGCGCTCCCTTTCGAGGTCTTCGCGGTGGGCGTCGTAGATTTTTTTCGCGGCGTATACCAGTTTCGAGAACCGTTCCGCGCCCCACAGGCGCATTACCCTGGCGAACGGGTTGCCGAAGATGTAGGCCCCGTAACCGTTCTGGATAAGCTGGCAGAACCCGCCTTCGGTCACTTCGTCGCGGAAGATCCGGTAGGCAAGCAGCGAATGCTGTTCGCCGTTGAGCCGGGAGATCGTCTCGGCCGTGGGGTCGCCGCCGAGAGCCTCGCGGTATTTGTCGGTAAAGGCCCGGAGGAATGCGTCCATCCCTTCGGCGGCAGCCGCCTGCAGGGCCGTGTCTGTAATTTCGATCAAAGTCGTCGTCGTTTTTAGTCCGTAGTATTTTCGGGAGCCTCCCCGGAGGGCGTGTTATGCTTCCGGTTCGGGGGTGTAACTGCGCAGGGCGAGTTTCTTGACCCAGACCACGAAGCCGCCCGTGAGGATGAGGTTCAGCACCAGCGTGAGCACCGAGATGATGAGCGCCGGGCCGCCGAGGCTGTATCCGAGGGCGATGAAGATTACGCCTGCGCCCACTTCGCCGCGGGTGAACATGCCGATCGAGAGCGCCAGGCGCTCGCTGACCTTGCGGTCGCGGTAGAAGAAGAGCGGCACGAGCTTGCCCAGGTTCGAAAGCACGGATACCGCCACGACATGCAGAAGGAGGGTGCCCCACGGCATCATGGGCTGCGATCCCGTGACCGAAGCGGCGGCCGCGGTGTCGGCCGGGGCTCCCGTGACGAGCGGCATGCTGAGGCCTACCAGCAGCATGAAGAGGAACGATATGCCGGTGGAGACGCGTTGCTCCGCAGGTGTGTCGATGTGCTTGTGTTTCATGAGCATGCCCACGACGAAAGCCGGGAGCAGCACTTCGATATGGATGCTGTTTTCGGGGCCGTAGAGCTTGGCCGTGGCGATGTAGACCGCCTGCGTCAGGGCGCAGACCACGACGGCCAGCCCGAGGATGGTTTTCCAGTCCTGCCGAACGTTCCACCGCGCCTGCCAGCGCCAGCCGACGGCCAGCAGCACGACGACGATGGCGATGATGGCGAACATCTGCCATTTGAGGCCGATCATCAGGATTTGCAGGGGGATCATCAGCAGGATGGTGTCCAGGTCGTCGAAAATCGCCAGCACCTGTATCTTTTTGTATATCCAGCTTTTTTTGAGGCTCAGCGCCGCGAGCATCGTGAAGAGGATGCCGGCCGAGGTCGGGGCTGCGAAACGGCTCAGCAGCAGGTTTTCCTTCCAGGCTTCGCCGCTGCCCCACAGCGGGGGCGGCAGCAGGACAAAAATATAGTAGAGTACGATGAGTATCCAGGGCAGCGCCGCGGTGGCCATGGCGATGAAGTAGTCGGCCGTGTAGGAGCGCCAGCGGGATTTGTCGATCTCGAATTCGCGCCCCACGTTGATCATGATGAACCCCAGGCAGACGTAAAGCAGGGTGTCGGAGCAGGCTTTGAAGCTTGCGTATCCTGCACCGAGCGCCCCCGGGAGGAGTTGGGAGATGACGAGTCCCAGCATCAGGAACAAGGAGAAGGAGAGGACTTTTCGCATTAATTGATAGTTGTTTAGGGGTATATGGGGTGCATTCGGGGGCAAAGATAATAATTTATGGGATTCCCCCGAAACCCGAGGCGCCGTTCGTGAAAAAAATAACAATTAGGAAACCTCAATTCACAATTATTTTGTACCTTTGCGGTGCAAAAAAGGAAGTCATTATTTCAAACCATAAATTCAAACGTTTACAACTATGCAGATTGTAGAGATTCACGCAAGGGAAATCCTCGACTCGCGAGGCAATCCGACCATCGAGGTCGAAGTTCGCACCGTTTCGGGTGCATTCGGACGCGCAGCCGTTCCGAGCGGCGCATCGACGGGCGAGCACGAAGCGCTCGAGCTCCGCGACGGCGACAAGGGCCGTTACCTGGGCAAGGGCGTACTGAACGCCGTCAAGAATGTCAACGAGGTGATCGCCCCGGCCATCATCGGCATGAACGTTGCCGACCAGGTGGGTATCGACAAGGCCATGATCGCGCTCGACGGTACGCCTACCAAGTCGAAGCTCGGCGCAAACGCCATCCTCGGCGTGTCGCTGGCCGTTGCACGTGCCGCTGCCGACTATTTCGGCATGCCGCTCTACCGCTATATCGGCGGCGCGAACGCCAAGACGCTGCCCGTCCCGATGATGAACATCATCAACGGCGGTTCGCACTCGGACGCCCCGATCGCATTCCAGGAGTTCATGATCCGTCCTGTGGGTGCCCCCACGTTCAAGGAGGCTATCCGCATGGGCGCCGAGGTATTCCACAACCTGAAGAAGGTGCTCCACAAGCGCAACCTTTCGACGGCGGTCGGTGACGAGGGCGGTTTCGCTCCCGCGCTGAACGGTACGGAGGACGCTATCGAGTCGATCCTCGAGGCAATCAAGATGGCCGGTTACAAGCCCGGCCGCAAATGCGAAGGCGGTGACGTGTCGATCGGCATGGACTGCGCTTCGTCGGAGTTCTACGCCGACGGCGTGTACGACTACACCAAGTTCGAAGGCGAGAAGGGTGCCAAGCGCAGCTCGAAGGAGCAGGTAGAGTACCTCAAGTCGCTCGTAGCGAAATACCCCATCGACTCGATCGAGGACGGTATGTCGGAGAACGACTGGGAAGGCTGGCAGCTGCTGACCGCCGAGATCGGCGACAAATGCCAGCTCGTGGGCGACGACCTGTTCGTGACCAACGTAGATTTCCTGAAGAAGGGTATCGAGACCGGTTGCGCCAACTCGATCCTGATCAAGGTAAACCAGATCGGTACGCTGACCGAGACGCTCGACGCCATCGAGATGGCCCACCGTGCAGGTTACACGTCGGTTACGTCGCACCGTTCGGGCGAGACCGAGGATTCGACGATCGCAGACATCGCCGTGGCAACCAACTCGGGTCAGATCAAGACCGGTTCGGCATCGCGTTCGGATCGTATGGCCAAGTACAACCAGCTGCTGCGTATCGAAGAGGAGCTCGGTGACGAGGCGATCTACGGTTACACGAAGGTCTACCGCAAGTAATTTGCGACGGGCGGCCGCTCGTGCCGCATGATTTTCCCCGGGTGGCATCGCCGCCCGGGGATTTTTTTGCCCCGGCAGGGCAGCCCTCGGGGGCGGGGACGGGGGATTCCGCCGCCGTTTTGCAGG
>ENA-UBDJ01000405-UBDJ01000405.1-human-gut-metagenome-genome-assembly--contig:-NODE-405-length-24729-cov-5.924333_pt1 | contig 24729 bp, 15 predicted proteins | sample MGYA00244279_ERZ654774 | MGnify/ENA primary metagenome ERZ654774 (study PRJEB26926, sample SAMN06164701) | human gut metagenome | biome: ENVO:00009003; feature: ENVO:2100002; material: ENVO:00002003...
CATATTATGCGGACATACCGGAGGTTTGGAATAGTTATTGATGACTTTCGCACCACAATACAAAGTTCCGAACCCCAAGATGTTAAAGGAAGGATTTCTTTTCACGTTCATATCCGCCTTCATGGCGTTGTTTCCGGTGGCGAACCCCGTCGGTGCGGGCTTCCTGGTCAACGGGCTTCTGTCGGGGCTGGACGATGAAGACCGCAAGTCGATCATCCGGAGGATCATCACCGACTATCTGCTCGTCGGGCTGGGCAGCCTGGCCGTCGGGCATTTCGTGCTGACGCTCTTCGGGCTCTCGCTGCCGGTAATCCAGCTGGGCGGCGGGCTGCTGATCTGCCGCACCGCCCTGCAATGGCTCAGCGACTCGGACTCCTCGGTGGGGCACACGCAGGGCAAGGATGTCAATCCGCTCCACAAAATAGCCCTCGAATCGCAGGTCTTCTACCCGATCACCTTCCCGATCAGCATCGGCCCGGGCAGCGTCTCGGTCATCCTGACGCTGATGGCCTCGGTGAGCATGAAGGACGGCTGGGCCAAAGGGCTGCTCTCCTATGCGATCATCGCGCTGGTAGTCGTGCTGATGTGCCTGATCCTCTACCTGTTCCTGTCGCAGGGCGAGCGCATCATACGGAAAATCGGCACCAGCGGCAGCATCGTCATCAACAAGATGGTCGCCTTCTTCACCTTCTGCGTCGGCGTGCAGATCGTCGTGACGGGCATCGCCAAATTATTCCACCTGCACATATAACCGAAAACCGAGCCGGCAATTGACGCGCCCGCACGAAGTTGTCCGGCAGGCAACCCGTAAAAACGATTTATTTTTCTTATTTTGCGGGCCGAAATAAACTATGTAACTATGTCATTCTGGTCTCGACTCTTCGGCCCGGATCACAAGCCCCGGATGGGCGGGTTGGAGATTTTCAAATACATCGGCCCGGGACTGCTCGTCACCGTGGGGTTCATCGACCCCGGCAACTGGGCTTCAAACCTGGCCGCAGGCGCACAATACGGATACACGCTGCTATGGATGGTGACGCTCTCGACCGTGATGCTGATCGTATTGCAGCACAACGTCGCACACCTGGGCATCGCCACGGGCCTCTGCCTGTCGGAAGCGGCATCTGCATACCTCAAACCTGCATGGTCGCGCCCGTTGCTGGGTTCGGCCGTGCTGGCGTCGATCTCCACCTCGCTGGCCGAAATCCTGGGCGGGGCGATCGCATTGCAGATGCTATTCGGCGTACCGGTGCGCATCGGCGCGCTGCTGGTGCTCGTGTTCGTGGTCGTCATGCTCTTCACCAACAGCTACCGGCTGATCGAAAAATGGATCATTGCCTTCGTCTCGATCATCGGGCTGTCGTTCATCTACGAACTGTCGCTGGTAACGATCGACTGGCCGCAAGCCGCCCGGGCATGGGTGACGTCCTCGTTCCCCGAAGGTTCGATGGTCATCATCATGAGCGTATTGGGCGCAGTGGTAATGCCCCACAACCTGTTCCTACATTCGGAGGTGATCCAGAGCCGCCAGTGGAACCTGAGCGACGACGCGGTCATCCGCAGGCAACTGCGCTACGAGTACGCAGACACGATCTTCTCGATGCTGGTGGGCTGGGCGATCAACAGCGCGATGATCCTGCTGGCCGCAGCGACCTTCTTCGTGACAAAAACACCCGTGGAGGAGTTGCAGCAGGCCGATTCGCTCCTGCAACCGCTCCTGGGGCGAAGCGCGACGCATATCTTTGCCGTCGCCCTGCTTTTCGCGGGGATCTCCTCGACGATCACCTCGGGGATGGCCGCGGGCTCGATCTTCGCCGGGATATTCAAAGAGCCCTACGACATCAGGGACAACCACTCCCGGACGGGCGTGATGGTTTCGCTGGTCGCCGCATTCCTGATCATCCTGCTGATCGGCGACCCGTTCAAAGGGCTTATCTACTCCCAGATGATACTCAGCATCCAGCTGCCCTTCACGGTCTTCCTGCAGGTACACCTGACCTCTTCGGAGCGTGTGATGGGCAAATACCGGAACTCGCGGTTCACCAAATACCTGCTCTACGGGATCGGGGCCGTAGTGACCGTCCTGAATGTGATGCTGCTCGCCAGCTTCTTCCGGTAGGCCGGGGCAGGGTGTCCGGAGCGGGCATAAACACGTGATATACAACCCGCAGCAAGGGGTTCCGAAGCTGCGGAATACCCGTTCGGCACGGACGGCGGGACGAAATGGAAGCAAAAAAGGACGTTACAGGCCTCGAATAAGTCCGTTTAGCAGGGTAACCGACGTTGCGCAATCATCGGATTTTTAGTAACTTGCGCCAATTTTACGAATCGCCTGCGAAATAAGGATATTTTTTATACGCCAACGTCTTGTCTTACCCGATGTTACGACATACGTTATTACATAAATGCTGAAAAAGATCATCAAATATACGCTCCGTGCGCTGCTCGTTGTCCTCGTCGTCCTGATACTGGTTCCCGCCCTGCTCTACATACCGGCCGTACAGGATTTCGTTCGGAAGCGCGCGGTCGGCTATGCCTCGCGGGCGCTCGGGATGGATTTGTCCGTCGAACGTCTCCGGCTCTCCTTTCCGCTCCGGTTATCGGTGGACAACACGCTGCTGGTCGACAAGGCCGATACGCTCCTCAGCTGCGGCAGGCTCTCGCTGGATGTCGCCCTGTGGCCCCTGGTTCGGAAAGAGGTCGTCATCCGGAGCTTCGGGCTGGAGCGGGTCGCCGCCCATTATAAGGATTCGTCGGCGGGCATGGACATGCGCCTCTCGGCGGGATTATTGTCGCTCGACGGCGCCAAAGCAGAGCTGCGGACAAACACGGCGAGCATCTCCGGTATCATACTGTCGGACACGGATGTCCGGCTGGACATAACCCAAGCGGCCCCGAAAGAGGAAGCGGACAGCACGGCCGCACTGCCGTGGACGATCGGCATCGGGAAACTCTCGGTGGGCAACCTGGCTTTCGGGATGCGGACGGCACCCGCCGTATCGGAACTCTCCGTCCGCCTGGCCGAAGGCACGGTGGATGAATGCCGGGCGCGGCTCGACAGCCAGCAGGTATCCGTGAAAAGCGTACTGCTGAACCGGGGCGGCTACTCCTACCTGACAGGGCCGGCAGTGCCCGGAAAAGAGAAACAGGAGGCAGCTCCCGCCCCCGGCGGCAGCACGCCGTCGCTCCCCTGGACGGTTCGGGTCGGCAGCGTCGTGCTGACCGGCAACCGGGCGGAATACGGGCTGCTGAACCATCGTCCCGCAGCGGGATTCGACCCGTCGTTCATCGCCCTCTCGACGCTCGACCTGGCGGTCGATTCGATCTACAACCGGGGGGCGGACATAGCCCTGCAAATCCGCCGCATGGCGTTCACCGAGCGCAGCGGGCTCACGGTGAGCGATATGACCGGGGACATCGGCATGGACGCCTCGGGCATATCCCTTGCCGGCGTCACCCTGAAAACGCCCTTTTCCCGGATCGAGGCCAACATCTCCGCCGGGGAGGGGATTCTGGCACTGGCTCCGGATTCGCCACTCAAGGCAGCGCTCACGGCCGACGTGAACACCAAAGACCTAAAATACCTCTATCCGGCGCTGATACCGCCCGTGCTCGACGGACGTATCGTCAGCCTGGCGCTCACCGCAGCGGGGACGCTGGGCGACATCGGAAAAGCCGGGCTGGACATCTCCTCGCCCGGACACGTCGCATTCACGGCGGACGGGGCGGCGAGAAACGTGCTCGATCCCGGCCGCATGGAGGCTTCCGCACGGTTCGAAGGCGATTTCAGGGATATGGCGTTCCTCGAACCGCTGTTGCCCGACTCCGCCCTGCGACGGCGCATAGCGATTCCCGACCGCATCCGGCTCCACGGAACGGCCGGCGCAGACAAAGGGGCGTTCTCGGCCGCTTCGACGCTCTCGGCCGACGGCGGGGAGATAGCCCTGCAAGGCCGGCTGGATACCCGCAGCGAGGCCTATGGCATCGAATTACGGTGCGACAGCTTCCCGTTGAACAGGTTTTTGCCGGCCGATTCGCTGGGCCTTTTAGACCTGGCGCTGCAGGCCGGGGGCAGCGGATTCGATCCGCTCCGGGCGCAGACCCGGGGGAACATCCGCCTGCAGGTTAACCGGGCGGAGTTCCGCGGCAGGGATTTCGGAGGCGTGGAGCTGAACGCAAACCTCGAAGAAGGACAGCTTTCCGGCCGCCTGTCCGACCGTGACGAGGCGCTGCGGCTGTTGCTGCTGGTCTCGGGCACGCTGACCGAACGGAAACAGGAAGTCAGGCTCACGGGCAACGTCTTCGATTTCGACCTGGCAGAGCTGGGAATCTCCCCGCAGAAAATCGGCGGGTCGTTCGCGCTGGAGGCCGGGGCGTCCGCCTCGGACGCCGGCAGCTATACGGCCCGGATAGCCCTGGACAGCATCGAGGTCAGAACCCGGCACCGCACAGACCGCATCCGTCCGACGAGCCTGTCATTGAGCTCCGACACGACGGCGACGCGGGCCAAACTGGCATCCGGCGACCTGTCGCTGGCATTCGTCTCCCCCGGGCCCGTGGACTCGCTGGTTCCGGCCCTGACGCGGAGCGCCGACATACTCGCACGGCAGATACGGGCACAAAGCGTCGACATGGAGGCCCTGAAACCCGCATTGCCCGATTTCAGCCTGCGGGTCACGGCCGGACGCGAAAATATCCTGAATAATTTTCTGAAGACAAAAAAGGTATCGTTCGGCGCGCTGGACATCGAAGGCGTGAATTGCGACTCCCTGCCGGTATCCCTCCGGATAAAGGCGGAGAGGCTGGCCTGGGGAGGCGTCGTCCTCGACACGCTGACGGCAGGCATCGCGCAGGACGGCCGCCGGCTGGATTATTTCCTCCGCACGGCGAACGTCCCGGGGAACCTGGACAACGTAGCCCTCGCAGGGCTGTACGGCCATGTGGCCGGAAATAGGGGCCAGGTAAACCTCTGCCAGAAAAACCGGGCGGGACGCGAGGGGTTCCGCTTCGGGCTGGATGTCGAATGGAACGACAGTCTGGTCAGGGCGGGCGTAACGCCGCCCGACCCGGTATTCGGGTACGAACCCTGGACGGTAAACCCCGGCAATTACCTCGTTTACAGGTATGGCAAAAGCATCGACGCCGACCTCGACATGAGGCACGGCGACCAGCGGTTCGCAATCCGGACGGTTCCCGGAGAGGGGGCGTCCGACGACATCCGGCTGGATATCGCCGGCCTGAATATCGGTTCCGCACTGGGGCTGCTGCCCTCCGCCCCGCCCGTCGACGGGATATTGGGTACGGACATGACGCTGGGCATGACGCCCGACAGCCTGACCCTGCGCGGCGACCTGTCCATCGCGGAGCTGTCGTACGACAAACGGCGGTTCGGCAACGTCGACTTCGGACTCTATTACAAGCAGGATCAGGGACATATGGCCGATGCGCGGCTGACGCTCGACGGCGCCGAGGTACTGACCGTCCGGGGAGATTACCGCGCAGAGCGCGAAAGCCCGCTCGACCTCACGGCGACGATCCCCGGATTCCCGTTGCAGCAGGCCAACGTATTCCTGCCCGACGACCTGATCCGCCTCCGGGGCCGGTTGCAGGCGAAAATCCACGCAGGAGGCGCCGCTGACCGGCCGAGGCTGGACGGGGGCGTACACTTCGCACAGACCGAAATCCGCGTGCCGATGATCGGCACGTCGTTCCGGTTGTCGTCCGACACGATCCGCATCGACGACAGCCGCGTCATATTCGACGACTACACGCTCCTCGCCCCGAACAGCAAGCCGCTGACGATCGGCGGCGAGGTCGACCTGGCCGATTTCAGCCGCATGACGGCCGACCTCGCGCTCCGGGCGTCGGATTTCCAGGCAGTCGACGTAGCCCGGAAAGAGGGTACGTCGGTCTACGGAAAGGCCTACCTCGACCTGGACGCGACGGCCAAAGGCCCCCTGGACGAACTCGTCGTCCGCGGGAACGTAGCCCTGCTGGGCGGCACGGACATCAATTACGTCATGCAGGACTCCCCGATGGACGTGAAGGAGCGTCCGCAAAACATCGTGACGTTCGTCTCGTTCCGGGAACTGGACTCCCAGGGACAGGAAGAGACATCGCAGGCAATACGCATCGGAGGCATGGACGTACTGGTGAATGTCGACATCAACAACGACGTACAGGCGGCCGTAGACCTTTCGGCGGACGGCAACAACCGGATCGACCTGAAGGGAGGCGGCAACCTGACCTATACCATGAATCCACTGGGCGACGTCCGCCTGTCGGGAAAATATGTGCTTTCGGGCGGAAGCGTACGCTACAATCCGCCCATCATCTCCCAAAAAATCTTCAAGATCACGCCGGACAGCTATGTCGAATGGATAGGGAACATCGCCGACCCGGCTTTCAACATCACGGCCGTGGAGACCGTACGTGCCAATGTCTCCTCGGACGGGCAGGACAACCGTGCGGTGAATTTCGACATCTCCATCAACATCCGCAATTCGCTCGACGACCTGGAGGTCAGCTTCGGACTTTCGGCCCCCGAAGACCTCACCATGCAGAACCAGTTGAATTCGCTCACGGCCGAGCAACGCGCCAACCAGGCTATGAACCTGCTGATATACAACACCTACACGGGCCCCGGAACCACGGCGAAGGTCAGCTCCGAGAACCCGCTCAACTCGTTTATCCAGAAGGAGCTGAACCAGTGGGCGCAGAACAACCTGAAGGGCGTAGACCTGAGCTTCGGCATCAACTCCTACGGCGAGGACGACCCCAACGGCCAGCGCACCGACTACTCCTACCGGTTGTCCAAAAACCTGTTCAGCAACCGCGTGCGCGCCGTCATCGGAGGCAAGTTCAGCACGGACGCCGACCCGTCGCAGAACCTCAAGGAGAACCTGATCGACGACATTTCGCTGGAATACATGCTGACCAAGCGCGACAACATGTACCTGAAAGTATTCCGCCATACCGGGTACGAAAGCATCCTCGAAGGCGAAATCACCGAAACGGGCGTGGGCTTCGTGATTCGAAAAAAACTGCTGAGGCTGGGCGACCTGTTCAAGTCGACGAAACCCAAAGCGAAAAAACAGAAACGAGATGAGGCCGGCACACATTAGAAATACCTGCATCCTGGTTTGCGCCGTGTTGTCGGTAGCGGCCTGCTCCACCACCCGCCGGCTGGGGTCGGACGAGGTGTTGTATACGGGCGTGAAGAAAATCCGGATCGAACCCGACTCGGGCGTCGTGCTCTCCGCCGCAGCCGAATCGGCCGTGAAGGAACCGCTGTCGGTCGCCCCGAACAACCCGCTTTACAGCCCCTATATCCGCACCCCGCTGCCGATCGGGCTGTGGGCCTACAACTATCTCTACACGCCCAGGGAAAAGGGATTCAAATACTGGTTATTCAAACGGCTGGCCAAACAGCCCGTGCTGATCTCGAAGGTGCAGCCCCGGCTCCGGACGAAGGTCGCGGAACAGGTGCTCGAAAATTACGGCTATTTCGGCTCGCACGCCGCAGACTCCCTGCTCTACCGCAAACACGGGCGGAAGGCAAAGGTGTACTATACGCTCGGCATAGCGCCGCCCTGGCACTATTCGAAGATCGCCTACCCGGAGGTGGACAGCGGCATGGAACAGCTCATGGACAGTCTCCGGGCCACGTCCCTGCTCCGCGTGGGGGCGCAGTACAACATGGACAGCCTCACGCTCGAACGCAAACGGATCTCCCAGCTGCTGCGCAACAGGGGATATTACTATTTCCGTCCCGAATACCTGGAATACCTGGCCGATACGACTTCCGGTCTACGGCAGGTCGACCTGCGCCTGAACCTCAAGCCCAACCTGCCGGAAGTGGCGCTCAAGCCCTACCGGGTGGGCGGCATCACGGTGCGGCTGACGAACATCAAACCCGGCCCGACGGACACGCTCCGCCTGCGCAATGCGACGGTCATCGCCCAGCGGCCGATGAAAATCCGCCCCAGGATCCTGTCCAAGGCCCTCACGCTCCGAAGCGGGCAGCTCTTCACGGTAGATGCCCAGAACCGCACGCAGACCGACCTCAACAAGCTGGGCATTTTCCGTTCCGTCAACCTGAGTGTCACGCCGCTCGACTCGCTGCGGGGCTCCGACACGCTGGACGTCGCCATCGACGCGCAGTTCGACTATCCGCTGGAAGCCGCCCTGGAAACGGACGTAACCTCGAAGTCGAACAGCTTCATCGGCCCCGGCATCACCTTCAAGGTCAGCAACAACAACCTGTTCCGGGGCGGCGAAGTCCTCGCCCTGAAACTGAACGGCTCGTACGAATGGCAGACGGGCAACAAAAACTCCGGCGGCCGTTCCTCACGGCTCAACTCCTATGAACTGGGACTGAATGCGAACCTCAGCATTCCGCGGCTGTTGCTGCCGTCGTTCATCACGCGCAGGCTGAAATACCCCGGGAGCACGACGTTCCAACTCGGGGTCGACCTGATGAACCGCCCCAGCTTCTTCCGGTTGATCGCGTTCAGCGGCTCGGCGGGATACAATTTCCAGACCTCGCCTTACAGCCGCCATTCGCTGACCGTATTCAAACTCACCTACAACAAGCTGCTGCACACGACCGAAGCCTTCGACAAGACGATGGACGAGAACCCGGCCATCGCCATGAGTTTCCGCAACCAGTTCGTACCGTCGATCAACTATACCTATACGTTCGACAAGACCTACGGCAGCACCGGCAACCGCCGCTTCTACTGGCAGAACAGCGTCACCTCGGCCGGCAACCTCCTCTCGGGCATCCTGAGCCTGTTCGGCGAAAAACAGCCCCAGCACCTGTTCGGGAACCGCTTTTCGCAGTTCGTCAAGGAGGTGAGCGAAGTGAAGTTCTACCACCGCATCGGACGACGCAACAACTGGCTGGCGACGCGGCTGCTCGTCGGCGTGGGATATGCCTATGGGAATTCGGAGGTGATGCCTTACAGCGAACAATTCTACATCGGGGGCGCCAACAGTATCCGCGCTTTCACGATCCGGTCGTTGGGGCCCGGCAGCTACCGCCCCCCGACGGACGACCGAAACGGCTACCTCGACCAGACGGGCGACTTCAAGCTGGAGGCCAACATCGAATACCGCTTCGGCATCATGGGACGCCTGAACGGTGCCGTTTTCCTCGATGCCGGAAATATCTGGCTGCTGAAAAAAGACCCCAAACGCCCCGGTGCAGAGCTGAAATGGAAAGGGCTGCTCAACGAAATCGCACTGGGCACCGGGTTCGGGCTGCGTTACGACATCAGCTACCTGGTCATCCGTGCCGACCTCGGAATCGGCATCCACACCCCCTACCCCAATCCCGACAAGACGGGGTATTACAACATCTCCAGTTTCAAGGACGGGCTCGGGTTCCACCTGGCGATCGGCTATCCGTTCTAAGGAGTGAAGGCCCCCGCTCCTTATGGACTCAAAGAGGCCGGCAGATATCTTCTGCCGGCCTCTTCCATAACTGCCGTTCGGCGCTACCGGGAGCGGATTTCCCGACGCATGAATATCGCGTAGGAAACCGCAAAGCAAACGACGGTCGCGGCAATCAGTCCGGTCAACTGCGCCCACACGACCTTGATACTCTCGCCCAGAGGCAGCGGACTGGGAATAGCCCCGTCCAATTGCTCCATCGTCAGGGGGCCGAGGCTCCGCACCGAAGGCATGAGCAGCGTCGAAGTGGCATCGTTGAACAGTTCGCTCGGCGCCAGCCGCATCAGCCCCAGGATAAACCGCTGGTAGCTGAGCTGGTGGTAGACCGGAGCCATCTCGGAGGGGCTCAGCGCCCGGGCGACCACGCTGACGATCATCGCATAGAACACACTGAAAAAAAGCCACACGGCGATGGATGCCAGCGCAGAGGTAGCCGCCTGGCGGAAACAGAGCGAGAACAGGATCGCCACCGTAAGCCAGAATGCCACGTAGAAGATCCCGGTAACGATGTACAGGATGATCCTCCAGAACTCCCCGGGGGTCGGAGGAATGCCGATGGCGATCAAGCCGCACCCCATCACCAGAAAACCCAGTGCGAAAAGCAATACCCCGATGACGATCAGCGCAGCCACGAACTTGGCGTTGATGATACAGTCGCGGTGGATGGGCTGCGACAGCATACGGCTGAGCGTTCCTTTGTTCTGCTCTGAATTGACGGCATCGAAGCCCAATGCGATACCGAGCAAAGGCCCCAGGAAATTGATGAAAAATACGAACGAAGGGAGCGTCCCGTCCGACACCGTGAAGAGTTTCAGGAAGAGGAAGGAGCTGTCCGGATCGTCGGGCTTTATCGCGGCCGCGATATTCGTAAGCGCCGTATACAACGACCCCGCACAGGTGAGCACGATGATGCTCACCAGAATAATGAACCGCAGGCTGCGCACATGGTCGGCGATCTCCTTCCGGACGATCGTCCAGAACGGGGAATGCACTTTCTGGTCAGTCATGCTGCCCACCCCCTTCCGTAAAATAGCGGTTGTAAACATCGGCCAGATCGCGGTTTTCGCGCCGCAGTTCCTCCAGGCCGATCTGTGCCACGAGCCGCCCCCGGTTGAAAAGCCCGACGCGGTCGCAAACCTTCTGCACCTGCTCCAGGTTGTGCGAAGAGAACAACACGGTCAGTTGCCCTTCGCTGCTGAGCTGTTTTATGAGGGCGATGAACTCCTGCACCCCGGCGGGGTCGATCCCCGAGGTAGGTTCGTCCAGGATGACGATCTGCGGTTGCTTGATAAGCACGTCCGCCAGCCCGAGCCGCTGGCGCATGCCCCGGGAATATTGCCCGGCCTTCTTCTCCATCTGTTCGCCCAACCCGACGCGCTCCATCAGCCGCACGGCCCTGCTGTGCGCCTCGTCGCGCGCAATCCCGTTCAGCGCGGCCGTATACATCAGGTTCTCCACACCGGTCATGTCGTCATAGAAGCCGACATCCTCGGGCAGGTAGCCGATACGCCTCTTCACCTCGATCGGGTTGTGCGTAGCGTCAATCCCGCAGATGCTGACATTGCCCGACGTCGGTTCGGTCAGTCCGAGCATCATGAGGATGGTAGTCGACTTGCCCGCCCCGTTGGGCCCGAGCAAACCGAAGACCTCCCCTTTCGCCACCGACAGGCAAATACGGTCTACTGCCGTGAAAGCACCGTATTTTTTCGTCAGGTCGGTCAATACGATTACCTCTTCAGCCATGGCCTACCTCCTTCCGTATTTGCGGAAAAGACAATAGACCCCTCCCACGGCAGCCAGGATGACAAGCACGCCGACCCATCCCCAGAACAGGGGCGTCTTCACCGAAATCCGGAACTGCGCATCGGCAGTCACCTCGGGGGTCTTGGCATCCATCACGACCACGTAGTCGCCCGGGAGGGCTTTCGGCGAAGCCTTGAGCTCGGCCGTGACGTTGGCCGCAGCCCCGGCCTTCAGCGACGCGATCTTCGACGGTTCGAACGAGAGTTCCCACCCGGCGGGTTTGCGCGAGGAGAGCTGAATGTCCTTCAGCTCCGACGATCCGGTATTGACGACCTCCAGGTCGATACGGCGGGTATCGCCCGCCGTGATGTCGGCGCTCAACAACCCCTTGGGTGTAGTCACCTCCATCTGGAACGTCCCCGTGATGGCGACTTCGAGTGTCAGTTCCGCGGAGGTGGAATTGGTGACGGCACGCACGGGGATTTTATAGGTTCCGGCCTCGGCATTGGCCGCGGGCGTAACTTCGACGGAGATATTCTGGCTGGCATTCGCATCGACCTGCGCCGAGGTCGCCTGCTTATAGTTGGGCTTGAACACCACGTTCCAGCCCCGCGGGGCATCGGCCATCAGCGCATAGAGCTGCTGGTCGGCGGTCTGGTTGCGGAGTGTGGTGCTGAAGGTGAAATTCGATTTGGAATTGCCCTGCATGTTGGGCTGATCGGTCGTGAATTCGCTCTGGTAAGTCCCCTGTTTGGAGACCACGATGGTGAGCGGCAACCGGGCTTCGCCCGCCGAGAGATGGAACTTATAGCTTCCCTTGTTGATCTTCAGCGGGACGTTGACGGTAAGGGTGAAATTCTTTTTTTCGTCGGGCAGGACGGCCATCTGCTCGATATTCCAGCCTCCGGACTTGATGTCGTATTTCCAGGAGGAAGGAAGGCCGCCGAGCGCAATGTTCTCGGTTCGGATTTCATGGCCGTTGTTGATCAGGTCGACGCTGTAATTGATGGAAGCTCCCGGCGATACGACGATCTTCGTATAGGGCGAATAAAGCACCACGCCGGTCGAGAGGGAATCGGCTGCGGCATGTGCCCCGGCCGCGGGAAAGGCTCCCAGAAGAACAGCAAAGAACAACAAATAATTAGTTCGCATAGTCATATAAAATTTGGTTAGTATAAAAAAATTAAATATGAGAGTCGAATCTGAGCTGAAAAGCGCGGGTTAATTATTTGTCTTGATGGGGTTAGATGTGTTTTGGTTATCGTTTGGTATCCGGGGATCAGGCTGCGGGACGGCGGTTACGACAGGGTTTCGCCGCAGTCAAAGGCAAAAAAAGCCCCTGTATCGAAACAGAGGCTTTTATGTGTTCCCGTACAAGGCATCAGAAAACGAACTTTTCGAGTTTCATCTCGCTGAGCTGGTGCAGGCGCGGTACGAGGGTCGTGAAATGCGACGCCTGCTCGTGCGCAGCCAGCGCCTTGGCGTCGCTCCACGTCTCGCAGATCATCAGCACGTCATTGCGCGTAGTGCTTTCGAACAGGTCATAGGCAACGCAGCCCTCATCCTTGAGCGAAGCCGCCACCAGTTCCCTGGCCGTATTTACCACTTCCTCGCGGTTGGAATCCGTCGTACGGATAAAAACATTCAATCGTATCATTTCTTTACTATTTAAGTTTATAAGGCTTTCACGGCCTCGACGGCCGCATCGTAATCGGGTTCCTCGGTAATTTCGGGCACGAGCTGGGTGTAGACCACCTTCCCCGCCTTGTCGATCACCACCACGGCACGGGCGAGCAACCCGGCCAGCGGGCCGTCGGCCATCAGCACGCCATAGGCGCCGGCAAAACCCGCAGCACGGAAATCCGACGCGGGAACGACGTTGGCGATGCCCTCGGTCGTACAGAACCGGGACTGCGCGAAAGGCAGGTCTTTCGACACGGCCACGACGACCGTGTCGGGCAGCGAAGATGCCAGCTTATTGAATTTTCGCACCGAAGTCGCACAGACGCCCGTATCGAGGCTGGGAAATATGTTCAGCACGACGCGCTTGCCTTTCAGGTCGCTGAGTTTCAGCGGGGAGAGGTCGCCCCTTACCAATTCGAAATCGGGAGCCTGGACGCCGGCCCGGATGAATTCGCCGTCGATATGCACGGGCGTGCCCTTGAATTTTGTCGTTGTCATGGTCTTTAATTTTTCTGTCGTTTCATAAAACGTAAAACCGGCAGGTTTATTGTCCGTCCGGCAACATGCCGCCAACGGAAACCGTACCCGGATGCCGCACCACAAATTTAATTCCTTTTCGGGAAGATTCCAACGGCTATTTCATATTCTTTTCAGGTTTACCGCCCAACTTTGCAGCGACTTAACCGGGTAAGAGCATATTTTTTGTATTTTTGCCCGAATCCGGCCGAAACGAAACAAACAGACAGACAAGACCGACATGAAAAAGACACTCCTTCTGCTCCTGCTGACGTGCAGCTGCGCAATCGCTGCAGCACAGGAACGCTCGCCGCTGAGGCAAACCGAATTCATCTCCGCCGATTCGCTCGAAGACGAACACGAACTGTTGGAGCGCGTACGCAACATGCCCAACCTCGAAGTCGGCAAGGGCATCACGTTCCGCCCCAAAAGCAACTGGTTCTCGCTGACAATGCGCTTCCGGATGCAGAACATGGTGGGACTCTCGTTCGACAAGGATTTCACGCTCACGAAAACCGATGCGCAGGTCAAGCGCCTGCGCCTGCGCTTCGACGGGTACATCTATTCCCCGAAACTGGTCTATTCGGTTCAGCTGGGATTCACCTCCTACGACACGGAACCGCTGCCTAACGGCAATATGAACATCGTCCGCGACGCAATCGTCTACTATGTCCCCAGTCCCAAATGGAACATCGGGTTCGGACAGACCAAAATCAAGGCCAACCGGGCGCGTACCAACTCGTCGAGCGCCCTGCAATTCGTCGACCGCAGCATCGTCAACAGCGAGTTCAACCTCGACCGTGACTTCGGGTTCTTCGGCGAATACAACATGCGCGGGGGCGAAGGGTTCAACCTTTCGGCCAAGGGCTCCGTAACACTGGGTGAAGGCCGCAACTGGGGCAGTTCGTCGAACGGAGGACTGGCCTACACGGGACGTCTGGAACTCTATCCGCTGGGACGGTTCAAGTCGAAAGGCGACGTCCTGGAAGGGGATTTCGAGGGTGAGGAACAGGTCAAGATACTCCTGGCTGGAGCCTACTCCTACAACCACAAGGCTTCGCGCCTGAAAGGCCAGCGCGGCGCCATCATGCCGGATGACGCGACCCGGAACATCGGTTCCTATTTTGCGGATTTCATCCTCAAATACCAGGGCTTCGCATTCTACACCGATTTCATGGGACGTAACTGCGACCAACCGCTGTTCGACCCCGAAAGCAATGCCTTCGTATACAGCGGCCAGGGCCTCAACGTGCAGACCAGCTACCTGTTCAACAAAAAATGGGAGGTCGCCCTGCGTAATTCGACGCTTTTCCCCAAGCAGCAGGTACAGCCCTTCGCAGGGTACAAACGCTGGAACCAGACGACCATCGGCGTCACCCGCTACATCATCGGCCACAGCCTGAAGGTACAGGCCGACATGTCGTACAACCACCGCAGCGAATCGTTCGACCCCGACTACAACCGCTGGGAGATTCGTTTCCAGTTGGAGCTGGGGCTCTGACCTGGCGACAACGCAATACGAAAACTCCCGGTTTTTGACCGGGAGTTTTTATTTCAGGTACGACGTCCCGTCACAAGATTTTCAGCGCGATCTGCGCACACGCCTCGGCATCGGCAAGGGCGTTGTGATGGTTCGCAAGGTCGAAACCGCATGCCGCCGACACGGTATGCAACTGGTGGTTGGGCAAGCGGCTGCCGAACGTCCTGCGCGAGGCGCGGCAGGTACAATAGAACCGGTAGCCGGGGTAAGGCATCCCGTACAACTCGAACACGGCGCGCAGGCACCCCTCGTCGAAGGGCGAATTGTGCGCCACGAGCGGCAGTCCCTCGATACGGGGTGCGATCTGGCCCCATACGGTCGCGAAGTCGGGCGCCTGAGCGGTATCCTCATAGGTCAGGCCGTGGATGGCCGTGGTAAAACGGCTGTAAAAATTCGGCCGCGGGCAGATCAGGCTGTAAAGCGAATCGACCACCCGGCCGTCACGCACCACGACGACACCCACCGAGCAAACGCTCGTGCGCCGGCCGTTGGCCGTTTCGAAATCTATGGCTGCAAAATCTTTCATCGGTTCGGGGTAAATATCTCCGGCAAATATACGGATTTTAACGGTTCGCAGTACCTCCGGGAACGAAAAAACGGCCGCCCCCTAAAGGAGGCGGCCGTCGGTTTGGGCAGAACCCGATTATTCGGTATATTCGTCGTCCGACGTGTCGGGCGTAACCCACGAATCGGCCGGGGTCAACGTCTCGACCTCTTCTTCGGTCAGGAAAGCATCCTTGTCGAACATAATGTCATCGAAATAGTTGACCGAGCACTGGTAAGCACCGTAGCTGTACGTCCAATCCTTGGAGTAGATGCCGAAGATGGCCATAATATCGCCTTTGGCACCGTCGCGGACGACGGGATACTGGGCGAAACGCGAATAACCGCTCGTGCGCACCGTATAGACACCCTTCTTGTTGGTCGTCGAAGGCAGGGTACTGTCATAGGTGAAAAGCACCGAACCGTAGAGGTTCGTACCGGCATTGCTGAACGCCCACCGATACCAGACCTTGTTCATCACCGGGCGGATGTCGGTATACATCCACGCGGGATAGATGTTCGACCCTACCGTCCCGTAACGGCACGTAACGCCGCGCAGGATCACCAGGCGCCCGAAATACTGCTGCCCGTTCTGGCCGAAGAAATCGTCGCAGTTGGCCTCGGTGACCTCGAGGATCTCCTTGCCCAGCTCCAGCTGCGTCTCCCCGCCGAGGAATACGCGCTTGCGGATCTCCGTCGGGTCTTCGATGTTCGAGTTGGCATAGAATTTATGTTCACCCACCTTGTTGTAGGAATCGGTAGGCCCCTCGCCCAGCGACAGCATCATGCGGTAGTTGCCGATATAGAGGCCCGAGACCTTGACATAGACCCAGTTCGAGGGGATCGTACCCGTGGCCTTGTCGAAACGCCCCATCGGATAGGTAAAATAGAGCCCCGTGGTGAGCTTCACCTCGATGGCACCCGAATCGTCCACCAGGTAGAGCGACTTGTAGACGTTGCCCTCCTCGTCGCTCGACTGCACCTTGCCCTTGATGTAGTAATCCAGCCCGTCGGGCGACTGGCCGATCTGTACGTACTTCGTATCGCCCCAGCTCGAGTTGCTGCCCGTACCGCCGAGCGACTTGTGCTCATCGAGGAACATCTGTTTCACATCGGCGATGGAGATATGCTTCATCCCCGCGAAATCCTCGTCGGTATAGACTTTGGCAGGCTTCGGCGCATCGAAATCATTATAGCACCCCGTAACCGCAAACATCACGGCCAACACGGCGCATAACTGAAATATCTTTTTCATAATCGTCATATCGTATTAGAAGCGGAAATATACATTCAGGTAATAGGTCGTCCCCAGCAGATAAAAGTACTTCGAATCGAACGGCACGTAATACTGGATCGGCTGGGCGGCCGCACCCTCCTTGTTCACATAGGTACGGCGCGAAAGGCGCATCTGTTCGTAACCGCCCGTACGGATCGTCTGGTCGTTGAGGATATTCTTCACCTCGAGGCTGAAGCCCAGCTGGTAGATGCGGTGGATGTACCAGTTCTTGCCGACGCTCAGGTTGAGCGTATAGGCCGAGTCGAATTTCTCCTGCTCGCGCAGGTTCATCAGCGCCGTGTATTTCACGGCGCCGGGGAGCTGTGCCGCCTCGTCGGGGCGCAGTACCGTGGCATAAGCGGCACGGGTACGGCGCGCGGGGTTCATCGAGAGGTAGATACGGTCGTAATAGTTGAAATCGACCGAGGCGAACCAGTTGCGCGGGCCGCGGTAGCTCAGGCCGAGGTTGAGCGCCGTCTGGGGCGTGCTTTCGACGTAGAGGTCGTCCCAGAGCACCTTGTCGCCGCGGAGCACCTCCTCGCTGTTGTCGCGCGTCTGCGTGAAGTTGGCGTCCGACGTATAGCGGTAGTCGCCCAGGCTCAGGGCGCCGTTGAACGAGATGCCGCCCCAGATGGGAACCACGACGCCCACTTCGAGGCCGTAGTATCGCTTGTCGATGCCGCTCATGGCGAAGTTGGTGAACGACGACTGCGTATCGTCATAGTACGAGATGACCTTCGACTGGTCGGCGACCGAGGTATAGTAACCCGAAACGCGCGCCGTGATCCACGGCAGGTTGAGGTTGTACGACAGGTCGACGCCGAGTACCTTCTCGGAATCGAGGCCCGGCGTAGTCGTATTGCGGGTACGCGCCGAAACGAAAGCGTCGCGGAACTGCGGGGGATTGACCATGTAGGCCACATTGGCGTCGATGGCATGCGCACCCGAGAAACGGTACGAGAACTCGCCCTTGAGCTTGTAGGTCAGGTAGTCGAGCGTCTTCGATTTACCGAGCGAGTTGTTCGCGAAGAGTCCCTTGCGCAGCCGGCCGTCGCGCCACATGGCCGTATAGCCGACCTCGCCGCCGAGGCTCATCGTGAAACCGCCGAACGAGGCGTAATACTGCGCCCAGACCTGTACCTGGCGCAGGTTGGCGTAGTAATCGTAGCTGAACTTGTCACCTTCCCCGACGCGGCGGGCCTCGCCGTGCTTGAGGTAATAATCCAGGTCGTTCTGCGAAAGCAGCGGGTTGTAGTTGCCGTTGTCGCGCAGGGCGAACTTATCCACGTCGAGCCAGTAGTCGGCGCCGAGCAGGTCTTTCACCTGGTCATAGTACTCCGTGCGGTTGATACGCGCCGTCAGGCCTCCGCGCAGCACGGACTGGTTGCGGAACGTATGGGCGATGTTGGCCGCGAAGTTGAAATCGCGCTGGTCGGTATGGCGTTCTTCGATCATGTAGATGCCCGAAGCCCCGGACTTGTTGCGGTTGTAGTTCATGCGGAACATGTTGTCATAATCCATCTGGCTCTTGCTGGGGTCGGTGATCCACTCACGCATCGAACGCAGCGCAAGGTCGTTGTACGTCCCCAGATCCGAACTCTCGATGCCCTCGGACAACTGGAGGATACGGTTCGTGTAGAAGCTGGGCAGGTAACGGTAGTAGTCGGGGCGCGGGTCGGGGCCGTCCGTCCACGTCAGGGCCGAATAGCCGTTCTTGCCGAAGCGGAACGAAGCCGCGGCGGCAAGTTTGGTATTCGACGAAATGTCGAACCCGTAGTTGAGCATCACGATCGGCTCGTGGTAATCGCGCACGCGCGAGTTGCGCAGCTTGCCGTCCTGCTTACCCACATTGGGGTTGTAATAGTTGTTACTCAACAGGTCGTAGGCTTCCTGCGTCGACGCCTGCTGCGCTCCGCGCTCGGTCGGTGCGCCCAGGATGGTCAGCGCCAGGTTGTGGCGGTCGCCGCCGAAACGCTTTTCGACCGATGCGAAGTAACCGTAGGCATTGTAGTACACCCCGTCGACATAGGAGTTGCCGCCCTGGCGGGTCGAGAACGAGAAGGCGTACGACCATCCGTTGTCGAGCAGGCCCGAAGCGTAGGAAACCATCGCGCGGAAGCGGTACATCGAGTTGCCGTTCACGACGCTGGCACGGAAGCCCTTGCGCATCTGCGAAGCGCGCGCATTGACATTGGTCGTACCGCCGATGCCGTCGATGCCGTAGCCCGACGAGCGCAGCCCGGCGGTATTCTCCTGGTTACGCGTGGCGTCGTTCAGGCCGCTCCACAACGACCAGGGGCCATAGCCCGTCATGGCGTCGTTGAACCGGATGCCGTTCAGGTAGATGCTCGAATACTGCGAATCGTAACCGCGCACGTTGAAACGCATCTCGCTGAATTTATACGAGGCGATGTTGTTGAAGACATCCTTCGACGACGAAAGCGACGAAGGCAGCGACTGCCCGTCGGCCGCCGTATCGGAGTCGAACTCCGCGAACACGGCGTCGTCGATGACATACTGCACATCGGGGGCCATCACCACCGAATTGAGGTTCTTGACCATCTTGTCGACACGAACTGCCAGGTCGAGGTTCTCGAACTCGGGGGCTTCGAATTTCAACTGGTATTCCCCTTTGGGCAGCTGGTCGATATTGAAATTACCGTGGTTGTCGGTCATGACGGTGACGCCGAGCGGTTCGACGACCACCTTGACATTGCTCAGTGCGACACGGCCGTCACGCGAGACGACCTTGCCTTTGACGCCCCCGTCCTGGGCATACGCCCCGGCACAGGCCAGCGTGAGCAGGATAACAAGTAAAGCTCTGATCTTCATAATTACTTTGTTGGGTTATTTACCGATGTAAATGAATACGGGAAGGTGGTCGCTGTATCCCCCCTGGAAATTGTTGCCCACGAACGTACGCAGCGGGTAGCCCTTGTACTGGCCTTCCTGCTGGAACAGATAGGGGGCACGGAAAATATTGCCGTAATATTTCCCCTTGGGGGCACGCTCCAGCTTGAGCGAACCCGTCGAGCCGGTAGCGAGGTTCTCCGACACGACGATATTGTCGAACAGGTTCCACTGGTCGCGGTAGGCAAGCGAACCGATGCCCGCCTTCAGCATGTCGATAAAGGGATTGTAGTATCCGCCCGGTTGGAGCTTGCGGATGTTGCCTTCGGCGCCGAGCACCTCGGTGATGCTCTTGTCGGTGGCGTCGTCGTTGAAGTCACCCATCATCACGACCTTGGTCGCGGGGTTGATCGCCAGCACCGAGTCGGCGGCATGGCGCATGATCTCGGCGGCGCGCTCGCGCTTGGGTGCCGAAGCCTCCTTGCCGCCCAGGCGCGAAGGCCAGTGGGCCACCATGAAATAGAACGGTTCCCCGTCGATCGTCCCCCACATCGTCACTACGTCGCGCGTGCGGAAATTCGGCAGGCTCTCCATCGTAAACGGGATCGGGGCGCTGCCCTCGAGCTTGAACACGTCGGGACGGTAGTAGAACGCCACGTCCACGCCGCGGGCATCGGGCGAATCGTAGTGCACGATGCGGTAATTGGCCGGGGCGAGTTTGGGCGTAGCGATCACGTCTTCCATGACATTGCGGTTCTCGATCTCCGAAACGCCGATCACCACCGGGTAGTCCTTGTTGATGGCGGCGATGTCGAACAACACGCGCGAAAGGTTATTGATCTTTTTGGTGTACTTGGGCGTATTCCACTTCTTGGGCCCTTCGGGCGTAAACTCCTCGTCGTAAATCTCCGGGTTGCGGATCGTATCGAAGAGGTTTTCGAAGTTGTAGAAAACGACCTTGTAGGGTTTCTGGGCGAAGCAGGCGACGATCAGCGCTGCGAAAAGCCCGGTAAAAAGCAGTTTCTTCATATAATTCAGATTAATTTATACCCCAGTCCGAGGGATTGTTCTGTGCCTTCACGTCGGCGGCAATGCCATCGTCGAGCATCGTAAAGAATTTATAGCCCGTTTTCTCTTCGATGTCGGCGACGCTCGTGAGATATTCCTTCAACCCGTTTTTGCTCGACGAAGCGTTTTTCGCCCAGAACCCGATGGCCATCAACTGCGACGCATCCGTAATCTGGTCGACCCGTTTCCCCGTCCGGCCGCTCCGGGTACGCAGCAGCACCTTCCAGCAATACTCCGGAACGGCGACCGACGTACCCGCCTTGTCCGAACCGGAACCCTGCACGCCGTAGGTACCCGTCACGATATAAAGCGTATCGGCACACCGTTTCGACGATGCGGTATTCTCCATACTGAGCCAGGAGCCACCGTTAAACGCAGAATTCTGCGGCATGATGTTGGTCGAATAGAAGGTCTGTTCGTTCAGCAGCGGGGAATAGGGAACATAGCGGTGGTTGGACATACACTGGTGACCGCGAATACCGCCGCTGCGATAGGAACCGAGCGAGAGGTCGGCTTGATACTGGGACGGTATGTCGGGATCATATGCCCATGTGTCCGCACGGTTGTATGAGCCCTGCATATAACAATCGTGGATCGGATAGGCGACCCAGTTGGCGATGCGTTTCTTCGTGTCGTAGCAGATCGTAAAGTTACGTGCCGTCACAGTCGAAGAGAGCGGCGCGTAATGTGTTACGTAACGGTAATCGGGGTCTTCGACATAGGCGGGCAATTCCGCCCACGCGTGATCCATCGACGCCGGAACCGAGTAGTCCGCCTGGTCGATCGTCAACGTGAATTCGTGCCCGCCGTCGAAAACGACATCGACCGCGGCACGGCGCGAAGCGCCCGTTTCATTATCGTCCAGGTAGAGGTACACGACATCGTTCGCCGAAACGAGTTTCGCCGATTTGGTCGTGGTATGCGTCCTGCGCGACGTCCAGCACCAACTGCCGCCTTCGGTCACGGTGACGGTGTAAGCCGTACCTACGGGCCCCGTCAGCACGAGCCGTGGATCGGTCGCATAACCTTTGGCGTCGAGCGTGGTCGTCTCGGTTTCCATGAACACCGCGGCAATATTCGCCGGGGTGCCGTCGTCGGAGGAACCGCACCGCCCGAAAACCAGCAGGAGCGCCCCGAGCACCATAGCCCGCCCGAAAAGTTTCAATAACCCGTTTGTCAAAATCATGTGGGAATTTGCAGATAAAAATGTCAGGTAGAAAATCCGACAATCATCCCCGGCGGAAGCCAATCCGCCGGGGATGGATTATCGGGAAACACCTACTTTCTTATTTTGAATAAGTAACCGTGATCGCAGTAATACTTACCGCTCCAAGAGTCGGGAATATCGAAAACTGCGTAAGGTTCTTAGCACTGAGGTTGTCAATTACAAACGTAAACGGTTCGTTATTATTTACATCAGACGGGGTCTCGTTGCTGATTGCTATAGCATCCTTCGCAAGTTGCTCTTTCATCTTAGCAAGTGTGTCTTTTGTATATGTGTACCCAACCGGAAAAATACCGATAGCACGCCCTTTATAAGGCTCACGAATGGTCACCTCAATCTTCTCAATCGTCCCATCAACGGCAGGAATCTGCACGAACGATCCAAAAGCCGAATTGTCTTTTACATTAATCTGTAAACATTCCTTTCCACTGCTACCACCAGCTGCTTTACCCGACCATTCGCCGAAAGTATTCGTATATGTAAATTCGGCATAGGTTCCACTTTTCCCGCCGATAGCGATAATATCGTCCAACGTAAGGGCAATCTGCTGGCCGTCCCCGCCCGATCCGGATTTCCCGGCCTGCGAAATCGCAACGGTTTTGGTATCCACAGCAGCACCGGCCTTCATCAGTTTGATGGTCAGCGTGGCGGTGATAGCCTGCTCCGTCGTGTTTTCCTTGGGCGTCACGGTTACAACCATCCCGTTTACGGAGGTCGTGAACTGCTCCGATTTATCCGTAGCGGCTTCGATCGTGCAGTCGTCGGCATTGGCAGCCGTGACCGTCACGGTCTTGGCATTGTCCGTCGCAGCGAAAGAAAGCGACGTCGGGTCGAGCTTGGTAATCGCCGGGTCGGTCGAAGGCTCGCCCATGAAAGCTGCGATATCCGCAACATTGCGCGGTGCCAACTGAGCAGCCCCCTTATAAAGGGCCGCATAACCGGTAATGGATCCAGTTGCACCGCCGACAAATGTTTGTTCGGCCCAAGGTGCCCCGGACTGCGTATATACGGTAAGGTTCGTCCCGTCTACCGTAAATGTCTTCGTACCGTTCCATGTGGCTGCAGCGGGAGCAGTGACATTCTTAATTGTCACAGGCATTGCCTGGAACTCAATTATTTGCTCCGGCGTAATCTCCACAGGGACAATGGTCGTCTCTCCAATTTTCTCGACCACACACCATTCCTCGGAAGCGCTACCAGTAACTTCATACAGGCTGCTATATGTCATAACGCGAGCCAGTCCTGCTTTAAGAGTTACTTTTACCTTATCGCCGGCTTCGAACACAAACGCATCATCCGCAGGATTTGTATAAACGCCACTGCCAAACAACGTAATGCCGTTTTTTGCAGTCGTAGCACCTTCGGTCATAAGTTGCAAGTTATTCGTAGTCGTATTACCGCCTTCCTTATCGGTTACGACGACAGCTTCGAAACAATAATCTTTCGTTTCGTTAATCACCTTTTGCGTTGAACCCGCAGCTTCACACAAGGCAATTAGTTCTGGGATAGTAGTCGTAACGGTTTCGCCCGGAGTCGGAGTGTCACCATCGAATGAAATCTGCTGTCCACCAACACCTTCAGCCAAAGTCACATCATCCAGTCGATGAGCACTGTCAACATTGGAGGTGAAGCGGATATAAAGCGTCGTTGTATTCTCAGGCAAAGTGAAATCTGCTGTAGCCAAGTCCCAACGCCCACTGGGATCTACCCCCTTTGCAAATGAATATATGATAGGCGACGACCATGCCGAACCGTCATTACTCAACTGCACACGAAAATCGTCATGAATAAAATCACTGCCGGCAGTTTGCGAATAACGTTCTGCACCAAACGAAAGTTTGAGATTCCGTGCGCCAATGGAAATTTTCTCGATCGTAAATACAGCACTAGCCCCAAAGAATAGATTGTTTGCACCGGAGCCCTCATAATCCGAATAGTCACTATTAGATGTCGAATTAGCACGAGCGGACATCCCATTGTAGGAATATGTCACAGCATCAGCACCGGTTCCCGAATGGTTTTCCCATCCGTTGAACTGGTCTAGATAAGGCCACGATTCTCCCTTGCTGCCATAGGTTTTGGTAGCCTGCTCCTTATCGAAATCGTTAGCATAGATAGCATCGCCCGTGGGGGGGGGTGTAACCCCGCTGCCGTACTGTTTTACGGCTACGGACGACTCGGCCTGACCCCATTTGCCGAATTCGGGGTGGATAAGCGTGAAGGAGATTTTGCCTTCGCGCAGGTTCGTACCGGCGGGCAGCTCGGAAACCGTAACGGAGATCGTTCCGTTGCCTTTGCCGCTCATCGGGGAAATGGTAGCCCAATCCAGGTTACTTGCAGTAACCGTCCATTCGCAGTTCGCCGTGATGGCAACGGTCTGCGTCGTCGCCGTCTCATCGGTGAAATCAAGCGCCGTCGGATCGGCCGTCAACTTCGGCGTCAGCGACTTGTCATCATCATCGGAGCATCCCGTAAATGCCGTGGCAGCCACGAGGAAGAATGCGCCGAACAACAACCTAAAAAGATGTTTACTCATAAAAAATAGTTTTAATTAGGTGATTATAAACTAATATCCGTTTGCAAAAAATGACTTACGATTTTTCTGTTTTTTCAAGGGGAAACTATTACAAAGATAGTTTATATTTCAAAAATACAAAAGGATTTCGGCTATATTTACTGTTAATATTCCGTTACATAGCAAAAAAACGATTCCATACTGCCACAAAAGCGTCAATTCGTCCGGCAGGCAGTCCCGGCCGCTCCCCGGGAAAGTTTTCACGGAAGGCTCCCTCCCCCAAACCTGTCTCTTATACACATCTGACGCTGCCG
>ENA-UBDJ01000409-UBDJ01000409.1-human-gut-metagenome-genome-assembly--contig:-NODE-409-length-24656-cov-4.423397_pt1 | contig 24656 bp, 10 predicted proteins | sample MGYA00244279_ERZ654774 | MGnify/ENA primary metagenome ERZ654774 (study PRJEB26926, sample SAMN06164701) | human gut metagenome | biome: ENVO:00009003; feature: ENVO:2100002; material: ENVO:00002003...
CGAGATTTCTGCCTGTCTCGTGGGCTCGGAGATGTGTATAAGAGACAGCCGGTAGGAAGGGCAAAAATGCGCCTGGCTTATCTCTGGGATGCACAACAGGCAAAAGTAAATGACATAAGGATGCATACCTACTCGCACGTATTTATGGTAGGTTTCGTAAAAGAGTTGTTTCTCATTCGTGATAAGAAAAGAAAATAGAGTGATAAAGCGACACCGTATTAAGGTGATAGAATAATGAAAATAAAAGGAATATATCATATTAAATTAAGGTGGCTTGGAATACTTTTCATATTGCTGCCATTGTTTTCAAGCTGCATTCGGGAAGAAGAGTTCAACAACTCTCCGCAAGGCAATTTCGAAGCTTTGTGGAAGATTATCGACGAACAATATTGTTTCCTTGACTATAAACAGATAGACTGGAATGCCATTCATGACGAGTACCAGCCTCTTATTACTTCGAATATGCCCAACGATGGGTTATTCCAAGTACTTGACAGTATGCTGGCAGAACTGAAGGATGGTCACGTCAATCTGTACAGTTCTTCGAATATGGCCCGATACTGGGACTGGTACCTGGATTATCCACGCAATTTCAACGAGGGTATCATTGAACGGCAGTATCTTGGAAAGAGTTACCGTATCGCCGGTGGCCTCAAATATAAAATCCTTGAAGACAACATAGGGTATATCTATTACGAATCATTCTCCAATGGTGTCGGTAACGGTAATCTGGACGAAGTTCTCTCCTACCTTGCTCCATGTAGCGGACTGATTTTCGATGTACGAAATAACGGCGGAGGTAATCTTACTTACTCTGAGCGTATTGCCTCCCGCTTCACTAATGAAAAGGTATTGACGGGATACATCCAGCATAAGACAGGAAAGGGACACAGTGATTTCTCTGATCCTGAACCTATTTATCTGGAACCATCCAACAGCATTCGTTGGCAGAAGAAGGTAATGCTCCTCACCAATCGCCACTCTTACAGTGCGACGAATGATTTCGTGAACGCTATGCGCTACTTTCCTAATGTCACTTTAGTAGGTGACAAAACCGGTGGTGGTTCAGGTTTACCTTTTTCTTCGGAACTTCCTAACGGCTGGGGAGTACGTTTTTCTGCCAGCCCGCATCTGGATGCCGAAAAGCAACATATCGAATTCGGCATTGACCCGGATGAGAAAGTAGATATGGCAAAAGAAGATGAAGACAAAGGGATAGATACGATCATTGAAAGGGCACGGGAACTCTTAAAAGTGGTTCAATAATTACTTTCTGCACCAAACTATTTGCTGAAAAGAAAAATCTTTCTATCTTTGCCGTCGCTTAACAAGAAAGCCACTGCGGGTGTGGCGTAATTGGCAGCCGCGCCAGACTTAGGATCTGGTGCCGAGAGGCGTGTAGGTTCGAGTCCTATCACCCGCACAAATATTTAGATACAGTTAAAAATGTAAGAAGAAAAAGCCTTCGGAATTAGTTTCCCGGAGGCTTTTCTTTGTTTACAATTCAATATTTCAAGAAATACAGATATTAATTCGCACGGATATTCTCTAATAATTCTTGTTCTTCTTCACGATCATAAAACTTCATAATATACTATCCTTTAGCGAATAAGCACATGCTCATTGATATTATTATCGCAACAGGCATTACGGTAATAGTCATTACGATAATACAAAGATGTTACGCTTACTACCAAAGAAAAAAGAGCATCTTTCCAAGTCCTGTTTTACGAAAGGAATTGTGTTAAAAAACCGGGATTTGAATGACCTCGAAATCTTTTTTTCATTTGCATTGTTCTGATGCAATATATCATTCACATAAAAATTTAATGCAATGAAGAGAAACCTGAACCCTCCTATGAAGAGAGCCCTAAGGCTTAAAAATCTATTCTTGACGGCATGTTTCCTGTTGATAGGCACTGCCGCATTCTCTCAGGAACACACTGTAACAGGTGTTGTTACCGATTCATTTAAAGAACCGTTGATTGGTGTATCCATAGTGGTACAAGGAACCAACACCGGTGTAGTGACCGGACTGGATGGCGATTACTCGATCCAAGTTCCTGCAGATGCTACCCTCGAATTCTCATACGTAGGTATGGAGAAGCAAAGCATCAAAGTAGGCAACCGCAATGTCATCAATGTACAGTTGAAAGAAGACTCACAAATGCTTGCCGAAACAGTAGTCATCGGTTATGGTAGCGCAAAAAAACGCGACCTGACGGGATCTATCACCAATATCAAGGGGGATGAGATTGCCAACAAACCGGTTGCCAACCCACTGTCCGCCCTGCAAGGTAAAGTGGCCGGAGTACAAATCATCAACTCCGGTAAGGCTGGTGCCGACCCGGAAATCCGTGTACGCGGTACAAACTCTATCAATGGTTACAAACCATTGTACGTAGTAGACGGCCTGTTCAATGACAACATCAACTTCCTGAATCCACAGGACATTGAGTCTATGGAAATTCTGAAAGACCCATCTTCACTTGCCATCTTCGGTGTACGTGGTGCTAACGGTGTTATCATCATCACCACCAAGAAAGCTAAAGAAGGACAGACCCGTGTAAACATCAACGGCTCATTTGGTTTCAAAGCCATTACCAACAAAATTGCGATGGTGGATGCAGATGGCTTCAAGTTGCTGTATAACGAACAGTTAAGAAATGAAGGTAATCCGGAATATAATTTCTCGGACTGGACAGGCAACACCAACTGGCAGGACGAAATCTTCCAGACCGGATTCATCACTAACAACAACATCAGTATCACAGGTGCTTCCGATAAACATAGCTTCTACCTCGGTGCAGGCTATGCCTACGAACAAGGAAACATCAAACATGAGAAGTATAGCAAAATCACACTGAACATCAGCAATGATTACAAAGTGACGGATAACTTCAAAGTAGGTTTCCAATTCAACGGTGCACGTATGCTGCCAGCCGATTCAAAGAGCGTTGCCACTGCCTTGCGTGCAGCTCCGGTGGCAGAGGTATATAATAAGGAATACGGCTTATATACTTCCCTCCCCGGATTCCAGAAAGCACAGATGAATAACCCGATGGTGGACGTTGACCTGAAAGCGAACACTACAAAAGCGGAGAACTACCGTGGTTCGGGCAATATATACGGGCAATGGGACTTCCTGAAACATTTCCAGTTCAAAGCCATGTTCTCACTGGATTATGCTTCAAACAGCACACGGACTTATACACCGATTATTCGGGTATATGACGCCAGTGCCGAAGGAGATATAGCCACATTGGGTAACGGCAAGACCGGAGTCACCCAGGCTAAAGAAACGGAAATGAAAGTGCAGAGTGACTATCTGTTGACCTACACCAATTCATGGGGTGATCACAGCCTGACAGCCACCGCCGGTTTCACAACCTATTACAATAAACTCGAAAATCTGAATGCCGGACGCACACAAGGTGTAGGTCTGGTCATACCGGATAACTCAGACAAATGGTATGTAAGCATCGGTGATGCAGCCACTGCTACCAATGGTAGTACACAATGGGAACGTTCTACGGTATCTGTACTGGCACGTATCCTCTATAACTATAAAGGTAAATACCTGTTCAACGGTTCTTACCGTCGCGATGGCTCTTCCGCCTTTTCGTATACAGGCAATCAATGGCAGAATTTCTATTCCGTAGGTCTTGGCTGGCTGATGAGCGAAGAAGAATGGATGAAAGACATCACTTGGCTGGATATGTTGAAACTGAAAGGATCATGGGGTACATTGGGTAACCAGAACCTGGATAAAGCCTATCCGGCAGAACCTTTGCTGAGTAATGCCTATTCTGCTGTATTCGGTGTTCCGTCCGCTATCTACCCGGGTTATCAGCTTGCCTATCTGCCCAACCCAAATCTGCGTTGGGAGAAAGTAGAGGCATGGGAAGTAGGTGCTGAAGCCAACTTCTTCCGCAACCGTCTGCACTTTGAAGGTGTATATTACAAGAAGAAAACGAAAGATCTGCTGGCAGAAGTTCCCGGTATCTCAGGAACAGTGCCGGGTATCGGTAACCTGGGGTCTATTGAAAATCTGGGTGTAGAACTGGCATTGAACTGGCGCGATGAAATTGGCGACTGGAACTATAACATCGGAGCCAATCTGACTACCATTAAGAATAAGGTATTGAACCTTGTACAGGAAGGATACTCCATCATTGCCGGAGACAAGAGTCAAAGTTATACAATGGCAGGTTACCCTATCGGTTACTTTTATGGTTATAAAGTAGAAGGTGTTTATCAGAGCCAGGAAGAGATTGACAATTCACCGAAAAACAAGCTGGCTACCGTCACTCCGGGTGACTTGAAGTTCAAGGACGTGAACGGTGACGGCGAAATCACCACAGCCGACCGTACCATGATTGGCGATCCGACACCGGATATTACTTATGGTATTACACTCGGAGTAGGTTATAAGAATTGGGAGCTGGCAGTAGATATGATGGGACAAGGCGGCAATCAGATTTACCGTACCTGGGATAACTACAACTGGAGTCAGTTCAACTTCATGGCACAACGCATGGATCGTTGGCATGGTGAGGGCACCAGCAATACCCAACCGTTGCTGAATACAAAGCACACCATCAATAACCTGAACTCCGAATATTATATAGAAGATGGTAGCTTCTTCCGCATCCGTAACGTATCATTGGCTTACAACTTTGATAAGGCACTGATTTCTAAGATCGGCATGCAGGCGCTAAAGCTCTATGTAAACATTCAGAACCTGAAAACGTGGAAGCATAACACGGGATATACACCTGAGTTGGGCGGTTCGGCCATTGCTTTCGGAGTAGATGACGGAAGTTATCCGATGCCGGCGATTTATACATTCGGTTTTAACTTAACTTTCTAAGGGATAGCATCATAAACCATTAACTATTGAAATTATGAAAATAAAGAAATATATTCTATCACTGTTGATTGGCGCAGCCGCCTTCTCATTCAGTTCTTGTAATGACTTCCTGGACCGCGATCCGCTGGGCCAGTTCACGGAAGACGACGCCCCTAACGCCCTTGTAGGCGGAAAGATGTACAACGTCTACTACCTGATGCGTGGTTATGATATCACGGCGGGTATTCCTGCTTTCATGATACACATGGTACGTAGTGAAGACTCCGAAAAAGGAAGTGATGCCGGCGATGGTGGTGAACAGGCAGCCATGTACGATGACTTCGAATACACCGCTTCCAACGGTACCTTGGGTGCATACTGGAATCAAAACTATAAAATCATCTACCAGTGTAATGAAATTCTGGATGACATCGAGAAAAGCGAAAACAAAGACGATACTGAGAATATCCGCACCAAAGGTGAAGCTCTGTTTTTCCGTGCTTATTGCTACTTCAACCTGGTACGTGCTTTTGGCGAAGTCCCCTTGGTGACCATCAAAGTAGTGGAAGCATCCGATGCCAATGTACCTAAAACCACTGCCGAGAAGATATACGAACAGATTGACAAGGACCTGACCACAGCCGAAGATTGTCTGCCTCTGCGATGGGACAGCGACTACACAGGACGTATCACCTGGGGAGCTGCACGCTCCTTGCACGCACGCACCTACATGATGCGCAACGACTGGGAGAATATGTACACCGCTTCTACGGATGTCGTTAATTCCGGAATTTATAACTTGAATACTCCGGTAGATAAAGTCTTCACCGTAGAAGGTGAAAATTGTGGTGAAAGTATCTTCGAACTGCAATGCGAATCCACCGACGCTATGAAGGAAGACGCCAGCATCGGTAGCCAGTTCTGTCAAGTACAAGGTGTACGCGGAGCAGGCAACTGGGACTTGGGCTGGGGTTGGCACATGGCCACCACCCTGATGGGTAAAGCTTACGAACCGGGCGATCCGCGTAAAGACGCCACACTGCTCTATTTCCGTCGCAGTGACGACGAACCTATCACTCCGGAGAATACAAACAAGCCTTATGGTGAATCGCCCGTATCCACCGCCATGGGCGCTTACTTCAATAAGAAAGCTTACACCGACCCAACCTTGCGTCGCAAATATACGCGCATGGGATTTTGGGTAAATATTCGTCTGATCCGTTATCCGGATGTCTTGTTGATGGCTGCTGAATCTGCCAATGAGAAAGGTTTGATGGGTGAAGCAAGCGGTTATCTGGAACAGGTACGCGCACACGCTCGCGGCACGCTGACCAATGTACTGCCGAAAGTAGAGTCTCTGGATCAGGGGGTATTGCGTGAAGCTATCCGCCATGAACGCCGTGTAGAACTGGGATTAGAGCCCGACCGCTTCTATGACCTCGTACGTTGGGGTATCGCACAAGAAGTGCTTCAGGCTGCCGGAAAGAACTATCAACCTAAAAACGCACTGTTACCATTGCCACAGACGGAGATAGATAAATCAAATGGTGTATTGGTACAAAACCCCGATTATTAATCAAATAGGAATTGAATAGGGGGATATCAGAAAGTCCCCCCTTTATCGGACTCTAACTTATATAAAACAAGATATGAAGAAAATATTCAAAAGAACAAGCCTGTTGCTGATAAGTGCTTTAATGAGTATGGCAGCGGCACAGGCGCAAAAGTCTCCCCAAGACATGGACCGCTTCATCGATGCGCTGATGAAGAAGATGACTGTGGAAGAGAAAATCGGACAGTTGAACCTACCCGTCACAGGAGACATTACCACAGGACAGGCCAAAAGCAGTGATGTGGCGCAAAAGATTGAAAAAGGATTGGTAGGCGGACTCTTCAACCTGAAAGGGGTAGACCGCATTCTTGAAGTGCAAAAGCTGGCAGTAGAGAAATCACGTCTCGGTATTCCCCTTCTATTCGGTATGGACGTGATACACGGATACGAAACCATCTTCCCCATTCCGTTGGGATTGTCCTGTACTTGGGATATGGCCGCTATCGAGAAGTCTGCCCGTATTGCAGCCATCGAAGCAAGTGCCGACGGCATCTCCTGGACATTCAGTCCAATGGTAGACATCAGCCGTGATCCACGTTGGGGGCGTGTCAGCGAAGGTTCAGGAGAAGACCCTTTCCTGGGTGGAGCTATTGCACAAGCAATGGTATACGGGTATCAGGGTGCCAACCTGCAGGACCAACTACACCGCAATGATGAAATCATGGCTTGCGTAAAGCACTTTGCCCTGTATGGAGCCGGAGAGGCCGGGCGAGATTATAACACAGTGGATATGAGCCGCAACCGGATGTTCAATGAATTTATGTATCCGTACGAAGCTGCCGTAGAAGCAGGTGTAGGTAGCGTAATGGCTTCATTCAATGAAATAGACGGGATACCGGCTACTGGAAACAAATGGCTATTGAGCGACCTGTTGCGTGGTCAATGGGGATTTGAAGGGTTTGTGGTAACAGACTTTACAGGTATTTCGGAAATGATAGAACATGGTGTCGGCGACTTACAAACCGTCAGTGCGCTTGCCCTGAATGCAGGTGTAGACATGGATATGGTAAGTGAAGGTTTTGTCGGCACACTGATGAAATCCATTAAAGAAGGAAAAGTGAGAATGGGTACGCTGAATACCGCTTGCCGCCGGATATTGGAAGCAAAATATAAATTGGGCCTGTTCGACAATCCTTATAAATATTGTGATGTGAACCGTCCGAAGCGGGACATCTTTACAAAAGAACATCGGGATGCCGCCCGTAAGATTGCCAGTGAAAGCTTTGTACTCTTAAAGAACGCTCCCTTAGCAGCACAGAAAAATGCCGCTCCCGTGCTTCCATTAAAGAAGCAAGGCACCGTTGCAGTCATCGGTCCTCTCGGTAATACGCGTAGCAATATGCCGGGTACTTGGAGTGTAGCTGCACGCCTCAACGATTATCCTTCTTTGTACGAAGGACTGAAAGAGATGATGAAAGGCAAAGTTAACATCACCTACGCCAAAGGTAGCAACCTTATCGGTGATGCTGCTTACGAAGAACGTGCCACCATGTTCGGTCGTTCACTGAACCGTGACAACCGTACAGACCAGGAATTATTGGACGAAGCGCTGAAAGTGGCAGCCGGAGCCGATGTTATCGTAGCCGCACTGGGAGAATCTTCTGAAATGAGTGGTGAAAGTTCAAGCCGCACAGAACTCGGCTTACCCGATGTGCAGCATACTTTGCTGGAAGCCTTACTGAAAACGGGCAAGCCTGTCGTACTTACCCTGTTTACCGGCCGTCCGTTGACACTGAACTGGGAACAGGAACATGTACCTGCTATCCTCAATGTATGGTTCGGAGGTAGCGAGGCAGCTTATGCCATTGGCGATGTATTGTTCGGCGACGTAAATCCGAGTGGAAAGCTGACGATGACGTTCCCGAAGAATGTAGGCCAGATACCTTTGTTCTACAATCATAAGAATACCGGTCGTCCGTTGGCAGAAGGTAAATGGTTCGAGAAATTCCGTTCAAATTATCTGGATGTGGATAATGAACCATTGTATCCCTTCGGTTATGGATTGTCATATACCGACTTCCAGTATAGTGACATTGCACTGAGCACACCTACACTGGGAAAAGATGGTTCTGTTACCGCCGTAGTTACTGTAACCAATACGGGTAAATACGATGGTGCGGAAGTAGTGCAACTCTATATCCGTGATCTCGTAGGAAGCATCACCCGTCCGGTGCGCGAACTGAAGGGTTTCAATAAGATCTTCCTTCGTGCCGGAGAAAGTAAAACTGTATCATTCACCATCACGCGTGATCTGCTTCGGTTCTATGATTATAATATGAATTACGTAGCCGAACCCGGTGACTTCAATATTATGATCGGTGGAAACAGCCAGACGGTGAAAACGGCAAAATTGACACTGAAGTAAAGATTGGATACGCGGACGACGCGGATAAGGCGGACGAACGCGGACTTTAAAAGCTACGCTATGTTCATCTTCAGACAGAAGAAGAGAAGAAATATTTCCTTATGTTCTTCTGTCTAAAAACAAAATCCGCGTTCGTCCGCCTTATCAGCGTCGTCCGCGTACCCATAACCCTTATCATTATGAAACAGATTACAACCCTCATAGTCCTCCTGCTCCTCCTCGGAGCTTGCAAGAATTCGAAGACCGGAAGCACTGTCCAACTTACGGACGATGCTCTGATGGACACTGTTCAACGGCGAACCTTCAATTACTTCTGGGAAGGCGCAGAGCCTAACAGTGGCCTTGCCCCCGAACGCATCCATATGGACGGCATCTATCCCGAGAAAGACCAGAACGTTATCACTTCCGGTGGTAGTGGTTTCGGCATTATGGCCATACTTTCAGGTATCGACCGCGGCTACGTCACCCGTGAAGAAGGGCTGGCACGTATGGAAAAGATTGTCTCTTTCCTCGAGAAAGCTGACCGTTTTCATGGAGCCTACCCACATTGGTGGTATGGAGATACCGGTAAAGTGAAACCTTTCGGACAGAAAGACAATGGTGGAGACCTTGTGGAAACAGCCTTCCTGATACAAGGATTACTGGCCGTACACCAATATTACATCAATGGTTCGCCGGAAGAGCAAGCACTTGCCAAACGTATCGATACTCTCTGGCGCGATGTCGATTGGAATTTCTATCGCCAGAGCGATCAGAATGTACTCTACTGGCATTGGAGTCCCGAATATGGCTGGGCAATGGATTTCCCCGTACATGGTTATAATGAATGCCTTATCATGTACCTGCTTGCTGCAGCCTCTCCTACGCATGGTGTTCCCGCCGCTGTCTATCACGACGGTTGGGCACAGAACGGTGCCATCGTCGATCCCCATAAAGTAGAAGGCATCGAACTTCATTTGCGCTATCAGGGTTGTGAAGCCGGACCACTCTTTTGGGCACATTATTCTTTCCTCGGATTGGATCCGACAAACCTGAAAGATGAATATTGCGCCAACTACTTCGACGAAATGCGCAACCTGACGCTTGTGAACCGTGCTTATTGCATCCGCAATCCGAAGCATTACAAAGGTTTCGGCCCGGACTGCTGGGGACTGACCGCCAGCTACTCCGTGGGCGGATATGCCGCCCACATGCCGAACGAACGGGACGACCAGGGAGTTATCTCTCCTACTGCCGCCCTTTCATCCATTGTCTATACACCGGAGCAGTCGCTGGCAGTGATGCGACACCTCTACGGAATGGGCGATAAGTTATTCGGTCCTTACGGTTTCTACGATGCCTTTAGCGAAACTGATAACTGGTATCCCAAGCAATATCTCGCCATTGACCAAGGCCCGATAGCCGTCATGATAGAGAACTATCGAACCGGATTGCTATGGAAACTCTTTATGAGTCATCCGGATGTACAAAACGGATTACAGAAACTGGGATTCTCAATAAATAAATAGAAAAGCCGGAAGCAGTACACAATACTTGTTTCCGGCTTTTGTTTTTTGTCAGATAAGTTTCATTATATACTTTCCTTATTTCATTAATAAACAACGCATTAAATTAATTTGAGTAGTAAATGAGTAGTCTTTGAATTGTTAAAAATCAGGGATATGTATTGGTGGTGAATGTGTTTTTTGTGCCCGGCTTATTTCTATTCATACTTTTGCCCCAGACTTAATTCTCGCCAAAAACAGAAGAAGCGAGGAATGAAGTCCAACCTAGTTATCCACTAAAAAATTTAATGCAATGAAGAAAAAAACACTTCTTCCCTTGGAGAGAGCCTCATGGCTTAAAAGTTTATTTCTATTAGTGTGCCTCGTACTTTCCGGCACCACTGTATTCGCCCAGGAAAAAACAGTAACCGGTGTAGTAACCGATTCATTTAATGAGCCGCTGATTGGCGCATCTATCGTAGTACAAGGTACCACTAACGGCGTAATAACCGATCTCGATGGTAAGTATTCCATTAAAGTTACTCCGGGTGCTACCCTCCAATTCTCATACGTAGGTATGGAGAAACAAAGTGTCAAAGTAGGCAATCAGAGTGTTATCAACGTTCAGTTGAAAGATGATTCCCAAATGCTTGCCGAAACAGTAGTTATCGGTTATGGTAGTGCAAAGAAACGCGACCTGACAGGTTCTATCACCAATATCAAAGGTGACGAGATTGCTAACAAACCGGTTGCCAATCCATTATCGGCCCTGCAAGGTAAAGTGGCCGGTGTACAGGTTATCAACTCCGGTAGGGCAGGTGAAGACCCTGAAATCCGCGTACGCGGTACCAACTCTATCAATGGTTACAAACCTTTGTATGTAGTTGACGGATTGTTTAACGACAACATCAACTTCCTGAATCCGCAGGATATTGAATCTATGGAAATCCTGAAAGACCCGTCCTCGCTCGCCATCTTCGGTGTACGTGGTGCCAACGGTGTTATCATTATCACTACGAAGAAAGCTAAAGTAGGCCAGACTCGCGTAAACATTAACGGTTCTTTTGGTTTTAAGAGCGTACCCAATCAGATAGAAATGGTAGATGCAGCCGGATTCAAAGAACTGTATAACGAACAGCTAAGAAATGAAGGTAATCCCGAATTCGACTTCACGGGTTGGAACGGTAACACTAACTGGCAGGATGAAATCTTCCAGACCGGTTTCATCACCAATAACAATGTCAGCATCACAGGAGCTTCCGAAAAGCATAGTTTCTATCTTGGTGCCGGTTATGCTTATGAACAAGGTAACATCAAGAACGAAAAGTACAGCAAAATAACGCTGAGCGTCAGCAATGAGTATAAACTGACAGATAACTTCAGAGTAGGTTTCCAGTTCAACGGTGCACGCATTTTACCAGCCGACACTAAGACTGTAACCACTGCTGTTCGCGCTACTCCGGTAGCTACGGTATTCAATGACCAATACGGCCTTTATACAACTTTGCCTGAATTCCAGAAGGCACAAATGAATAATCCAATGGTAGACGTTGACCTGAAAGCCAACACAACACGTGCCGAGAACTATCGTGGTTCGGGTAACGTATATGCCGAATGGGATTTCCTGAAACATTTCCAGTTCAAGGCTATGTTCTCTATGGATTATGCTTCTAACAATAGCCGCAAGTTCACTCCTATCATCCAGGTATATGATGCCAGTGCTGAAGGGAGCATAGTTACACTGGGCGACGGTAAGACAGGTGTCAGCCAAGCCAAACAGACAGAGATGAAAACACAGAGTGACTATCTGTTGACTTACACGAATACATGGGGTGATCATAGCCTGACAGCTACTGCCGGTTTCACCACTTATTACAACAAACTGGAGAATCTGGGAGCTGCCCGTGCACAAGGTGTAGGTCTGGTGATTCCTGATAATCCTGACAAATGGTACGTAAGCATCGGTGATGCCGGTACTTCCACCAATGAAAGTACACAATGGGAACGCGCTACCGTATCAATGCTGGGACGTATCCTTTACAACTACAAAGGCAGATATTTATTCAACGGTTCATTCCGTCGTGACGGTTCTTCCGCTTTCTCGTACACAGGAAACCAATGGCAGAATTTCTACTCTGTAGGTGCAGGCTGGCTGATCAGCGAAGAAGAATTTATGAAAGATATCACTTGGCTGGATATGTTGAAACTGAAAGGTTCATGGGGTACACTGGGTAACCAGAATCTGGACAAAGCTTATCCTGCAGAACCTTTGCTGAGCAACGCATACTCTGCCGTATTCGGTACTCCGTCCGCCATCTATCCGGGCTATCAGCTTTCTTACCTGCCTAATGCTACCCTAAGATGGGAAAAGGTAGAAGCATGGGAAGTCGGTGCAGAAGCTAACTTCTTCCGCAACCGCTTGCACCTGGAAGGTGTATATTACAAGAAGACTACGAAGGATCTGCTTGCCGAAGTGCCGGGCATTTCAGGAACAGTACCGGGTATTGGTAACCTGGGATCTATCGAGAACAAGGGTATCGAACTTGCCATTAACTGGCGCGACCAGATCGGTGACTGGAACTATAGCATTGGCGGTAACCTGACTACTATCAAAAATAAAGTGCTGAGTCTTGTGCAAGAAGGTTATTCTATCATCTCAGGTGACAAGAGCCAGAGTTATACAATGGCCGGATTCCCTATCGGTTACTTCTATGGTTACAAGGTGGAAGGTGTTTATCAAAACCAGGCTGAAATAGACAACTCACCCAAGAATACACTGGCAACCGTTACACCGGGTGACCTGAAGTTCGTAGACGTAGACGGCAACGGTGAAATCACTCCTGCCGACCGTACCATGATCGGCGACCCGACTCCGGACGTGACTTACGGCATCAACTTCAATGTAGGTTACAAAAACTGGGAACTGGGTGTTGACATGATGGGACAAGCCGGTAACGAAATCTACCGTACATGGGACAACTACAACTGGAGCCAATTCAACTTCATGAAGCAGCGCCTGAACCGCTGGCATGGTGAAGGTACCAGCAACAGCCAACCGTTGCTCAACATGAAGCATACGATCAATAACCTGAACTCTGAATATTACATTGAAGACGGTAGTTTCTTCCGTATCCGTAACGTACAGTTGGCTTACAACTTTGATAAGACATTACTCTCCAGGATCGGAGTACAGGCGCTCAAGCTCTATGCCAATATTCAGAACCTGAAGACCTGGAAGCATAACACCGGTTACACACCCGAATTGGGCGGTACAGCTATTGCATTCGGTGTGGACAACGGTAGCTATCCGATGCCGGTAGTTTATACATTCGGTTTCAACCTTACTTTCTAAAATGAAGAATGAAATACTAAACATTAATCATTAAACATTGAAAACATGAAGATACAAAAATATATCCTGTCACTGTTGATTGGCTCTGCAGCCATCTCATTCAGTTCTTGTAATGACTTCCTGGACCGCGACCCACTGGGACAATTCACGGAAGACGATGCCCCCAACGCCCTTTTAGGTGGAAAGATTTATAATGTATATTACCTGATGCGCAGCTATAACATCACTGCCGGTATTCCCTCTTTCATGATAGAAATGGCACGCAGTGAAGACTCCGAGAAGGGTAGTTCGGCAGGCGACGGCGCCGATGTGGCAGCTATGTACGACGATTTCGAATACACCGCCTCCAATGGAACTATGGGAGCTTACTGGACTCAGAACTATAAGATCATCTTTCAGTGTAATGAAGTGCTGGATGACATCGAGAAAGAAGGAAAGACAGATACGGAAACCATGCGCAACAAGGGAGAAGCCCTTTTCTTCCGCGCCTACTGTTACTTCAACCTGGTACGTGCCTGGGGAGAAGTGCCTCTAATCACTTTCAAGGTTGTGGACTCTGCCGACGCAAATGTAGCCAAAAGCGGTGTCGATAAAATCTACACACAGATTGATAACGACCTGACCGAAGCAGAAAAGCTTCTGCCCTTGCAATGGGATTCAAACTATACAGGCCGCGTTACCTGGGGTGCTGTACGCTCACTGCATGCACGTACCTATATGATGCGTAACGATTGGGATAACATGTACAAACTCTCTACCGAAGTGATCGGTAAGGGCCTTTACAACCTCGACACTCCGGTAGACAAGATCTTCACCGTAGAAGGCGAGAACTGCGGTTCCAGTATTTTCGAGTTGCAGTGTGAATCTACAGATGCATTGAAGAACAGCCTTACCATAGGTAGCCAGTTCTGCGAGGTACAAGGTGTACGCGGCTCCGGCGACTGGAACTTAGGTTGGGGATGGCACATGGCCACCACAGAATTGGGTAAAGCTTTCGAACCGGGTGACCCGCGTAAAGATGCCACTTTACTCTACTTCCGCCGCAGCATCGATGAACCTATCACGGAAGCCAATACCAATAAGCCTTACGGCGAATCTCCCGTCTCCACAGCCATGGGTGGTTACTTCAACAAAAAGGCATACACCGAACCGTCATTACGCAAGAAGTATACCAAGGGTGGTTTCTGGGTAAATATCCGCCTCATCCGCTACACGGACGTACTGCTGATGGCTGCTGAAGCTGCCAATGAAAAGAATCTGCCGGGCGAAGCCAAAACATATCTGGAGATGGTACGTGCACATGCCCGTGGTCTGGACAAGGAAATCCTGCCCGAAGTTACAACCAATGATAAGGTTGAACTGCGCAAAGCCATTATGCACGAACGCCGTGTAGAGTTGGCTCTTGAACCGGGACGCTTCTACGACCTCGTACGCTGGGGTACTGCAAAAGAGGTGATGGCCGCTGTCGGTAAAACGTATCAGGATAAGAACGCTTACCTGCCTATTCCGCAAACGGAGATAGATAAATCGAAGGGAGTACTGGTACAGAATCCGAACTACTAACAAACAATGCTATCCCAATTCTCTTCATTTCAGGATGAAGAGGATTGGAGATAATTCTTATAAAAAAACAGAGTGTATGAAGAAAGTTTTCAGAAGAACAAGTGTCCTGTTAGCAGCAGCGTTTCTTAGCACTGCTGCCATACAGGCACAAAAGTCTCCGCAGGATATGGATCGCTTCATCGATGCATTGATGAAGAAGATGACTGTAGAGGAAAAGATCGGCCAGCTGAACCTGCCCGTTTCCGGCGAGATCGTCACCGGACAGGCACAGAACAGTGATGTGGCAAAAAAGATTGAACAAGGACTGGTGGGCGGACTCCTCAACCTGAAAGGGGTGGAGAAGATACGCGATGTACAGAAACTTGCCATAGAGAAGTCACGCCTGGGAATCCCCTTAATATTCGGCATGGACGTGGTGCATGGATACGAAACCATTTTTCCTATTCCATTGGGACTCTCCTGTTCCTGGGATATGGAAGCTATCAGGAAATCTGCCCGCATTGCAGCCACCGAGGCCAGTGCTGATGGTATTTCCTGGACATTCAGCCCGATGGTAGACATCAGCCGTGATCCGCGCTGGGGACGCGTCAGCGAGGGTAACGGCGAAGACCCATTCTTGGGTGGAGCCATCGCTAAAGCAATGGTATCGGGTTATCAGGGTATCGATCTCAACAACCAACTGAAGCGCAACGATGAAATTATGGCATGCGTAAAGCACTTCGCACTGTATGGCGCCGGAGAAGCCGGACGTGATTACAATACCGTAGACATGAGCCGTAACCGTATGTTCAACGAATATATGTATCCCTACCAAGCTGCCGTAGATGCAGGTGTAGGCAGCGTTATGGCGTCTTTCAACGAAATAGACGGCGTACCGGCCACGGCTAATAAATGGCTGATGACCGACGTACTGCGCAAGCAATGGGGCTTCGACGGCTTTGTGGTGACAGACTTTACCGGTATCTCCGAAATGATAGCGCACGGCATCGGTGACTTGCAGACTGTTTCCGCACGTGCACTCAATGCAGGCGTGGATATGGACATGGTAAGTGAAGGCTTCACGGGTACAATCAAGAAATCCATCGACGAAGGCAAGATCAGTATGGAAACCCTGGACAAAGCCTGTCGCCGCATCCTTGAAGCCAAATACAAACTGGGATTATTCGACAATCCTTATAAGTACTGCGACCTGAAACGCCCGAAACGTGACATCTTCACCAAGGAACATCGCGACGCTGCCCGCAAGATTGCAGGAGAGAGCTTTGTACTCCTGAAAAACGACAAGTCAGGTGCTTCTGCAAACCCGACACTTCCTTTGAAAAAAGAAGGTACGGTAGCTGTCATCGGCCCACTGGCAAATACCCGCAGCAACATGCCGGGAACCTGGAGTGTAGCCGCACGCCTCAACGATTATCCTTCCGTGTACGAGGGATTGAAAGAGATGATGGCAGGCAAGGTAAACATCACTTATGCCAAAGGTAGTAACCTCATCAGTGATGCAGCCTACGAAGAACGTGCCACAATGTTCGGCCGTTCACTAAATCGTGATAATCGTACAGATAAAGAGATGCTGGACGAGGCGCTGAAAGTGGCCGCTAATGCAAATGTAATCATAGCTGCATTGGGAGAATCATCCGAAATGAGTGGCGAAAGTTCAAGTCGCACCAACCTGGATCTTCCCGATGTACAGCGCACTCTATTGGAAGCTCTGCTGAAAACCGGGAAGCCTGTCGTACTGACGCTTTTTACCGGTCGCCCGCTAACGCTGACTTGGGAACAGGAGCATGTGCCCGCCATCCTGAATGTATGGTTTGGTGGAAGTGAGGCTGCATACGCCATTGGCGATGTATTGTTCGGCGATGTAAATCCCAGCGGTAAACTGACGATGACATTCCCCAAAAACGTAGGCCAAATACCTTTGTTTTACAATCATAAAAATACCGGCCGCCCCTTACCGGAAGGCAAATGGTTCGAGAAATTCCGCAGTAACTACCTGGATGTAGACAACAATCCATTGTATCCATTCGGCTATGGTTTGTCATATACCAACTTCCAATACAGCGACATAACGCTGAGTGCCCCGACTATAGGGCAAGATGGTTCTGTTACTGCTATGGTCACGGTAACCAATACCGGTAAGTACGATGGTGCAGAAGTAGTGCAACTTTATATCCGCGACCTTGTAGGAAGCATTACCCGTCCGGTAAAAGAGCTGAAAGGGTTCGATAAAATCTTCCTCAAAGCAGGTGAAAGTAAGACTGTATCTTTCAAAATCACTCCGGAGTTACTGCGCTTCTACGACTATGAACTCAACTTCGTAGCCGAATCGGGAGACTTCGACATAATGATTGGGGGTAGCAGCCAAAGTGTAAAAACGGCTCACCTGAGTTTGAAGTGACAATTTTGTGTTTTGAAAGTTATTGATTCACTTCGGACGGGGTATCGTTTAGTATATCAGTGCTTGGTCTTAATACTAATTGCTTACAACAAGCCAATAGTCGAGGCATAGTCGTATACTTAGAGTACCTCAGTCCTATACTTAGGGTATCTCAGTATCATACTTAGGGTACCTCAGTCGTATACTGAGATAAGGTTGTTACAATTCCTGATAATCAACCGGTTACAAAGCACTCTTTTATCATTAATAAATCGAGACAAGCAATCTGCAAAAAAATGAAAAAAATGAGTTCATTACCATACCAGATATGAAGATACAATATAGCTTATTACTGCTCTTATTACTATCAGGCTTTACACAATGTAAAAGCCCGACAGCAAAATCCGGTTCCATAAGCGACGAAGCACTGATGGATACCATACAACGCCGCACTTTCAACTATTTCTGGGAGGGTGCCGAGCCTAACAGCGGACTGGCATGTGAGCGCATCCATATGGACGGCATCTATCCCGAAGATGACCAGCATGTAGTAACCACCGGTGGCAGTGGTTTCGGAATTATGGCTATATTGACAGGTATCGACCGCGGATACGTCACCCGTGAAGAAGGGCTGGCACGTATGGAGAAGATTGTTTCTTTCCTCGAGACAGCCGATCGGTTTCATGGTGCCTATCCTCACTGGTGGTATGGAGATAACGGCAAGGTGAAACCTTTCGGTCAGAAAGATAATGGAGGCGATCTCGTAGAAACAGCATTCCTTATGCAGGGATTGCTGGCCGTACACCAATATTACATCAGCGGTTCGCCTGAAGAGCAAGCCCTGGCTGGACGTATCGACACCCTCTGGCGTGAAGTAGACTGGAACTTCTATCGACAAAACGATCAGAATGTGCTCTACTGGCATTGGAGTCCCGAATACGGTTGGGAAATGAATTTTCCCGTACATGGTTATAACGAGTGCCTCATCATGTACATCCTTGCCGCCGCTTCTCCCACACACAGTGTTCCCGCCGAGGTCTATCACGATGGTTGGGCAGAAAAAGGCGCTATTGTCGATCCTCATAAAGTAGAAGATATCGAACTTCACCTGCGTTACCAAGGGTGCGAAGCCGGTCCCCTTTTCTGGGCACATTATTCATTCCTCGGATTGGATCCGACAAATCTATCCGACAAATACTGTCCCGGTTATTTCGATGAGATGCGCAATCTCACCCTTATCAATCGTGCCTATTGCATCCGCAACCCCAAGCAATGGAAAGGTTTTGGACCTGACTGCTGGGGACTGACAGCCAGTTATTCCGTCAACGGATATGCTGCCCATGCCCCGAATGAGCTTGCAGACCATGGCGTCATCTCTCCCACTGCCGCTCTTTCTTCCATTGTCTATACTCCTGAATATTCATTGGAAGTAATGCGCTATCTTTATAAAATGGGGGATAAAGTGCTCGGCCCTTATGGCTTCTATGATGCCTTCAGTGAAACGGAAGATTGGTATCCTAAACGCTATCTTGCGATAGACCAGGGACCTATAGTTGTAATGATAGAAAACTATCGTACAGGATTATTATGGAAACTCTTCATGAGTCATCCCGATGTACAGACAGGATTAAAAAAGCTGGGATTTAAATAGAAACATGGGGAGAGACTTTCATATTAAGAAGAAGAATCTCCCCATATTTTTTGCCCTTACCTTAAATTAACTATCTTTGTCCCAAGAATAACAATAAGGTCATGGCCTTTTCTAACCTTTATTCAACCTATTTATGGACATCCGAAAGAACATCATCATAACCTGTGTGTCCCTTTTTGTCTGCGCTACCCTATTTGCCAATCAAAAACCTTATGTCACCAACCTCTCACGTGACAAATATCACGCTGCCAATAAAAATTGGTCCATCGGGCAAGATGAAAAAGGCATCATGTACTTCGGAAACAGCATCGGGTTACTGGCATCCGACGGTATGGAATGGAAACTTTTTCAAACGCCCAATGCCAGCATCGTGCGTGCCATTGCCGTAGAATCGCATCAAACCATATATAGTGGTGGCTCCGAAGACCTGGGTCGTTGGGATCGCGACCAGTCGGGAGAGTTGAAATACACTTCCCTCAAAGGATTAATCAAAGGAGACAATCCACTCGACAATCAAAGTTTCTGGCGCATTTGGATAGATGGCAATAAAGTATATTTCCAATCCTTCAGCCACATCTATGTATACGACCATCAAACCATCACCCCCATCGACGGTCCAAGCGCTTTTCTACTACTGCTGAAAGTACGAAGTGAATACTGGGTACAGGAAATGTACGGTGCCCTTTATCAACTGAATAATGGAATACTCAACAAAATTCCCGGAAGCGAATTCCTGAACGGTACTACCACTCGCGTCATCCTGCCTTACGACACCGACCGCTATTTGATAGGCACTTCCACCGGAGAAATTTACATCTATGACCAAAAGAACTTTATTCCCTGGAATCTGTCTCTTTCCCGACAGTTAAGAGGCCAGGAATTAAACTGTGCTATCTATTCCGCCAAACGGAATACCTACTATCTGGGTACGCAACTTAGCGGTGTATATGAAGTCGATACCCACGGAAACATCCTCAACCATTTCTCTACCACCAACATTCTTCAGAACAATACCGTTCTGTCTCTCTACGAAGATAATCAGAATAACATCTGGGCAGCCCTGGACCGCGGTCTCGCCTACATTCGCTATACTGACGGATTAAGTTACTACCGTTCTACCGATGGTGGATTCGGGGGCATATACGATGCTACTATCTGGCATGATAACCTGCTTATCGGTACAAATCAGGGAATCTACTATACCCAGTATAACAAACTCAATGAGCTGGATGTATTCTCCTCTCTCAAATTAATAGAAGGTACACAGGGACAAGTATGGTCTTTTCGAAAAATAGATGGACGATTATTCTGTGCACACACCAACGGATTACTGGAAATCCTTCCCGACTTCCGCATTCGCCACCCTTACCGTGTCAATACCGGAGTCTTCCGTACACTGGAGGCAACCATCAATGGAAAACAGATACAAATTATCATTACCTACGACGACCTGCTGATACTGAACAGAACTACCGGAGAATTAAATTCCATGCGACAGATATCCGACCCGATATATAATGCCGAAGTAGACCATCTTGGGAATATATGGTTGGAAACCGCCAGTCGGGGCGTATATAAATGTCGGCTGAATGATGAACAAAATGCCTTCCGCTATTATACTTATTATGGTAATGAAAAAGACAGTTCGCTCCCTGCCCGGCTGCAACTATTCAAATCGGGTGGCCGTATCCTCTTCTTAGGCAATGACCAGTTTTATATCTATGACGAGGTCAACGACAACTTGCAACTTGAACAGCACCTGAACCGTTGCTTCGAAACCATACATGATCTTAAACGTATCGTCCCCATTGATAGCGAAGAGAGTTGGGCCATTACCGGTTCATCAGTCTATCGTTTCTTTTACGACGGCTACATTGCACGCATCCGCGAAGCCTATAAAGTAGAAGCTGATAATCTCTCGCTCATCACTGCTTACGAGAACATCGCCGTCCTCAACGACTCACTTTCACTTATTTGTCTGGATGCAGGTTTCATTCTCCATAACTCCCATCGCAGTAAGCGGCAGACCGTAGAGCTTTCCGCTCCTAATCTGGAGTTTATTCATGCCGGAAAAGAGTTGAATGCAGGTTTTATAGATATTAACCAGACCATACACATCCCTTTTCAAGACAATACGGTTACTGTCGGTTTCTCTGTCAATGCCGCATTTGCCGGAAATCTCTCTGTACAATACCAACTGGAGGAAATGGATAGCACCTGGAGTGCCCCGAAACAACTGAATAGTATTTCCTATGCCCGTCTGCCACAAGGCAAGTATACATTGCGCCTGCGCACTACAGATGGACTGAATAATTACTCACCGGATACTCTTCTGGAATTTAATGTACTTCCTCCCTGGTACAATACCGTTTGGTGGTATCTGACCTGCTGTGCCCTCATCATTGCTGCCCTGTTTGGTACCTTCTACCTGATGAAACGGCGCCTGCAAACCAAACATCTGCGTCGGATGAAAGCCCAGGAAGCTGCACATTTGCGTTTGATGAACGAGCAACTCCAAAATGAAATCGAAGAAAAAGATGCCGAGATCTTCACTCAGACTTCATTTATCATCCACAAGAACGAACTCATTCTGAAACTCAAAGAGATGGTAGATGATATCTGTGCCCGGAATACACAGAAAGGATTGATCCCCCTTTATCAGAAGATAAACAATCTGCTCGCCAACAATCTCGATACCGAAGATGACTGGAAAATGTTCCTTATCAAGTTCGAGCAGAAGCATCGTAACTTCTTCAAGCGACTGAAAGAGATGCATCCGCAACTCACCAACAACGACCTCCGCCTCTGCGCCTGTCTCAGATTGAATATGGAAACCAAGGACATCGCCTCACTGATGAACCTTTCGGTCCGTGCGGTAGAGAATAACCGGTATAGATTGAGAAAGAAGCTTGATTTGAAGCCTACACAAAACCTGAATGAATATTTTTTGAATATTGACTAAATGGAGCAGGTGTTCTCTTTTATCTTGAAATATTTCATCCTAAAGATGTAACGTAATGAAAAGTATCTGTAACATCATCCTGACCAGGCAATAAAAACATCATCTATCTTTGTCAGCAGATGTAAACCTCTTAATAAAGATAGAAACATGAAAAACAGGAAAACACATTTACTGGCACTGATTATGCTGCTGAGCATGGGAATGGGTACTGTAACATTCGCGCAGAAAATCCCTTTAGTTTATAACGTGGAGAATACGGGAATAAAGAATCCATCTCCCATATTACCCGGAATCAATGAGTTACCGATAGTCAAACCATTGACTGATCCTTTTCAATGGTCTGACGGTAGCGGTCGCTCAACCAACTTCAAAGACTGGAGCCGCCGACGTGCCGAAATAGCCCGCGAAATAGAGCACTATGAAATAGGTGAAAAACCTGTAGTATCAAAGAAAGACATTACTGCGGATATCGTGGACGATACTCTTAGAGTCAATGTAACGGTAAACGGACAGACACTCACTCTGAAAGCCAAGATTACTTATCCGGAGGGTAAAGGCCCCTTCCCTGCCATCATCGGAATAGGCAGAGGTACAGGCAGCCTTCCTTCTGTCATTTTCACGAGCCGTAATATAGTACAAATCGCATTCAATTTCACACAAGTTATGTCGCATACACAAAAGCGCGGCAATGAACCTATCAATAAGCTCTATCCCGATCAAACGGATATGGGAGCCTACTGCGCCTGGTCGTGGGGCGTAAGCCGTATCATCGACGGACTGGAAGTTGTAGGAAAAAAGAGTAAGATAGATACCAGGAAATTGGCCATATCCGGTTGTTCCTTTGCCGGTAAGATGGCTCTTTTTGCCGGAGCATTCGACGAGCGCATTGCACTGACTATTGCTCAGGAACCCGGTGGTGGCGGTGCTGCTGCATGGCGAGTATCCGAAACGCTGGGTGAAGTGGAAACATTGGGAAGAACCAGCCATGCCTGGTTCATGGAAAGCATGTTCCAATATAAGGAAGACAATGTTTCGAAGTTGCCGTATGACCACCATGAATTGTGTGCTATGGTGGCACCGCGTGCACTGCTGGTACTTGGAAATCCGGACTATGTATGGCTCGCAGACGAGTCGGGTTATGTCTCCTGCCGTGCCGCCCGCAAGGTATGGGAAACTTTCGGTATTGCCGACAGAATGGGCTTCTCTATTGTAGGAGGGCATGGGCATTGTCAATTACCGACGAACCAATACCCTGAAGTAGAAGCATTTGTCGACAAGTTCCTACTTGATAAGAAAGAAGTAAATACAGAAGTAACCATTGCCCCCCTTTACGAAAAGGTGGACTATGAGCGCTGGTGTAAATGGTGGGGAACAAATGATCCGTCCTTCCCTTAAACTTATTTGTTTTCGCGGTAAAAGTAATGTTTTACCGCGGAAACTTTTTATCTTTGGGGGAACACTTACTAATACCCCCAAAAATCATGAAAAGAATTTTATCGGCTATCTGCGTGATAGCGCTGTCTGTCCTCTCCTACGGGCAAGACAGCAACCAACGAGCCTTCACTTTCGCCTGGCTCAGCGATGTACACCTCAATTCTTTCGCCTATGCCGAAGATGACCTGCGGCAATCCATTGAAGACATCAATGCTAATCCAGATGTTGACTTCACTATTCTCAGCGGCGACGTCACCGAATTCGGTGATACCAAAGAATTCTATTTGCTGCAAGACATTCTGAAAGATTTCAGGAAGCCTTATTTCCTCATTCCCGGCAACCATGATGTAAACTGGAGTGAAAACGGATGCACGATGTTCGACAAGATTTTCCAGGCTTCCCATTTTTGTTATGACTGGCAGGGAGTTCGTTTTATCGGCTGTGGTGCCGGACCAAGCCTACGTATGGGACCACCTCACATCCCCCGCGAAGAGATTCTGTGGCTCGATTCCATCGTCCGTGCTACTCCGGCAAAACAACCCATTATCTTCATCAATCACTTTCCTCTCAATCAGGACCTGAGTAACTGGTACGAAGTTATCGACATCCTTAAAACACGTAATATCCAAGCAGTACTCGGAGGACACCTGCACGTGAACCATGCTTATGATGCAGAAGGAATTCCTGCCGTTATAGGCCGTTCTTCCTTAAGAAGGGAAGATCCCATAGGCGGATATAATCTGGTACACCTGCGTGGTAATACACTGGAGTTCAACGAACGGATCATCAAGGCCGAAACCCGTCCGGCTTGGAACACTATTCAACTGCAATCTCCTGCCGGGAAGAAGGATACGGTTTACTATCGCCCGGACTTTTCTATCAATGCTACCTACCCTTCCATCCGTGAGGTTTGGAAACTCAAAGATGTGACGGACGTGGCCTCACAAGCCGGCATCGATGGTAACCTATACGTTTATACTAATACCGCCGGTGTGGTTCATGCC
>ENA-UBDJ01000439-UBDJ01000439.1-human-gut-metagenome-genome-assembly--contig:-NODE-439-length-23248-cov-5.118312_pt1 | contig 23248 bp, 19 predicted proteins | sample MGYA00244279_ERZ654774 | MGnify/ENA primary metagenome ERZ654774 (study PRJEB26926, sample SAMN06164701) | human gut metagenome | biome: ENVO:00009003; feature: ENVO:2100002; material: ENVO:00002003...
GAGATTTCTGCCTGTCTCGTGGGCTCGGAGATGTGTATAAGAGACAGGTCATATAGGTAGTTATTTCAGTGCTTCGTATATCGCCTGCGGATCGCCTTCGGTCGTCAGCCTCCGCAACAGGTCTTCGTCCCCGAATACCTCGCCCAGCCGGGCCAGGATATCGAGGTGGGCGTCCCCCACGCCGGCAATGCCCACTACGAGGTATGCCTTTTCGTCGCCGAACGCAACCCCGCCGGGGTATTGCAGCACCACGATGCCCGAGTGCAGGACGCACTTCTTGGCGTCGGACGTCCCGTGCGGAATGGCGATGCCCATGCCCATATAGGTCGTTGCCGACTCCTCGCGGCGCAGCATGGCATCCGCATATCCGGGTTCGACATATCCGCCCGCTGCGAGCAGTTCCCCGGCCCGCCGGATCGCGGCTTCCTTGGGCTCGGAGGAAAGTCCCGTCCGGATATTCCCGGGGCGCAAGACCTCGCCGGGAGACCGCCCCGCGGCATCGTCCGGCTGCGGGGAGGCCATGCGATCCGGGGCATCGTCCGCCCTTCGCAGGCCGGCGTCGGAGGGCTGTGCGTCCGCCGTCCCGGCAGGCAGACCGCCGGCTCGGGGAATGGCGTCCGCACCGTCCTGCTGCGCCAACCGGGCGAACAGGGCGTCGAGGGCCGGGTCGGCCAGGAAATTGTCGATCACGACCAGCGTGGCTCCATGTGCCGATCCGGCGATCCGCCCGGCCAGCACGGACTGGCAGACAACGACGTCGGCATCGGCGGGAATGCCGTCCGCGGCACAGTTGCCGACCGCCGTGCCGATGCCCGCATCGGAGAGCCTTTTTCGAAACCGCGTGGCACCCAGCGCACTCGACCCCATGCCCGCATCGCAGGCGAAAACCACCTTGCGGATATGTGCCGGGAAGTGCAGCGCGGCCTTTACGTCGGGCGCCCCGGCCGCCTGCTCCCCGCCCTGCGCAGCGGGAACCCCGTCTGTCGGCATATCCTCCGCAGCGGCGGCACGCCGGACGAAAGGCGCCGCCATGAGCAGCGACACCGCCGTGGAGATCAGCACCCCGGCCAGCACGACGAGAGTCTGGCCTTTGGGAGCCATGGCCAGCACCGAAATGATGCTGCCGGGCGAAGCCGGCGCCACCAGTCCGGCCCCGGCAAGCGAAAAGAACAGCAGCCCGGCGGCACTGCCCGCAACAGGGGCGAGGATCAGCGCCGGGCGCGCCAGGATATAGGGAAAATAGATTTCGTGGATACCGCCGAAGAACTGGATGATTACGGCGCCGGGCGCCGACTGGCGCATATTGCCGCGGCCGAAAAACCAGCAGGCCAGCAGTACGCCCAGCCCGGGCCCGGGATTCGTTTCCAGCAGGAACATGATCGACTGCCCGGTTTCGCGGGCCTGCTCGATGCCGATCGGCGAGAAGATGCCGTGGTTCAGGGCATTATTGAGGAACAGCACCTTGGACGGCTCGACCAGAAGCGACACGAGCGGCAGCAGTCCGTGGCGGATCACGACCTCCACGCCGTTGCTGACCAGCAGCGTCAGCCCAGTCACCGCACCGCCGATGACCCAATAGCCCAGTATGGCCAGCAGCATACCGAGGATGCCTATCGAGAAATTGCTCACGAGCATCTCGAAGCCCGCCTTTATGCGTCCCTGCGTAAGTTTGTCGAACCACCGGATCGTATACCCGCCCAGCGGGCCCATGACCATGGCTCCGATGAACATCGGGATGTCGCTGCCGACGATGACGCCCATGGCGGCAATGGCCCCGATTACCCCGCCGCGTTCGCCGGCGACGTTGCGCCCGGCCGTATAGGCGATCAGCAACGGCAGCAGGTAGGTCAGCATCGGGTCGACCAGGCGTGCCATCTGGGCGTTGGGCCACCATCCCGAGGGGATGAAGAGCGCCGTGACGAATCCCCACGCGATGAACGCGCCGATGTTGGGCATGACCATGCCGCTCAGGGCCCTGCCGAATTTCTGTATTTGTTGTCGCATAGCTTTTCTTCTTGTATATAATACAAGGAAAGCCCGCGAATCACCTATTCCGCAGGCAAAGAATCGCCCTGTTTTTTTCGGGCGGCGGCGGATTTCGCCTTTTATTGCCCACGGGCGGGGCTTCCGGCTACGGCACCGAACCGGGGATAAGACCGCAGGAGGGGTGGAAATTGCCGTCGCGTCGGAAAGCGGGATTTCGGGATCCCTTGCGAATTTCAGCAGGATGCCGGGGAATTGTCTTTCATGCCCCTCCCCGGGCCGTACGCCGCCGACAAAAAACCGCCTCCCCCGGTCGGGGAAGGCGGTTGCATTATTGCCCGGGCAGGTTACATCATCTCTTCGTGGGCGAACTGCACGGCACGGTTCAGGATCGCGATGAACGGCTGCGTGCGGCGGAACTCCGCGAGGGTTCGCTCCAGCAGGTCGTCCGAGAGCAGGAACTCCTCGGTGATCCGCTTGGCGATATAGAAATCCTTGAGCTTCAGCATCTCGGCGTACTCGCTGTCGGCAGGGAATCCCGTAGGCACCCGCTTGAGCTTGTTCTCTTCGACGATGCCGAACCCCTTGGCCTTGCGGATGGCCGCCGCGATTTCCGCACCGTTGTCGAGGATCTCCTCGCGCACGCTGCGCAGCACGACCGGCTCGGGGCAGTAGAGCCCCGCCGAAAGCAGGTTGCTCCATACGAGGCTGTCGCAGCAGGGTTCGATGTGGAAATAGTAGCCTGCAAACCCCGACTTCTTGCCCTTGGGCGCGATATACGCACCTATATATGTTTTATAGGGCGACTTGTCGGGACTGAACCGCGTGTCGCGGGCGATGCGGTAAGTGCAGTCCTGCACCCTGAGGCCGCGCACCGTAGGATCGAACTCGGAGATGCCCTCGATCAACCGTTCCGTGAAGGCCGCGAAGCGTTCCTTCACGTGCGCCCATTCGGCGCGGTGGGCGTCGAACCATGCACGGTCGTTGTTGTCGTGCAGGCGGCGGAAAAAGTCGATGACCTCTTTCATCCTACCGGAATTTTACCACGCGAAAAGCGGATAGCCGGCCATCAGGGCGTTCACGTCCTTGCGTACGGCGGCGATATTGGCTTCGTTTTCGGGGTCGTGCAGCACCCGGTCGATCAGGCCGACGATGTAGTCCATCCTGTCCTCTTTCAGGCCGCGGGTGGTGATGGCCGGCGTCCCGAAGCGCAGCCCCGAAGTCTGGAACGGCGAGCGGCTGTCGAACGGCACCATGTTCTTGTTGGTGGTGATGTCGGCCGCCACGAGGCACTTCTCGGCCAGCTTGCCCGTCAGCTCAGGGAACTTCGTGCGCAGGTCGACCAGCATCAGGTGGTTGTCCGTGCCGCCCGAAACGATCTTGTAACCGCGTTTAACGAACGCTTCGGCCATCGCCCTGGCGTTCTTCTGCACCTGCGCCTGGTACTCCTTGTACGAGGGCTCGAGCGCCTCGCCGAACGCCACGGCCTTGGCGGCGATGACGTGTTCGAGCGGCCCGCCCTGGATGCCGGGGAATACGGCCGAATTGAGGATTTGCGACATCATCTTCACGGCACCCTTGGGCGTGGTGAGCCCCCAGGGGTTCTCGAAATCCTTGCCCATCAGGATAATACCGCCGCGCGGGCCGCGCAGGGTCTTGTGCGTCGTCGAGGTGACGATATGCGCGTATTTCACGGGGTTGTCCAGCAGCCCGGCGGCTATCAGGCCGGCCGTGTGCGCCATGTCCACGAGCAGCAACGCCCCCACCTTGTCGGCGATGGCGCGCATACGTTTGTAATCCCATTCGCGCGAATAGGCCGAGGCGCCTCCGACGATCACCTTGGGCTTGCACTCCAGCGCCTTGCGCTCCATGGCGTCGTAGTCGATGACACCCGTGGCCTCGTCGAGCTGGTACCCCACGGCGTTGAAATACTTGCCCGACATGTTGACCGGCGAACCGTGCGAAAGGTGGCCTCCGTGCGCCAGGTCGAGCCCCATGAAGGTATCGCCCGGCTGCATGCAGGCGAAGAATACCGCCATGTTGGCCTGTGCGCCCGAGTGGGGCTGCACGTTGGCGTATTCGGCGCCGTAGAGGCGGCAGATGCGTTCGATGGCGAGTGTCTCGACCTTGTCCACGACCTCGCAGCCGCCGTAATAGCGGGCCCCGGGATAGCCCTCGGCATATTTGTTGGTCAGCACGGAGCCCATGGCTTCCATGACCTGGTCGCTGACGAAATTCTCCGAGGCGATCAATTCGATGCCATGCATCTGACGGCTGCGCTCGGCGGCGATCAGATCGAAAATCTGGGTGTCTCTTTTCATATCGTTAAGGGTTTTACGAAATTCCGTTTACGGACGGTAAAGTTAGTAATATTTGGCGAAAATCCGGCGGCGGCGGGACGTTTCAAAATATTTTTCTTAACTTTGTTCGTCTTTTGGACGAAAAAAGGAAAAACAGAATATTTTACCGAAACTCTTAATACGTTGAAAGTTATGAAATTACTCGAAGGAAAAGTGGCTGTCGTAACGGGTGCAGCCCGCGGCATCGGCAAGGCCATCGCACTTGAATTCGCCAAGGAAGGCGCCGATGTGGCGTTCACCGACCTGGCGATCGACGAGAACGGCAAGGCCACCGAGGCCGAGATCGCAGCGCTGGGCGTCAAGGCCAAAGGCTATGCCTCGAATGCGGCGAATTTCGAAGAGACGCATGAGGTCATCGACCGGATCGTGAAGGACTTCGGCCGCATAGACATCCTGGTGAACAACGCCGGCATCACCAAGGACGGCCTGATGATGCGCATGTCCGAGGCGCAGTGGGACGCCGTGCTGACCGTAAACCTCAAGTCGGCGTTCAACTTCATCCATGCCGTGACGCCCATTATGGCCCGCCAGAAGAGCGGTTCGATCATCAACATGTCGTCGGTGGTGGGCGTCAGCGGCAACGCGGGCCAGTGTAACTATTCGGCCTCGAAGGCCGGCATGATCGGCCTGGCCAAGTCGATCGCCAAGGAGATGGGCCCGCGCGGCATCCGCGCCAACGCCATCGCCCCGGGCTTCATCATGACCGAGATGACCGACAAGCTGCCCGACGAGGTGAAAGAAGGCTGGTACAAGCAGATCCCGCTCCGCCGCGGCGGCACGCCCGAGGATGTGGCGAAAGTCGCGCTGTTCCTCGCGTCGGATCTCTCGTCGTATGTCAGCGGGCAGGTCATCCACTGCTGCGGCGCGATGAACTGCTAAAAGGCGGTACAGGCCATAGAAATACGTAAAACCATGCCGCAAGGCATCGGACGCGAATCGAAGCATCCGTCCCGAACAGGTTCGGGCGGGTGCTTTTTTTACGGCCATACCCCCGCAGGGAACTTATCGTATTACCGCTGCTCCGCAGCCGGCCGCCGAGCGTCACGCAACGGAGCGCGTGCAATTGCACCATGCCGCGGCGGTCACGCAGCGGGAAGCGGACGTAATTGCCTCCCCCGCCCCAAGATGCCCGCCGCACAACGGCAATCGTCCGGCATGCAAAATTCCGCCGGCCGCACGACAAACTGCAATGGGAATCGCTATCTTTGCGGAAAATTTCCGCCATGAAACATATCGTAGACATCGAAACATGGGAGCGGCGCGACAATTACGCCTTCTTCCGCAATTTCCTCAATTCCTGGATTTCGGTAGCGACCGAGGTCGACTGTACCGAAGCCCGCGCGGCGGCGAAGGCCACCGGACGTTCGTTCTTCCTCTACTACCTCTATGCCGTCCTGCGTTCGGTAAACGAGATCGAAGAGTTTCGCTACCGCACCGACAGCAGCGGCAGCGTGGTTTATCACGACAGGGTGGACGTCATCACGCCGATCGCCGTCCCGGGACGCACGTTCTACACCGTCCGCATCCCCTACCACGCCGAGTTCGACAGGTTCTATGCCCGGGCGCGCGCCATCGTCACCGGCATTCCTTCCGACGGGGATCCTTACGGGGAGGAAAAAGTGTTGCAGGCACAGGGCGACTACGATGTCTTCCTCCTGAGCGCCACGCCGAAACTCTATTTCACCTCGGTCACCTATGCCCAGGGAGCACCCGGCCAGCCCACCGAATACCCGTTGATGAACGCCGGCAAGGCGGTCGCACGCGAAGGCCGGCTCGTGATGCCCCTCTCGATCTTCGTCAACCACGCTTTCGTCGACGGGGAGCATATTTCGCGCTTCTTCGAACTGGTGGCAGCCCACCTGAAACGGATTTCGTGCTGACGGAACGTGCGCAGGCAGCGCCCCGGAATGGAAGTTGCATCTTTTTTGCTATATTTGCCGTATGAAACGTCTGACAACCACTCTGGCACTCCTTGCCGCCGCGCTGTATGCCTCGGCACAGGAGGCTACGCTCCCGACACCCGACGCCAAGGCGCTCGGCATGGGCGGCGTAGCCATGACGACCCTGTCGGGTTCGCACGCCATCTATAATAATTCGGCGACGGCCATCTTTTCGCAGATGCCCTCGCAGGTCTCCTCGTCCTACTACGGGCAGGGCGAGTTCGACTACTATGCCGTGACCGGGTTCTGCCGGTTCGACAACGTCAACATGGCACAAATCGGCTGGCGGCAGTACCTGCGCGAACGGGGCAACAACGACATGGCCGTCGACCTGGGCTATTCGCGCCGCCTGGGCGAGAGGTGGGCCGTCGGCATCGTGGGACGCTACATGCACCTCAAACGCCACGACGACACGGCCGACGCACTGGCCGTCGACCTGAGCGTTGCGTGGTCGCAGCCGCTGGAGAACGTCGGCAGCTACTCTACGCTGCGCGTCGGCGGCAAGCTGGGCAACCTGGGCGGTTACCTCGGGAAAACGGACTATACGCTGCCGATGGATCTCACGGCGGGCGTGGCGCTGGATACGTTCCTCACCGATGCCCACGAAATAACCGTCGGGGCGGACTGGGGCTACTATTTCTCCCCGGCGCGGGTACGCGGGTTCCAGATGTCGGTGGGCGCCGAATACAACCTCATGCAGCTCATCCAGCTGCGGGCGGGCTACCACTACGGCGAACGGCGGAATTACTACCCCACCTACGGGTCGGTCGGCGCCGGCGTGCGGTTCCTGCACCTGCGCCTCGATTTCGCCTACCTGATCGCACGCAAGGAGACGCTGCTGCACAACACGTACAGCATCAGCTTCGGTCTCGATTTCTAAGGGATTTCCGGAACATGAAAACACCGGCCCGGGTACTTCCGGGCCGGTGTTTCGCATTCCGAGCCGCGGTGCCGGCAGGGTTTTCCGACAAATGACACCTGCACCCGTCGCCCGGTATTCCGGCAGTCTATTTCCCGAGGTGCGCGAGGATTCCCTCGCAGCCGTCTTCCAGCATGTCGAGCACCAGCTCGAAGCCCTCGGCACCTTCGTAATAGGGATCGGGAACATGATCCCAGCCGGGATGGCGGCTGAAAAACTCCCGCATACGGAAAATCCTGGCGGCATCCGCACGCGACGGCGCCAGCCGGTGCACGTGCTCGTAGTTCCGGTCGTCCATCACCACGATCATGTCGAATTTCCCGAAGTCCTCCTCGCGGATCTGCCGGGCACGGTGCGTCAGGTCATAGCCGCGGCGCGACGCCGCCCGCCGCATGCGCGCATCGGGCAGTTCGCCCGTGTGCCCGGCATACGTTCCGGCCGAGTCGACCGCAATCTCCGCCCCGAGCCCGCGTTCGCGGACTATGTGCCGCATGATTCCGTCGGCAGCCGGGGAACGGCAGATATTCCCCAGACAAACGAAAAGTATCTTTGTTTCCATGGGGACAAAGATAGTGCAAGGCGCGAGGAGTGCCAAATTTATCGGGTCGTGCCGTGCCGCCGCCCGTCCAAAAAACGAAGAGCCCCCCCCCGGGAAGCCCGGATGTGTTCGCCTCTCCCAGAAGCCGAAGAGCGTGCAACCCCGGGAAGCCCGGACTTATTCCATGCCGCGCCACAACCCGTCCAGGCCCTGCGGAAAAGGCGCAGGCGGGTGCAGCCACGGTAATTTTACCCGCCGGGACGTAGCCGAACGGCTGCCGGCCGGAGGGGGGGGACGGTAACCGTCCCGAGGCGGATGGGGATTAGGCAGTTTCCGGGAAATTGGCTATATTGGGCGGCGGGGCCTGTGCGGGCATCCCGCGGGAATGACAGCTCCGACACGGCATACATCCTAAATTTAATTTTATGAACGGGCACACGAACCACACCCCTTGCGGCGGGGATCCCGAAGCCGCAATCATCGCATTGGAAAGGCGGGCACTGGAGCGGTGGAACCAGGGCGACCCCGACGGGTTCCTGGAACTCACGTCCGGCGACGTAGTCTATTTCGACCCGGCTCTCGGACGCAAACTCATCGGCAAAAAAGCCCTCGGAGAGTACTACGGCACGGTCAGGGGCAAGATCCGGATCGACACGTACCGGATGATCGACCCCGTCGTGCGATTGTCTCCGGGCGCTGCCGTCCTGGCATACGATTACGAGGCCCTCAGGGACGGGCAGGTGTTCAGGATGCACTGCACGGAAGTTTACACGGTCGCAACGTCCGGCGGTTGGGAGATCATTCATACGCACTGGTCTTTCGCCCGCCAGGACGATTGAGGCGGTGCGGCGTGGCCGGATATTCGCCTCACCGGGGTTTGGAATGCAAATTGCACGGCACGGGGCATGGAAAAAAGAATCGGTGAACGGATCGCACAATGCAGGCACATGGATTGGGCCGTATTGTACATGCGCCTGTTCGCGGGAGGCATGATGTTCTTCCACAACATAGGCAAAATACAGGATTACAACGAGATCGTCAACTCGTATCCCTCTTTCGCATTCGCCGGCAGCCCGGCCGTGTTCGTCATCGTCTCGCTCGTCGAGGTGGTGCTCGCCACCCTGATAATCATGGGCCTGTGGGTGCGGGCATCGGCCATCGTCATGGCCGCGGGAATCCTCGGGGTGCTGCTCTGGGGCGCCCCGGGTTTCGGGACGCTGGCATTCACCTGGCTGGGGGTCTATGTTTTTCTGGCCATGTCCGGCGGCGGGCTGTACGCATTCGACACGGCCCTTTTCCCTGCGAAACGAAAAAATTGAACGAAGAGAACAATATTATATGGCCTGCCGGTCGGTATGTTAGCGGAAATGTTGTAACTTTGTCCCGATTTGTTTTCATTTAAAACCAAAAAACAGAATATAATGAAGATGAAAGTAATCGCGATGCTGGCGGCCCTCTCGCTCACGGCATCCGCAGCCATGGCCCAGGGGCTGCCGCGCAAAGTGAACAATGTCGAAGTGCTCGACCTCGACGGCAAACCGACCAAACTGCCGTACTGGGGAGAGAAGAACCTGATGATATTCTATGTAGATCCCGACCGCCACAAGCAGAACAACGACTTCACGGTCGAGCTGGAGGAGAACCACCGTGCACAGGGGGACAACATCTACGGCTTCGGGGTGATGAACCTCAAGGACGCCCCGATGGTTCCCAACGGCATGGCCCGCAACATGGCCAAGAAGCGCACGGCCAAGAACGGCGCGCTGGTACTGGCCGACCAGGATCGCATCCTGAGCACGGCATGGGAGCTGGGCGACTGCAACAACCAGTTCGTGCTGATGATCGTATCGAAGGAAGGCGAGCTGGTATTCCTGCGCAAGGGCGTGCTCTCGGAGCAGGACAAGGCCGATTTCTACGAAACAATCGAGAAGTACAAATAGCCGGATGCTGCGCAGGATAGCCGTTGTATGCTTCGCCCTGGGCTGCGCCCTGCACGGACGGGCACAGGAGCAGGAGGTATACATCAACGGCAGCGATACGCTGCACTATACATACACCCCGCTTCCGGGGGTGCAGGCTCCGCAGGCCGAAAAGCGCCCGCCGTTCCTGCGCCGCGTCGTAAAATATTTCGAAGGTTCGACCACCGACCGCACGTTCGAAAAGAAGATCGACTTCACTTTCGCGGGGGGCCCGAGCTACTCGAAGAACACGAGCCTCGGCATCGGGCTGCTGGCCGCGGGCCTCTACCGCATCGACCGCACGGACTCGGTGACGGCGCCCTCGGACATCTCGATCTTCGCCAATGTCTCGATCTCGGGGTTCTATGCGCTGGGGGTCACGGGCAACAACATCTTCGCCCGCAACAGCAAACGCATCGACTACACGGTCATGTTCGCTTCGGCGCCCCGCGACATGTGGGGCATCGGCTACCACGACGGGCGGTATAACGAAGAGGGGTCGTACAACGAAAAACGCTACCTCGTCAGGGGGCGCTACCTGCACCGCGTGCTACCCAACACCTATGTGGGCGGCATCCTGAGCTTCGAGCACACGCAGGGCAAGAAATTCGACGCCCGCAGCGAGCGTTACCTGTCGCAGTACGGACAGAAGACGCACTACACGGCCACCGGCATCGGGGCCATCCTCGAGTACGACTCGCGCGACTTCATCCCCAACCCGTACCGGGGCATCTATGTCAGCCTGGAGGAGACCTTCTTCGCCAAGGGGCTGGGCAATTGCGGCAAGTCGCTGTGGCGCACGACCTTCACGGCCGACTGGTACCGTCAGGTATGGAAAGGGGGACTGATCGCCACCGACCTCTACGCGGAGTTCAACTCCGAAGGTACCCCGTGGCCGATGCTGGCCCGCATGGGCGGTTCGCAGCGCATGCGCGGCTACTACCAGGGGCGCTATACGGACAACGACATGATTACCTTCCAGGTAGAGTTGCGCCAGCGCATCTGGCGGCGTATCGGCTGCACGGTATGGGGCGGTGCCGGCAACGTATTCGAGAGCCTCGACCGGTTCGACTGGTCGGAAACGCTTCCCAACTATGGCGTCGGCCTGAGGTGGGAGCTGAAAAAACGGGTCAATGTGCGGCTCGATTACGGCTTCGGCAAGAAAACCAGCGGGTTCCTGCTGAGCCTGAACGAAGCTTTTTAGGTTAGTAAAGATATGAATGCTGATCCGAATAAAAATAACAGGCGACGGACGGTCAAAACCCGCAGCCGTTTCACCACGCTGCTGACCGTCTATTTCTTTGTCGCGCTGATTATCCCCAACTGCGTGCTGGCCAACACCGAACCCTACTCCGTCTGGACGGTCGAGGCGCTGATACTGATGCCGTTGGGATTTTATATGATGTGGAGCGTGGCACTGCGCCGTTCGGGCATAATGATCTGGCTGGCGTTCCCGTTCATTTTCCTGTGCGCGTTCCAGATCGTACTGCTGTACCTCTTCGGCAACTCGATCATCGCCACGGACATGTTCACCAACCTGGTGACGACCAACCCGGGCGAGGCGGGCGAGCTGCTGAGCAACATCTACCCCTCCGTGATCCTGGTCTGCGTGATGTACCTGCCGCTGCTGTGGTTCGCCGCGCGCGAAATCGGGCACAAACGGCAGATATCGCGCACTACGCGCATGAACGTCGGGCTGACCGGGGCGGTGCTCATGGCGCTGGGTATGCTGGCGCTGTGGCCGGCCTACCGCGTGAGCGAAGACCGGCACGTGCTGCGGGACGAGATCTTTCCGCTCAACGTGCTCTACAACGTACACCTGAGCGCCACGGAATTCCGCAAGGCCTACAATTTCGAGGAGACCTCGGAGGGTTTCACCTACGGTGCGTCGCGCACGGCCCAGGCGCCGGGGCGCGAGATATACGTCTACGTCATCGGCGAAGCCTCGCGTGCGATGAACTGGCAGCTGTACGGTTACGACCGCGAGACGAATCCCCGGCTTTCGCAGGTCGATGACCTGGTCGTTTTCCGCGACATGCTCACGCAGAGCAACACCACGCACAAGAGCGTGCCGCTGATCCTCTCGTCCGTTGCGACCGACGAGCATCCCGAACTCTACCGCCGCAAGGGGCTCCCGGCGCTGTTCAACGAAGCCGGTTTCGAGACCTGGTTCATCTCCAACCAGTCGCCGCAGGGCGCCATGATCGACAAACTCGCCCGCGACGCCGACCACCTGATCTATATCCGCTCGCCGCGCCACGACATGCAGCTGCTGGACGAGATGCGCCGCGCCGTGGAAAGCAACAAGGCGCAGAAGATGCTCTTCATACTCCACTGCTACGGCTCGCACTTCAGCTACCATCAGCGTTACCCGCGCGAGTTCGCGCATTTCCGCCCCGACGACGACGTGGCGATCTCGCGGGAACACGTGCAGACGCTCCGCAACGCCTACGACAATTCGATCCTCTACACGGATTTCTTCCTCTCGGAAACGATCCAGTACCTGCGCGGACTGCGCGGGACTTCGTCGGCGCTGCTCTACTGCGCCGACCATGGCGAGGACATCCTCGACGACAGACGCGAACGCTTCCTGCACGCTTCGCCCACGACGACGGCCTACCAGCTCTACGTCGCTTCGCTGGCGTGGTTCTCCGACGCTTACCGGCAGAATTTCCCCGACAAGGCCGCTGCCGCCGAGGCAAACGCCACGGTACCCGCCACGACCCACGCGCTGTTCCACACCATGGCCGACATGGCTTCGATCCGGGGGAATTACATCGACACGGGCGTGTCGCTGGTCAACGCGGGCTACGACCGCACCCGGCCGCGCCGTTATCTGAACGACCACAACGAGGCCGTACCCTTCCGCAAGACGGGCCTCGCCGGGGAGGACATGGAGGTATTCCGCAAATTCGGCATCGAGCCCTGACCTGCACCCGTGCCCGCCCGGCTTGCCGCGGGAGCACTCCGCATGCGGCACGAAAACAACAAAGGCTGCCCGCAAGGACAGCCTTTGTTGCGTCTTTGTAGTCGGCGATTATTTCGCAGCCTCTACGGAAACCTTGCGGAATTCCTTCATCAGCTTCGAAATCTCCAGTGCTGACTTGCGGGCACGCGTACCGGCGGCCTTGTTGCCCTTCTCTACCTGTGCTGCTGCATTTGCTGCGAATACCTCGTACTCGGCATTGATCTTTGCTACTAATTCTTTCATAACTTTATATATTAATTTGGGTTTGTTATCAACGCAAAGATATAAAAATTATCTAAACATCATCATTTGCAGTTAAAAAAATCAGCTTTTTTTAGCATATAATCCCCTTTTTAACTAGCTGTCACCCTGTTCACGGTACGTTTTTTGCCCCTGCAAGGGTGTAAAACATCCCGGTATGAACAGACTTTTCCTTATCACGGGGCTGCTCGCCGTACTCCTTGCGGGGTGCCGCAGGCACAAGCCCGAAACCGCCATGCCCCCGCTCAGGGTCGGCGTGGCCGAAGCCGTCACGGACAGCGTTCCCAACCGCATGGAGTTCATCGGTTACCTGGCGAGCAATTTCGATGCGGTGATCCAGCCGCGCGTGAACGGCTACCTGCTTACGAAGCAGTTTGCCAACGGTATGCCCGTGAAGCGCGGGCAGCTGTTGTTCACGATCGACCCCGACCAGCTTTCGACCTCGATGCTCGCAGCCGAGGCTGCCCTGCAATCGGCCCGGGCGCAGGCGATCGAAGCCCGCAACAACTACGACCGCGCCGTGCCGCTGGCCAGGATCAACGCCATCAGCCAGTCGCAGTTGGACCAGTATACGGCCCAGTACAAAGCCGCCGAAGCCACCGTCCGCTCGGCCGAGCAGACCCTCAGCAGCGCCCGCATGAACGTCGGCTATACGGAGCTTCGCTCGCCCATCGACGGTATCATCTCCAACACCTCGGCACACGTGGGCGACTACGTGGGCCCGGGCACGCAGTTCGGGGTGCTGACGACCATTTCGAACATCGACACGCTGACCGTCGACGTGGCGATCCCGATGGCGCAATACCTGCGCTCGGCGGGGCCGCGCACCTCGATCTTCGACAATGCGGGACTGCTCACCGACATTCGCCTGATGCTGGCCGACGGCACGGAATACCCCTATGAGGGGCTTTACGACTATACGCGCAAGGACGTGTCGAGCACGACCGGGACGCTCGTGCTGGTAGTGATGTTCCCCAACCCCGACCGTTCGCTCAAACCCGGGCAGTTCGCCCGTGTGGAGGCCAGCGTCGGCCCCGTACGGCCGCGCGTGGTCGTGCCGCAGGCGTGCGTGAGCCAGGCGCAGGGCGTCAATTCGGTCTGGGTGGTACGCCCCGACAGCACGGCCATGTACCGCCGGGTGATCCCGGGCGACACGTACGGGTCGATGTGGTGCATCGACGAAGGGCTCATCGACGGGGAACTGGTGGTAACGGCCGGGCAGCAGAAACTGCACAACGGCATGAAGGTCATCCCCGAAAAAAAGTGACGCCATGGAGAAATTTTTCGTTTCGCGCCCGATCTTCGCCCTGTCGCTGGCCATCGTCATCGTCATCGTGGGGCTGATTTCGATCCTGAACCTGCCGATCGAACAATACCCCGACATCACGCCGCCCGTGGTCGAGGTCTCGGCCACGTACGACGGCGCCGATGCCGAGACGGTCAACAACGCCGTGGCGACGCCCGTGGCGCAGAGCGTCATGGGCGTGAGCGACATGCTCTACCTGCAGACCACCAGCGCCAACGACGGTTCGATGGTCATGCAGGTGACCTTCGACATAGGCTCCGACCCCGACCTGGACGCCATCTTCACGCAGAACAACGTCTCTTCGGCCACCGCACAGCTCCCGGCGACGGTCACCAAGCAGGGCGTCACCACGCGCAAGACCATGACCGGCTTCCTGCTGGTCTTCTCGCTGCACAGCGACGGACGCTACGACGCCGAGTTCCTCTCCAACTACGCTTACATCAACCTCCAGAACGAGTTGCTCAAGATCGACGGCGTAGGCAAAGTGTCGATCATGGGCGCCGGCGAGTACGCCATGCGCGTATGGCTCAAGCCCGACGTGCTGAAATACTACGGCATCCCGGTTTCGGCCGTCACCGCGGCCATCGAGAACCAGGGAGGCATCTACCCCGCCGGGCAGTTCGGGGCCGAACCCGCGCCCGACGGCACCACCTATACTTATACGGTGACCATGCCGCCGCAGATCACCACCCCCGCGCAGTTCGGCGACATCGTGGTCGTCACGACTTCGGAAGGCCAGCAGATCCGGCTGTGCGATGTGGCAGAGGTTTCGCTCGGCAGCCAGAGCTACGGCGTGAGCTCGCTCTTCGAGGGCAAGCCCACGGCCATGATCGTCGTCTACCAGCAGCCCGGCAGCAACGCCGTGGAGGTGGGCAAGAAGGTCAGGGCGGCGATGGCACGGCTCGAAAAACGCATGCCCGACGGCATTGCGGCCACCACGATCGTCGACACCACGACCAGCATCGACGCCGGTATCCGGGACATATTCCACACGCTGGTGATCGCCCTCATCCTGGTGATCTTCATCATCTACCTCTTCATCCAGGACTGGCGGGCGACCGTCATCCCGCTCGTGGCGATCCCCGTCTCGCTCATCGGGGCCTTCGCGCTCTTCCCGCTGCTGGGCTTCTCGGTCAACATCATCTCGCTGCTGGGGCTGGTGCTGGCCATCGGCCTGGTGGTCGACGACGCCATCGTAGTCGTCGAGGCCGCGCAGGTCAATATCGCCGCCGGCATGCGGCCCCGCGCCGCGGCGCTCGAAGCCATGAAAAACGTCGCCTCGCCCATCGTCGCCACGACGGTCGTGCTGCTGGCCGTATTCGTCCCCGTGTCGTTCACGGGCGGCATCACGGGGCGGCTGTTCCAGCAGTTCTCCATCACGATCGCCGTCTCGGTAGTGATCTCGGCATTCAACGCCCTGACGCTCTCCCCGGCGCTTTGCGCCCTGCTGCTGCGCCGCCGCGAACCACCGCAGAAAGGCTTTTTCGCCGCCTTCAACCGCTCCTTCTCCCGCAACATGGATCGCTATACGGCCTTTACGCCGACGCTTATCCGCCACGTGACGCGCACGGGCGTATTCATAGCCGTGGTACTCGCGGTCATCTTCGTCGTATGGCGCAAGCTGCCCGCGGGGTTCCTCCCCGAGGAAGACCAGGGCTACGTCATGGTGATGGTCTCCACGCCCGAAGCCTCGGCGCTTCCCGTCACACAGGCCGCCATGGAAGAGGCCGACGCCGTGATCCGCACCCTGCCCGAAGTGGCCTCGACCTCGTTCGCCGCGGGTTTCAACATGATGGCGGGCATCGCCTCGACCGACAGCGGCATCATCTTCGTCTCGCTGGTCGACTTCGCCGACCGCAAACTCTCGGCCATGGAAATCGCACAGAAACTCACCGACGAGCTGTACGTCGCCGTGCCGGGAGCCGAGTGCTATGCCTTCATCCCGCCCTCGATCCCCGGGCTGGGCATCACCTCGGGCGTATCGGTCGAGGTGCAGGATCTCGAAGGGCGCGGCACGGCCTACCTGCTCGCCCAGGCCGGACGGCTGATGGATTCGTTGCGCAAACAGCCCTCGATCGCCTCGGTGACCACGCAGTTCAACGCCGGGGTGCCCCAGCGCCGCCTGCGCATCGACAAGGAGCAGGCGCTCGCCGCAGGCGTCGACCTGGGCGTGCTGTACGGAGACCTGACGACCCTGCTGGGAGGCGCCTACATCAACAACTTTTCGCGTTTCGGCAAGCTCTACCAGACCTATATTCAGGCGGCTCCCGAATACCGGATCGACAAACGTTCGCTCGACAATTACTACGTCGCCTCGTCCTCGGGTGAGAGCGTGCCCGTATCGTCGTTCGTGGAGGTCGTCGACACGGTGGGCGTGGAATACGTCTCGCAGTTCAACCTCTACCGCTCGATCTCCCTCACGGTGACGCCCGCGGCGCGCGCCTCGACCACGACCGTCATGCAGCAGATCACCCGTACGGCCGGCGAGGTGCTGCCCGACGACATCGGCACGGCGTGGAGCGGCACCTCCTATCAGGAAGCCAATGCCTCGAAGACGGGCGGGCTGGTCTACCTGCTGGCGCTGGTGTTCGTCTTCCTGGCCCTCGCGGCGCTCTACGAATCGTGGGGACTGCCGCTGGCGATTCTGATGAGCGTCCCCGTCGCAGTGCTGGGCGCCGTGCTCTTCATCGGGGTATCGCACCTTTTGGACGCCTTCTTCGTCAACGACGTCTACATGCAGATTTCGCTGGTCATGCTCATCGGCCTGGCGGCCAAGAACGCCATCCTGGTCGTGGAGTACGCCGACCGGCTGTTCAACGAAAAGGGCCTGTCGCTGATGGACGCCGCGATCGGCGCCGCCAAACTGCGCGTGCGGCCGATCATCATGACCGCCTTCGCGTTCATCCTCGGCGTCATGCCGCTGGTATTCGCCAGCGGGGTCTACGCCACGGCACGCAACATCATGGGCGTGGCACTGGTGGGCGGTATGCTGTTCGCCACGCTGCTGGGCATCTTCGTCTACCCGGCACTCTACTATTTCGTGGGGCGCATCGGGAATTTCGAACGCCGCCGCGAACGCAAAAAACAGGAGGAAAAACTATGAAAACCGGATACCTTACCGTAATCTTCGCGCTCGCCTGCGCGGCCTGCACACCCCGTTTCTACCCGCCCAAGGTCGACGTGCCCGACGACTACCTCTACGGCGAAGGCTTCCCGCGGGACACCGCGGCGCTCGCCTCCGACTGGTGGCGGCTGTTCGGGGACACGGTGCTCGACAACCTCGTGCAGCGGGCGCTGGAGAACAACCGCGACGTGGCCGTAGCGGCCTCGCGCGTGGAAGAGGCGCGGCAGAACCTCGGCGCCGTACGTGCGCAGTACCTGCCCCAGGTGGGCATAGGCGTCACGGCCGAAGGGGAATACACGCCCCAGACCAAGATCGTGCAGTCCTATGCCGTCGAACCGTCGCTCTCCTGGGAAATCGCCCTGTTCGGGCAGCTGCGCAACGCCAAACGGGCTGCCAGGGCGCAAATCGCCTCTTCGGAATGGGCGCTGCGGGGCGTGCGGTTGTCGTTGGCCGCGGAGGTTGCCACGACCTACTTCACGCTGCTCGAATACGAACGCGATCTGGCGATCGCCCGGCGCAGCTGCACCCTGCGGCGCGAATCGGCCGCACTGATCGACTCGATGTTCCGCTACGGCATGTCGGACGGCGTGGCGCTGGAGCAGGCACGCAGCTTGGTCTACACGGCCGAGGCGGACATCCCGCAATACGAACGTGCCGTGAAGCAGACGCGGCTGTCGCTCGACATCCTGCTGGGCGAAACGCCGCAGGCGGCGGACAGCACGGGTGCGGGGCTGCGCCTGCTCGTAGACCGCCATCCCGCCGACATCCCCGTAGGGCTTCCGTCGGAACTGCTCGAGCGGCGCCCGGACATCATGGAAGCGCGTTACGACATGCTCCAGGCGGCTGCCGAAGCCGGGGTCGCACGCGGGGCAAGGTTTCCGTCCATCGCACTGACGGCCAAAGGCGGAATAGCATCCAACTCGATCAAAGGTTTAACTGCGGCAAACCCCTGGGCGTGGGATGCGCTGGGCTCGCTCACGCAACCCCTGTTCGCCTTCGGCAAGCTGCGCCGCTCGGAGCTGGCAGCCATGGAACGTTATACGCAGGCGGTAAAGACTTACGAGCAAACCGTGCTGACGGCATTCGCAGATGTCGAGAAGGCGCTGGTCGCCATCGCCACCTACCGCGGGCAGGCGGAGCGCTACTGCGAACTGGTCGTCTCGAACGACCGTATCGCCACCATGACGCAGGCGCTCTACCGCAGCGGGCTGTCGGACTACCTCGACGTGATCGACGCCCAACGAAGCCTCTACCAGTCGCAGATGGGGCTGGTGAACCTCGTGGCGCAGCAGTACATCAACTACGTGAACCTCTGCAAGGCGCTGGGCGGCGGGTGGTAGCGCCGCCTGCCGGCAGCGCGGGAATACGCATAGCGGAGACGGCCAACCGCCTGCGGGATTTCCGGCACGGCGGACGAAGCCGGCAAGGGGAGGCCGCGGCAGAAGGCATACGCCGCACGGCTCCCTTCCGCCCGGGGAAGATATACCGACAAATGGGGATTGCATATCCGGCCGTAAAGTCGTACCTTTGGCGCCAAAACCAAGAGCGACAATGCGTTTATCCGAACTTAAAACCGGCGAATCGGCCACGATCCTCAAAGTAACCGGCCACGGAGGCTTCCGCCGACGTATCATGGAGATGGGGTTCATCCGCGGGCAGCGGGTCGAAGTGATACTCAACGCCCCCCTGAAAGACCCGATCGAATATAAAATCATGGGCTACGACATCTCGCTGCGCCGTACCGAGGCCGACATGGTCGTCGTACTCTCCGACAGCGAAGTGAACGAATACCTTGCCGGAGGACATCACCGTCACCGCCCTCATCACGGGCACCACCACGGGCATTGCGGCTGCGGAATGCCGGAACAAATCCCCGAATGCCCTGCCGCAGGGACACCGGGCGCGGACGACGACTGCGCCACGGCCGACGAGGTCATCTCGCGCCACAGCCGCACGATCAGCGTGGCGCTCGTGGGCAACCCCAACAGCGGCAAGACCTCGCTTTTCAACGCTATATCGGGCGGCCATGAACACGTGGGCAACTACGGCGGCGTGACCGTCGGCGCCAAGAGCGGCCACCGCTACTACCGCGGCTACCGCTTCGAGGTGACCGACCTGCCGGGCACCTATGCCCTTTCGGCCTATACCCCCGAGGAGCGTTACGTCCGCAGCCATATCGCCGAAAAGACGCCCGACGTCATCATCAACTCGGTCGTGGCGTCGAACCTCGAACGCAACCTTTACCTGACGACCGAGCTGATCGACATCAACCCGCGCATGGTGGTGGCTCTCAATATGTACGACGAGCTCAATTCACGCGGTTCGGAGCTCGATTACGACAACCTGGGACGGATGCTCGGCGTACCGATGGTACCCGTCGAGGCACGCAACGGCAAAGGCATCGAGGCGCTGTTGGACACCGTGATCGCCGTGTACGAAAACCAGGACGAGCGCGTACGCCACATCCATATAAACATGGGCCCCGTCATCGAGGAGGGGCTCCGGCGGCTCAAGGACGACATGAGCGACTACCGCGGCGAACTGCCCAAGGCCTTCCCGCCACGCTACTATGCCATGAAGATGCTCGAAGGCGACAGGCAGGTCGAGGAACAACTGCGCGGCAGCAGCCGCTATCCCGAGTGGGTGGAGATCCGCGACCGCGAGGCGAAGCGCATCGCCGAAGCCCTGGGCGAGGATGTCGAGACGGCTTTCGCCAACCAGAAATACGGGTTCATACAGGGGGCGCTCAAGGAGACCTACACCCCGGGAAAACGCGAAGAGGCCTCGGCCACGAAGCTGATCGACACCTTCGTGACGCACAAGCTGTGGGGCTTCCCGATCTTCTTTTTCCTGATGTGGCTGATGTTCTGGTGCACGTTCAGCCTCGGCGCCTACCCGCAGGAGTGGATCGACACGCTCGTGGGATGGATCGGCAGCGGCGTGGACGCGCTCCTTCCTGCGGGGCCGCTGCGCGACCTGCTGGTCGACGGCATCATCGGCGGCGTGGGGGCGGTCATCGTCTTCCTGCCCAACATCATGATCCTCTATCTGTTCATCTCGTTCATGGAGGATTCGGGCTATCTGGCGCGCGCCGCGTTCATCATGGATCGCGTGATGCACCGCATCGGCCTGCACGGCAAATCGTTCATCCCGCTGATCATGGGCTTCGGCTGCAACGTCCCGGCCATCATGGCCTGCCGGACGATCGAGAGCCGAAGCAGCAGGCTGATAACCATACTCATAACCCCCTTCATGTCATGCAGTGCCCGAATACCGATCTACCTCCTGCTCGCCGGGACGTTCTTCGCCGCCGACGCCAGTCTGGTGATGATCGGGCTCTATGTGCTGGGAGTCGTGCTGGCCGTCGTCACGGCACGCCTGATGCGGCGCTTCATGTTCCCGGTGGATGAAACGCCCTTCGTCATGGAACTGCCGCCCTACCGCCTGCCGACATGGAAGACGACGCTCACCCACATGTGGGACAAATGCGCGCAATACCTGCGCAAGATGGGAGGCATGATCCTGATCGCTTCGATGGTCGTATGGTTCCTGAGCTATTACCCCCGCAGCGAAGAGGGCGGCACGACGGCCCACTACGAGAACTCCTACCTCGGGCGTCTGGGGCAAAGCTGTGCGCCGATATTCAGTCCGCTGGGGCTGAACTGGAAGGCGGGCGTGGCACTGCTGTCGGGTGTCCCGGCCAAGGAGATCGTCGTCAGCACGCTCGGCGTGCTCTATCCCGACGGCGGGGAGGCGGCAAGCGCCCCCGGTGCCGGCACGACGGAGATCGTCACGGGATCGGGCGAAAAGATCGAGATCGGGAACCTGCCGGAAGGCAGCATCGCCATTATCGGCGGGGCGGACGGACAGACGGCGATCCGCATTGCGGAAAACACTGACGCACAGGTCGGCACGGGCACGCAGGCGGGCAAGGTCGCAGAGCTGGCCGGCGAAGACGAGGAAACCGTGAACCTCTCCCGCAAGCTGCTGGCAAGCGGCGACTTCACGCAGGCATCGGCACTAGCTTTCCTGGTATTCATCCTCCTCTACTTCCCCTGCATTGCGACCATCGCCGCCATCGGCGCCGAGGCCGGGTGGAAATGGGCCACGGCTGCCGTGGCCTACAACACGGTGCTGGCGTGGGTCGTAGCATGGGCGGTCTACCGCCTTTTCATGTGGCTCTGACATGGGGTGGCAGGACTTTGCGGTCTGGGGTATCGGCATCGTGGTCGCAGCCGTCGTACTGCGGCGGATGTGGTGCTTCTTCAGGGGCAGGGGGCGCGGCGGATGCGCGTCGTGCGCCAGTACGCATTGCGCGCTGAAGACAGCACGCCGCAGGGGCCGCGGCGGCAACGGCAGACCATAGCCCGAAAAATACCGGGCTGAAAAGGCCCGCTCGCCGGAAAGGGGTGCGGACCGGACGGATCCTCCCTTTCCGCCATTTTTCCACCGGCATGCCGGGTTCCCTCCCCAAAAAAAAGAGGTTTCCGGCGGCCACACCCGCAGGATGGCGCCCGTCCACGGACAACGGCAAGGCCGGCATCTCCCGCAAGCTCGATCCGGAATGCGCCTCCGAAGCCGGAGGCGGCACGCCGCGCATAAAATCGCAGGCGGGAGGAACAATTTCCGCCGGGAAACATTATCTTTGCCCCGGAATCAAGCGCACACGCAATGTCCGGACTTTTTTACATCCTTCTTTTCTGGCTGATCGGCAATGCATTGAGCATCTTTACCGGAAGTTATGTTTCAGGTAACATCATCGGCATGATCCTGCTCTTCGCAGCCTTGTGCCTGCATTGGGTCAAAGCCGAAACGGTACGTCCCGCAGCCCGGTTCCTGCTGGGGGCCATGGCACTCTTCTTCGTCCCCTACGGCGTAGGGCTGATGGACTCCTACCGCGTGATCCTCGACAACCTGTGGGCGATCGTAATCTCGGGCATCGCCTCGACGATCATCGTCCTGCTGGTGACGGGGCAGACGTTCCAGAGCCTGAACCGCCGCTCGCGCCTGCGCCGCATCCGGCACCTTCGTGAAACCGCCGTAAACACCCCGGACAATGATTGACAAGGCGTTCCTCTCCACCGACCTCTTCCTGCTGACGCTCACCGTGGGGCTTTACTGCCTCGGGACGGCGGTCTACCGCCGCATCCGGATGCCGCTGCTGCATCCCGTGCTGCTCACGTTCGTCGCCGTCATCGTATTCCTCCGTGCGGCGGACATCGGCTATGCCCGCTACCAGGAAGCCACGGGCATCCTCGACTTTGCCCTGGGCATGTCGGTCGTCGCACTCGGCTACCTGCTCTACGAACAGGTCGAACAACTGCGCGGAAGCCTGCTCCCGGTCGGCATCGCCACCCTTGCGGGTTGCGTGGCGGGCGTGCTGAGCGTCGTATATATCGCCATGGCGTTCGGCGCCGGACGCGAGATACTCAACTCGATAGCCCCCAAGTCGGTCACCGTGCCCATCGCCGTGTCGGTTTCGGGGCCGCTGGGCGGCATCGTCCCCGTCACGTCGGTCGTGGTGTTCTGCGTGGGGATCTTCGGCAGCATCTTCGGCGAGTGGATCCTGCGCCGCTGCGGCGTGCGGGATGCCGAAGCAAGGGGGTTTGCGCTGGGAGCCGCGGCGCACGGCATCGGTACGGCGCGCGCCATCGAGATGGGAGCCGTCGAAGGAGCCCTGAGCGGGCTGGCGATGGCCCTGATGGGATTGGCTACGGCGCTGCTGATGCCGCTCATGGAGCGGTATCTGTATTAGCAGTAAGCCCTGCGGCAGGCGGACGGGCATATATCGGGCTTATAAAAGTCGCATCAAAGTTTTTTAAATTCTATAATAAATACCCGTTGGTTGAATTAAAAAGTTAGTAAAATGACAAATGAAAGGTTGTGCATAT
>ENA-UBDJ01000459-UBDJ01000459.1-human-gut-metagenome-genome-assembly--contig:-NODE-459-length-22742-cov-6.773747_pt1 | contig 22742 bp, 16 predicted proteins | sample MGYA00244279_ERZ654774 | MGnify/ENA primary metagenome ERZ654774 (study PRJEB26926, sample SAMN06164701) | human gut metagenome | biome: ENVO:00009003; feature: ENVO:2100002; material: ENVO:00002003...
CGAGATTTCTGCCTGTCTCGTGGGCTCGGAGATGTGTATAAGAGACAGGAACAAGGTCAAGCTTTTTAAGCTTTTCATCAAACCTTGAGATTTCAGCCTTGCAGACCTCACGCTGTTCTCTGACTTTTTCAAGGTCAGAAGATTCGGTTTCAAGCGCTTTTAATTGCTTCTTTTGTTCCGACAAAAGCTGTGAAATCATTTCGGCTGAAAGTGTTTCGGCATCAACCTCAAGTGCATTCGCAAATTCCGTGACATTTGTTTTTGCGGATTCTGATTCCGTTTCAAGCCTTGTGACCTCATTTGACTTTTTATGAACGGCGCTTTCAGCAACTTCACACCTTGCCTTCAAAGCATCGAGCGTATCCTTGTCGGGGGCATTTTCGCTGTGTTTTGCCGGATTTGGATGATGCAATGAACCGCAGACGGGACATGGTTTTTCATCTTCAAGTGTGTCGGCAAGCACGCCTGCCATATTCATTATATAGATATTGTGCTTAGTGTTGTACTCGTTGTTGAGTGCCGTTGCCGACTTTGCAAGGTCGGCACATTCTGCTTTTACATTAATCAACCTTGCATTGATTTTTTCGAGATTTTCATATTCGGCATAAAGCCTTTCAGCCCTGCCTGATTTGTCTTTCAATGCGGTTATTTTGCTCTTGGCGTCAAAAATTTTCTGCTCTGTGTCGCTGTTTTCTGAGATGAATTTTTCCGCTTTTGTCTTTAGATTTTCCGTATCAGAATAAGATTTTCTGTTGTCTGATATTTCCTTTTCGGAATTTTGCAAAACTGATTCATATACATTCAAATTTGCCGTAAGGTTAAAATATTTTCTGTAAGTATCTTCCTTTGCACGGAGTTTTCCCGATTCCTCGTTTAGCGTTGCTATTTTGCCCTCAAGCGACTTTTTCTCGGCAAAAACATTCTGTTTTAATTTCAAATTTTCTTCGGCGGATTTTCTGTTTATTTCCGCATTTTTACAGTTTTTGAGTGCCGAATCATATCTTTTCCGTGACTCGGCAAAGCTGTCATATTTTGGCTTTACGGAGTGCAGTATTTTTTCGTCATTCTCAGCTTTTTTGAGCATTTCATCGTAATGCGGTTTGCTCTGCAAAAGCTGTTCGAGGCGGAGCTTTTCGGTATCAAGAGTATCGAATTTATTATTAATTTCAACTGCAAGAGCCTTTTTCTTTTCTTCCTCAAGAATTGTCTTTTCAAGCTCTTTTCGCTTTTTTTCAATTTCTGCATTGTCCTTTTTCTGCATCTCGGAAAGTACCGATAGGTGCAAAAGAAATTGCTCAATATCAATTACCGTAAGGTCTGTTCTGTCGGTATAAAGGCTGATTTTTTCGCTGATTTCGGCAAAGCTGTCATCATCGGGAATTTCAACGGCAACGGTTTTTGACTTGATAAGTTCGCAGACTTTTTTCTTTTCTTCAAGCTTTTCGGCTGACTCTGTTTTCAGCCTGTCCTGAAATTCTTTGTAGATGTCCGTGTGAAAAATTTTGCGAAAAATCTCGCTTCGCTTTTCACTTCCCGACTCAATGAATTTTTTGAATTCGCCCTGTGCAAGCATTGCAATCTGGCGGTACTCATCACATTTCAAGCCGATAATTTCGCTGATTTTATTATTGACCTCGCCCGTTTTTGTGAGCGGAGTTGTAATGTCATCACCGGTAAGCTCTGCTGACGCACCCTCAATTTTACTGCCTGTTCCACGCTTTTTTGCGACCTCATTCGAGGTGGTTCTGATAATATGGTACTTCTTTCCCCTGTGTTCAAAGTCAAGCTCAACATAGGTGCGTGTGAGCGGTTTTGCAAAGTTACTGCGGAGCATTTCGCCGTTTCGTGAAGAACCGCTTGTTTCACCGAAAAGCGCAAAGCAGATTGCGTCGAAAATTGTTGTCTTGCCTGCGCCCGTTGTACCTGTTATGAGGAAAAGCCCTTTGCCGTCAAATGCCGAAAAATCTACCGTTTCAACATCGGCATACGGCCCGAAAGCGCTCATTTTCAGTTTAATCGGTTTCATCGTTTACACCTCCGATTTCTTTGAAAATTCTCTCAATAATTTTTACGGATTCGGGTTCAATCTCTTTTCCGTTCTGCATTTTATAGAAATCAGAAAATAGTTCAATATTGCTCTTGCCCTCTGTTTTACCGTACATTTCGGGAGTCATTTCAATGCTCTTTTTTCTGTTGACATATTCAAGTCCCATAATGTTGGGATAGATATTTTCAAGCGTTGAAAATGCATTGGTAACGGGATTTTCGTCCGTAAGCTCGGCAAAAACATAATCATCGGTTTTGTCGTCATATGTGTCGGATATCGGATTTTCTGCAAGTTCACGCAGAGTTCCTTTTATGATTCTCATATCATGCACCGGCTGTACGGGAATTTCTTCAAGATTTAATTTTCCGTTTGAAAGCTCGCCGAAAATCACACATTTTTTGTTGCGACATTCAGTTTTTGAATATTTTATCGGCGAACCGCAATAAGCAATATTTTTGTTTTTGCCCATAATCTGCTTGCCGTGAATATGACCGAGTGCAACATAATCGAACGGTTCAAAAACATACGGCTCAACATTATCAAGCGTACCGAGGCTTGACTCCGAACCCGAGGTTTCACTGCCCGTTACAAACTGGTGAGCAATCAAAATATTGGTTTCATCGGCATTGATATCGGAATGTTCAAGCACAACCCTGACAGCAGTTGTATAGTCGGTAATTTTAGCCGATTCTTCGGGATATACCTTACGCACAAATGACGGACGGATAAACGGCAACGAGAAAATATCAACCTTTTCTCCGTCACATTCAACAGTATTTTTTCTTGCAACACCTTCAAACACACCGTCGGTAAAAATTCCGTTGAGTTCAATCAGCTTGTTGAAATAACCGATTCTTTCGGGCGAATCGTGATTGCCGCTGATTACAAAGGTTTTCAACCCTGTTTTGCCGTGAAGTCCTGCAATTTCAGTCATAAAGCTGTCGAACAGTTCGACAGCCTCGGCAGACGGCAAAGACTTGTCATAAATATCTCCTGCAATCAGCAAAGCGTCAGGATTTTTTTCTTTTATAATCTCAACAATCCGCTCAAGCATATAGCGTTGATCATCAAGCATTCTGTAGCCGTTCACATATTTTCCAATATGCAAATCCGAAATATGCAAAAACTTCATTTTAAAAATCCTTTCAGTTAATCAAAACTTTCCAAACTAATTAAACAACAGGCTATGCGTCAAAAATGTCACACAAAAAATTCAAGAATGAACACAACCGCACAACATACGCATGAAACCTTGAAAAGACCTGCGTTGAACCATGCCGCCACAAGTCCTGCTGCAAAGGCTGCTATGCCTGCAATCGGACTGTGAGTTGCGTTGATTATTGCCGGAAATGTCATTACCGAAAGCGTTACATACGGCACATAGTAGAGAAACGAACGCACAAATGTGTTTGTAAACTGCTTTTTAACAAGTGTAAGCGGAAGAACACGAATTGCGAATGTTACAGCCGCCATAATGAGTATGTATATATAGGGATTATGCGACATTTTCGTTTTCCTCCTCTTCTTTGACAGGGAACAGCAATGCCGCCGCTGCCGAAATTACGATTGTAAGAATAATTGTGCGTGTACCCTCGTCAATCTGATTGATGACGGGAATATATGCAAATGCAAAACTCGCCGCAAAGCTGACAAGTACAATTCCGAGAAGTGTTTTGTTCTTTCTTGACGGCGGAACGATGATTGCAAGGAACATTCCGAAAAGTGCAACGCTTAGTGCGCTGACAATACGAAGCGGCAACAGATTGCCTGCAATTGTTCCGAGCATACTGCCGAATGCCCAACACGGGCAACCTATGAGAATTGCACCGTAGGTATAGAAAGGATTCAGCTTGCCCGACCGTGAAATTGAAATTCCGAAAAATTCGTCTGTAACAAAAAATCCGAGCAACAGTCTGTGGATAATCGAGGTATCCTTTGAAATACGCTGACTTAACGCACAGCTCATAAGAAGATATCTTGCGTTGGCAACAAGAGTTGCAAGCGCAATTACAAAATATGACGAATCAGCCGCAATTACGGTAAAGCCCGAATATTCGCCTGCCGATGCGTTGCACAAAAGACTTGCAAGAAAGCTTTGAAACGCATTAAGTCCCGCAGTTTTTGCGGCAATGCCAAGTGAAAACGAAACGGCAAGGTAGCCGAGTCCAATCGGAATACCGTCACGCATTCCCTCAAGAATAACCTTTCGGTTAGATTTTATTAAATTTTTCCCACCCATTTTTAACTCCATACTTTAAATTCATTTTTTACAAAATATTGCAGATATATTTTGCAAGCATACCTTTTATTATAATATTTAACTCGGCAAAAGTAAATAATATATTACACAAATTTACAACCGCTTTTCAAAAAGGTAAAGTGCAACAAAACTTACCTCTTTTCTTTGTGAGTAATGCTAAATTTAGAAACTAATTTTAGGCTATTATTGATTTTGGCTTTTTCAGGTTTTATAATATAGATAACAAAAATATCGGAGTAAAAAAATGAGAAACATAAACAGGCACAAATCATCTGACAAACAAAGCATAATGACAGAGAGCAGTTTTGCTCTTACCATTCTGTTGATTGTGGGAATTACAGTCACGGTCGGCACAATGGTACTTACTGTGTTTTTTAATCTTAGCTTGCCGATTAAAATTGCCGTGTCTGCCATACTCATTCCCGACAGTATTATTTCGATGATTTTTACAATTTCAACAGCGGTAAAAGAACGCAAAAGTACGGGCGATTTTTACTTTGGCAGTCGACTTGAAATATTAGGCTTTTGCCTTGTTATGATTGCGTGGTCTGTAATCATTTTCTTGATTTGAGGTTTATTATGTTTGAAATAAATGAAACACCCGAGTGTATCAAAATGGTTAAAGAACGCAGAAACAAAGAGCTTAAATTAAACGAGTTTATGTTAAGCGAGAAAAATCGACTTGCAGAAAAAGTGGATTATTATACACCCTTGTTAAAAAATCTGCGTGACCTTGCCGTAAAATCTGCCGTCAGAAAAGAATATTCAAACAACGAAAACGGAATATACAGAGGATACTACTGTCCAAGTCCTGTTGACGATTTGATTATAGGCGGTTGCAGACGAGGCAAACTTCTGAAACGAATTACAAAGCGCACAAATCCTGACAAGGAATATCTTTTTGACAGTGATAACAGACTTGTTGCGGTTAATTCGTTGTTAGATTGGAAAGCCGTAAGAACAGAAGTACTTATTTACGAAGATAACCTCGTCACAGGAATTAATATAGATAACTATGATAATTCCATTATCAAATTATCAGAATGTATTTATGATTCAGATAACAAAATAAAATCATTCCTGACTGCGTCGGTTTCAAGTAATAAGGCAACAAGAACAAAAATAGATGAAATTGAACTTGAAAAATACAGCTATGATGAATCAGGTCTTAACGAAGCCGAAATTATAAGTTACTATGAATCTGACAAAGTAATTGAAAACATAATTAAAAAGTCGTTTGAAAACAATCTGACACTTGAAGCAAAGTTAGGCTTGCCTGATTGTGATACAAGCTACGAACATTATATTTTCCACCACGATAATGACGGATTTATTGACAAGTATAAACTAATAAATCCTTGCGGTGATGAAGAATATAAAGCATTGAGAAAAGTAAAAGTTTAAACTTGTTGACATATGCTCAAAATAACCATACACCGTGCAAAACAAAAATCAGTTTTGCACGGTTTTGTTTTTTCAAAAGAATGCGAGGTAAAAGCAATTAATTAAAATATTTTCACAATTTAGCAATATTTTTTTAAATTCTATAGATTTCTTCTTCAAAATGTTGTATAATTTTTACGATTAAGTACCTGTATAAAACTGTACATTATGTTGAAACAGGTGTTTTGAAAGTGAGTGAGAATTATGCCAATCGTTTGCGTTGATGCCGTTAAGGAAAATCTGCCGAATGTTATAGAATTTGTGACAAAAATGCTTGGTGAAAATGCAGACGGTAAGCTTGTTTTTGAACTTGAACTGATTTGCGAGGAAGTGTTTGTAAACATCTGCAACTATGCTTACGGTGAAAATGTCGGCAAGGCTGAAATTGAAGTTAGCAAATTTTCAGACTGCATTGTTGTAAAATTCATTGACAGCGGAAAAAAATTTAATCCGCTTGAAATTGCAGAGCCGAACATTCACGCTCCGCTTGAGGAACGAAGCATCGGCGGTCTGGGAATTTTCATGACAAAGAAACTTTCCGACGCTCTTTCCTATGAAAGATCTAACGGCAAAAATATTTTTACAATTACAAAGAATTTCTAATTTAAAGAATCAATTATTCATCACTCAAAATTCAAAACCGAATAATACAATGTTTCCAAAATCAGGTTACAATAATTAGATTGTCAGTATTTTGTCACGGTATTGACACTATAATGGAAATGTTGAACGATTGAAATTAAGAATAAAATTTATTGGAGGAACTAACTATGGAAATCAATAAGGCTATAAGCAATCAGAATGTTATTATCACACTCAAGGGCCGTCTTGACACAATGACAGCACCGCAGCTTGATGACGAGGCAAAGAGCATTGATTTTGACGAGGTTGAAACCGTAACCCTCAACCTTAAAGACCTTGAGTACATTTCAAGCTCGGGACTGAGGGTTATTCTTGCACTTTATAAAAACCTAAAAAGCAAGGGCGGAAATCTTAAAATTGTCAATGTAAGCAACACAATTATGGAGCTGTTCTCAATGACGGGGATGGCTGACTACCTTGACATTGAGCAGGGATAAGGAGTTAAAATGAGCAGTACCGTACTTGGCAGAAATGCCGTTACCGTCAACAAAAAATACACGGAATATTTTCTTCCTACAGTTCTGACGGCTATGGCAACAAACATTGCGATGATTGTGGACTCAATTATTGCAGGCAATCTTCTGGGGCAAAACTCACTTGCGGCAATCAACCTTATGTCCCCTATTTCGCAGTTATATTTTTCGATTACCATACTTTTCGGACTCGGTGCGTCCTCGATAATTTCATTTGCAAAGGGCAGGCGTGACGAAAAGCAGGCTAACCGTGTTTTTACTTCTACATTTATTGTACTTATCGCACTCAGCGTAATTTTTATTGCAATTCAGCTGCCGCTTGCCGACTCGATAAGCTCGTTGCTTACAAAGGACGCAGAGCTTAAATCTCTGTTGTATCAATACTATGTTCCGTTCATAATCGGCACACCGATTTACCTTTTGCTCATGTGTTCAATTCACTTTGTAAGAGCAGACGCAAGACCTGCGTTTGCATCAAACATTGTAATTGTGGCAAATGCCGTAAATCTCGGACTTGACTTCCTGTTTATGGGCGCTTTCAAAATGGGCATTGCAGGCTCGTCAATTGCGACCGTAACAGGCTATGCGGTAGGGTTTGTGATGATGTCAACACACTTCATCATGAAGAAAAGCACATTGCACTTTGACTTTTCAATTCTCAGAAATCCCGTTCAATTCTTTAAATTTCTCGGAAAAATGGTTACAATCGGACTTTCGGGAGCATTAGGTACAATGCTGATAACAGTTAAAATGCTGTTTTTAAACACAATTATTCAGAGTATAGGCGGAAGTGCGGGTATGGTTTCATATTCGGTGTGCTCGTCAAGCCAAATTTTTATGTCAATGTTCATCACAGGTGCAAGTCAGACAATGATTCCGATTATCGGGGTTTGTCTTGGTGAAAAGGACTATGACGGTGTGCGCTATGCATTCCGCAGAGCCGCAAGGGTGCTTGCTGTTTCAAGCGTTGTAATTATGCTTTTCATCTGTATCGAGCCTGAACCGATAATTAAATTTTTCGGAATTACTTCACCCACAGACATTGCAAACACAGTTCCGGCAATGAGAATCAACGCATTGTCATTCCCCGGACTTTCATTCTCGTTTTTGTTGCTTTACTACTATATGGCAACACAGAAAAGAGCTATTTCTACTGCAATTTCAATCATCAACGGAATCATCATACTCATTCCGTCAGCTTTAATTCTCGGCAAATTTTTCGGCATCACAGGTGTATGGTATTCACTCGTGGTTGCACAGGTGGGAACACTTGTAGTTGTGTATTTTATTGACCTTGCCGAAAAGAGAAAATCGGGCGGAAAGTATAAAAACTTTTACCTTCTTGAAGAAACCGAGGACAACGAGCTTCTTGCCCTTTCGTTCAAAGGAACAAAAGAAAATGCGGCAGGCGTTTCGCTCTACCTCTCTTCTTTCCTTTCAAAAAACGGAATTGAAGAAAGCCGTGCAAACAGGATTGCAGTTGCCGTTGAAGAAATGGCTGCAAGCTGTGCCGAAAGAATGGAAGGCAAAAAGAAATTTGCAGACATCGACATCAGAATTTTTGCCGATAAAAAAGAAACCATTATTTCTGTTCGTGACAACGGTGATGAATTTGATCCGCTCAATGACGATAAGGAATTTGAGATGAGTTCTCTCACGGTTGTAAAGGCAATTTCGGATAAGGTTGAATATTCAAGGGTGCTTGGTTTCAACCGCACAATAATTAAACTTTAACAAACGGAGTTGAATATTATGAGTAATTTAATCAACTTGCTTGATACATACAAAGGTGAAAAGCGAGAGCTTTATCCGCTTACACCGAGCCAAATGGGTATTTATCTCTCATGTATGCAAAATCCAAAAGGCACAATGTACAACATTCCCTGCACCTATGTTTTTGACAAGGGAAGTCTTGATACCGACAGGCTGATAAATGCCGTAAGAAAAACTGTTGACAATCACCCTGTTATGAAAATTTTCATTGACAATTCAACAGGAAGTCCGATGATGAAGCCTCGTGACAGCGTTGATTTTGACATTCCTGTTGTACAGGTTGATAACCTTGAACAGGCAAGCAAAGATTTTGTCAAGCCGTTTGAACTTGAAAAAGATGTTCTGTTCAGATTTGCAATTTTTGAATGCGGTGACAAATCTATGTTTGCAATGGACTTTCACCATATAATCTCTGACGGCACATCTGTTTCGGTTATCTGCAATGACATTGCGCTTGCATATGACGGAAAAGAGCTTGAACCCGAAAAGTTTTCTCAGTTTGATCTTTCTGTTTTCGAGGAAAAGCTTGAAGAAACCGAAGAATATCAAAAATCAAAGAACTACTATGACAGCATTTTTTCGGCTGTTGAGTCAAAGTCGGAAATAACGGAAGATTTTGCAGAGAATTCAGAGGTTGAGGATAAACCGAACGGTTCTTTTGAATTATCCACGAAAGGAAAATTCTCCGTTGAGGATGTTCGCAATTTTGCCTTAGCAAACCAAATTACGCCGTACACTGTTTTCCTCGGTGCATATGAATACGCAGTTGCAAAGTTTACAAATCAGAGCGAAACAACGGTTTGCACAGTTACCCACGGAAGATTTGACAAGCGACTTAAAAACACAGTCGGCATGATGGTTCGCACACTTCCGATTCATGCAAACATTGATGAAGAAGATACCGTTTCGGACTACCTCAAAAAAATACGCAGAAACATAAAGGAAACAGTTGCAAACGATTGGTTTCCGTTTATGAAACTTGCGTCTGACTATGACCTCTCTGCCGACATTATGCTTGCCTATCAGGCTGACATATTCAACACCTTTAAAATAGGCGGTCAGGCTCTAAAATTAAAACTTGTTCCGTTAAAAAGTGCCATTTCAAAATTGAATGTTATGGTATTTGAATCAGAAACAGATTTTGAATTGCGTTTTGAATACAGAAACGATTTGTTCAAAAAGGAAACTATTCGTTCGTTTGCCGACAGCTTTTTAAAGATTGTTGAGCAGTTTCTTAAAAAATCCAAGCTCTGCGAAGTTGAGCTTGTAAACGAAAATCAGCTTGCAGAGCTTGATAACTTCAACAAAACGGAATTTCCGTTTGACGACAGCAAAACCGTTGTTGATTTGTTTGAGGAGCAATGCAAAAAAACTCCCGACAAAACAGCGGTTGTATATAAAGAAAAGAAGTTCACCTACGCTGAAATTGATGAGATTACAGACCGAATTGCAGGTTATGTTCACTCAAAGGGTATCGGTAAAGAAGAGGTTGTTTCAATTCTGATTCCGAGATGCGAATATATGCCGATTGCGTCAATCGGTGTGCTGAAATCGGGAGCGGCATATCAACCGCTTGATCCGTCATATCCGCCCGAAAGACTTCAGTTTATGATTAAGGACGCAAACGCAATGCTTCTTATTGCGGACGAAAATCTGCTTGAGCTTTTGCCCGATTACAGCGGTGATATTCTTCTTACAAAGGATATTCCTAATCTTCCGAAATCAGACACAGTTTTTGCAAAACCCTCACCCGATGATTTGTTTATACTTATCTATACATCGGGTTCAACAGGCACTCCAAAGGGTGCTATGCTTGAACACAAAAATGTTCGTTCATTCTGCGATTTTCATATCAGAAACTCTGACATTGACGAACACAGCGTTGTTTCGGCATATGCAAGCTACGGTTTTGACGCCTGCCTCAGTGAAATGTATCCTGCGCTTATCGGCGGTGCCGAGCTTCACATTATTGAGGAGGACATCAGACTTGACCTTGTAAGGCTGAACAGATATTTTGAAGATAACGGAATCACCCACGCATTTATGACAACACAGGTTGCAAGACAGTTTGCAACCGAAATTGACAACCACTCGCTCAAATATCTTCTTACGGGCGGTGAACGGCTTGTTCCACTTGCACCGCCAAAGAATTTTGAACTCATAAACGGTTACGGTCCGACAGAATGTACGGTTTACATCACAGCACAACCCGTTGACAAACTCTACCACAGAATTCCTGTCGGCAAGGCGCTTGACAATATCAAGCTTTATGTAACAGACAAATACGGCAGGCGGCTCCCGACAGGGGCTTTGGGCGAGCTCTGTGCATCAGGTCAGCAGGTTTCAAGAGGTTATCTTAACCGTCCCGAACAGACTGCAAAAGCATACGAAAAGAACCCGTATTGCAATGAAAAGGGTTACGAAAGGCTTTATCACACAGGCGACATTGTTCGCCTTACAGATGAGGGCAAGGTTGACTTTATCGGACGAAATGACGGTCAGGTTAAAATCAGAGGATTCCGCATTGAGCTTTCCGAGGTTGACAAGATTATCCGCAAATATGACGGCATTACAAACACAGCTGTAATCGCAAGAAAGCTTGATGGCGGCGGACAATGCATTAACGCATACATTGTTGCCGACAGAAAAATTGACATTCAAAAGCTCAACGAATTTATTCTTGAACACAAGCCGCCGTATATGGTACCCGCCGCTACGATGCAGATTGACAAAATTCCGCTCAATGTAAACGGCAAGGTTGACAAGCGCAAGCTTCCCGAAATCAAGGCAGAATCTTCAAAAAAGAAAAATTCCGCTCCGAGGGAACTAACATTCCTTGAAAAGAAAATTTCCGCAATTATCGAAAAGATTATCGGACACAGCGATTTTGATATTTCCGAAAATCTCATCAACGCAGGTATGACCTCGCTTTCGGTTATCAAGCTTGCAGTTGAACTCAACAAGGCATTCGGCTTTGAGGCACAGGTTAAAAAGATGATGAAGGGCTGTTCGGTTCTTTCAATTGAGGACGAACTTCAGGAGTTTATGTTCAGCGGTACGGCAAATCAGCAAACTGTCAAAAAAGAAGAAAAGAAAGAACACAAGGCTCTCTATCCCCTTTCAAAAACTCAGCTCGGCGTGTATATTGACTGTATGAAAAATCCGTACAGCACACTTTACAATATTCCGTCAATTCTCACATTTTCAAAATCAGTCGATGCACAAAAGCTTGCCGACTGCGTTGTAAAGGTAATCAAGGCTCACCCATATATTATGACTCACCTTTCACTTGAAAACGATGATATTGAGCAGGCATATGTTGACTCTGCAAAACCGAATGTTCCCGTTGAAAAGCTTACGGAAGAACAGCTTGAAGCCTACAAAAAGGATTTTGTAAAACCGCACAATCTTATGAAAGCACCGCTGTTCAGAATCTCGGTTGCAGAAACCGAAAAGGCGGTATATCTGCTTTCGGATTTCCACCACCTTATCTTTGACGGTGCGTCCGTTGCACTTTTCTTTGAACAGCTTAAAACGCTGTACGAAGGGGGTAATATTGAGCCTGAAAGCTACACCTACTTTGATTATGCAGAAAATGAAATTAAGGCTGAAAGCAGTGATGAATTTAGAAATGCTGAAAAGTTCTTCGACAATATGATGAAAAATTTTGAATCTGCAAGCGAAATCACGGCTGACCTCAGAGGTCACGCAGAGGACGGTGCTCTTGCATCTCAGGCAGTCCCCGTTGATATGGCAAGGGTTGAAAACTTCTGTTCACAGCACGGAATCACTCCAGCCCACCTTTTCCTTGCCGGCACATTCTACGCTGTTTCAAGATTTGTGAACAGCAGAAATGTTTACATCAGCACAATCAGCAACGGCAGAAGCGATATGCGGCTTACAAACTGCTTTGGTATGTTTGTGAAAACTCTTGCGCTCGGCATTGAAATTGAGGACATCACCTCACTTGAATTTGTTGAAAAAAGCAAAGCTGTTTTCACGGATTCAATTGAAAATGAAATTTATCCCTACGCACAGCTTTGTGCAAAATACGGCTATGCACCGAACATTATGTACGAATATCAGCTTGGTGTTGTTGATAACCTTGAAATTGACGGCAAAACCGTTGTCCGTGATTACCTTGAAATGAATACTGCAAAGTTCAAAACAGCCGTTCACATTGAGGATTACAAGGGCAAGCCGAGCGTTGTGGTTCAGTACAATGACGCACTTTACAGCGGTGAGCTTATGAGAACGCTTGCAAAATCCGTTCTCTGCGCTGTTGAACATATTATAGAAAATCCAAACGGCAAAATCAGAAAGGTTTCACTCCTTGACAACGCCGCAGTTGCACAGCTTGAAAGCTTTAAGTCAACCGAAATTGCTCCCGTTAAGACAAAACTTCTTCACAAAATGTTTGAAGAACAGGTTGCAAAAACTCCCGACAGAATTGCACTTTCGGCTTGTGACGGCAAACTGACCTATAAAGAGCTTGACCGTCTTGCAAATATCACGGCAAACTCACTCATTGAAAAAGGTCTTGAAAAGGGCGGAAAGGTTCTTATTCTGCTTGAAAGAACCTCAAAATTCTTCATATCACTTCTCGGTATTCTCAAGGCCGGCGGTGCGTTTATTCCGTCATGTCCCGACTATCCGAAGGAGCGAATCGACAGTATTATTGAGGACAGCGACGCAGACTTTGTAATTACCGAGGGTGAACTGCTTGACGTATATGACCGCACGGTTGATGTTTCAAAACTTCTTTCGGGCAATAATGAAGAAAACCCGAATGTTGATGTACAGCCTGACGACCTTGCGTACCTCATCTACACATCGGGTTCAACAGGCAAGCCAAAGGGCGTTATGCTCCGCCACATCGGCATTGCAAACTACCTTGCATACAGCGACTCAAACATTCAGGTTAAAGAGGTTGTTGACAACTGTCACGCATACGGCTCTGTAACTACAATCAGCTTTGATATGTCGCTAAAGGAAACCATGCTGTCGCTCTGCAACGGTCTTACCCTCGTTTTTGCAAGTGATGAACAGACGGTAAACCCGATGTTACTTGCAGAATTCTTTAACGAAAACAATGTTGATGCATTCAACTCTACACCGTCAAGACTTTTGCAATATATGGAGCTTGACGAATTTGCAGAAGCAATGGCAAACTGCAAGGTTATTCTATCGGGCGGTGAAAAATATCCCGACAAGCTATTAAGGATACTGCGTGAAAAAACGAACGCAACAATAATCAATACCTACGGTCCGACTGAAATCACGGTTTCTTCAAACGCAAAAAATCTTACGAATGCAGACGAAATTTCAATCGGCAGGCCGTTACGCAACTACACGGAATATATCGTTGACTCAGACAACAATCTCCTTCCAATCGGAGTTGTGGGTGAGCTTCTCATTCAGGGATGCGGTGTTGCACTCGGCTACAACAAACTTCCCGAACAGACTGCAAAGGCATTCATCGAATTTAACGGTGAACGCACCTACCGCTCGGGCGACTATGCAAAATGGACAACGAACGGCGATGTTATTATTCTCGGCAGAACCGACAATCAGGTTAAGCTGAGAGGATTAAGAATTGAACTCGGTGAAATTGAAAAGTGTCTGACCGCAGTTGACGGAATCAAGAGCGGAATTGCTCTCATCAGAAAGGTCGGCAAGGCTGACGCAATCTGCGTTTACTATACAGCCGACAGAAAGCTTGAGCCAAATGAAATTAAGTCAGAGCTTGCAAAAACTCTCACAGATTATATGGTTCCGAGCGCTTATGTTCAGCTTGACAAAATGCCTCTCACACCAAACGGCAAGGTCAACACAAAGGTTCTTCCCGAACCTAAAAGCAACAAATTCGAAAGAGGTAGGTTGCCGAAGAATGAACTTGAAAAAACATTCTGCGACATCTTTGCAGAAATTCTTGAACTTGACAATGTTTTTGCAGACGATAACTTCTTTGACCTCGGCGGAACATCGCTTACAGCAACAAGAATTGTAATCTCCGCATCAAAGAAAAACATTGAGGTTGCATACAGCGACATTTTTGCAAATCCTACTCCGCAGGCTCTTGCAAAATTTGTGAGCAAGGATAATTCATCCGAAGATGACCTTGAAAATCTTTCGGACTACGATTATACAAATATCAATAAAGTTCTTGAAAAGAATAATATTGACACATTCAAAAACGGTGAGCTTCAAAAACTCGGCAATGTTCTTCTGACAGGCTCTGCCGGCTTCCTCGGAGTACACATTCTCTACGAACTTCTTCACAAGTATAACGGCAAGGTTTACTGCATGATTCGTGACAAAAACAATAATCCTGCCGAAAACAGAATGAACTCAATCTACTATTACTACTTTGAAGAAAGTCTGAAAGAAAGATATCCCGACAGAGTTACCGTTATCAACGGTGATGTTACAAACCGTGAATCATTCGATAAATTTATTGACAAGGACATTAACACGGTCATCAACTGTGCCGCAAATGTTAAGCACTTCTCAAAGGGTACAGACATTGAAGATGTAAACCTTTACGGTACTCTCAATGTGCTTGACTTCTGCAAAAAGGCTAATGCAAGGCTTGTTCATGTGTCAACAATGAGCGTAGGCGGTATGTTTGTGGGCGAACAAGGTTCTGTTGACAAGCTCAAAGAAAATCAACTTTACTTTGGTCAGCATGAGGGTTCAAAGTACACCCTGTCAAAGTTCCTTGCAGAAAGGGCGATTCTTGAAGAGGTTTCAAAGGGCTTTAACGCAAAGATTATGCGTGTAGGCACACTTGCCGCAAGAAACAGCGACGGTGAATATCAGATTAATTTCACCACCAACACATTTATGGGCAGACTCAAATCTACGCTTCTTATCGGCAAATATCCGTATGAGGCAATGGAAATGCCATTTGAGCTTTCTCCGATTGATTTTGTGGCAAAGGCAATTCTTCTGCTTGCACAGGCTCCAAAGGATTGCACCGTGTTCCACCCGTTCAACAACCATACTCTCATTATGGGTGACCTCTACACTGAGATGAACAAAATCGGACTTCATTCACAGGGTGCAGAGTATGAGGAATATATGATTGCACTTGACAAAGCCGAGCAGGATCCCGAAAAAGCAAAGATTCTTTCGAGTATGATTGCATATCAGAACATGGCTCACGGTCAAAAGACATTTACAGTCGGCAAAAGCAACACATATACAATGCAGGTTCTTTACAGAATGGGATTTGTGTGGCCCGTTACCTCGCTTGACTATATGAAACGATTCATCAACGCATTAAGAGGTCTTGGCTTCTTCGATTAATAATACAACATCAAGTCATAATAAAAGGCAAAACAGCGGACATTCCGAATCAATGGATTGTCCGCTGTTTTTATATTCTATAATAACGGCAAGCATAAAAAGCACCGCCCCTGCTCTGCAAAAAAACAGAACAAGGACGGTAAAGTTAAATGCTTGTCAAATTATGCACTTACTGTCAAATTAATAAACAAGATTTAATAATAATCTCTGTCTACATTTTAAATATTCAAAGTCGAAAATAAATATACCTTGGAGTAAAAGAGCGTTTTTGGGGAGTGAAAGGGTTTTTAGAATAAAATCAGCAAAAAATATCGGCTCTGTCCAAACAAAACAGAGCCGTAGTTATGTATTTAATTATGCGGTGAGCATTTTCTTAAATGACTTCGGTAAAATCTTATAAATACCGAAACCGATAAACGCACCCGTTGCATTTAGTATTACATCATCAATGTCAACATTGCGGTACATACTGTGGATTGCAAAACCGAGGAACATTTGTGTAATTTCAATCGTAACAGTAAAAGCAAATGCAAAAACAAACATCTTCCAAAGCTTAGGCTTTTTCATCCACATCATAACAAAAAATCCGAACGGAACAGATAAGAATATATTGCCGAAAATCTGTAAAAATGCCGTTTCACCAAATCCGTTACTTAAAGCTTCCGTAATCATTGCAAACGGAACAAAGTTGTACCAAGTATAGCCGTTTAAATATTCAATCGGGTCACTGGCATACGGTATTGGGAAGAAAACTATGCACACAACGGCTGTTATGTAAGCTATGAAGATACAAACCAAAGCCGTCTTTTTAACACCTTTTTTTAACAAAATGCAGATTACAGCAGCAAAAATTATTGCTATGATTCCAAACATTATAGCAAATTCCTTATCTATCACTGACACCTCTCCTTTTTTGCTTATAAGAATATGGATGATTATATCACAATTTAAAAATATTGTCAATTTTTCTTACTCGATTAAATACCACGCAGAAGCAATGCAACTACGCACTGTGTTATTGACAATACGGTGCTTAAACACTATAATTTATTGTGTAGGAGAAGTGAACCGATAGGAGCAAAAGTGCGGTTTTCAGGAGTGAAATTACTTTGCAAATAAAAAGCAATCTAATGATTGCCTTTTATTTTTGAGCATTAGAGCCAACCGAAGATCCATCTGAAGATAGTACCAAACACTTTTTGCTCCCCCTTTATTCTGTTGTTAAATTCACAATAGCAGATAGAAAGAGCAAAATAAATACAGTCTGGAGCAAGATATTCTATTTTTGGAGTAAGAGGGTGAAGATGTGTTTGCGGCTTTATGTGACGATGATAAATATATAACCGAAGAAATTAAAAAACTGCTTTTGGAATATGCAAAGGATAATCGTATAACTATTGATATTGATGAATTTGAAAGCGGAGAAGAACTTTTAAATTCCGAAAAAAACTACGACATAATTGTGCTTGATTATCAGCTTGGCAGTACAAACGGACTGACCGTTGCAAAAAAACTTAGAAAACGCAATGTGCTGTCCTGCGTAATCTTTTTGACATCTTATCCGCAATTTATGATTGACGCATTTGAGGTGAACACATTCAGGTTTCTTTTAAAGCCGATTGACAAATCAAAATTTTTCAAGGCAATTGACGATTATATAAAAATTGTAGATGCAAATTATCCGATAACCATCATTCAAAATAAAGAATTAAAAAAAATAAACTCCAACGAAATATGTTATATTGAAGCCGACGGAAAGTATTCAAACATTCATTTAAGCGATAAGATTATGCACTGTTCAAAAACACTTGCAGGGGTTACAAAGCTGTTGCCTGCATACTGTTTTGTGAAAACCCACCGTGCTTTTGTGGTAAATCTTCACTATATAAAATCGTATTCTTCCGATACAGTGTATCTGAGCAACGGAGAATCGGCTTTTCTCAGCAAAAATTATCAAAAGTCGTTTCAGACATCATATATGAATTTTCTTAAAAAAAATTATGTGAGGTTATAATTTAATGCTATTTTACAGCTATGCGGAGCTTATAATAGGGCTTGTGGCAATTTTCTATTTTACTTCAAAAATATTCTCTATTACCAAGTACAAACTGTATTTTGTCCTGTCATTGATTTTTATAATTTCAACGGCATCGTTTGCCTGCTTTATAAAAAGCGACCAACGGTATGTAATTCTGCCGGTTTTGCATTTTGTTGCATTGACATTTCTTCCGATTTCACTGGGATACAACAAAAAGATGATGTTGATATTCTCTTCTCTGTTCTTTTCGGGATTAACATTTTTTATCTATACCATATATCAATTATTATGTTCAATTTTACATATAAAATTAACCATTCAAAGTTCTACCGTCTTTGAACTTATTTCAAATCTTATTGTTTTGGAAATATTTGTACTGCTGTCAAGTCCTCTGAAAATCAAGACCAAGCTTGTGGTTGAGTCAATTACCAAACCTACAATAATTATGATTTTGATTTTCCTCTATATCGGCGGTAGTATGGCGACCTTCGGGGCATATTACATAATTCCGTCATCGGATTACAGAACGGCTACACTTAAAATTTTGACAATGATTGTGTCGGTGGTGTTCTCATTTTCAATACCGATTCTTTTGTACAATCAGATTAAAAAGAGCCAGTATATGCATGAAAACGATATCTACGAAAGACAGCTTAACGCACAGATTAATTATTACAAGAGCATTACGACTTCGGGATATGAACTGAGAAAAATCAGGCATGATTATAACGACCTTTCTATCGGATTAAAATCGCTTATCAACAGTCGGAAATATGATGAGGTTCTTCCTCTCCTGCAAAAATATGACAGCGAGATTATAAGCTCATTTCAGATTTTGTACAACACGGGCAATGATCTGACTGATGCGATTTTAAGCGATAAGCAGAAAAATGCAGATGAAAATATTAAAATCACATTTGAGGGTTCGCTTGCAAATGTGCCTGCCGACAACCTTGAAATCTGCGTTTTATTTAACAATATGATTGACATTGCGTTTGAAAATGTAAAGGAATTTTGCGGTGACGGAAAACAAATTATCGCCTTAAAAGCAGAAACAAGGGCTGGATTTCTCTTTTGCTGCATAAGCTTTCCGATTGAGAATGAAATAAAAAAGGCACAGAACAATGTTCTGTACCACAGCTTTGCGTATAAAACTTTGAAAAATCTTGCCGAAAAAAACGGCGGTAAAATTGAAACAAGCCTGTCGGATAACAGACTTGCAATAACCACGGGTTGGGTAATTAATAATTTCAGTTAATTCTTTTCGGGAATTTTTGAATAAACTTTTTAACATCAGTCTTTTCAATTTTGAGAAGGCTGATTTTTTTGTCTATGCCACCCGCATAACCCGTAAGGTTTCCGTTTGTCCCGACAACACGGTGACACGGCACGATTATCGAAATCGGATTGTGACCCACAGCACCACCGACCGCCTGTGCGGACATCTTAGCAACGCCACGCTGTTTTGCCAAAATTTTTGCAATTTCGCCGTAGGCCATAACTGAGCCGTAGGGAATTGTCAGGAGAATATCCCACACAGCCTTGCTAAATTCTGAGCCGTTAAGCGAAAGTTTGGGCATAAAATCGGGTTCGTTGCCCGAAAAATATATGTCAAGCCACTTTTTTGTCTGTTCAAAAACAGGCATGGTTTTATCCTCAGTTTCACCTTTTACGGTTGACGCAAAGTACTTTTGTCCATCAAACCACAAACCGCAAAGGCTCTCACCGTCAGATGCCATAGTTATATTGCCAATCGGAGAATTGTAATAATCGTTAAAAAACATAATCTCACCCACCTAATTGTACCGTTAAAAGCAGTTTTTGGCAAGAAAAAATCGGCACGAAAATCGTGCCGACTTTGGTTACAGATTCATTTCTGAAAGTTCTTTTGCGGTTGCATCAACAAGTTTTTCACACTTTTTTGTGTTTTCGCCGATCATTCCGCCAACGCTGAAAAGCCCGCCTGTGATTGAATCCAATGCCGCATTTTTCGCTACATTGTCCATACCCGCCTGAGTGGACTTTTGAATTGAGAATTTCTGCGTTTCCTTGCCGAAACCGCTCTTCATAATCCACACCTGATTCTGACTGTCGAGAGCGGGAAATGTTATTATGGTAGCCATTCCATGCTTTGTAAGTGACGGAGTTCCTGCCGTAAACTCTTTGTCTTTGATTGCATCAAAAAAGCTCTCAATCGTATAAGAATTTTGTGTCTTAATGTTTTTGGTTTTAACTCCGAATGCCATAGTAACTTCCTTTCAGATTAGTTAGCACCCCAGACATTTCCGTTTTTGTCCGTGAATTTGCCTGTAAGAACCATAATAAAATCAACAAGCCAACCGATACCGAAAACACCGCAAGTTAAAAGCCAGATGATACCTGTTCCGATTTTGCCTGTCATAAATCTGTGAACACCGAGTTCACCGAGAAAAAATGTGATTAGTACCGCCGCTGTTTTGCTCATTTGTAAGCACTCCTTTAAATTTATTTGTTGAGTACACTATACAGAATAAAAATTATAAATGCAACAATTTGGCAGTAAGGTCAGTTTTTCGGCAAGAAAGTCATAAAATCACAAAGGACATTGCCAAATGACAATGCCCTCTGCGAATGAGTTAAAATGAATAAACCTGTTATCTGTTTTGAATTGCAATTTTTCTGTAGGTATCGAACTTAACCCACTTTGCAAAGAAATCCGCATCGTTGATGCTTTTAAGATTTGAATACTCGGAAAGAAACTGCTGAATTTTTTCGTTGCTGTCGGCAAGAACCTCGAAGCCTCTGCCGTTTACAACAGGAACACCGCCGTAGCTGTACTCCGATGTCGGAACGATATCGGTAATCTTACGGTCACGAACCTTTACGGCAACGCTGTCACGAAGAACTATAATATCAAAGCTGTCGGGATACTTGTAGCTTTCGCCCTCAACAGGGATTGTGTCCCCCTTTGTATAGGTTTCCTTGACAGGCTGATATTTGAGAACATTAAGGCTTGAAGTGTCGTAGAAAAACTCTTCAAAGATATCACCTCTTGCCTCAAGTGAGCCGAGTACGAATGACGCCTTTTTTGCATCATCGGCTTTTTCTTCAACCGAATCAACAACACCGCAGGCTGATGTCATATTTGACACACGGTCAATCAAAATAAGCTCACCGAGTGTTTTATGCTTTGAGAAAAGGTCAACCGCAATCGGCTCTGCAAGCAGAATTGTGCAGACTGCGATTCCGTTCTTTGTGAGTGAATCGGCAGGAATATGCTCGCCTGTGTTCACATCAACAGCGTACTTGATTTCGGAAACGATACCCGAAATAGTCTTTGTTCCGAGCTTTACAAGATAATCCTTGCCGGCTGTAAGCTGTTCGTCATCCATCCAGAGAATTGACGCTGTAAGCTCCTGATAGGACGCAAGATTTGTGTCCTTTGTAATTACACAGCCACGGGATACATCAACTTCCTTGTCAAGTGTGATTGTAACGGGCTGTCCCTTGAAAGCAGTTTTAACATCCTTATCTGTCATAAGGATCTGCTTTACATGGGCCTTTTCACTGCTCGGGAGTGTTACGATTTCATCGCCTACGCTGATACTGCCCGACTCAATCTGTCCCTGAAAGCCTCTGAATGTGTGGTCGGGACGGCAAACTCGCTGAACAGGAAGATAGAATCCTTCTTCCTCCTCCGAGGAATCAACATCAACAGTTTCGAGATACTGAAGGAGCGGAACACCGTTGTACCACGGAATGTTTTCGGACTTTACGGTAACATTGTCGCCCTCTGTTGCGGAAAGCGGAATGATGTAGATATCGTCAAGTAAAAGCTCGTTTTTTAGTTCTTCAATCTGCTTTACGATTTCGTCAAAGCGTGACTTGCTGTACTTTACCAAATCCATCTTATTAACGGCAAAGACAAAATGTCTTATACCCATAAGCTTACAGATTCTTGCGTGCCGTCTTGTCTGAACAAGAACGCCCTGTGATGCGTCAATGAGGATAACTGCGAGGTCTGCAAAGGATGCGCCTACAGCCATGTTTCTTGTATATTCCTCGTGACCGGGTGTGTCGGCAACGATAAAACTGCGGTTGTCGGTTGTGAAGTAGCGATAAGCAACATCAATTGTGATGCCCTGCTCACGCTCAGCCATAAGACCGTCAAGCAAAAGCGAATAGTCAATGTCACCGTTGCGACTGCCGACCTTACTGTCAAGCTCAAGAGCCTTTTCCTGATCGGCATAAATAAGCTTTGCGTCATAAAGTATGTGACCTATGAGTGTTGATTTACCGTCATCAACACTGCCGCAGGTAATAAATTTAAGTAAACCTTTCATCAGAAGTAACCCTCCCTTTTTCTGCGTTCCATACTGCCCTGTGCCTCGTTGTCGATTACTCTGGAGGTACGCTCCGAAGAAACGGAGCTGAGGGTTTCGTCAATAATTTCATCAAGAGTTGTTGCAGTTGACTCTATGCCGCCTGTAAGAGGATAACAGCCGAGTGTTCTGAAACGAACCGATTTCAATTCGGGTACTTCGCCCTCTTTGAGCGGAAAACGATCGTCATCAACCATAATAATGTTGCCGTCACGGTAAACAACAGGTCTTTTTGCCGCAAAGTAAAGCGGAACGATGTCAATTTTTTCCCTTTGAATGTACTGCCATATGTCCTTTTCTGTCCAGTTGGAAATTGGGAACACACGAATGCTTTCGCCCTTATTGATTTTTGTGTTGTAAAGCTTCCACCTGTCTCTTATACACATCTGACGCT
>ENA-UBDJ01000496-UBDJ01000496.1-human-gut-metagenome-genome-assembly--contig:-NODE-496-length-21405-cov-4.635504_pt1 | contig 21405 bp, 19 predicted proteins | sample MGYA00244279_ERZ654774 | MGnify/ENA primary metagenome ERZ654774 (study PRJEB26926, sample SAMN06164701) | human gut metagenome | biome: ENVO:00009003; feature: ENVO:2100002; material: ENVO:00002003...
TGTCTCGTGGGCTCGGAGATGTGTATAAGAGACAGAAATATTAATATTGTATTGTCACATTTTTATCTTGACCATATTGGCAATCTGGATAAAATATGCGGATTATGGAAGAATGATGAATCGCAGGATAAAGGACATCCACAGATAAAAGACAGGATAAAAATTTATCAAGGGAAATATACTTATAAGCACACTAATAAAGGTGAAATTGTATCTGATGATATGTATATTGATGCTGGTTTTCATAAGTTTCATATATTTCAGCTTCCGTCATGTCACTCAAAAGGAAGTGTAGCAATGGAAGTAGACGGGAGATATTGCTTCCTTGGAGATGCATTGTATCCGGCAACTAAGGGTCCAGTAAGAGAATATAATAAAAGCCTTTTAAAAGAAGAGATTAATGCGCTTGAAAAGATAAAAGCACCATATTTTATGCTTAGTCATAAAGAGCCATTTGCACGACCTAAAAATGTAGTGATGGCGTGGATAGAGAAGATATATAAGGGGTTGTGATGAGGATAAGAAAGTACAAGTGGACTATGCTCATTATAAGTGGAATAATTGCGGGCATAGTATTTACAGGTTGTGTGTGGCCTGTATCTGAGGCAGAAGAGGATAATTCAATTAATTATAAATCAATATTTATTGAAAAGCTGAATGCTCATTGGAAATTACAGATTCCAGAATTACAGGATGGCAGCGATACGAAAATTAAAGAAGTAGGAAAAGGAACAGGTATTTCGTTTGACAATTATTCAAGTGAATATTTTTATTATGACGATTCAGATAGTGCATTTGTATTTAATACACCAGTCAGTGCCCCCAAAACTGTTAACACAAAATATGCACGTTCTGAATTGCGGGAAATGATGGGAGACGATAAAACAGTGAACTGGGACTGGAATGGCAGACATTGTCTTGATGTTGAAGAGGCAGTGACAAAAATTCCAGCAAATGGCAGAGTGATGGTATGTCAGGTGCATGGGATATATCCAAATGGTGATAATGGACCAGTTCCTTTGAAGGTAATATATGAGGGAAACAAAAAACGGCTTGCTATTACTTATAAAGCACATCCTCAATCATATGAAGACCAGAAAATATATTATTTTGACGAAGTAGAGCTGAACCAGAAATTCACAATATCTATACAGATAATTGATGGTACAGGTTATGTTTCAATTAGTAGTAATGGAATATCACAAAAATATGAATATAGTTATAATCCGGTAACAACAGGTTGGATTGATTTTTATAATTATTTTAAAGCTGGAAATTATATTCAGGATTGTGAAGATAATAGTGAGAATGCAGGCTCAACAGTCAAAATGTACAATATAAACGTAACTCATGAATAATCTATATCATGAGTACAGCCATGATTTAACAAAAAATATTGTAATTGAGGTTAAATTGATTTACAATTTATGGTAGTGATTTTAAGGGAGGTTATAGAAATGGATTTTACAACATTACAGAAAGCTATGATTGATGCCATGAAGGCAAGAGATAAGGCGAGAAAGGATTCTATAGCAGTACTTGTATCTGCGGCTAAGAAGCTTGCTATTGATTCGGGCTGTCGTGAAGATATTCCTGATGAGATGGTAGACCAGGCTATATTAAAAGAGATTAAGAGTATCAAGGAACAGATAGATACTTGTCCAGCGGACAGAACTGAGTTATTAGAAGAATATAATGCACGTCTGGCTGTTATGTCAGAGTTTGCACCTAAAATGCTTTCAGAGGATGAGGTAAGAACAATTCTTAATGAGAAGTTTGCAGACGTCATAGCTACTAAGAACAAGGGTCAGATAATGAAAGCTGTCATGTCAGAGCTTAAGGGCAAGGCTGATGGCAAGGTTATCAATGCGGTTGTGGCTGAGATGTGCAAGTAGTTATATTTTAAATGTAAATCTATAGATATATCACAAATTGATTTTTGATTAAATTGCAAAATACGCTAAAGTATTTTGAATCAATGACAATATAAGATATGTAATCAATAATAAATGATTAACATGGGATGCAGCAATTTGAAACAGATTGTTGCATCTTTTTTATTTTATTATAAGTGATTGCCACTTAATACACAAAAGCGTAAAATATATAATATCGTAATATAGGAATATACAACATTTCAGGAGGAGTCAGCTATGAACAGAGCTGTTGTTTATTATTCATTATCAGGAAATACAAAGGAAGCTGCAAAGGTTATTGCAAGAAAGCTGGGAGCAAAAATCTTTGAGATAGATTTAGTTAAGCCATTACCCAAGAATACAGTGAGGCAGATGCTTGTTGGAGGAATGCAGTCAACATTTGGAAGAAGACCTAAGATAAAAGGTGTTCCGGATAACATAGATTATTATGACGAAATTATATTGGGTATGCCAGTATGGGCAGGTATGCCTGCGTCTCCGGTCAACACATTTATAAAGAATTACGGCGTGGCAGATAAAATTGACGCTGTGTTTACATTCAGCGGTGGCGGGGACAATGACAGATGTCTTGCACAGTTGTCAAAAAGTCTTAAAAATATAAAAAGTCAGGTTGCGTTAGCAGACCGCAATAGTAATGCTGCAAAGGATAATCAGGAGAAGCTTGAAAAGTTTGTTATGAGTATCAAGTAGAAATGTATGCTATAATGGACACATTGATAAAGTTGATTACAATATAACTGGAGGATACAAGCATGGACGATAATGTAAAGAAAAGAAACGAAGTACTGGCACAGACTGTAATTAATGGCTTACAGTCGCGAAATATGTCAGGATATTATGCAGAGGATAAAGAAGTAGCTTTAAAGCAGGCTCTGGAGTTAATTGATGATGAAAGCACAATTGCTATGGGCGGCTGTCACAGTGCACAGGAGATTGGACTTGTGGAGGCTTTGAAGGAGGGCAATTACAATTATATAGACCGTTCAAAGATGACTCCAAGAGAGGGACTTCTGGCTTCATATGACGCAGATGTGTTTTTATCAAGTGCAAATGCGATGACAAGTGATGGAATACTTGTAAATATAGATGGCAATTCCAACCGTGTTTCATGCATAGCGCAGGGACCAAAGAAGGTAATCTTCATAGTTGGAATGAATAAAGTCTGTTCAGACCTTGATTCGGCAATGAAGCGTGCAAGAAATATAGCTGCACCGACCAATGCACAGAATTTCGATGTCAAGACACCATGTAAAACAACCGGGAAATGCTTTGACTGCAAATCGCCAGACACATTATGCTGTCAGTTCCTGATTACAAGATATTCACGCCATGTAGGTAGAATACATGTAATACTTGTCAGTGACACACTTGGTTATTAAAAGGAGGAATCTATGATTAACAGACTGCATATGGCAATGATTGAATTATATAGAGGAGACGCTAAGAGAATACAACATTTTTGCAAGGTTCACAGCTACGCCAGGCTGATTGCACAGATGGAAAATGTTGATGACAAATGTCTTTTTATAATTGAAACAGCGGCACTCACACATGATATCGGGATTCATACATGTGAAGAAAAATATGGAGAGTGTGGCGGTAAGCTGCAGGAAAAAGAAGGTCCTGCTATTGCTGCAGGACTTCTTGACAGGCTTGGCTTTGACAGTGAAGTATCAGAAAGAGTGCAGTATCTGATTGCACATCATCATACATATAATAAGATTGATGAAATTGATTATCAGATATTGGTAGAGGCTGATTTCCTGGTTAATATTATGGAGGATGGTTTATCGAAAGAAGCTGCATTAAAAGCTTATGAAAGTATTTTCAAAACAACATGCGGGAAAATGATTTGCAGGGAGATGTTTGATTTTTGCAGTTGATAATCAGACGAATACTGAGACCAGCTGTGAAGATAAAGCAGCATTTAAATACGGCAAAACAAAAGTAAGATATCGAAATAAAGTTTCTTCTGAAAAATGCACTTACGGACAATGTAAATGATCGAGAAATTTATATGAAGGGTATCGATCACAGTTATTACTATGAAGGTTATTATGTGTTTAAGATGGAAAATTTGACGGACACAAAGGATTAACTTGATTTAGCGTTAGAAAAGTGTAGGTTATTTGACCGACACCTGTCTGACATCGCAGGACAAGTATAAAGCGTATTTGGATTACTTTAGGGTTATGTATTGAAATTGAACAAAACAATATGATGTGTGGGGTGAATACATGCTTATTTATGCAGGTACAAAAAGTGATTTTATGATTGATACAGAGAATGATCGTTTGGAAACAAAATTATATGAAAATATAAAATTAAAGATGAACCGAACGACAGGACTAAGTGAGCTGAATGCCTGGCGGAATTCATTAAAAGAAATGTATATTACATTGAATGATTCCGATATTCCAAAGGATGCAGGTGTGGCGATTGAATATAATATTCCCCAGACTTCAAAACGGGTAGATTTTCTTATTTCTGGTTATGGATGGAATGGAAAAGGAAATGTTGTTATTGTTGAATTGAAACAATGGGAGAAATTAACAGCGATAGATGGTCAGGATGCAATTGTTGAAACATATACGGGTGGAGCGAACCGAAGAGTTGTACATCCATGTTATCAAGCATGGTCTTACGCAGCGTTAATCAGGGATTATAACGAATATGTTCAAGACAACGAAATCGGTCTTCATCCCTGTGCGTATCTTCATAATTATCCAAGAAGTGAAAATGATCCATTGGATAAAGACCAATATCAGGATATTATGGAAGAAACACCTGCATTTACTTACGGGCAAAGAGAATCTCTTCGTACATTTATCAAAAAGCAAATTGTAACAGGTGACAAAGAGGATACATTACTGAAAATTGAACATGGAAAAATTAAACCTTCTAAACAACTTCAAGACGCGCTTGTAAATATGCTTAAAGGAAATCAAGAATTCGTAATGTTGGATGAACAGAAGGTTGTATATGAAAGTATTCTTGATTATTCCTGTCAATGTCAAAAAGATGGTAAGAAAAGAACGATTATTGTTGAAGGTGGTCCTGGAACCGGAAAAACAGTCGTTGCAATTAATCTACTGGCTGAACTCACGAATCGCATGCAATTTGTTCAATATGTTTCGAAAAATGCTGCACCTAGAACAGTCTATCAGTTCAAGTTAAAGGGACACATGAGGAAAAATAGTGTAGATAATCTCTTTAAAGGTTCCGGAAGTTATACCGAAGCACCAAGAAATTCAGTCGGAACATTACTGGCTGATGAAGCCCACCGGCTTAATGAAAAATCCGGTATGTTCCAAAACATGGGTGAGAATCAGATAAAAGAAATTATTCATGCCGCTGCTTGTAGTGTGTTTTTTATTGATGAAAGTCAGAGGGTCACACTGTCAGATATTGGAAGTGTCGCGGAAATAGAAAAGTGGGCGGCCTTGGAAAAATCAGAAGTTATTAAAATGCAGCTTGTTTCTCAGTTCCGCTGTAATGGTTCTGACGGATACCTTGCATGGTTAGATCAGGCGTTGGAAATCCGTGATACAGCCAATTATGATCTTGACGGAATTGATTACGATATTCGTATCTGTGATACACCTGCAGAGATGGAATCAATTGTGGTTGAAAAGAATCGTGCCAGAAATAGAGCGAGAATTCTCGCAGGTTATTGTTGGAATTGGCCGAAGGCTACCAGAAATAATACAAATTATCATGACATCGAAATTGGAGATTATTCTATAAGCTGGAATCTCGATGGCGGAGATGCTTTTGCAATCAGTGAAGAGTCCATTCATGAAGCCGGATGTATTCATACATCGCAAGGGCTAGAATTCGATTATGTAGGTGTTATCATTGGTGACGATATGCGATTTGAAAATGGTAAAGTGATCACCGACTACACAAAACGTGCAAGAACTGATAATTCATTAAAAGGAATAAAAACACTGGCGAAGAAAGATAAAGAAAAAGCTGATCAGGTGGCAGATGAAATTATAAAAAATACATACCGGACACTTATGACGAGAGGCATGAAGGGATGTTATGTATATTGTACAGATACCGCCTTGGCAGAGTATTTAAAAAAGCTTTTGAAACAAAAATAATGAGGTAGAATTTCATGAAAGAAAAAACAATAGAGCGCATTCGTAAATTTACAGAAGATCGAGACTGGAATCAATTTCATAGTCCGACAAATCTTGCAAAATCAATTGTGATTGAGGCAGCAGAGTTGTTGGAGTGTTTCCAATGGAGTGATACAGAGTATGATCTGCAGCATATAAAAGAAGAACTGGCAGATGTACTTGTTTACTCACAAAATCTTCTTGATAAATTGGAACTTGATGCTGATGAAATCGTGAATATGAAGATGAAACAGAATGAAGCAAAATATCCGGTAGATAAAGCAAAGGGAAATGCAGTGAAATATACGGAGCTGTAGGCCGTTTATCTCATAGTTTACGGAGGTGACATTATGGTTATAAATGAAGAATGTAAAAAATGTCAGATAAAACGAAATATCAATAAATATCCTGTTAATGCAACAGAAGAAAAGATAACAGAATATCAATATAAGGTGAAGGAGATTGTAAAGAATAGTGATGGGTTATCTACACCACAGGTTGCAGAAAAAATGGATAATCTTCGTCAGGAACTTTTTGGAAATGTGATGGATTATACAGAAATCAAACAGCATTACAATCAATTAATGCTTGATCAATTTCCGTATATAAAAAATAAAGTTGATACATCTGAAAATCATTTAAAAACAGCAATACAGTATGCAATAGTTGGAAACTATATTGATTTTGGAGCTTTAGAAAATGTAAATGAAGGTGAGCTGAAAGCTCAATTAGATGAAGCAATAAATATAAATATAGATTCTAAGCTGTTGGATGTTTTTAAAAACGATTTGGTCAATGCGAAAAGGCTGGTTTATTTTACGGATAACTGCGGAGAAATTGTAACAGATAAGTTATTGATTTCAACTCTTCGCGATATTAATCCTAATTTACATATAACTGTGATTGTAAGAGGCAAACCAGTTTTAAATGATGCTACACTGGAAGATGCAAAATACATTCACATGGCAGATGTTGCACAAAAGGTACTTGGAAACGGTACCGGATTACCAGGTAATGTGGTTGGAGCAATCTCTAAGGAATCAATGGATGAGGTTGAGAATGCTGATCTGTTGATTTCTAAGGGACAGGGAAATTATGAAGGACTAAGTGGATGCGGATTAAATATTTACTATTTTTTCCTGTGTAAATGTGAAATGTTTATGAGACGTTTCGGTGTCGAACAATTTACAGGAATTATGGCAAGAGAAAATAATAAAAAGTAATACTTGTGTGAAAGAGTAAATTCCACCGCCTAGTTTTGTAAATTGTTGAAAGAAATATATTGTTATATGATTACGCAAGTGATATACTTAAGCATAAGAAAACCGTGTGAAATTACAGTTTGCTTTTTGCACGGTTTTCTTTATACTAGATAGTTAGTTAAAACTAACACAGTGAAAGATTATAGAATAACAGATATTAGGTAATATAATCAATACGCTATAGAACTAATACTATACCGCTGAAGATAATTATTTTTGCCAATGAATTTTTTCGAACATATCAATGAAGAAATGCGGCTGCAAGACGAAAAAGGTACTGTGATTGGAGAAAAAGCATGAAAAATGAAGAATATAAAAAATTGTCAATTAAAGAATTTACAAAAGCAGCAGGAAGATATGAAAGTAACCATGCTGGCATTTACGAAATGTGCAAGAAGGATTATCCGGATATTCTGGAAGAATTAGAGAAGGAGCCATTTAGAGATTTATTGGATGCAGGCTGCGGACCTGCACCAATGATTTCTTTATTAGCAGAAAAACATCCAGACCGGCATTATACAGGACTGGATCTGACTCCGGCCATGATTGAACAGGCAAAAAAGAAAAATATTTCAAATGCAACATTTGTTGTAGGAGACTGTGAGAACTTTCCTTTTGAAAATGATTCATTTGATGCAATTATTTGTTCTATGAGTTTTCATCATTATCCGGATCCACAGGCATTTTTTGACAGTGTAAAAAGATGTCTTCGTCCAAATGGAAGATTGATCCTGCGGGATGTGACCAGTGACAATAAAGTATTGGTATGGCTGATGAATACATTGGAAATGCCTCTGGCAAATATATGCGGACATGGAGATGTTCGGGTTCCAACAAGAGATGTGGTCATGAAATGCTGCAGAAAAGTAGGATTAAAAGTAGAAAAATTTGAAATCCGCAAAGGTATGAGGATGCATTGTGTTGTCAGAAAAGTCTGAAGGAGACTAGCTATGAAATTTTATGAAAGTGGAGACAATCGTAAACCTGTGATATTTTTATTTCCCGGTACCTGTTGCCAGTATAGTAGCTTTGATCATGTACTGGATGGGTTACATTCTTATTTTTATACGGTAGCAGTTTCTTATGATGGATTTGATTCAAACGAGAAAACAGAATTTTATTCGATGGAAGATGAATGTGAAAAAATTGAGCAGGAAATCAGAACAAAGTATGGTGGGAGAATTAAAGCAGCGTATGGATGTTCCCTTGGAGGAAGTTTTGTATCCCTTCTGATTCAGCGGAAAAGAATCCATATAGATTATGGCATCATTGGGAGCAGTGATATGGATGAAGCAGGTAATCTTGTGGCAAAAATTCAGGCATCTATGGTAGTGCCTTTCATGTATAAAATGATACATACAGGTGCTCTTCCGAAATTTATGCAGAAAAAGCTTAACAAGACAGACGGGGCTAAGAAAGAATTATATAATGGATTTTTAAATATGTTTGGAATCGGTAAAGGAGGAAGTCCGTGGATTACAAAACAGAGTATTTATAATCAGTTCTATTCGGATCTGGTTACAAAAGTCCAGCATGGAATTGATGTGCCGGGAACAACAATCCACGTGTTTTACGCAACAAAAATGGGAAAAAAATACGAAAAGAGATATTGTACTTATTTCAAAAATCCGGACATTCAAAGACACAACATGCAGCATGAAGAATTGTTTTGCTGTCATAGTGCAGAGTGGGTGGAAGAAGTAAGAAAGGCAGTGGAAGGCGACAAACAATGAAAGAAAAAGTGAATGTGACAGGTGTACCGGAAACGATGGTACAGACCCTGTATGCAAGAGCAAAAGAAACAAGAAAGAAAAATGCTAAAATAAATGACGAAATTGCAGTAGAACTTGTGAAAAAGCTTGATTATGACTTTTCCAAAGCAGATAAAGATAACGCCATGACTTATGGTGTGATTGCGAGAACAATTGTATTAGACCGGATGGTCAGAAAATATTTGGAGAAGCATGAAAATACAGTTGTCGTAAATATTGCATGCGGACTGGATACCAGATGCTACCGGATGAAGGGAAAATATCTGCGCTGGTATAATGTAGACCTTCCGGAAACAATGAAAATAAGGAGCCAGTTCCTTACCGAAACTGATCCGGTGTATCAGATTGCAAAGTCTGCAATGGATGATTCCTACATAGATGATATCGATTATCACGGTAAGAATATTCTGGTAATAATCGAAGGACTTACAATGTATTTGTATGAGAAAGATATCAGGAAGATGTTTTCTATTATTGATAAATCATTTCAGAAAGTTACAGTAATGGTCGAAACCATGTCACCCTTTGTTGTAAAGCATATGAAAGAGAAATCCATAGAGGGAAGCAATGCAAAATTCACATGGGGAGTTAAGAACAGAAAGGAGCTGCAAAGAATCATACCGGCATTTTCTGTTCGGCAGGAAGTCAGTCTTGTTGAAGGAATGAAAGAGCTTATGCCTGTTTATTATGTAATAGGTAAGATTCCGGCTGTTCGGAATATCTCAAATAAAATAATAGTTTTGGAGAAACATAGCTGATATTAAGGGAGGAGATGATACAGATGAAGAAAAGGCATTTTGATGTGGAATCAGATGGATTTTATGGTGCATACTGGAAATGTAAAACAGGCTCAGACTGTGCAATGATTGCGATGATCGGGGATGATCCGGAGGATTATCTGGCGCGTACATCCGTGAAATGGTTACATAAACTCGGTGTGAACGTGATGACGATGTCGCCGGCAAAAAAGGATTATGGACATCATAATTATCCGCTGGAACGTATAGAGAAAGCAATCAGTTGGTTAAAAATACATGGTAATCAGAAGATAGGAATTGTCGGGGCATCTACTACAGGAACACTTGCATTGACTGCTGCTTCTTATTTTAAGGATATCACATTGACGATAGGTCTGACACCGAGTGACTTTATCTGGCAGGGATTTATGCAGGGTAAAAGAGATGGTTGTAAGGAATGGCCAATGGAGGGAGAATCTCTTTTTTCGTATAAAGAAGAACCACTTCCATACATGCCGTTTTGTTACAAACATCCGGATTACTGGCATGTGATTGAGAAAGAAACAAAACGGACCGGTGATATGATCAATTCAAGAAAACTATTTGATGATTCTGAAAAGGCTCACCCAATCACAGAAGACGAGATAATCAAGATTGAAAAAATCCATGGAACAGTATTGTTAATTGGTGCTGAAGATGATGTGTTGTGGGATACTGCAAAATATATCCGCCGTATGAAGCAGCGTATGAAAGAACATTCACACACATGCAGATTGGATTATGTCATTTATGAGCATGGAACCCATTTCGTTTTTCCGGAGAGCATGCTAAAGACAATGCTCCCGGTTGGATCCGGACTCTTTGTGAAACTGGCATTTCAGGCAGCAAGAAAACATCCGAAAGAATGTCGCAGAGCACGTCTGGATATTGACTGGCGGGTAAGAAATGCTGTTGCAAAATGGAAGAGAGTAGATAGATAAAAAATAGACAGAAGGTGGAAGTGTGGTATTTAAAACAACAGGAAATAAATCAAATTCAGTCATTCTGTTTTTCCATGCAATGGGAGTAACTGGGGAAAGCAGTATGCCGGTTGCAGAGAAAATGGCAGAAAAATATTATTGCATTATGCCAACATCGACTGTGTATTGCTCCGGACAGAGGTATCAAAGCAAAAGAGATGAGATACAACAGATTGTACGATTTTTGGGGAACCATGGAATCAAAGAAATAGAACTTATAGTTGCATCTTCGATTGGAGCAGATCTCGCCATGGCATTCCTGACAGAGATAAAAATACCGGTAAAGCATGTTTTTTTTGATGGCGGGCAGTTTGCACAGATTGGAAAGGCAACACGCAGAATCATGGTTCCGTTCTTATATATAGCAATGAAAAGTTTATATTGGTCAAAAGGAAAAACACTAAAGAGAATCATGTGGTGTGACGATGATAAAATTAAACCTTATTTTATAGAGGCAGGAAAGAACTTGACGTATGGAAATCTGAGGAGACAGCTGACAGACAGTTTGGAAGATAAGCCATTTTCAGAACTGTCAGAAGAATTGCAGAAACATACATTCTGGGAATTTGGAAGTATAGAAGAACATTTTAAATACAGAAATGCAGTGATGCAGACTTATATATACGGTAACTTTCCGGTTTTTGAGGGATTCAACCATATGCAGTATCAAATTCAAAATCCGGAGGGATTTGCCAGAATGCTCGAAACAATTATTGAGACTGACCGATTACCGGAATTGGCATTTGCGATGTGGTATAGAGGAAAATAGTTATGAAAAATGCTTATGAGCTTGCTGAAAATATATTGAAGTCCAAACCTGATAAGAATATAGAATTAAAATCATCAGATTCTTTTGCCAGTATTGAGTTATATGGTACATCAGCTTGCAAAAAGGTACAGGATACGGAATTCTGTGAATGTTTTCATTTGGAAAATGAGAGCGGTACAGGAATGATTACATTGTATCATGTGTTTCCAGGAATTGATCTGGTTTATAATGATATGCATATGGAGTATTGCAACAAGGAGCAAAAGCCGGCTTCCAGTGTGATGGAAATAAACTATTGCATGGAAGGCCGTTGCGAATGCGTGTTTGAACAAAATGAATATGGTTATATAGCGGCAGGAGACTTGTCATTTTGTTCTTTGAAAAAAACTGGGCATGTGTCAGAGTTTCCAACATCGCGTTATCATGGAATTACCATTACGCTTGACTTTTCCATGATTACAGACGAAATGAAAAGGATACTGCAATTATTGTCTGTAAATCTGGAAAAGATTAGTAACATTTCAAAAACACATAGTTTTACTATTATACGGGCAAATCAGTCAATAGAACATATCTTTTTGGAATTGTATAAAGTTCCTGAAGAAATCAGATATGGTTATATTCGTGTGAAAATTCTGGAACTATTATTAGTATTAACTGGATTTGATTTAAAGAAAAATAATTCTGAGCATGTATATTTTTCGGATGTACAGATTGATGCAATAAAGCAGGTTCATGCGTTTCTAAAGGGACACTATAGGGGGCATTATACGATTGAAGAATTGTCAGTGCGTTTTAAAATGTCACCAACTGTTTTGAAAAAATGCTTTAAGGGTGTATACGGAAATTCTGTGTACGCTTATATGAAAAAGTACAGGCTGCAGATGGCGGAACGCCTTTTAAAAGAAAATAAACTTACGATCGGGGAGATAGCATTACAAATTGGCTATCAGAATCCGAACAAATTTACATCTGCATTTCGTACAGAATACGGTATGACACCAACGGAATACCGTAAGAAAAAGACACAGGAAAGTCTGAATGGATAGAAAAAGAGTCTGTTTAGTAATTGAGATTCTATATGGAAATCTATAAAATATGCGTTGTAGTTAGAAGAATCTAACTGCAACGATTTTTAATTTAAGGAGGCATCTCATGAAGCAGAAAAAACTTTTAACATTATTTTTAACAGTTGCAACGTCATTTTCAATGTTAGTTGCTTGTAGTAACGCTACATTTGCAGAAAGTACAGGTACGGCAACTGTTACAGAAAGTACAAATACGACGGACAAGAAACAGAAAGCAGATGAAAATCAGGATGCTGCAAAACAACTTTTGGTTGATTTGACGGGTTCATATCAGGAACTATGGCCGGTAATTCTTGATGAAAAATATCAGCAGATCTGGATTGATGATTGTACAGAGTTGGTTGGTGAGGAAAATGCGGAGGCAGCATATGATAAGTTAGCATCCATGGTTTCAGGAACAATTTATGGAGAAGAAGCAGTAGAAGCATACAAAGATGGCGATGGTGTTTATGACTGCTCTTTTAAAGAAGGTGTAAATAAGCTGGAATTTAATGGTTCTGATTCAGTGATCAAGGGATATGATTCAGAAGGAAAAGAAATCTTTTCCCATACATATCATTATGTTGGAATAGAAGAAGTACGTGGGTTATACGAATTTAAAAGTGACGATGCAGACTCAGGCGAATTTACTTATTTCTGCATAGCACCAGATACAAATGATACAACCTATCATATTGAATTGCGCTACGGCAGCGATTTGGAGGCACTTGGAAAATATGATGAAGGAGACTATGCATACTGGCTTGGCTCAGGTATTTCAACAGACTATGATCAGACAATGGTTGAGAACTGTATAGAACTTTTCTGCAAAGAAAATCTGTCTGAATAGAACAGACTTGTAAAACTGCAGAAAGCATCTGCGGAGTGGAAACTGAATACACGAGGAAAATAAAAAATTGAAACACCAAGACTTGACAAATTCCTGTAATGAGTTAAAATATAACAGTGTTATATAGCATTGTTATATTTTGAAAAGAAGTTTAGAGGATACGAAAAGAATGTCGACGAAAGCAGAAGATACACAGAAAAACATATTAGATACAGCCAGAAAACATTTTCTGGAAGATGGTTTGACAGGAGCATCTTTAAGAAATATTGTAAAAGATGCAGGGCTTACTACTGGAGCATTTTACAAATATTATCCGACGAAAGAGGCACTTTTTGATGCACTGACGGATCCTTATATGGAACATATTTATCAGATTTATGACCAGATCGTTGAGGAGTTTGAAAAGCTTTCTGCCAGTGATCAGACAAGGAATATGTCGGATACATCCAGTGATGGGATGGAGCAGATGGTTGATTATATCTATGATCATTATGATAATTTCAGATTATTGTTGAAATGCGGAGACAGTGGAAAATTTGAATTATTCATACACAATATGGTGGAGCGGGAAATGAAGTCCAGCCTGAAATATATGGAAAAAATGAAGGAAGCCGGTGTAAAAATACCGGTTGTAGAGGAAAGCCTTATGCATATGATCTATACGGGATTTTTTTCATCAGTATTTCAGATTATTGAGCATGATATAGACAGGGAGACTGCAAAGAAAAATGTACATCAACTGAAAGAATTTAATACAGGTGGCTGGGAACGATTGTGGAATATTGAATTTCCAGTATAACTGATGCAGGAATTCTGAATAGGTTATGTGTGTTGCAGGTTCTGGATTTCTGAATAAAGTTCAGACTGGATAATAATATCAGGTGGTTAATGCCAGTAAACCACCTATTTTATTATATGTTGGTTAGTACGAACTAACAGAAGGTAAAACAATAAAACGAAACAATAAAACGAACGTAAGGAGTGAACAGATGTGAAAGAAAAAAAGAAGTCGGCAGTCAGCTGGATCCTGACGTGGGCCGGACAAAAAAGAATTGCCTATGTGTGGAGTGTGTTACTTGCAATAGGAAATGTGATTTTTAAGATTTTGCCGTATTTTATTATTGCAGATGTAGTAAAGCTGTTTTTAAATGGTGAAAAGGAGTTTGAAATATATCTTGCAAAAGCGGTTCTGATTGCATTATCGTTTATCATTGCAGAACTGCTTCATTCACTTTCGACAGCATTGTCACATAAAGCAACGTTTGCAGTACTTGCAAATATAAGAAAATCCTGCTGTGACAAGCTGGCGCGGGTACCTCTTGGCTATGTGAAAGACACACCTTCCGGTACATTTAAAAATATTATGGTGGAAAGAATCGACAGTATCGAGACAACACTGGCGCATATTGTCCCGGAATTCACGTCCAATCTGCTGGCACCGATTGTGATTTTGATCTATTTCTTCCTGACAGACTGGAGACTGGCACTCTGGTCATTGGTGCCGGTTATAGTGGGATTTCTTTCCTATTTTGGAATGATGCTGGATTATAAACCAAGCTTCGAGAGAACGGTTCAGACAACAAAAGATCTGAATGATGCGGCAGTGGAATATATTGACGGAATCGAAGTGATCAAGGCATTTGGAAAGACAGAAAGTTCTTATGCAAAATTTACAAAGGCGGCTATGGCTTATGCAGATTCCTTTATTTCCTGGATGAAACGGTGCTCGATCTTTCATGGACTGATGATGGTGGTCACACCTTATACGCTTCTTACGGTATTGCCGTTTGGGGCACATTATGTAGCCAATGGAACACTTGCGATTTCAGATTTTGTCATCTGCATTATTTTATCACTTGGAATCGTTGGACCGTTGATCACAGTGGGTTCCTATACCGATGATCTTGGCAAGATCGGAGTGATTGTTGGTGAAGTGGCAGGAATTCTGGAACAGTCGGAGCTTGAACGTCCAGAGAAAAGTAAAAGTGTTCCAAAAGATAACTCCGTTACTCTTGAAGATGTCAGATTTGGTTATCACGACAAAGAAATCCTGCACGGAGTAACTATGGAGCTGAAAGCAGGAACGGTAAATGCAATCGTAGGACCTTCCGGAAGCGGCAAGTCGACCATCGCAAAGCTGATTGCGTCCCTGTGGGACGTGGATTCCGGAAGCATTAAAATCGGTGGAGTTGATGTCAAAGAACTGGCATTTGCAGATTTTAACCGGAAAATTGCATATGTTGCACAGGACAATTATCTGTTTAATGAAACAGTCCGTGAAAATATCAGACAGGGAAATCCGGATGCTACAGATGAACAGATCATCGAGGTGACAAAGAAAAGTGGATGCTATGAATTTATCATGCAGTTGGAGAATGGATTTGATACGGTTGTAGGAGGTGCAGGAGGACATCTGTCAGGTGGCGAGAGGCAGCGTATCTCCATTGCAAGAGCAATGTTAAAGGATGCTCCGATCGTGATCCTTGATGAGGCAACTGCCTACACAGATCCGGAAAATGAGGCAATTCTGCAGAATTCTATCGCAAAACTGGTAGCAGGGAAGACCCTGATCGTAATAGCACACAGACTTTCTACTGTTAAGGACAGTGACCAGATCTTTGTTGTAAATGATGGAAATGTAACAGCACATGGCACACATGAGGAACTTCTGGTGTCATGCCCGCTTTATAAGGAAATGTGGAATGCCCATATTTTTGTAAAAGATACTGTGAAGGAGGGAGAATGATATGTTTGGGATTCTGGCAAAATTCTTTCGTTTTTCAGGCAGGGAAAATGGCAATAAATTTAAACTGTCGATAGTGATCGGACTCATAGAGGCTCTTGCCTCAGCAATGAAGATTCCGGCTATTATGTACATACTGATTGGTCTGCTGAGTGGGAAAACGACAGGAAAATATATTGGAGGCTCCGTTGCGATTATGGTTCTTGCAATTGTAGTCGACGTAATCTGCAAGAGATACTCTACAGTGCTTCAGACAGAGGGAGGATATAATGCAAGTGCTTTTATGAGAATCAAGATTGCAGAACATCTGCGATATCTGCCGATGGGGTATTTCAATTCCAATAGTATCGGGGAAATTTCTTCCATTACAACCAATACAATGGAAATACTTGGCGATGTGGCTGCGAGAGTGGTTATGCTGACAATGCAGGGAATTCTGGAAACATCAATGATCATTCTTATGCTGTTTATTTTTGACTGGAGAATCGGACTGATAGCTGCAGCAGGAGTACTTATTTTCTTTGGGGTCAATTCTGTGATGCAGAATGCGGGTAAAAAAGATTCAGAGCAAAAAGTGGTATGCGATACGGAGCTTGTAAACCAGATCATGGAGTATCTGCAGGGAATATCAGAGGTGAAGTCATACAACCTGCTTGGAAAACAGGCAAAAAGATTAAACGATGCAAATGAAGCATGCGAAAAGGTCAATACAAAGATGGAAATGCTGTTTGTGCCCTATCATTTTCTGCAAAGTGTGATAACCAAAATTACAGGTGCTGTGATCGTAGCAGGCAGCGCATATTTTTATATCAATGGCACCATGAGCGCGGTCTATGCGATCGGTATGACAATCTCGGCATTTATGCTTTATTCCAGCCTGGAATGCGCAGGAAATTATTCATCCCTTTTACATGTGGTAAGTGTATGTGTAGATAAAGCAAATGCAATACTGGAGCTGGACACCATGGATATCGACGGCAAAGAGATTCAGCCGGAGAATTACGACATCAGACTTTCTAATGTTACGTTTTCCTATGACAAACGGAAGATCATTGACGATGTATCGCTCTCTATCCCACAAAAAACGACGACAGCAATTGTTGGATCATCTGGTGGAGGAAAATCAACACTTTGCAATCTGATCGCCAGGTTTTGGGATGTGGATTCCGGGGAAGTGACGCTTGGAGGCGTGAATGTAAAAGACTACAGCATGAACAGTCTGATGAGTAATTTCTCATTTGTATTTCAGTCAGTGTATTTGTTTGCAGATACCATTGAGAATAATATTAAATTCGGACGTCAGGATGCTAGTCATGAGGAAGTGGTGGAAGCGGCAAAGAAAGCGTGCTGTCACGATTTCATCAGCAAACTTCCGGATGGATATGACACAGTAATCGGAGAAGGCGGCGCCACACTTTCCGGTGGTGAGAAACAGCGTATTTCCATAGCCAGGGCAATTATGAAGGATGCACCAATCGTTATATTAGATGAAGCAACGGCCAATGTTGATCCGGAGAATGAAAAGGAGCTGATGGATGCAGTAGATGCACTTACAAAGGAAAAAACGATTATTATGATTGCCCACAGATTAAAAACAGTCAGACATGCAGATCAGATTGTGGTTGTTGACAAAGGAAAAATTGTGCAGCAGGGAACACATGAGCAGCTAATGAAGCAGGAAGGTATCTATAAGAGATTTGTGGATGCAAGGCAGCAGGCGGTGAGCTGGAAACTGGTGTACTGAGAAATATATATAGGTGGCTAAGGAAAAAATGAAAAGGGAAAGGAAGAGGTATATATTTCTTTTTATGGACGCACCCCGTTCCCACTAGAGACGGGTGTGCCAGAGGACAGTTTCTTTGCCCGGTAATATTCCTGTTTCTGGGCATACATGGACAAATCTGCTGCCTTGGTAAGCTGCTCTACGGAAAAATCCGGATGGTCGTCGGCAAAGGCGCACCCGGAGGAAATACTCAGCGTCCCCACCTTCGTCCCGGACCAGGCCGCCGCAATCCGTTGCAGCGCCGCCAGAATTTCCTGCGCCTGGGTTTGGGTCATTTGACCCGAACTCATCCCCACCGATGCGGAAGATTTTCCCCCGATCCCCCACCGCCTGGGTGATACATTGGGCAGCGCCGCATATCAGCTCGTCCCCCGCCTCATGCCCCAGGGCATCGTTGACCCCCTTTAAGCCGTTGATATCCATGAGAAAGACAGTCAGATCTGTCGGAACGGAATCCGCGTACTGCTCCAGACACTCATGATACGCCAGCCGACTGAATACGCCGGTCAGAACATCTACGGAGCTTTTCATACGCTGCTCCATCAGCTTTTTGTTCATCCGAATCCGCTGCGCCGTATAATACTCGTAAATCCATTGGATCAGAACGCTGACAACACTAAAGAGCGCCAACAGAGCCACCAGCGTTTGCAGCAAAAAGGCGGTGATATTTTGGTGTAGGTTTTCGCTGACATCTATGCCTTGCAGGTACAGCTCCTTGAAGATGGCCTTTCGCAGAAACAGGATGCACAGAATGCCCACCACTACCGCAACGGTTTCCGAATAGATCAGCTGCTTCCGGTTTCCGGACTCTTGCATTGCCGGAGGACAGTCGCATAGCTGCGACAATCTGTTTTTCACCGACTTCCGAGTCAGAACCCAATGGATGCCGCAGCAGGCGATGATCGCCAGGACATAGGACAGCCAGTCCCGGAATATGGGATAGGAAAACAGATTTTCTAAAATCATTTGCCGCAGCATAGGGAAACTGCAATATAACGCGGCAAAAACGCACAGCCCATGAAGAAGGGTGCTGGCAGCCGCAATCCCCGCAATGCCCAGATAGACATACCTGCGAGGCTTCCGAAAATAAAGGTCAAAGAGCCAACCGGCTCCCGCCGCAAACAGCACGCGGGCAAATACCAGCATTATGGATCCAAGGGGCATTCCGCTGGCAAAGGGAGAAAATACCCGGTCGAGCTGGGACAGGCTGTAGGTGCCGATCCACATGGACGTGACAACAAAAACGCATACCACCGGCACACTCCCCTGTGCCCCCAGCATCATAGCCGCCACAATCACAAGAATGTGCAACGTGGTGGTGGAAATGGCCGGAAGCTCAATGTATCCCAGATAAGAAAAGGCAAACACCGCTTCCCAGGCCATCAGCATCAGGATGATCTCCTGCAATTTCTTTTTCGTCAGAGCAATCCCATATCGCTGTCGAAAACGCTCCATACTCCTTACTCCTCCACATCCTTTTCTTCATGTATTATACTTATATTATACTTATTCCTGTGTGAAAAGCAATACGATTCATAAATCTTTGCAAACATCAACCTGGACGAGCTTCATGCAAAGCATTCCAAATATTAGCGTGAAGAAGCATACCGCCTGTTAGATGCACTCCTGAAACAGTACAACACATAAGAAAACGATTGCTACACATTTTAACGATTTATGACAAAAGCGGCTTCCCGGGACGGAGAGCCGCTGATTTTCTTTAAGGAAGTTCTCAATGAAGCTTTCCGTGCAAGGGATGTCGGAGCCGACAATGGTTAAAGTATTTCGATTTTAACGCTTCTTGCACCAACAGCGTCTGCTTTGATTCAACAGCGTAAAAAAATATCTTTAGAGGCCTTTGATTCTCTTTTTTACTCATTTTCCAATGCATTTTCCCTCGATAAGACTTTGAAAGGCTATGATCCAATTGCTGTTGATGGCTCGGATATTTATGTTGATGAAATGTATGGACAATATGTGAAAGGAGCTGCGGAAGTAACAAAAGCGGGGTTGACATCTTTTATAAAATAGTTATAATTCTAAATATTAGAAATATAACTATTTTGTTTGTGCTTAACACAAAAAGGGAAGGAACGTGAAACATGGACATATCATTGCATTATCTGACAATGGCTAACCAGATGCTGATTCAGAAGAGGCTTCTGGAGCGGGTGAAGGCTTCAGGGCTTACGCTTGGACAGCCGAAGGTTCTGGATTATCTTAAAAATCATGATGGAGCCAGTCAGAAGGAAATCGCAGCGGGTTGTTTTATTGAGGCAGGGTCTCTGACTTCAATTTTGAACCGCATGGAAGAGAAAGGTTTGATCGAGCGGCGTATGCTCAATGGAAACAGAAGGACTTTTCATATTTTCATGACAGAATCCGGGAAAAAAAGCCAGAAGCTTGTGGAAGAAGCTTTTGTGGAGATTGAGGAGGCTGCATGGAAAGATATTTCTCCAGAAGAAGCAGAGGCTTTTATGAAGATTTATCATAAAATTTACAGTAATCTGTCTGAGACAGGCTGCGAAGAAACAGGGAAAGAAGGAAGGAACAAATGAACAAATTAACAAATTAAAAAGATACGTAATCTTTCTGATCGGCCTGTTCGTGAACTCACTTGGTGTTAGTTTGATCACCAAGGCAAGTCTCGGAACCTCACCAATCACATCGATTCCGTATGTATTAAGCTTAAGTTTTCCGTTTACGTTGGGAAACTTTACGATTTTTTTCAGCGTATTTTTGATCTTACTGCAGTTGCTGATCCTGCGTAAAAATTTTAAACTGGAACATGTTTTGCAGATACCGATATCCATTATCTTTGGATATTTCATCGATCTGACCATGCTTCTGTTTACATGGTTAAATCCACAGACATACATTATGAAAATCGTATATCTTCTGATTGGGTGTCTGATCCTTGGCTTTGGTGTGTACATGGAAGTGCTGGCAGACGTTGTAATGTTGCTGGGAAAATCTTTTGTCCGAGCAATCGTTCTGACATGGAGAACCAACTTTGGTACGACAAAAATCTGCTTTGACGTTTCCATGGCAGTGATCGCAGCAGTCCTGTCTTTTGTATTTACCGGACATCTCAATGGTGTGCGTGAGGGTACGATCATTGCGGCACTTCTGGTTGGATTTGTTGCCAGAGTTCTTGGTAAGAAACTTGCATCTGTCTGAAAAAGATGCAACCCATAAGATTCAGAAAAAAGACAAACAGCGTGCCAGCTACTACAATTATTATAGCTGCAAGAAATGGGGAGATTCACGTAGCTACGATTTGACATTGAATACCAGTAAAATAACACCGGAACAATGCGTTGATATTATTCTGGCTTA
>ENA-UBDJ01000512-UBDJ01000512.1-human-gut-metagenome-genome-assembly--contig:-NODE-512-length-20958-cov-8.382577_pt1 | contig 20958 bp, 17 predicted proteins | sample MGYA00244279_ERZ654774 | MGnify/ENA primary metagenome ERZ654774 (study PRJEB26926, sample SAMN06164701) | human gut metagenome | biome: ENVO:00009003; feature: ENVO:2100002; material: ENVO:00002003...
GACATGTCCGGACTTTGTCAAAGAACGATGTAACCGACTCGATAAAGCACCTTATGTGTGTAATGGTTGTCCAAAAGCAATCAATCACTGCACGATTGCCCACAAATACCGCTATGATGCTATTTTTGCTGACCGCAAATACAAAGAATGTCTCTCACAGTCCAGGGCCGGTATAAACATGACCAGACACGAACTGCATCAGAAAGATATGGTCATCACGCCCCTGATTTTTCAGGGACAGTCTCCATATCAGATTATAACGAATCATCCAGAACTCGATATGTCCGTGAGAACTCTATATTCTTACCTTGATAAAGGAATCCTGTCCGCAAGAAACATCGATCTGAAACGTCAGGTAAAATTCACCCCCCGCAAAGTACACAAGACCCAGATCAAAGACAGATCCTTTTTTATCACAGTAAGCGCTCAATATTCCAACGCTAGATTTTAATTAACTCTTGCATCATCTTTGCTAGATGCAAGCGTTTTACTACATTTTAATTTTTGCAAACATTTTGAACTTCTTTGCTCCACGGAGTCAATGCCTCAAGCTGTTCATCTGACATATCTTCACTAGGACGATGCTCCAAAAGATATGTCAGGTATTTATAAATGTTAAGCTCACTGGCCTTTGCCATCTCGACCATTGTGTAGACCAGTGCACTGGCAGTGGCACCTTTTGGAGTTGCGCTGAACAGCCAGTTTTTCCTTCCAACTGTAAATGGACGTATGGCATTTTCACTTAGATTATTGGAAAAACTGCAGTGTCCATCCTCAAGATATGTCATCAACGTATCTTTCCGGTTTTGGGCATACTTCACCGCTGTCTCGAAACGGCTTCCCTTACGTGGCTTCTGCTCGTCAAGCCAGCTCCAGAACGCGTCGAGTATCGGTTTTTCTTTTTTCAAGACGATAGGCTTTTCTCTGCTCAAATCTGTGCTTCTTGTTCTGTGATCTGCGCTCATACTCAAAAAGCTTTGAACAGAACTGGACTCCCTGTACTGCCGGATTGCTGTAATCATACTGCTTTCCTTTTGGAACCGCATCAATGAAGCATCTTCTTGTATGCGCTCAGCAGGAGCAGTGCCTGATACCAGGGAGATTATTATAACCCTGATAACCATCCGTTTCCAGGTATCCGTCCGAAAAACCATCAAAGAAATCAACTGCATTGTATCTTGCCCTTGTTTCAGTGTAATGGTAAAGGACGATAGGTGGCAGTCCATCTTCACCTTTTGCAGGGGTAAAACGGAATTCATGCCGTACAAACTCTTTGCCTATAGGTTCAAGGGCAGCACCACACTCATCACAGACTCTCTCACCTTCAGGAAGTGAAATAATCTCATCCCGAGATGGAACTCCTTTAAAAAGTTCCTCAAGAGTACGTTTTTTCTTGCGTGTATGCTCAGGAACCTTAATAACAGGTGCCTTAAGATCAACGTCAGATTCCTGCTCAGCTTCGTCAAAAAGATTCAGCTGCCCTTCCACATCTTTCATCTTTTCACTTGATGTGCCGAACAGTTTCTTTGTAAGATAATCGACCTGTGCCAGAAGATTCTGTATCTGCTCATGGTCAGCTTCGCGATCCTGCTTTAATGACTGGATCAGTTCTGTCTGGGCTGCAATGGTTGTATTCAGTTGGCTGATAAGATCCTTCTGCTCAAGAAGTTTTGAGTCTTTTGCACTTACTGCCATGTGATTTTCTGCTCCTTTTTCGATACTCTTATTATACCACAAAGAGCATTAAAAAAGAAGCAGAAATGCCAGTATTTTCAAGGCTTCACGGCATTTTAAATGCTTTAGGCTGTTCGATTTCAAGACCTGACATAAGCCAATCGAATTGCTGCCATGTAAGCTGACGCACTTCCTGACTTGAACGTGGCCAGCGGAATCTGCCTTTTACTTCCATGCGTTTATACAGGAGTACAAAGCCATCATTTTCCCATAGAAGTGCCTTTACCCTGTCACAGCGTTTTCCACAAAACAGGTAAAGAGCACTGCGTCTTGGATCCATGTGAAGCTGGTCTTCAACGATTGCACACAGTCCGTCGATCGACTTTCTCATATCGGTATACCCAGTCACAATATAAAGCTCATCGGCAGCTGTGATATCGCCTAGCATGAAAGCTCCGCAAGTATCTGGATTGTTTTGGCAAGAAGCAATGAATCCGTCCCGTTCGGAATGCGAAGTTCCATGTTTCCTATCACCAGCTCCATTACAGATGCATCAGTGTTTTTATCAATGGCATTTGAAGCTGAAAGTGAATTCATTTCTATTTTAACAACTTCCTGATGAGACCGTTCATAAGTTGACAGCTGGTTTTTCTCAGGAATATCTCCGCAGCCATTTTTGCGGAGGCGCTTCACCCAGTTGTAAAAGGTGCCAGGATTTATGTCATTGTTTAAACACCACTGATGATCAGACAACCCACTTTTCCGGCATTCCATGATCAGGCGGTATTGTTCTTCGACAGGTACTCTAGGTGTTCTCATAGTTTTTACCTCATGATAATTAGAGTAAAATGCTAGCATCTAGCAAACAAAAGTGTAGTAAAATACTAGCATTTCCTAATACTCATTATGAGTGTATAATTAACTTGTTGCAATCCGTCGAATTATTATGCGCTTACCTTTCTTCTTTGATCCAATTGTCATACCGTTTTGCTGTGAGCCACTATTCCGGTCACAATGAGGACATCTTCTTTTTGTATCTTCTCCATCACTGTAAGATTTCACCGAATGCGAAAGTTTCACAATTTTGGTGAAACTGATGTTTTCAGTGAAACTTGTGAAAAAATACGCTGCCTGGTCATTTCCACAACAATAATAAAAGGCCTCCTATGATTTTAATATTTTATCATAGAAGACCCTTGTATTGTTTAATTTACAGAGATTTTCTCCCGTCTCTTTTCTGGGTGGTTCGTCCGACTTAATCCACCGCTGTTTTTATCCTCTTAGTCGTAACGGGAAACATATCAATTTATTTTCTCTGTGCATTATCATATACTTCTTTCACAAAATCCATAAATTTCAATGCTTCTTCTTCTGTTGCAACATATCTTTGATGCACAATTTTGTTTCGAAGTGAAACAAACTCTTTTAAAAATGGAATATCACTATATATATCACTCTTTAGATAATCGTTAAGCCTAAAATGGGAAAAAACATCTTTTTTAGGATACAGTTCCATGTAGTATAAAGACAACTGATATTCTAATTCTGAATAAGCTGAAACAATACTGGCTGAATATTCACCTTTTTCAAGAAGCCTGTGCGCATCAGAAAAAATACCCTGTTTGCTATTACTGCACATCTCTCTTTCTTTACCATAAACTTCACATATCCACTTGCTTAATGATTTTTTAAAATGATATTCGACTTTCTTATCTGGAACATCAAACGTATAGCGCAGCACTAATTGACCATTTAAGTCAAAGGCAGGTAAAGATTTATTTTTTTCGCAAATCATCAAAATATTTTTTTCTGATTTTGCAGATTTAAGTAATCCAAGTTCAAGCATCACATTAGGTGTTGCGTCTGAAATATCTATAATTGCAGCCTTAGATTTTCTGATAGCTGTACTTGAAATGTCAATCCAATTGTCTCCAGGCATCAGCATATCATCAATACGAATTGGCGTAATCCCAAAGTTATTTAGAATAGGATTTAACATAGCTGACAGTTGCGAGATACGAGACATAGAACATGAAATAAAACATAATTTATTATCTTCCGCCGGGATAATCATTTGTTCATTTATTTTTTCGTTAGTACTCTCCGCAGTTCTATCTCTCTCTTTATCTATATAATCTTTTAACTCGGCGAAAAAGTTCCGCAATATAGTTTTATAGTCTTTAGTTTCCCCTTCAAGATTGATTACTCGAATATTTCTTCTATGATATCTAGCTACTTTTTCTTGAGGTGCATTAACTGTAATACAATACGCAGGCTGAGTCATATTTCCCAATCTACTATTAATTATCTGCCAAATGCCACGGAAATCATTATCATCAAGACTATATCCTATTAGCAACATCGTATTGGTGATAAACAAATTTGCAATGTATGTAGCAAAAACTGGATTTCTTTCTATGTACATATCGTAATCGTTCTCAGTTATAACCATCCTATCTGGATGATTAAAGTCTCCATGCAATTTTACTATTTTGTTCTCATCTTTGTTTCCTATTGTCAAGCGATCTTTTGTTACAACAACAGAAACAGGACGATGTAGAAACGTCATTGTATCTTCCAGCAAAGAATCAAAATTCGTTGTGCAAATAGTTCCCGTAAATAACTCGCAAAATGCTTTATATGTGGTGCCTGGCTGTATTTTTCCAAAATGGAGCTCTTTCATTAAAAATTCAACCAGCTTTGTTCGAGAATATAAATCCTCATAATATGAAAGTGCATCTATTGCGTTATTATCATACATATAATCCGCAATTTCAGCAGCCGCAAGTTTTCCTAATTCATTCCAATCCGGCATTGTCAATCCTTTTGGAATATCTGCATTTTTTGAAAATCCCGCCCCAACAAATGGGATTACCCTGTTATTCACAAAATCATTCAATAATGGTTTTGGAATAGATGATATATATTTATATTCCATAGTCTCCCTTCCTCCGCTTTATCCTGCAAAATTAATTCCTTACAATATTCACTAAATCTGTCATCATTTCGAAAATTCAATTACTACTAATCATAGATTTCCTTCCCTATGCAGCACTTTTTAAACTTCTTTCCACTGCCACATGGGCATGACTCATTTCTTCCTACTTTTTTCTTTTTCCGTACTTCTGTATTTTTAACTTCTGGATACTCATACGGAATACCATGCTTTTCAAAATAAATTTTATCAATAAGACTGGGACCGTTAGGCGGGAAAAAGGCTGCACTACTTTCTATTTTTCCCCTTAACTGACCATCTAAAAAATACCCCTCTATAACATCTAATTCATCCGAAGATAAAACATTAGCATGATTATTGATTCGCCAGGCAATGTAGTCAATAAAATCCTGCGATTCTTTATGTAAATATTCCAAGATTTCTATAATATTTTCAAAGTCATGCCAATTACATACCCACGGATAAGGCTCATCCGCATCTTTTTCTAATATTAAAGATGTATTTACTGCCAAGCCTCCGAATTGATTTAAAGTAAGTACAAGTGGTAATATAATCTTCGGAGGAACATTTTCAATGTGAAATTTGTTGTTTTTATTTTCATATAAAATTATGTCCCTCTGCCTTTTTATCCCTTTCTATCCCTGATAACTACCTTGACAATCAGCGCCTTCGCATCAATCATTTTTATCTTCTCGTAATATTCGTATTTCAGAACAAATATTACGTGTACTTGCTTAATGCTGCATAATCAAAGTCGCTAATATACTACCGGTAATGCCTTCCGCTATATTTAATGTTTCCCTTCCCATACATTTCACTGCCTTCATAAACTTTGACTCATCTACATCTTTAACCGCAAGAAGTGCCTCCTCAACAATTTTTACTTCTTCTTCATGTGATTTACTCTCCAACGCTTTTTTGATTTCTTCCAATTCTTTTTCGAGCCTCATATATGTTTCTTTATTGCTCCAGTCTATGGATATAGTACGATTATCATTTCCTATAATGGTACTTCCTGATTCCACTTTTTCAATAATATTTCCAACAGGTCCGTAAACTTTAATATCCATAAAATTTGTTCCCCCATTCTTCTTTTAATTGTGATTTTCTATTTTTGCATTTGAACCATTTTCAATAATAGCCCCAACAGAGCCATAAATAGAAGTTTCACCCCTATGACTTCGTGATGACAAAAACTGTATCGCATAATTAGAAAGAAAATAATTTTTCTTTATAGTAACTGTATTTTCTTTTTTTTCTAATCTGAATAACGAAGATTCCAGTTCTAGTATTAATTCTTCCCCACTTCTACAACCAAATAATTCCAACTCACCTCGACCTTTTTCTCTTTCTTTTTCTGTAACATCTCTTACAATTTTTTCAATGAATCGACCAGTAGCATCATAGCCACTATATAGCAACGCTTCATGCCAAACTCTAGCTGAATGGTAAATCAAAGTAATTTCTGAATTCTCAATTATCTGTTTATCCTCCATTTCAGAAAACATAGTCATTAACATATTAATATTTTCTGTTAATCTTTTAGATATTTTATCTTTCTCATAATTTTTATCATCAACTATTCTAAAACATCTAAAAAACCTTGCTTTTTTGAACCCAATCTTCCCTGTTCTCGACTGATTATAGTTGCATGATAAAGATGAAATTTGAAGTTTATCTAATATATCTGGATTATTAGCACATATTATAAGCGTATGATAACATATTTTATAATTAAATGCATTTTGCTTTAAATACAAATCACAAATGTCAAGCATAGCATTTGCCTCTCTTTGTAAATCCCTAAAATCTTTTCTTGATTTTTCCTCTATCTTATTTGTGGGGCACACATCATATTCCTTTCGTATTTGACGTCTTAATTTTTTATAACGTCTTTCAAATTTCAACCGATTAGGTATACTACACTTTTCTTCAAGATTAATCCTCTGCGAATGTTCATTTATGCTCAACAATGTATAATATGTCTTGTAAAAAAATGTTCCACAATCTGAAAGAAACTTTTTAATACCAGCATTTCTATCAACTTTACCGGAATCATCAACGTGAGTAGCGAAAATTTTTTCTATATCACGACAATCTCTAGGAGACTTTCCCTGTTTCAGCATCTCCTGGACACAGAATAGAAAATCATCTCTTACATAACATCTCCCTTTCCACATTCCTTCTCTGATACATTCCATATTATTTTTAAAATAATTCATTGCTGACTTAGGACGCTCTGTATTCATATCAGCAATTACTTTAATCTCTGCAATAATGGAAAGTGTACGCTGCATTTCATTTTCACCGATTGACATTATTGTTAATAACTGCTCAAATGTACGCACTTTTGATAAAACATTTCTTTTGAGTTTTTCCTCGTCTGTCTTATCCTTTTTTTTGTTTTGTAATGCAAAAAACTCTTCCCGTTCTTCCGGAGTCGGAAAACAATATTGTAAAAAAGTCATATCATCCGAAAAAATATTAGCCTCACGTTTCCAGCCGTCAGTTAATTCTGAATAATCCTTTTCATCAATTACATATTCATCCCTATTAAGATTATGAACAAGCCCATATTCATCCAAATTGTCAAATAAAGATTCTTTTTTACCTACTTCATATTCTTTTCCTTTTGCCTTTGAAACAAGCGGACCAAATACCGAATAATAAACAGAATAAGCGTCATCTGTGCCATCTATTTCATCATATAAACTGCCAAACAATTTTTTCTTTGCCGCATTTCTAAAAAACAATACACATAATTGTTCTGCTTCAATTTTCCCAATATGTTTATCACTTTCTACATTTTTTTCAATTAAATCTCCATTTTCCCATTTATAACTTGCGTATCGGGCAAGCATATAACTAAACAAATCAAACTCTTTATCCGTCAACCTGGCTACTTCTCCACAACGATAAGCTCTTACAATACTATCGTCCTGAGTATGTACTAAAATTGGCACAAGCATCCCCCGGTCTATAAGTACATCAATTATATTTGATACAATGCAAAAATCCACTTCATTATTTTTCTGCTCTGCTTCGTCATTTTTATGTTTGGAAAAATCATACTTTCTTAACTTCTCATAAAGGCATTGATGAGTTATTACTTTTTTGCTAATCAGATTTCCTTTTGCATCAAAAAAACTTTGTTTTTCTCCTTCGCCGCAATTTATATCTCCAAAAATCATAACATAAGCAGCACCTAAATATTCATTAAAAAATAATTGCCTTACTTGTGTTTTTTGTTCCAATTTATATGGCATTTGTAAATCAGATATTTTCTCAATCAGTTTATTTTTTACATAGTCTGAATTTAGCAAACTCTTAGAAAACAATATTTTTTCGTTACTATCAACCCAAACATATTTAAAATCACGTCCATGCACACGCTCACACCATAAGAATCTACTTAAAATATAATAATTCACCGCATAAATCAGAACTTTTGTCCTGTTTTCTTTTATAACAGCCTTATTTTCATTCCAAATAAATTCGTCCAACTTTTCTGTTTGAATATAACTATAAATATGATTAATCGTTTTAGCAGAAATAATAGGAAACAATATTATTGGAAAAATCATCAGTTGATGACTATCTAAATTATGAAAAATCCTAAGTTTTATGCAAATTTCATCAAGATTGATATTAACTCTGCCCAATATTGGACGCAAAATTTCTCCACTATAATGAATTACCTTATTTTCTATACCGTACTTTTTTTGAACTGTACTTGTAATATCCGTCAGCCTATGTTCATACATAAAATCATCTAATTCTTCCGAACCATATTCAACAAGCACCGTTGGCTGGTCAATATTATATGGCAACATAGATGCTTCTATGTATCTTGTAATATAATTGGCATAGGAATATATATCCGTTTCATCTAAATATACAAATGGCTCCTGCAAATCTTCACGTAAGTCGGAAAGATTTTGTCCGCTTTTATCTTTCTCAAAATCATTATCCATCCATGCAGAAATATATATATCAGCAATAATTCCATGCTTTAACAAAATCTGTCTTGCATCATTCACAGAACTACCATGAATTACAACATCATCTACCAAAGCTACTTTTTTCCCCGATAACTCATCCCATACATTATAAGAAAGAATCCGACTGGAATAAACTTCGCATGAATACTCATTTGTGATAACTCCATTAAGAAGCAGCGCTTTAAAAAAGCAAATCGCTTTCCGCGCCATAAAGATAACTACATCATAGTGGACAAGAACCTCCTCTAATTTTCTCACATATGAATACGAAATATCGTAAAATTTGTTCGGAAAAATATCGGCAATGTTGACGCAAATATGTTCCCACTCCATTCCCTCAATATCTGATTCTTGAGGAAGTTCATATATAAATTCTTCAATTTTACGCTCATCGATACTCATATTTTCGTCACCTTTAGTTTTTTCTTTTGTAATTCCAGTATATGCCTTTATTGAACAATTAACAAATGTTATTTTTTCTGGTATTTAATCCCTCTGGTATTTTGACCACATTGGTGCCTGACCCCAATGTGGTCGTGTCAATGTGTTCAACTTTGGATAATTCTATTTTACAATCAACACACTTTATCCATTGAGAAATCAGCACTTCTTCTACAAACTATATGTAAAGTGTTTTTATTCTTAAGCTTATGTGGACTTAATTTATAAGAAGATACCATCAAATCAACAAGTTCCTGCTTTGGTATTGACTGACTAATTCCATTTTCAAACCTTGCCACACCTGAACCGAGAACAGGAATATAGACATCCTTGTTATTGTAGTTATTATCAATTTCTTCCCATAATAGACTTAAGCATTTCAAGTACTCTTCTACTGTAAATTTCATGCTTTTACCATTTGACTCTAACCTTGTAAAAGCCATTAGCAAATCATCACCATTTGCCACAATAGTACCTGGTTCATAGCAAGTTGAGTTATTGTATTTCGATTTTCTTCTACATGGTTTTACACCACTTGCGGCAATAAGTGCTTGAACATTTAAATTGGGATTCTGAATCAAATACTGTCCGCAAACTGTATCTTTTTTTATATCAGCAGTCCTAATACCTACTGTGCTTGTGAAACACTCATCAAAATTGATAAGTTTCTGACCTTTTTTCTTCTTTAGTAAATTGCCATACTCAACTAAAATCGAATAATTGTTTCCCTCTATCCTTTCTTTTCTTATAAGAGAATACCCACACGAAATCAGAATAGCCCCCACCATTAAAGCAGCGAATACCAGAAATTTCATGATTGTAATATTAAATGCATCAACATCAAGCCATGAGAAGTACTTGCTACTCTCGATAATTTCTTTATTTACAATACTGCAATTTGAAAAGATTGATTCTGAAAGGAACGTCATTAATACAGAAAATACTGCAAATGACCAAACCAATCCTCGCTTAACAATCTTCTTCAAAATCCCAGCGCCTCTTTTATGTATGAATAATTTCCAACCTTATTTCCGTTAGCATCTTGCGTCCAAAACGGAACTGCATTATCTACATAGTCATCCATGTAAGATGGCAACCACGAAGATTCATACCGAGTTGAATTGTACACAATAATGATTGATTTTCCCTTTTTCTTGGCCTGTTCAAATTCATGTCTAAGATAAGAATACGAGTTTATATTTCCAACATCCCCATTTGTTGCTGATTTGGTTGAACTCCACTTACACACTTTCTGACCATTTGCATTCTGCTTATATGGTGTACAATAGCACTCATACCAATCTTTATTATTTCTATCGCAACCACTACCAGCTATTCGATATTTTGTCATATCACCAACAACAAAGATTACAGCAGATGATGCATTTATTTGAGAGTTGAATTCTTTCTTCAAATCACAGATGCGGCAGTCATCACCATCTGAAACGCTGCCACTTGATGGGTTGGACATTTCCACAAAACTAACCTTGTGTTTATCATCCTTGCCCCATTTAACTAGTTCTTCTACAACGGCCTGATCACCATTAGAAGAATCGTAATCAGCGCTGACGTATACTTGTTTACTCATATGAATACCTCCGTGAGTTTTATATTTCCCAATCAATAATAGAAAGTTTTGACAGGGATGATAAAGTGCATTTTATACAAAGATTATAGAAAATCCATTATTATCATTAATCTATAAGGTTCCCTGCCTTTTTCCACACTGTCAACCATCGGTCAGCTACTTAAAGCCGTCTATCACCCGCCACGCAGAGGCTGTTGACTTGGATGACTACCGCACAGGTAGTGCGGCGTATTTATAAAACTTTTAGATTGTTTGCATTTTTGACGATACTTGACACCTCAAATTTTTTAGATTTTCTTTTATAACTCTTCTGAAATTAACACCGTTTCTCCATCTATCTTTTCAAATTTTCCTATTGAAAAATTCTGTACGAAAAGATTACAATAATAATCTCCCTCTTGGTGTATGCACTTATTTGTAAAGCTTGTAATAAAAATATCAAACTCTTCTTTATAACGATTTGAAAATCGATTTTCTAATATAAATTCAAAATGAATGATATCGCCTTCTTGATTATTGAAGAAATCATGAGTAGCAACAAATATTATTTTGTGCGTATCTCCTGGAAGAATGGACATACTCATTTTTGATTGATTAGAATATGATTGTTTCCATTCACATTGCTTTGATTTTGCACCATTAAACTGTGCTGATAGATAGCCATTTGTCACGTTCTGTATTGAAAGTTCAAGTCCAACCAGCGGTTTATCTTCTCCATAGTTTTCAACCTCTACATATAATTTATCAGGATGTAAGAATACTTTTGTTTTATTTTGAATTTCAATTCCTCGCCAACCAGTTACCATAATAAATGGTCTAATTTCCATTCTATACCGGTCTTCTTCAATTTTTAACATCCGCCCAGATAAATCATTTGCCTCATCTGACATATTGTTGGCATTTCTAGTTTGCCAGACTGCAACCAATGCCAACGCAAACGTTGAAATTGCTGATATTACTTCTATCACATATGAAAGGACTCCATCTGCTGACAATTCTGATGGAACAAACGGTGCACTAAAGTGTATAACAAATGGAATGATTGCACATAATGCCATCATAATTACACTTGGAATAATTATTTTTCCCTTTTTCATCAAAACCTCCATTTACACTGTTTACAATCTATAAGTTCCACCTAAATTCAACACACCACCTACATTGCATTCGGCGTAATAAGCTTATATTCAGTCAAATATTTTATAGATTTTCCCATTTGCAAACTTAGTAGTATACCAATTTTCCTCTATTGAAATATTGGTCATCTTAAAATATATTATCTTCAAAATATGATTATGAGAACATAACATTACGTCACCTTTTTGTAAATATTCTCTTAAAACATTATTTATAAACCAATCTACTCTTTTACAAATTTGTAAGTAGTTTTCTCCATTAGGCGGTGTCATATCGTAAATAAATTTCTTATCGTAAAAAAGTTCAGGATATTTATCAACTGCTACACAACGCTCCATTCCTTCTAATTCCCCCATACTACGTTCAGTTAATTCATCGCAAATAACTATATTGGGAACAAAATTCAAACTTGGAGTTAATAATTCAACTGTTTCTTTACATCTGCTTAGTGGAGAACACAGTATTGTCATTTTTTTCTGAAATGTCAAATTATCCTTATAAACCTTTTGATCTGATAAAACTGCAACTTCTTTACAACCAGTAATAATATCCTTTACATTATTTACGGTTTTGCAATGTCTAAGGAAAAAAAGAGCATTTGTCTTTGTTATCATAATATTTTACCTTGTCATTATTTTTTGAAAAAAGAGCAATTGGTTCTAAAACTTCTTCTATTGTTCCTGATATATATTTATTGTACTTTAATATATTTTCATTTTCACTTCCTATATCCCACAACTGCCTAACTTCTACCATTTTTTCTGGAAAGCGATTTTCATAGTCAGGAGAAAATTTATCTATAATTTCCCCTTCTCTAGTTTTCAATAATAAATCATTATTTTTTATCTCAAAACCACAAGAAGACAACTCCATTCCACTTTTTAAACCTTTTATATAATTATCTTTAATAGATTGTCCCCAACCATGTGGAACGATATATTTCCTTTTTCCTTCCAACTCTATGCTCCACATATTCTCATCTGGTTTAAACAACCAAATCGGATAATCCTCCCTTGAAAAAATAGGGACAACATCATCCTTATCAATAACATATGTTCCAATTGCAATAGAATAATCTGTCGGCATACCATAATGATGATAGGTTCGCTTTTGAGTAAAATGAATGCCTTTACAAAATTTTTTTGCAAACCAATTATGTATATCTTCATTTTCCCTGTTTAACATCTTTGCGATTGCAATAAACTGTTTTGCTTCATCATCTTTTAAATACCGAATATATCGTTCAGAATCTTCCTGTTTATACGTTTTAATAAAACCGCTATACCAATTTTGTGGTTTAGGATACAAACCTAAATAGCTATCCTTAAACTGTTTTGCTGAGGAATGCAAAACTAAATAATACATATTATTTCTTTTACCTCTACATAAAAGTAAGAAATGATTTCCTGTATTAAAACTAAATGCTAATCCTTCATTTTTAGAACCTTCATTTATTATCTTGTTAATCTTGTCTTCATTAAAAAACTCTTTAATGGATTTCCCATTTAATGCAGATGCATCAAACTGATAATAGCTACTTGAACACACATTGACTGTGGTATCTACCGGTACTATTGGTGTCCCACATTTCCAGACTACCAACATCCCTGTTGCAAATCCTCCTGCAAATCTTAAAATATTATTGGGTATTCCTATATCTAAGGACGGATATATCTTCGCAAAAGCTTCTTTATCATACTTTTTAACTAATTTGTTTAATAAAATTTCTGTATTTCTTACATAAGGAAGAATAATCTTTTGTGTATCATCATTTAATAAATTTTCGGGTTTATATAAATCATCGTGAGAACAAATCTTTGTTTTTCGTCCCTGTATAAATGAAGTTGTTTCCAATTCATCTGCCCAACTTATTTCACTTGAAAATGTACGAAATCTAGAATCCCAGCTTGAGTGTAAATCACTAATCAACTGCGTTCGATAAAGTTTATGCAAAACTATTTGCCCTTTTAATCGATTTGACGCTCTAAGTCTATACAATCGCTGTCTCCACTGACTGTGTTTTATTTTCGCTACCGTTTCCTTTTGTCGATCATATCCATTTTCCTGTATATCAATAACCATACTTTCTTCTTTTAATTTATTTATGTATTCTTTATATACATTATACATCGAACTTTTCACAATGGATTCATTCAACAATAAGTCGTCCATTTTTTTGCAAACCAAAGGTGTTGCCTTGTAATGATTATTATTTGTCCACAATAAAGTATGACGCAATAATAATATGTCATTAACAAATACCATATGATCCAACTGTACGAGCGGTATAAAATATATGTTAATAGATTGAGTTTCCGTCAACGAAAACGCTATATCATACAATATAGTGTGCATTGTACTATCTATTCTTGATATTGGAGTGTCCCCATCGTATGTTTCAGTAGACGAATCATACATTACGGGATCTGTGAGAAATATATCTATATTTTTTATCTTTTTATTCTTCTTAATACTATCAACAATGCTTTCTGAATCTTTTCGAATATCAAATGCATTTTCCAATGACTGACCTGCTAGTATTAGATTTCCCTCTGCCTGCTGAATCAATTTATTTCTCAGTGCAATAAACTCTCTCATTGGAAGTGCATCTACAATTCCAAACTTATTAAAATGCTCACTAATAGCATTCTCATATAAATTTTCTTTAGGTTCAACAACGGGTTTGCTTGTATTTTCTTTTTTATTAAATCTTTCTGGTACGAATTCATAAACTCCGTTTTTGAATTTGCGAACATTTGAAGTATTTGCAATTTGCCATTCTCCACTGTTAGCAATATAAGAACACAGCTTACAAACTATATTTTTCGTTTCTGTATCAAAATAGCACCAAAAAAAGCTAGGCTCACTATAACTGTTCACAATTGGCGCACCACATGTCAATTCCTGTATATTCCGGTTCGCATTATCATATGTATAAATGCCAATTTTATGGCTGTGCCCTGTAAAAATAAGGTCAATATGCCTATCTTCGACGAATTGTTGAAATTTTGCTTGTTCACTTTCTCTAAAATATTCAACCCCATGATGCATAAAAGCAATATTTAATTTATCATCATCTGGTATTTCCTTTATATCTTCAATTAACTTTTTATTATATACCGATAAATTCCCCTCATCTAAATGTAATTCTTTTTTTTCTTCTTTTTTTCCATTATAATATCCACCAGATAAAGTACAAGTGTTAATATTGACAATCCTATAGTTATCCATTTCAAATGTTTTATGTATAAAATCATATTTTTTCCCAACAATATTATTATATAATTCGAAAAAGCCTCTAAAATATTGCGTATTAACCAAGATTGGGTATGCATCATTTTCTAACTCTCTTACTGGTTTTGTTTTTTTACCTGATTCATAATCTATACCTGTGTAATGCCGGAGTGTTGATAAACGTAATTCCGTTCTCTCCAAATCATGATTTCCTGGTGTAATATACACATTACTTTTTCCACAACCAGCTGCCGAAACCAACGAATGAATATAATCAATCGTTTTTTTTATATCAGTATTCTGCTTGTATTGATGAAAGCAATCGCCTGTGGTAAGTATAAAATCTATTGGTCCATTTTTCATAGACTCCTCTGCCACATATGAAACTAATCTTTCTCTAGCATTTTGTGATTCCGCATTACTAAATTGAAAATGCAAATCTGAAAATACGAGCCAACTAATAATCATCTCAACCACCGACCTTTCTAAAAAACCCTTTCAATTATTAACAATACTAGCAGGATTGCTGTCACCATTGCTCTCACGCAAATCATTATAGTACCAACCTAAAAAACTCCCACCTTATAGGCATGATCAGAAGTTAATGTAATTCCGGCTTCACCACGGAAGCCGTCTATTCCAAAATATTTTTCCATTTTTTATCTTCCCCTACCGGTGTCAAACATATGTGTATTCGTTATAGTACTTTTTTCCATACAAAATTTTAATATTATTTCACCTGTCCATTTACTATATTGTAAGTTTTTCCTGTAGAATCCTTATACTTTCCGCTATAGCCAAAATCCACTTTTCCGCATTTGCAATACCAGCTTCCATTTGCATTTGAAGCAATTCCATTATAACTGAAGTCAACCTTGCCATCTGTTCCGATGTACCACCAGCCATTACTGTTCCTCTGCACGGTCTCCTGACCCTTCTGTACCTTTCCACCTCTGAAATAATACCAGCCCTGTGGTGTATATAATACGCCATTAGCATTAAAGTTTACCTTGCCATTCTGACAGTACCAGTCTCCATTTGCATTTGAGGCAATTCCATTATAATTAAAATCAACTTTGCCATTGCGGATTACCCACCAGCCATAACTATTTCCAAGAACATCATTGCATTCAGTATCTATCTCTCCATCCTTGAAATAGTACCATGCACCATCTGTTCCTTTTAATACACCTGTTTTTTCTTTTCCAACTGGGGATATCTTGTCCGGGGTGTTCGGTACATCTGGGGTGTTCGGTACATCCGGCGTATCCGGAATATCTGGAGTGTCAGGTACATCCGGTGTATCAATCACATCCGTACAGTTTGTTGTAAACGCCTTGATACATAAATTCCCATCATCACCATTCGGATATGTAATATTATAGAATTTTGTTCCATATTTATAAAAACTTCTGGAATTCTCCCTGTTTACCTCACAGTCCCATATTACGGTATCACCTCTCGCCTCCTTACGTGCTGATTCATGATCCAAAGCTGCCTTATCGAGTGTGACAACCACTGAAAATGAGCTGCCCGGCTTTAAATTGACGGTCTCCTTGAGTGGTATGGTATAGAAACCTGCAAATGTACTCGTTCCCTCTGTTGTAGCAGACTCCTGCAAGGTACCGCTTGTAGGATCCTTTAAGTTCTTCAAATCTGTATATACCTGTATTTTATAACCAACATTAGATTCCCTTGTCATAGAAAGCGAAACAGCCTTAAGCTTTTCATACGTCACGCCCTCCTTTTCTCCTACTGTAAATACATTGGCCATTGTCGTGTAATTAGAGACTTTATAAGTATTTATACCGCCGTCCAGCTGATAATTATTATCATAGTTGTCAGAGCCTGTCACATCAAAGACCCACGCTGTATCAGCAAGAGACACTGTATCGTATGACATCCAGAAATAATCCTTATAGTCTCCCCAGCTATTTCTCACAAGCCATGCACCATTGTTTGCCGGTCTGTTTGCCCCTTTGAAATTATCTTTGGAGAAGTTATCATCCCAACCAACTATCATGACAGCATGTCCACCGCCAAATCTGTCAGCATCATAATAAGTATACGCGTCATCTCCATAAAAGCCCCATCCGGCATCCCTGTCGTAGTACATAGCCCCGACTGCGCCATGCTCCCTTATCATCTCTTTCACCTGCTGTGGCTGTTGTTTTATATTTATCTCATAAGCATTCTGCAGATGTGCGCGGTCATACCCATATGCATATTTACTATCTATTGAAGCATTTGTATCATTCTTGAAAATCGAATACGGCACATCTGATTCGTTCACCAGACCTATCCACTGGCTATAGCGACGCAATGCATACTCAAAATTACCACCTCTGTTCTGATATATGATAGAAGCAAGATTATTATTATACTTTGCCTTGTCCCCTTCTGTTCCACCCAGGGGATCTGTAACAAAATTGTATGCAAAGTACACCAGCTGTGCCTCACTGAAATCAACAGTATCCTTGTCTGCCAAACCATCATTAATCATATCAAACTCAGCAAGTCCTGTTGATGAAAATGCCCAGCACGTACCATATGGATTTTGATCGCGATTTGCTGGATAGTCTGCCCTTATATCAGCTATCCCATTCTCCGGATATGCTGTAGGTACTGACATATACAGTCTCTCATCAGGCTCATATAGCGGGGTATTATTGTCCAGCTCGCTCTCAATATATCCATTAGCAGCTTCCGATGTGGTAGTGTTGTCCGCCCATACTGTTCCTGTTCTTGATGCTGTAACCACTGTCACTGCAGCTATCAGTACAATTAATCTCTTTCTATTCATCTAATATTGCTTCATAAACACTCTTAACGTACTTCATTTATCAATAGTAATAATTTACTATCATTATATCATTAAAAAAATCGCATGTAAACCGAAAAAATACGATTTACATACGATTCTATTTATTTTCCTTGATAAGCTATTTCACCTGTCCATTTACTATATTGTATATCTTTCCGGTAGAATCTTTATACTTTCCGCTATAACCGAAATCTACCTTTCCTCCATTACAATACCATCTGCCATTAGCATTTGAGGCAAGTAATTAATATCACTAGCATATTCATATCGGTCACCAAATGTATTTCCTTATTGCGCAGGATATAGATTGTTATTGCAACAACCATAAGTGCCGTAAGAACCGCCGATGAATAAACAAAATAACCTCCCTGAAGTATAGCCCGACCCCGGATGCCTTCACTGTGCCTGATCCCGGATGCCCCTTAGTTATCGCCGAACCAGGAGTCACAAATCAATACCAACCTACAGTTTCGCCTCTTCCAGATATCTTCTCACAGCATCCTGCCATGTAGGAAGAGGTTCAAATCCGTTATCAACCAACTTGCTCTTATCAAGTCTGCTGTTTACAGGTCTTGCAGCTTTGCTCAGACCATATTCCTCTGTCGTAACCGGAATCACCCTGGTGGTAAGACCGTACTGCCTGTAAAACTCCACACAAAAATCATACCAGGAAATGTATCCGCCTTCGTTTGTTGCATGATAATATCCATATTTTTCTGTCTCACACATATCAACAAGAAGTCTTGCCAGATCATAGCAATAGGTCGGGGTTCCGATCTGGTCATTTACGACTCTTACTTCATCATGGTTTTTTCCAACATTGATCATCGTCTTGATGAAGTTCTTTCCGTTCAGTCCAAATACCCACGCAATACGAACGATGAAATACTTTTCCAGCGTGTTGCTGACTGCAAGCTCACCTTCCAGCTTTGTCTGTCCGTAGACGTTGAGCGGCTTATAATCCTTACAGTCTGCTTTCCAGGCTTTCGTGCCCTGACCATCAAATACATAGTCTGTAGAAAGATACAACATCTTACAGTCCATAGCTTTGCAGGCATCCGCAATATTCTGCGTTCCACCTACGTTCACTCTTCTGACAAGTTCTACCTTATCATCATCTTCCGCCATATCTACAGCGGTCCATGCTGCACAATGTATGACCGCATCCGGCTTGATTTCTTCCATTACTTTCTTTACTGCTGCTTTGTCCGTAATGTCAAGGCTCACATATGGCATGGTAACCACAGCACTGCCGTCTTCTATTCCTGCATAGTTTTCTGCAAGATCAGAGCCAATGCCCTCATGACCTCTCTTGCTCAATTCATTCATCACGTCATGGCCAAGCTGACCATTGACACCGGTAACTAAGAATTTCATCAGTTTCTCTCCTTGTAGTTTTTCTCGATCAGGTTCGCCTCAATATACGCATCCGGATTCGTAATGGAATAACGCCCCCGCCTGTTCTGCAAGATTCACAACGATATCCGGGAAAAAAACGCAAACATCTTATCAATCAGCGTTTTATCCGCAATCGAACCCTTCACAAAGGTCCAGGACGCATCCGTTCTCTCCTTAGCAAGCTCCTCAATGGCCGCAAATCTCCACTCCTTGATGCTGACATCATAATAGTCATTCATATTGTCAATACCGATTATGGTCACCGGTGATACCTTCTTCATCAGCTCCAGCACCAGATTGGAACCAATAAAACCAGCAGCTCCTGTCACTAAAATTGTTTTATTGTTTAAATCTGTCATTTGTCTCATTCGACGAAAAGGCTGCCTCATAGGAACCAACAAATTTAAAGTTTTACTGACAACATACTTGACAATCAGCGCCTTGAGTTTCACATAATTTTTCTTATGAATCTATTAATTGCATTAAATAGTTCAAAAAAAACATCATAATGCTTTTTCCCACCATTAAGTTCTAATGTTTCAATCACATCACATTTTTGAGGGTACCATTTATCTACATCCACCGCATACTCACAGCCTGATTTTTCGACACTACATTCAATCTCAGATGCACCACCGAAATGTCTAATAAAATTTTTATAGTTTCGTATCGACTGCACAGAATACCCATCTTTCATAACTCTAGAACCAAAATCAGCAATTGAGAACCACCATGTAAAGCGCTTTTCATCTAGTTTATACTTTTCAAAGATATCCTTATCCACAAGTAAACACCATCCGTCTGGTCTACAATCTGTCTCACAGCAAACTTGACATGCTGTGATTCCTCTCCTGTGAACATCTAATAATCCTCTAAGCCAATGACTATTTCGAATTTCAATATCTGAATTTAACAATAGAATATAATCGGTATCATCTGGCACATAGTCCATTGCTCTATTATTTCCACCAACAAAATAATAGTTTTGCTCAAAAAAAACTAGCTTATCAATATACCCCTTTAACTTCAATGAATTCAACTTTTTCCTCGTACGATTATCTGAAGCATTATCGCACACTAACAGTCTGTATCTATAACTTTGACTATTACTTTCTGTATATTTTTTTATTGTCCTAATACTATGTTCAACATATTTCTCAGCATTATATGTTAACATAACAATCGTAACTTTCTTCATAATATATTCTCCTTATCACTGTAATATTTATGACAATATTTTCATTTCCTGATCTATTCTTCCCGGAATATTCTGCTATCCGGGTATTCTTGTGTAATGAAACTGCTGCTCTAGAAAATTGGGAACTTGTAATCTAGATTATGAAAATCTTCTTACTTCTGCTGGTCTACTATGTCACTGATTTAACATTCGTTGTCAAATGCTTACGCATCAGCAAGTGCAAAGCAGACTTGATTATGGAATATCAAAGCTACACTCCTAGCCAAAGCAGGAATCATTAGTTGTTAGCACGTTCCAATGATCATCTAGTGAAGTGACATCCGTTATATTCATCGGTCATCCAATTATATTAAAAAGCAAATTATTATCACCTTTTATTTACTTTTTTCTTAATACTTTGATTCAATACGCTCCAAATCAATTCGAAATCTTTTCCCCCAATAGTTTTAAATACAATAAAATCTGTCTCTTATACACATCTGACGCTGCCGACGAACACTAGGGTGT
>ENA-UBDJ01000600-UBDJ01000600.1-human-gut-metagenome-genome-assembly--contig:-NODE-600-length-18770-cov-10.053326_pt1 | contig 18770 bp, 20 predicted proteins | sample MGYA00244279_ERZ654774 | MGnify/ENA primary metagenome ERZ654774 (study PRJEB26926, sample SAMN06164701) | human gut metagenome | biome: ENVO:00009003; feature: ENVO:2100002; material: ENVO:00002003...
CGTCGGCAGCGTCAGATGTGTATAAGAGACAGGTATAATTCCAATATTATCATTATGGATATCTTTTACTTTTATACATTTGTGTCTTACAACTCCATTGAAAAACAAACTTGATGCAATGATAAGTATAAGCATGCTTTTTATTCTACTTATTAATATTCTCATTTTTGGACTTTTTGAACATATTAAGCAAAAAAATTCCGAAATAGCAGAGCTCACACTTCAGAACCAGCGTGATGCCGACTCTGTAGAATACTACAAAGCCCTCGTGTCACAGGATGAGAAACAAAAAGTTCTCATTCATGACATCAAAAAGCATCTCAATGCCATAGCCTCACTGAACGAACAGCACGATTCTGAAAAAATCGCAGCATACCTTACCCACGTACTCGGTTCTTCTGAGTTAAAGCACTCCGTGCGGGTATGCGATAATGACCTTTTAAACGCACTGCTCTGCCGTTACCAGAAAATATGTCTTACGAAAAAGATTGCGCTACACATTGATATAAGAAGTAAGTGTATTGATTTCGTGACATATGATGATCTCAGTGTACTTTTCGGTAATCTCATGGATAATGCTGTAGAGTCAGCCGAAAAAACAGTTAATCCTTTTATAGAACTCAATGTTTTTCATAAAGAGAACAATAACATGACCATTATCACGCTCATTGATTCCTGCCGCGTAAATCCTATCGACAAGAATGGCAACCTTTTACCAACAAAAAAACCGAATCCACAGTTTCATGGATTCGGTATGCGTAGTATAGAAAATATTGTTAAGAAGTATAATGGTGAAATGACTTTTTACTTTGATGATCCTACCAAGACATTCCATACGATTATTATGCTTCGGCACTGAAAGCTGTTGCTTTTAACGATTTTTTATCACTTTTTTGTTTACAAAGCTATTTTCATCAGCAGAAGCCATTCCATAACCGGCATCTGCTTTCATTATTTTATAGGCAGAGTAATTATTTATCGAATCAGGCGCAGTTCTTCCTTTATACCCCTCATATGACATAAGCGCAAACATTTCCAGATCCGAAGCATTCGACGTATCAACATCATTTACATGCACATGATATACTTTTCTGTTATCACCATATCCATATGCCACTTGAACAACAGGATCATCCTCCTTTGATGTTTTCACATATGAAGCTAAAACTATCTGGCTTTCTGTATCAGACAGTCCAAAACTTGTCATTCCGATATTTTTCAGCTTATCATTTGGAATTTCCTTATCCGGTGACACCTGTTCAACTGCATTTTTATTATTTACCAATTTATTGTAAAGAGAACTGTTATTTTTCGACAACATATTCATGTATATTTCAGTAAGTTCACTCTGCCTCTCCCCACATTTATTTAAGGAATTTTGCTCACTATTTCCTATTTCGAACTCTATATCCATTTTATCGCCTGTTGACTTATTGTTATACTTTGAAGTATATGCCATTGAAATATTTGTTCCCACACCGTTTAACATATATGCCTCCTATATGTTTTACCAATAATATTACACTTTTAATTATTAGATTCATTGCAATTAAATTCTTGCCAAAAGTTCCGCAGGTGTAAGTGCCATAACCTTACTTTGCGTAAAGTCTTTAATGTTGCGCGTAATAATATAGTCTGCATGAACATATTCAGCAGTTGCACTTTGTATGGCATCTTCAAAATCTTTCCACTTCATATTTACAGCCATCTCAAGCACAACTGAACTAAAATCAGCGAACTCAAAAATAAGTTTTAACTTGCGGAATACATCTTCTATCTGCTCTGGAGTCATTTGTTTTCTCATGATATACATCATATTTGCATAAGTTAATGTAGATATATATCCCTTTGCCTGTTCAGTTTCACAAAGTTTCCAAATTATAGATGATTCCTTCACAAAATCTGAGCGACTTAGTAAAACATCAAGTATAATGTTAGTATCAATCAACAAAACCATATTTTTCCCTCATACTTTCGGTTTTTATCTCATCTAAATTACCATTATCCTGAAGAATTCCTGTTAGAGAATCCGTCAAATATGATACTGCGGCATCCTTAGGAATAAATCTTCCCACTTCATGACCATTCTTTGTAACAATGATTTCATGTCCTGACATAACAAGATTCAAATATCTCCCAAAATTGTTCTGCATTTCTGTTGCAGTTGCTGTTGCTGTATTCATATGCCTTCCTCCTATCCATTTTCTTTTTTAGCTAATTATATTATAACGTTAATTAGCTATTTTTTCAAGATATATCCCCGTTGTAACATTATTCTTGATATTTTTTGCTGTGTTTGTAACATAATTCCGTACATTTTTCCAACGATGAATTTTTATTTTCAAAAACAAACTCAAAAAGCCGAATCCACACTCCCACGGATTCGGCTTTTGTATATACATCTTCTATTTTCTATTTTGTATGAAGCTGTCAATCATCGCAATCACACCATCTACACCGAGCTTTGCCACATTCAGGCACAGGTCATAGTTTTCTGCCTGCCCCCACTCCTGTCCGGTATAGTATTTGTGATAGGTCTTTCTGTTGTCATTTGTCTCACGCACAACAGTCTTTGCCTTTCTCGCTGAGACTCCATGTGTATCAGCCACAGTATCAACGCAGAAGGCATCATTCGCTGTCAGGAAAACTGAGACAACATCATCTCTTCCCTGAAAGGCAAAGTTTGCACATCGTCCCTGAATCACATATCCCTCACAGCCGTCCTCAAGCGGCAGCCTGTCTATAAATGTAAGAGCCCTCGCCGGAGTATCATGCAGCACATTATCCTCCTCCGTCTCCATCACAATAGAGTAAAGCAGGGAATTAACCGGTCTCTCACTGTAAAACTCCTCATACTCATCGTAGCAGCCTGCCTCTTTGGCACCGGCCGCAATAGCCTCTCTGTCCATGAAATGTAAATGATATTTCTCAGCGACTGCTCTACCGATACTATCTGCATCGCAACCGCACTTTCTTGCAATTGTAATTATCATATAAATATAGCTCCTTTCTGTAGAAAAAGCCAACGCGCAGGAAGCGCTCAGACAAATCAATAAAAGTTTGCAAACACCGATGCAAACACCACCGTAAGTATTCCTGCCACTGCGATAGCAAGAGAGCTCATGGCGCCCTCTATCTCGCCAATCTCGATAGCCTTCGCTGTTCCAATGGCATGTGATGAAGCACCAAGCGCCAGTCCCTTCGATATAGGCTCAGTGATTCTGAATATTTTGCAAACAAACTCTCCGAGTATATTTCCAAGCACACCTGTCACGACGATAACTGCAACAGTGATGGTCACATATCCTCCGAGCTCCTCTGATACGCCCATACCGATAGCTGTCGTGATGGACTTTGGAAGCAGTGTAACATAGTCCTCGTGTGAAAGCCCCATAAGCACTGACAACACAAGCACTGTCACAAGGCTTGTTATGACTCCTGCCGTGAGTCCGAGCGCGACTGCTGCTATATTTTTCTTGAGCAGTGTCCACTGCTCATAGAGCGGTATCGCAAGGCATACCGTGGCCGGTGTCAGAAACCAGCTAAGGTACGATGCCCCCTTATTGTATGTGTCATAATCCACATCTGCCACAACAAGCACTATGATGGTCAGTACTATTGAAATGAGAAGCGGATTGAGTATTGCAAGCTTAAACTTTTTCTTTAAAAGCATACCTAGCAGATATGCAACCAGACTTACTGTGACACCGGCAAAAAGCGATGTCTGAAACAAATTATCCATTATGATTATCCTCTATCTTATTTATTTTGTCCAGCATCAGCCCTCTTGCGCTTCTGCATACGGATTACGAGCTGTGAAACATGTCCTGTAGCAATCATTACAGTAAGAAGTGCCACAACCGTGATTACAATCACCGGTACAAGCACCGGCTTAAGATTGCCCCAGGATGACATAAGTCCCACTCCCGCAGGGATAAACATGACAGGCATTATCTCTATCATGAATTTGCCTGCACTCCTTACAGAGTTAAGCGGTATCAGGCCTGTCAGCAGACCTATGAAAAGTATAACCATGCCATATATGCTCGCCGGAACAGGCAATGGCAGTAAATATTTGAGTATCTCACCTACAAACGAAATCGCAAGTATGATGAGAAATTGCTTTAATAATTTCATTTTATATTGTATCTCCGTTATATATATTTCGTGACTATTTGTAACTGTTTATCAGTGTTCCCTGACCATCATTGCACATACAATGGCAAGCAGCACGCTTGAAGCCCATATAGCGCGTATTCCTATGTGCAGTGAGCACACTCCGCCTATACCTGCTCCTATTGCAAATATCAGAATAATTCCATAATAGTGCGCGGTCTTTTTCAGTGCCCCGATATTTCTGTCACGCAGATATATTGACAGACTCTCTGTGCCGCTTCTTAAGTTGCCGATGCACATGGTGCTGGCATAGCCGTAGCCGTTTACCTTTCTGAAGGACTGCACCTGCATAGAACAGCTGAATGATACAAGCATGGTCGCTATCATGTCGTACCTGTGTGGTATGAAGCCGACCACAAACAGTATGATTATCTCTATCGCCACCACTATCTGACGCCAGTGGATGCGCTTTGCCTTCTTATATCTATGCCCGATTCTCTCTGCCACAAGCACACCGAGTGCAAATGAAAGGATTGGGAAAAGATACGATAGTCCCTTCATCCATTCACCCATCATCAGATGCTGGCTCATCAGCACTACGTTTCCTGTCTGCGCATTCGAGAACACCTCATTTCTCACATTGTAGGTGTAGGCATCCTGAAAGCCTCCGGAAAGTGCCAGAATAGCACTCAGCAAAAAGGTCTCTGATGTCTGAATCCTTATTTTTTCTTTTTCAGTCATTTTTTCGCCTCTTTTTCTCATATTCGCTGTTAGCCGCCACACCCTCGTGTGACCCACAGCAATTACATATTTACAGCAATCCACACGGTTTATTATTATAGAAAAAAAGGGCGGATATTTCAATACCCGCCCCAAATATACAGTGTATTAAATTTTGCACAATACCTAAAATATATATTGGATATACATAATAGATATACATGATAGCTATACCAGATACTTTTCTTCAAACTCAGATACCGGTACCGGTTTTGAGAAATAATATCCCTGGAACTCATGACAGCCCATCATTGTGAGCATATCAAGCTGCTTTTTCGTCTCCACACCCTCTGTGATGACGTCCATGCCTATCTTGCCTGCAAGCGTGATGATACTCTCTAATATATCCTGTCCCTTGACCTCGTTCTCAGATTTGCGAAGAAAGCCCATATCGATTTTCAGTACATCAGCACTGATGTCCTTTAGCATGTTGAGTGATGAGTAACCGCTTCCGAAATCATCAATCTCCACCCTGAAGCCTACGCCCTGAAGCTTGTGGATAATATTCATATTCTTCTCAAAATCGGTCATCAGCGTTGTCTCTGTAATCTCCAGATGCAGATTGGACGCTGCTATGCCATATTTATTAATCAGCCCTGTAAAGGTCTCATATATATCTATAATGTAAAAGTCCTTTGTAGATATATTTACAGATATATGATAGCTTCCATAGCCTTTTTCCTTCCACTCTGCAAGCTTTTGCGCTGCCTTCTCCCATATATATAGGTCAAGCTTGTAAATGAGACCTGCGTTCTCTAAAATATCAATAAAAGCATACGGTGTCAGGATGCCTCTTGATGGATGAACCCAGCGTACCAGCGCTTCTGCGCCCTTTGCAGCACCATCACGTTTCACCTGTGGCTGTAAGTACATGACAAACTCATCATTTTGCAATGCCGGCTCAAATTCACCGAGCAGACGTCTCTGCTCTATTGATATCTCAAGCAGATGTTCATCATAGTATGCCACACAGCAGTCATAATTATTCTTTATGGTGTCTGCCGCTATATTAGCCTTGTCTACCATAATGCTGACAGCCTCATCCCTGTCTCTTATCTCATACACACCCATGTATGTATGCAGATGGAAAGAATTGCCAGTAAACTCACACTGCAGTTCTTTGACTGAATCTGCCACTCTTTTTTCATCAAACTCTTCTCTTGGCAGACACAGCGCAAAGCGGTCATTCATAAGCCTTGCACAAATGGTCCTCTCAGATGGATTCGATGCCATGAGCTTCGCCTGCTTTATGAGCACCTGATTGCCCTTCTCCATTCCAAATATCTCATTGATGAATTTGAAATCCTTTATATTGCTGCAAATCAGGTAGAAGGTTGTGTCATGATACTTGTTCACCATATCGTGCACATCCTCATAGAACTGGTCACGGTTCAAAAGTCCGGTCAGACTGTCATGCGATGCCTTGTACTTTTCCTGCTCCCACGACTCATACATCTGTGTACGGTCATTGTATACAAAATAATCACATATAACACGATTGCTCTCATCATATATGCGCTTGTAGGCAATCTCAAAGTAGTGCTTTTCACCGTTTATTTCAATATCTGTTGTCTGGAAGGTCATACTGTCCCTTCTGTCATCTCCCAGCTTTTCAATCCACTGACTATATTTACTTTCATAAACAGACATATTGCCACCATGCCTGTAAATAGCCTCCATCAGGTCATTGTAATATATGCACCTGCCCTTTCTGTCATAGCAGATGATACCATTGTTCATATCGCGGACCACAAGAGAGAGCATATTTTCTATAAGCTCATTCGGCACATATCTGTATGTCAGGTAATATATGATAATAGCTATAGCACCATATATAATCATGGTGAGGTCATATATGGAGTCCGAACCTATAGTAGCAATGTCAAACGAAAAGCCGATAAGGATAACTACCGCTATAGCCCCATATGCCTCCCTGTACATGCGCGATGATTTGATAATCATATACAGATATGTAAAAATAATCAGAATCACAAACGCATATGTGAATATAAAATGCAGCCTGTACCATAGGCTGTCATTATTGAATACCACCTTAATATTCTCAGCTTTTATGGATTCTATATCAAAAATCTTATTAGTCCAGGTGTTCTCTATAAGCATATATGTGTCCAGCACCGCAAATATCATGGAAGCAGCCTGCACTCCCTTGAAGGTCTTTACAGCACCTGTATAATACTGTGTATAAAACATAAGAGCGATGAGCATCCAGTCAAACAGAGCCATAGTAAGCCCTTTCGCAAGTACTGTAACAGTGTGCCCCGGCACAAATGTAAAAACAAAAAAGACTATAGCGCAGGCAAATGTCAACGTCTCATATATACACACACTTTTACCGAGTCTGTCATGTTTTTTAAAGGAACAGATTGCGCAATGTGCAATCAGTATTGCTTCCAGCAATACTCCCAGTCCATATACTATCCTCATATTCCCACCTGTCTTCTATGACCATATTACTAACCTATATATAGCCATTGTAACTCATTTCATGTGTAATGTAAACAAAAAAGAGGTTGTCACAACCTCTTTTTTGTAATTTATTAACATTTATTATTTTCCTGAAGTTGCTTTCAGTCGTGTCATGGCACGGGCCAGCGAAGCTCTTGAGTGATAATACTCCTGAATACTCTGCTTCTGGCGAAGCTGCTCCTCGGCTCTCTCCTTTGCCTCTCTTGCCCTTGCTATATCGATTTCCTCCGGATGCTCGGCTGTCTCGACAAGCAGCGTCACACGGTTGTTGACTATCTCTACGAAGCCCATTCCCACTACCGCGTACTCCCAGTTGTCACTGCCCTCCGGCTGAAATCTCATCTCGCCCTCATCGACGGCTATGACCATATCCTCGTGGTGGGCGAGGATTTCCTTCTGGCCATCGAACTCAGGGACTATTATGGAACGACATCTTCCTGAGTAAAACACTCTGTTAGCAGCTATTACCTTTAGATAAAATGTATTTGTTGCCATACGATTTGTCCTTCCTTATGCTTTTACTGCTGCATAGTCTTTGCTTTTTCCTTGACGTCCTCGATTGTTCCGACATTGAAAAATGCGTTCTCAGGATACTCGTCCATCTCACCATCTATGATGGCCTTGAAGCCCTTGATAGTCTCCTCTACAGGCACATAGACACCCTGGATACCTGTGAAGTTCTCGGCTACGTGGAATGGCTGTGAGAGGAACTTCTGGATTTTTCTTGCTCTGTATACAAGCACCTTGTCCTCATCTGCCAGCTCCTCCATACCGAGGATTGCAATGATATCCTGCAGCTCCTTATACTTCTGGAGAATCTCCTGTACCTTTCGTGCTACCTGGTAATGCTCCTCGCCTACGATATCAGGCTCGAGGATACGTGATGTAGACTCAAGCGGGTCTACTGCCGGGTAAATACCCTGTTCAACAATCTTTCTTGAAAGAACTGTTGTGGCATCCAGATGTGCGAAAGTTGTAGCCGGAGCCGGGTCTGTGAGGTCATCGGCTGGTACGTATACGGCCTGTACCGATGTTACCGAACCGTTCTTTGTTGATGCGATTCGCTCCTGCAGCTCACCCATCTCAGTAGCCAGTGTAGGCTGATAACCTACGGCTGAAGGCATACGTCCTAAAAGTGCTGAAACCTCTGAACCTGCCTGTGTGAAACGGAATATATTATCGATGAAAAGCAGCACGTTCTGGTGCTTCTCATCCCTGAAATACTCTGCCATTGTAAGTCCTGTCTCAGCTACACGCATACGTGCTCCTGGTGGCTCGTTCATCTGTCCGAACACTAAGGCTGTTTTTTCCAGAACTCCTGATTCCTTCATTTCTGTCCAGAGATCATTTCCCTCTCTTGAACGCTCTCCGACTCCTGTAAAGATTGAGTAGCCGCCGTGCTCTGTTGCGATATTGCTGATGAGCTCCTGGATGAGGACTGTTTTTCCTACTCCGGCTCCTCCGAAGAGTCCGATTTTTCCACCCTTTGCATATGGGGCAAGGAGGTCGATGACCTTGATACCTGTCTCGAGGATTTCCTCTGCAGGGTTCTGCTCCTCAAATGTTGGTGGTTCTCTGTGGATTTCCCACTTTTCTTCTGTATCAGGCTGTGCTCCGCCGTCGATAGCTTCACCGAGCACGTTGAACAGTCTGCCGAGAGTCTGCTCTCCGACAGGTGTCTTGATGCCGGCGCCTGTGGCTGTTACTTCCATATCTCTGTGAAGTCCCTCACTGGAAGCAAGCATGATACAGCGTACTGTATTATTTCCAATATGCTGTGCGACTTCCATCACACTTTTTTTGTCACCATTTAAAACTTCTAGTGCGTCTCTGATTGCCGGCAGGTTCTCATCCTCGAACTCTACATCGACAACAGGACCCATAACCTGGATAATTTTTCCTGTTTTCATCAAAAAGCCTACTTTCTCTTTTTCTTCTGCGATTTAGCACCGGCTATTACCTCTGTAATCTCCTGTGTAATCGCTGCCTGTCTGGCACGGTTGTAAAGAATGTCAAGCTCTGCAAGCATGTCCCTCGCACTGTTTGATGCGGACTGCATCGCCATCATTCTGGCGTTCTGCTCACATGAAAATGACTCTACAAGAGCACCGTAGACAAATCCAACAACGTAGTTTGGTACGATACGATCCATGACTGCCTCAGGCGATGGCTTGAGTGCCAGTTCCTCCCTCGGTATGTCTATAGGAATCTGCACAGTGAAGTCTGCCTTTTTCAGTGGCAGAAGCTGTGACATCTGTGTTTCCTCCTGAATCGCATTTATCATGCTGGTATAGATAATATAAACTTCGTCCAGCTCGTTATGTAGATATAGCTCCAAAATTTCTTCTGCAATATTTCTGGCACGGTTGAGTGTCGGATTCTGAACTGTGTAGTGGAACTGTTTTTCAATCTCAATTCCACGCTGTTCAAAATAATGACGTCCCAGCTCTCCGAGTACGAAAAGTGAATGGTTCGGATGATTCTTTAAGTGCTCCTCAGCCATTTTCAGGATATTGTGGTTGTATGAGCCCGCAAGTCCTTTATCGGCTGTGATTACGATATATCCGACCTTTCTGTCCTCAGGCAGCTTATCCTCGTTGGTCTTGAAATAGATGTCCTCCATATCAGGCAGATGCCTGAGTATTCGGCTCATCTCTGATTGCAGTGTGAAGAAATACGGCTCTGTATCTGCCAGCATCTTTTTGGACTTTTTCAGCTTCGAAGAAGAAATCATATACATGGCATTTGTGATTTTAAGCGTATCATTGATACTTTTTATTCGATCCTGTATTTCCTTCGTGTTTGCCATAATACTACCTGTTACCCTTTATACTCTTTTACTGCATCCATGATTTTATTTACGAGCTCTTCATCAATGGCTCTGTTCTCTTCGATTTTCTGTCCGATTTCCGGATAAGAAAGATCCATGTATGAGAGGATATCGCCCTGATATTTCTTGACCTCTTTTGTCTCAATTGTGTCAAACACACCATGGTTTGCCATGATAAGTGTCATTACCTGCTCATGCAGTGACAGTGGGTGGCAAAGCGGCTGCTTCAAAAGCTCCATAAGTGCTTTTCCATGTGCAAGCTGTGCCTTTGTGGCATCGTCAAGGTCTGATGCAAACTGTGTGAAGACCTCCATCTCCCTGTACTGTGCCAGGTCGATACGGATGCTTCCTGATGCCTTCTTCATGGCCTTTGTCTGGGCTGCTCCACCAACTCGGGATACTGAAAGACCTACGTTTACGGCCGGTCTCATACCTGCGTTGAAGAGGTTGCTCTCTAAGAATATCTGTCCGTCCGTGATAGATATTACGTTGGTAGGGATATATGCTGATACGTCTCCTGCCTGTGTCTCGATGATTGGGAGTGCTGTGATTGAGCCTCCGCCAAGCTCATCGCTCAGACGGCTTGATCTCTCGAGCAGTCTTGAGTGGAGATAGAATACGTCTCCAGGATATGCCTCACGTCCCGGTGATCTCTCGAGCAGCAGTGAAAGTGCTCTGTATGCTACCGCATGCTTTGAAAGGTCATCATATACGATAAGTACATCCTTGCCCTGATGCATGAAATGCTCTGCCATGGCTGTTCCTGCGTATGGTGCGATATACTGCAGTGATGCAGGATCGCTGGCTGTTGATGAAAGCACGATTGAGTAATCCATTGCGCCGTGTTTTGTCAGAGTTGACACAATTTTTGCTACTGTTGATGCTTTCTGGCCAATTGCTACATATATACAGATAACATCCTTGCCCTTCTGGTTGATGATGGTATCTGTGGCAATTGATGTCTTTCCTGTCTGACGGTCACCGATGATAAGCTCTCGCTGTCCACGTCCGATTGGGAACATTGAATCGATTGAGAGGATTCCTGTCTCAAGTGGAGTATCTACTGACTTTCTGTCCACGATACCCGGTGCCTCATTCTCGATTGGTCTGTAATCTTCCTCTTTGATATCGCCCTTTCCATCAATAGGCTCACCTAAAGCATTGATGATTCGGCCGATAAAGCCTTTGCCTACAGGGATTCCGGCTTTTTTCTTTGTTCTTACTACTTTGGTTCCTTCATGGATTCCGTGGTCTCTTCCGAAAAGGATTACACCGATTTCATTCTGACGGATATCCTGAACCATTCCTTTTACTCCATTATCGAATACTACGATCTCACCATACATGGCATGGTCGATGCCGTATATTGTAGCGATTCCATCGCCGACGTAGATTACCTCGCCGGTCTCACGGCTCTCGGTATCGAAGTCGAAATTCTCTATCTCGCTCTGGATAATGGAGATTATGTCTGTTGCACTGATTGCGCCCACAGGGGTCACCTCCTGGTCAATTTTCTTTCAAGCTCACGAAGTTTTCCTTCGTAGCTTCTGTCATACTCTGTATTAAGAGTCTTAATCACATATCCACCTAAAAGTGTTTCGTCCACTTTCTGTGTAAGGGATATTTCATATTCCGGATATTTGCTTTGTAGCAGCGCCTTGGCGTCATTTGCTTCCTCGTCGGTTGCGGCCTCTGCACTGATAAGCTCAGCTCTTATGATATGGTTTTTCTCATCCCAGTATCTGTAATATGCCTCAAAGATTTCATTCATTTCAGCGGCATATCCAAGCTTTACCATTTCCTTTATGAAGCTTGTGATAAGCTTTGGCTCACTCTCAAATCCGTATACCTTTTCTATGATGTCATACTTTTTGGTCAGCGGTATAAGTGGATTTGCGAGCGTCTGTGCAAGCTTTTCTGTCACAAAGTATACTCTCTGTGCTTCCTCCACATCACGACGCTCTACAGCCAGCCTGTACAAAACTATTGCATTATTTACTGCTGCCTGTGTCATTAGCTTCACCTGTCTTTACAATCTTTCTCGCTGCTAAGATGGCAAGTTTTGCAATTTCAGCCTCAGCGGCCTTTGTTGCCTTATCCTGCTCGCTAGCAATGTCCGCTTTTGCTTTTTCAAGCATACTGTCTGCTTCCTGTCTGGTTCTCTCAAGAGCCTTCTCCTGCTCAGCCTCGGCTCTTGCCCTGGCATCGAGTATTATCTGGTCTGCCTGAGTCTTTGCACTCTCGAGCTTCTTTTTATAGTCGCTCTTTAAGCTTTCTGCATCGTCCTGACTCTTCTTTGCTTCCGAGAACTGCTTCTGAATCATTTCGTCTCTCTGATTAATCACGCCCATCACGCGGTCAAAGAGGAATTTCTTAAATATCCAGTACAGGAAAAGCAGATTGACTACTGTCCATATTATATTCCATGGATCAATTTTTAACATTGCTCTACCTTCCTTTCTGTTTCACCTGGTTGTAACTGTCAGTTACGCTGCCTGATTATTTAAGGAAGAGGATGATAAGTAATGCGATAACGAAACCGTAAATAGCTGTTGCCTCTGCAAGGGCACATCCTAAAAGAAGTGATTTAGAGATTTTGCTCTCAGCCTCAGGCTGTCTTGCGATTGCGTCTACTGCGCTGCTTGTTGCCTTACCGATTCCAAGTCCGGCTCCGATTCCTGTTAATACTGCGATTCCAGCTCCGATTGCTACTAATAATGTTGATGACATAATGTGTTCTCCTTTTCTTGCTTATATGCTTTCTTTTGGTTAGCAATTATTTTGTTTCTTTTTGTAAGCGAGGTTACATTTTCCATGCTTACGATGTGAAATTAAATGATGTGGTGTTTCATGCCTCATCAGGTCTTCTTACTCGGTTGCCTCCTTGATGAAAAGTCCTGTCAGGAATACAAATACATATGCCTGTATAAGTCCATCAAAGATATCAAAATAACAACTGAATACTGCCGGGACGATTGCCGGTACGACCATCTTTAAAAGCTCCATGATTACGAATGAACCAAGGACATTTCCAAATAATCGCATACACAGCGATAATGGTTTGATAAAGATCTCAAGGATATTGATAGGTAGTATTACCGGCATTGGCTCTGCAAAGCTTTTAAGCCACCTTTTGGTGCCCTTTGCCCTGATTCCTGCCACCTCGATAAGAACTATACTCATTACAGCGAGTGCTGCGGTGACGTTCATATCCTTTGTCGGCGGTTTGAAGCCAAGCAAGCCTATCAGGTTTGCTATTCCTATATAGATGATTACTGTTGCCAGATATGGTATGTAATCCTTTCCTTTTTCTCCGAGTGTCTCACTGAAGAAATCATTAAGGAATTTGACTCCTGCCTCTACGGCTACCTGTCTGCGTCCGGGATTTTCAACTGAAAGATTTCTGCCGAGAAAAAAGCACAGTAAAAATACCACTGCCATTATTATCCATGTGACTACTACCGACTCGTATATGGGTATGCCTCCGAATATCGGTATCTTGAATACCACGTCACAATTGAGTTCCTCTAACAGTCCATCTACCAGAGCATCCATCTGCGTTACCTCCTTTCTTTTTGCTATATGAAATTTGATACGCAAATTGTTTCTTAATAACTCAAGATGTGTTTTGTCTGACCTTTGATGTTTGTTTGGTCTTGATTTAATAAGAAGCAACTATCGTTGTACTTGATTTTAGTCACATCGTTTTATAAAGTCAACGTTTCGTTTTTATATTGTTTGGCTGGCAAAGTTTCACATTTTTTAGTTAGCTTTTTATACATTTTCAACAATTTATGTTTTTATTTTTGTGCAGTTTTTCTATTGCGTTTTGGGGATGTTTAGTTTTATTTTATTTTTATTTGCGTTTTATTAAAAATTTCCAAATAATTCGGGAGGAATTTCCCTTTTTTTCACAGTTTTTCACAATTCATTTGAATTGCTGTGGGGGATTGGCTATAGTACGGAACCCGGGCGGCAGGCACTCACAGGCTCTGGTGGGCTACGCTACGCTGCCAAGATTCTGTACGAAATTATGCTTGCAGGGTTTCTTTGCTTGACGAAACCGGCTTTTATGCGCCGTCCATGGCGCATACTACCGGTCACAAAAAGCGTGACCAGTAGCAATTTCAGCCATTTTTAATGCATCAGAAGATGCATGGGGCTGAAATTGCATAAAATATAGGTTATGGCGCATAGCTTGACAGCATAGTGTCAAGCTTGCGTTTTCATAAAAGTGCTATTTGATATGTTTGCCCAGCCGTCCATGGCTGGGCATTTCTGTGCTTCGTGGGCATAATTTCTACAGTATCTAGGCAGCTTCGCTATTCGCCCTCCCGAGCCTGTGTGTGCCTGCCGCCCGGGAAATTCTGTATGGCTATTCCGATTGCCAGTGAAAGAGCTGCTGCCCTCGTGATGGTGGTGGTTCCTGATATCCAGCTTGCGTAGAGCACTCCGACTGCCATGCCCTCCGGTATATTATGTAATGTAACTGCAAGCACCATCATTGTCTGTCTGCTGAAGTTGCTCTTTGGACCCTCGACTGAATTATCGAGATGCATATGTGGTGTGATTGTATCCAGTATCAATAGGAAAAACATTCCGAGCATAAAGCCTGTTACTGCTGGGACGAACTGCATTTTTCCAAGGCTCTGTGACTGCTCAAGTGCCGGAATCAGAAGACTCCAGACTGATGCCGCAATCATTACGCCTGCTGCAAAGCCACTGAGCATTTTTGTGGTCTTTACGGAAAGCTCATTTTTCATAAAAAGTACACATGCCGCACCGAGCGACGTGCCTATAAATGGTATTAATAAACCTAATATGGTTGATGTAATCATGGTTGCCTCCTATTCTGCTGTTCTGCGGTTTTTCTATTTTACACAAACTTCCCATATATAAAACTATATTTACCGGAGAGTATACAGTTGTTCCGAAGAAAAAAATATGAGGAATACACTGTATGCTAGGCCGGTATCACAAAATAAAATATAGGAAGTTTGAATATTTTATTATTCAACATATTATTTCTTATATCGTTTCGTATATCATGATATGAGGGTCAAAAGGTATTTTGCCTCTCATTTATGATTAATCAGATTACTATATGCTACGCATTCCCGTAATCTGACTCCACCTCGAAAACCACTTAATGTAAAACAGCTGTATGTAATTAGTCTTCTCTAACCCGATTACAGTTTAATACACCTATATAATTTCGTCAACCGGCTTCTGTGAGCCTTACTCGTTACTGTTCACACCTAACAGTGTGACCAGCAACGAGTACAAGCTACTCCATAGCTTAGATACAATCGAGTTATACTTCTTTGCACAGCAATGCCCTGACAAAACGTCAGGGCCGGGTATCACATGCCACAGATGGCATATAAAATGGCATATAAAATGGCTTCTAATACCGATTCCTGCAAAGAGGCTGTCTGCCCACACATATATTATCCTTTGTACGGTCACGAAGCTCCGGCACCGGATTTGGTGCCACCTCAAAGCGATAGTCCTCCCCGTTTTTGCGGATATAATCCTCAATAAAGGTATGGCTCATCACATTTCTTACCGGGTCATTGACCATGCGCTGATATCTGATAAATGTTTCAGGAGCATTGGTTCTTACATCCACATACCTTTCACGGCATGCTGTGTCGTTTACCGTACTGCCAAGCACACACCTGACATACTCAATATTGCTCTCCATCACAAGAGGAGCCGGGAACTCAGCGTCCGGGATGACCTCCTGCCAATCCTTTTTCTCGTACTGTCTTAGCAGCTCAAGTGCAATATGCAGATGCTTAAGCTCCTGTTCAAACATAAACTGCCATATGCCACGTATTCTTGTATCCGTCTCAGTTTCATAACAGCTCCAATACAGCCAGCACTCGACATACTGATGCACAAGGAGATTTTCAAGGCGGCTCATGCATGGCTTCAACAGACTGCCATACTGTGTGACATGCTGTTCCTCGACCATTCCGATTTCCTGATATAGCCTGCGTCCCATCTCATCAGGCCAAAGTGCCGCTGTGTTCATATAGTAGTTCATAGTCTGCTGTTCTGCTGCTGTGATTACGTTTGCAGCCAGCACATCCATTGTCGCAGGGCATTTATCCGTCATCGGATATCGTATTGAATCATATGGATGCCTGTGGTGTGAAATAGTCGGTCTGCCCGGTGTGATTTCTGTATAGCCTCCGACAAGCTTCTCTGCGTGCTCACCTGTGGTAAAATCAAGATAATCTGCATAGCGGTACAAATGATCAAAGTCCTCGAGCAAGGCAAAATCGAGCGCAGACTTAATATTTTTGTCATTTACTCGTTTTGCAAGATGAGCAGTCAGGTCAACCGCAAGCTGCTCGTAGCCTATGGTGTGCTCCAATGCCGACTCATCTGCCGGCTTTAAATGTGTGAGTATTTTCTGCTGCTGTTGCTCACTTTTCCTGATGTATGCAAGCTTTCGTCTAAGCTCATCATCACCTACGCTTCTTGAAAACTGATGTGAAAACCACACGTTTTCAAATTCTGTACCATTCATCAATATGATTCTCGTCCTTGTATACGGATTTACCTCATTTTTGTTATATGGTTTTACCCAGAATTTCTCCCAGTCAACAAATAAATCGCCGGTTCTCTCCGGCCTCATTTTAAATGGATTCATAATACAAACATACCTCCTTCATGCTATTGTATGCACGAAGGAGGTATGCTGTGCGAATGAATCACATTCTAATAATTTGTCAAATATATATGTGTATTTAGAGTTTTCCGAATCAGCCTCATAAGAGCCTTTCCTGCTCTATTGTTTTATCCGATTCAAGAATTGCTTCTTTTAATTCAGCAAGCAATCCTGCATCCTTTTTTTGAAGTTTTTCCCTAGTTGAAGCCTTAAGTGGTATTCCAGCGTCTTTTTTTAATGCTTCCTCAAAATCCGCTACCCCCATTCTATAAGGCATTAGTTTTTCAAAAATTCTATCCTTAATAAACAAGAATATGCTTATCCCTCCAAAATCCATATCTCCCCAATGGAGGAACTCACATTCCTTAGATACAATAAGGCTTAATTTCTTTAGAAAATACACTTCCTTAGGAGTAAAATAACCATGACAAAAAATATACAAGGTATTCTCATCATATTGCATACTTTCATAGTTAGCCTTATTTTCTATGGTCATAATTCTTTTGCATCCTGCAAGTGAAACCGGACTTGCATGCTCAAGTGTCTGCGTATTAATAATGGTTCCATAAATCTGCTTTGACGTATCAATAACACATGTATCATCAATTCTATATGACAATGGTCCCTTCCATTCCATTGTCTGTGCATATGACATAATGCCATGCATCTTCAAAATTTCAAGCCCCGACTTCTTTTTATCCTCTTTGGCATCATCTTCCTCTCCCTCTGTATCATAATCCTCCATATCCTTCTCATAATATGGAGAATATTTAGTCAGAATTGACACCATCTTTTGTCGATAGCATTTTTCAAATTTCTTTGAATCTTTAAAAACCTTTGCACTAAAAACACGCTCCCACACAGGCTCCTTTATTCTTGTTATAACATTGATACACTTAAAACGCATATCCTCCTCAGCCTCTGTGACACTCTTTCCGGCTTCCAGACGCCCCAAAATATCATCATAATATCTGCATATCCAATCGCAGTCACCAACCTCTGATTTCCACTGCTTTACAGACTCTATCAATCTTAGCTGTTTTGCTCTTGAATCCTCAACTCCCTCAAGCCGACACAGCTCCGGTATGCTGCTTACATCACAATCAATTTTTTTAATATCGCTGTTGACCTGAATCCAATTAATTCTTATCTTCCCATCGTGGCCTGCTTGTGTATTATTCTCTATGAACCTTGCCTGATCGATTAGTTTCCGCCGTCCACCAACAAATTCCATCATTTCTGTTATTTTGTTAAAATGTTTTTCTCCGGTTAGTTTTCCTGACCGGTATCCTTCGGTGTCTGTTTTTTTAATAATATAGCCTGCAAGCGTGTGCTTAACTGGAGTTTTTCCCATAGCATAATACCCCTATAAAACCATTAATACGTCCTATCACTTTTCCTCAAACAGCTCGATTTCCTCGCCAAGTGGTCCTTTGCAGAATGCTATGCGCGCCGGAAATACCGGTGTTGATGTGATTTCTATATCCTTCGGCTCAATAAATACCTCGTATCCTGCTTCTTTTACAGCCTCTACACACGCATCCACATTATCTGTTGCGAATGCGAAATGACGAATCACACCTTTGCCCGGTGCATCATCTCCATCGTTAAAAATCTCAACAATTCCGTTTCCGGTATCAAGCATGATTCCTGCCTGCCATTCCCTTGCGACCGGGATTCCCAGAATGTTTTTGTAGAAATCTATTGTCTTTTCATACTCATCTGTGCTACTGCACTTCATTGATACGTGATGTATACCTTTTATTAAACTCATTGTTTTTCTCCCTTTAATTTTTTTGAGCTGTTTTGTGATTTATAGTAGTCAAGTCCAAATTTGTGTGTAAATTCATCTTCCAGCTATATTAGTCCGTCTAT
>ENA-UBDJ01000605-UBDJ01000605.1-human-gut-metagenome-genome-assembly--contig:-NODE-605-length-18672-cov-6.367997_pt1 | contig 18672 bp, 18 predicted proteins | sample MGYA00244279_ERZ654774 | MGnify/ENA primary metagenome ERZ654774 (study PRJEB26926, sample SAMN06164701) | human gut metagenome | biome: ENVO:00009003; feature: ENVO:2100002; material: ENVO:00002003...
ACGAGATTTCTGCCTGTCTCGTGGGCTCGGAGATGTGTATAAGAGACAGGAGGTGTGTCCCATACCAGCACTGATGACAGAAATGGGAACATTATGATTTCTCGCAGCAGTGGCCCAACTGTGGCGAGAGGTGTATGATGTCAATTTGCAACCAGCAGGCAACATCTTTGATAATCGTCTCAATTGTCTATTATGGTTGTTGATAGCGACTTGATACTCTTCGTATGCTTCCTTTGTGTCCGTAGAAGTCAAAATAGGGAAAACATAAGGCGATAATGCCGATGAATACTGGTCAATAATGCGTTGTATGCTCGGCTCTATACGCACACTCAATAATTGTCCCGTTTTGCGGCGAGCATAACATATCACTCCGTTTTGGATATTCTCTTTCTTCAGATAGGCAATATCTACGAATGCCATCCCACGGGTACAATAGCTGAAAATAAATATATCCCTTGCAAGTGCAAGAGGAGTATCTTCTGTTAATTTCAGTTTATACAACTGCGATATTACAGACTCTGAAACAGCACGCTTGCGTGTGCGATCAATACCCGTATAGACCTCTGTAAATGGGTGTGATTGTTCAACAAGTTTTTGTCTTACCGCCTTGTTGTAAACGGCTCGCATTATACGCATATAGAATGAAATAGAATTCCTAACCATCCCTCGCTGCACAAGGAAGGCATTATAGTCCGCAATAAGTTGTTCCGTCATTGCCGAAAACGGCAAGTTGACTCCACCAAGAAACTCGGCGAAATTCTTCATCGTTTTCTCATAGTTTAGGGCTGTACCCAGGCGATTAGCATTACGCATCAACCGTATTTGATTCTTCATAAAGTCCAAAACCGACACATGACATTCTGGAGACTTGTAGCGTTTGATAATATCTCCAACCGAATAGGTTACTCCGCTACTATCCAAGTCTTTGACAATTCGTTTCAATAGTGCAATATCACTATCTATACGATTCTGAATAATGCTCTTGTCTGCAACACTTACAACAACCTGCTCACCTATTGCATCCCATTCGTCAGGCTGCAATCGGATATTGGTTGTTATCTGTTGTGTTGCTCTACGATGAGTCACTTGATAAAATATAGTTCCTGCACGCCCTACGACTGATGATGGGCGTAGTTTTACTTTAATTGTTGCCATAAGCGTGATAATTGATTTAAGATGATACAATAAGAGCCTCCACTCAATTGCTTAAGGGAAGGCTCTTTAAATAACGGCTACGGGATATACAGCAATTGAAACTCTCTTTTTCTACGGCGTTCGATGCTGGGAATAGGCTTGCCTTTGTAGCAACGGTACGAGATATACTCTTCGTAAAAATTCCTGTCGCCGGACTCGATTTTCTTGATAAGGTTACTCTTCGGGCGTTTACTATATCCTAACAATCTGCTATGGCCGACATTGTAAGCCAAAACCGTCAGCAACAGAGCATCTTTCCCATACTGTCGGAAATACTTGTATCGCTCCAATAGGTCGGCTCTGAGCAACGAATCGGCCTGTGCTTCGGTAATATCAGCTGTCAGGTTTTCGTGTGGAAGCAGTTTATGACCGTAACCGATGTACGGGTGCTTGGTGTGGTCGTGCCACCCCTCATATTTATGATAAGCTACTCATAAGTTCGATTATGACAAGTAATATGTTATGTAAAGTGCGAGTAAAAGTTGGTTTATAATCAAGTTGTTATGAACCAACTTGTCACTTACACTTTACATAATATTATCAATGTCCAAGTCCCTTTAACCACTCTAATAGGTTCTTATTTCGTTCCCACTCTTTTTCTGTTATAGTATTAGGGGTTAATCTGGTATAGGCATTTTCAAGTGCTTCACGTTTTGCTTTGGAGTCGGCACGTGCATAAATATCAGTAGTCTGTATGGAAACATGCCCTAAAATATCACGTATGTATACTAAATTTACTCCTGCCTGTAAAAGATGCATTGCTTTACTATGTCGAATAGAATGACAACTTATTTTCTTTGGAATAATTTCTGGTTGCTGTTTATTTGCCATGTCTGCATAGATTTTCAGAATATACGTAATACCCTCTCTTGTTAATTTTTCATGCCTACCATTGAAAAATAAAGGCTTTTTCATCATGTTGGGATCATTCAAATTGTTTTCTTCCATATAACTACGCAAAATGTCAACTTGTGCTTCTGCCAAGGGGACTATACGGGTTTTACGTCCTTTCCCTGTTAATCGTATAGTGTATGGTGTTGTATCAATACGTACACAATCTACTGTGAGATCTGCGATTTCCTGTACTCTTGCACCAGTATCGTACATTAATGACAATAATGCTAAATGACGACGTCCTTTCCATGAAGTTGTGTCAGGCTGTGCCAATAATAATTTTATTCCCTCCATTGAAAGATAATTAGGAGGGCTTATTTCTGTTTTTTTTGCCTTTATCGACAATATACTTTGCCATTCTACCATATTATCTATTACTATATATTGGAGATACGAACAGAATGACCTGATTGCAGCAAGTCTATAATTACATGTTGCTGAAGTATTCTTTTTAGTATTGTGAAGCCATTGTAGATAATTGATGACATTATCCCGTGTAAGATGTTTCAATAGAAGTCGTTCAACGGGTATTCCATTGATATCTTTCATATAATTGATGAATTGTACGAAAGAATCACGATAAGAAGCAATTGTGTTTTTGCTCACATTTCGTTGATGTGGCAAATATTCAGATAAAAATCTCGTTAGATATTTTGCAAAATCAGTCCTGGTAGTCATAATCTGTTGTTATTTTTGGATAAACAAAAGCATTTATAGGAGAACACTGTTTTTCAAACTCCGGATACATCATACAGGTAAGTCGTACATATTTTTCAGTAGATGAAAGAGAACGGTGCCCAAGACATGCGGAAAGTATTGGTAGCCCTGTGTATAAATCCATACCGTTATGTCCCATTTGTACAAGCGAATGTACGGCAAAAGTATGTCTCAAGTCATGGATACGTGGCCCTTGTCGATTTCCTATATATGGTATATTGCATATTTTTAGCAGTTTATGAAAAAAGACATAAAGAGTACATACCCTGAAGCTTGTCCCGTCTAATTTAGTAAAAAACAGATGATTGGGATGAGAAATTTTTTCTATAGGCATTCTATTCCGATATTCTATATACTGTTTTAACACAATTACCATAGATTCACCAATAGGAACAAGGCGTTCACATCTGTTTTTTGTCTTGCGGAGATGTATGTATCCAGAGTCAAGATTCACATCCTCATTACGCATATATAAAGCCTCGGACACACGCATTCCTGTGCTATAAAGTAATCGAAGAATGACTGGCATGGAAATGATAGCTGTTTTCATACAATTGTTAAACAAACGGCTGCTATCGGCAGCTGTAAACAATTGAGATATTTGGTCATGTGTGTATATATAAGGTGTAAACTCCGATTTTGGTTGCTTTGGTATAATCGGTATATAACATACGCATCCATTGCGGCACATCAATGAGGTCAGTTGGCGCAATACAAGATATTTGCCATAAATAGTGATCTCTTTATCTGATATCCGTGATTTATGCCATCTCTTAACAAACTCTTCTGTTATATGTGGTTCCTGCAATCCTATGGAATTAGCAAAATCATCAAATTCTTTAAGTATCCATCTTACACGAGAATCAACAATACCCATTGATTTCCGGATTTCCAACATTCGTTTAATGTATGGAGATAAAACACTACTGTAATTGAACTGTTCAGCCATAAAATGCTCCTCCTTTCTGCGTATAAAAACTATCTGGAATAGGAGGTACAGGTAATACACATTTCCTTAAAGCTACAAGGTTTATTTTTAGATAAGTCATAGTTGTTTCAGTGTTGCGATGTCCAAGAACTTCTGATATAATAGGCATGGTAGCCCCATTTTCAAGCATATTACTTGCTAAGGAATGCCGTAAAGAATGAGGACCATGGCGTTTTTTATCAATATTTACACCAGACAGGCGGATTATTTTATTGATATTACCACAAACCATAGACTGAGTGGCAGCAATATACGGGGCACGACTTGATAGAAATATGTTTTGGGAAGTAGATGCTGGACGTCCATATCTAAGATAGTCTATTATGGCATTACCGACATCTGCCAATAATGGAAGTTCAATGGTTTTACCTGTTTTTTGTATCCTCAATTTAATGAGATCATTATCCCAATCTATATCTGAGAACTTCAAACTCATAATGTCTGAAGCACGCAAGCCCAATCTTGATGCTAATAAAATCATTGCATAATTGCGCTTGCCCAAAGCACTACTTCGCGATACAGAATTTTCTATAACCTTAATCTCTTCCGTTGTATAATATGATGGTATGCGTTCTTTCTTTCGTAATTTATATGTAGCGAAGAATTCCTCAAATCGTCCATCTATAATGTTCTCTTGTCTCCAAAAAAGAAAGAGGCATCGAATAATAGACAAAGTCTTTTCCCTGTTTAGCTGTTGGGAAGAAAGAAACCGTATAACATGTTCCTCTGTTATCTGCTTTATATTTTGTACTCCAATCATATCTAAGTAATACAAAAAATTACCCAAACATGAACAATAGTGCTTTAACGTATTTTTGCCACGGCGTAAAGAAATCAAATGTAGAACCAACTTCTCCATCTGTTTTCCAATAGCACCATCAAGAGGGTAGAAAGCTGCTCTAACACATTGCTTTCTAATATATCCGACAGTCATAATGTCATTAAGAGCATGTATACTACGTATCCTTTCACATTCATGATTACTCATGTCTTGATGTTGAGTGGACTCTATAAACTTCGCACCTACATCAGGTGTATACATATCAATCTCTTTGTCCGACATGTACTGTAAAATGCCTTTTGTCCACAAACACTTGTAATAGTCAATAGTGCCCTTCGCATAACCACTTTCATAAAAATAATTGAGACATTGCTCAATAAGCTTTTTAATTTCTACTTTTTCCATAAAATCATTCTTTAATAATTAGGATATATACAGAATGCAATATAATGAGAAGTTTTTATACGAAGGGACTAAATAAATTCTTTAATATTCAATAAGTTTGCTCACTTTATAAGTCTTGCACTTTACATAACATATTACTTGTCATAATCAAACTCCTTGATAAGTGCTACCGCCTTATCGAATAGTTCTGCTGAAATCTCCTTTGGCAGTGGTGGCGAAGAGTCACCGCCTCGTGTCTGTGCCTTGGCGTATCCGCAAAGCAAGGTCAGACATATAATCATCAACTTTATTCTCATAGATTCTCTTTTAGTGATTGGTTATAGCGGCAGACACCCGACAAGCGAGTGCCTGCCACCGTTGTTTAAGGATTGATGTTGATTGGAGAAACGATAGTTCCTATGGGAGTAATCGTGTTACCCTCTGTGGTATCCTCTTCCTCCTTCGCCTTGTTATTGAAAGTGAATGTAAGCTGATAGAGCTGGTCGTGGTTATCCTCGAAATATACATCTATCGTCTGCTGGTCTTCACACTCCGAAGTGTAGTACAGACGGAACACATCTCTGTCAAGCGGATAGCGGTCATTAGGCAGTAGCACCATACCGTCATCCATTCTCAATGTACCCTCGCCATCGGGCTGGAAATAACGGATTGTGTAGCGTGTATCGGAGAAATACCCCTCACGCACAATCTCGCAGCGTATCTCCGCTGTCTCGCCCTGCACTAATCGCTTGGGAACGGGCATTGTCTCAACCGTAAAAGGATAGGCTTGCTGAACATCGAGGTCATCCTCGCAAGATGTGAAGCCCAATACTGCGGTCATCATGGCACCGCAAACCATCATATAGGAAAATAACTTTTTCATAACGCATTTAATTTTAATTGATAATAAACTTTACACCTAAACCGAACTGAGTGCTGAACTTGCCGAGTGAGCCTCCCCAGAGGACACGCTCACGCACATTAGCAAGCAGAACAATACGGTCTGTTATATAACTCTCCAATTCAAGGGTAATGGCACCGCCATAGATGAAGGCATCCTTGGCAAGCAGCGTAGAGCCGTCATAGAGCATCTTATCGCCCCAATTCACCGTTTCGTAGCCTGCCAATGCAGAGCCACCGATGGAGAGGAAGAAGGTCTTTGTAGGATCGGACAGGAACTTCAGGTAGTAACCTCCTTCGGCTGTGAACTGGGCACGTGGAACAGATGTACCCCGATAGTCGTAGTTCTTGAGCAGATACTCTGCACCCACCACCCAGCGGTTTGCCTTCTTGGTATATCCCGACATCGCTATTTCCGTGTAGTAGTTGAGCGGAGATTTAGAGCCGTTTACAAAACCACCTCGTAGCTCCACACCCATCATCTTCGGGAGATAACGCTGGGCGTATGCCTGCCCCGGTGACAGGGCAAGCGATACGACTGCAACAAGTAGAAACAGATACTTCTTCATAGTTACTTCACTTTAAGTTCGTTGATTACCTTTGCTCTTACGATGTCCTCACTCTCCACGGTGAAGGTCTGGTGTCTGCCACCGCTCTTCTCGTGCATCTCCACCACAAGCACCTTGTCGGCAGGGATAGTGAACTTGTCGAAGACAAATACGGTACGCTCGTCCTTGTTGCCCGCAACGGTTGTGGCATAGTCATAGGCACGCAGAGGGAAGATGACCTGCTCCTGAATGGCTGTACGCTTCATTACCTGCTTATCCACAATCTTGAAGGTTATGAAATCCACCTCGTAAGGTACATTCGATGTGTTTTTCACCTGCGTATGGAAGTAGAGCAAGCCATTGTGGGTGTATAGTCCACGCAACAGATACTGGATGCCGAACGCCTTGCTGCCAATGTGCTTGATGTGGCGTTTGTTGTCCTTGTGGATAGCCTTGCTGATAAGGTGTACCAACTTCGGTGACTCACTGCCAAGCTCCTGCAAGTAGATGTCGAGAGCATTGTTAGGACGATTCACCTCACTGCCATCGTGAATAAAGTCCTTCATCTCGATATTCAGGAGCAGAGGCTCATCCGAGTACTTCACATTGAAGGTGTAGAAACTGCCACTCTCGGTAATCACCGACATATTGGTCTCATCGCGGAAGTTCTTTACTGTAGCCTTCACACGAATCACATTCTCCGAACCGTCGGCCTTGCCTGCAATGAGGTTAGGCGAGCCAAGATCCACATAGCGTACTGCCGCAGGGAAGATGATGTGGGTGGTCTTGTCGTATGTCACCTCCAAGCCGTAAGGCGGTATCATACGGTCAAAGGTCAGTTTCTTTGTCAGACCGTGATAGATGTCACCATCCTCCTGCTGCGGATAGATGTCCGTAGTGAGGGTAACATCATCGGCTACTGTGTTAGTTACTGCGGTTGAATCAACCGACTGTGCATTGGCACTTACAACGCCCATCGTGAGGGCAAGCATTACAAAAATCTTTTTCATGTCTTTAATGTTTTAATAGGTTATTGATTGTTTTGATAAAGCATCAGTGTATATCCTGATTTGAGGTGTACCTTCTCTTCACGCATCTTCTTGGAGATATACTGCGACACGCCCTGTATGGCACCACGACCTACTTCGGACAGCAGTTGGTCTCCGGCAGACTGGTTGGTGATAGATATGCTCGTTCCGAGGTTCTGTCCCAGATTTGCCGCCATCTCCTTCGCTGCACTCGCCTCCATGGAGCCGGGTATGAAGATTCCCGCCTGTCCGTCATTGTCGTGTACGGTAAGTTCTACGGGAATGATCGTTCCGTTATGCTCCACCTGAAGAATCTCGATGTCGAGCCTTTCGCCTTTGATGCTGCCTTCACCCGTGATGAGGGTGTTTTGTGGCAGTACATACTTTCCGACACGCATCGCCTCCAAGAGTCTGAGCCGCACACTCTGACCGCTCGTTATGGTCTGGTCGCCATGCACACACGCCTTGATGGTGTTACGTGCAGTCTGCTTCGATGCTTCGCCTACCGCAGTATGAAAGCCACCGCCTACGGATTGTGCCATCCGTGCTATCATCACCGAGTCGCTCACAGGCTGAGCCAATGCCGACACTATGGGAGTCGTTACATGACCTACGGGCTGTGCCTTCGCCTTGCCGCTTCGTGTGGTCGTCTCCACCTCCTCGGCTGCGCTCTCGGAGGTGGCGGCATTGCCGGGCATATACTTCGCTGCAAGCTCGTATGACTTCTCCAAGAGTGCCACCTGGTCGGCATATGTCGGCTGGCTGTTCTGCTGCTGTGCCATCGACTGCTTCAACTCTTCAAGCTCCGCTTTCAGAGCCTCCTTTTCGGGATCTTCACGCGGCTGCTCGTAGAAACTGCCGAGTGTGGCGTTAATGTCATTGTAGGCAGATGTGGAAGATGAGAACGAGTTACTGCGACTGCTACTACCACTTCGATAGGACGAGCCACCGCCTGTGTATCTCGGCTCTTCGGGTATCTCGACCACCTCTTCCTCCTCGTCATCGGTGGTCATTGCCGTAAAGTCCTCAAGGGTACGCATCTTCTGTTCCTGCTTGACACGCATATCCTCCAACTCGTAGGCTGCAATCTTATCCGCTTCGATGCCTGCACCTCGCGGATCGGGAAGTTCGGCATTGAAGCCCACCTTCTGCTGTTCTGCCTGTACCTGCTCCTTCGATGGTTTGAAGATGAAATACATGGAAACGAGGAATAAAAGTCCCATTCCGGCATATATAAGCCACTTCTTGATTTGCTCCTTTCTTTTCAGAGCGTTTGCATCGTTACTCATAGCTCTCTGAATTAAATTGGTTAAAGAACTCTTCCATCTCCCGTATCTTCTCATCCGAGAGGCTGTCGGCAGGAGCTGCCTCCTCCTCGATAATCAGATTGGTGGCAGGCGGCTCACTTCTGACATACTCCTCATACCCGTAATCGGGAGCAGGCATAAAGATTACATAGAGGGCAAATCCCATATATGCCAGCAAGAGTCCGTAGATGATAAGGCGTTTGGTCTTCGATGTCTTGTTGTTCCAAGACTTGTTGATTGAATCCTTGATTCTCTGAATGTACTTTTTCATCGCTGTAAATGTTAATGGTGAATAATTGGGTTATCTGTCATAGACTCTCAGGTCCTTGTTCTCCACCACACGGAACGCCTCGAAGATGAATCCGTGAGGATTGTTGTCGCTGCGTGTGGAGTTGAGAAGTCGCCCTTTGGTCACAAGGCTACGCTCGGTGATACTCTTCTCGCGGATGATGGATAGCCTTGCGTATGTCACCACCTCGTAGGGATAGTTGTTGAAGTTGCAGCTGATGCTATCCACCTCGATACGCTGCGATACATTGCCCGAGATGATACGGTTGTAATATCCCTGCTCCGCAAGGTCGCTGTAGTGCTCGTATGCCGAGCGGTCACTGAGGAACATAGCCCTCTGGATATTACCCTCGATGGCACTCTTGTCGGGGGCAAGCGTGAAGAATAGTTCGTGGAAACGCTTCACATGCTCCCTTGCCTCCACAGGACGGTTCTGCTCCAAGTCCTGAGAAAGAGCCAGCATCAGCGACTTGCCCTCGTCAAGGACATATATCTTCTGTCGTTGTGCCTCGGCAAAGCTGTATGCTTTCCAAAGGGAGAAGCCCACAAGCGAAGCACAGACAAAGAGGTAGGCAATACCGAAGAAGCGTATCTGTCTGAAGCCGGTCTCGATGTTTTTAAGTGATTTGAATTCCATTTGAATACTGTTTAATAGGTTATCGTTTAAGTAATCTTCCTGCGATGTTGCCGATGGCGGCACCTGTCGCACCTGCTGCGATGCTTCCCGTGCGGCTTGCTGTCTGTGCCACGTTCCTGCCATAGTTACCTGCACCGCCGCCTGCCTGGATTATCCAGTTGGCCACTGTCGGAATGGTGAAATATCCGATGATGCCGATAATGAGGAAGGTGATATAGACCGCATTCGACCCGTCAGGGATGAAGTTGGGATCGGACAACTGCTCTATGTCCTTCTGTAGCATCAGTACCTGTATGCGTGCAAGCACGCTGCTGAAAAGGTCGCTCACGGGGAGCCACAGATAGATGCTGATATATCGGACAAACCACTGCGTGAGTGAGGCATGGAAACCGTCCCAACAAGATATCGCAAAGGATATTGGTCCGAGTATCGAGAGGACTATGAGGAAAAATGTTCTCAGCGTGTCTATGACAAGTGCTGCGGCATTGAACATCAGCTCCAACAATTCACGGAAGAAGTTCTGAACAGCCTTTTTCATATTGTACATCGCACGATCCACATACATTCCGCAAGCCTCAATCGCATCCAACGCACCCAACTCATCGAGCTTGTTGTCAAAGGACTCCTTATCCACGAGGTAGGCCGTTTCGGGATTGCGTTTCATCGCCTCAAACTCCAGCTTGTCCTTCTGCCTGCGATACTCGTTCATATCGAAGGTCTGCGTTTCAAGGATTCTGTGCGTTCCCGTCACGATGGGCGACATCACGCTGTTGAGCGTGCCCAACACCAATGTCGGGAAGAACATGATACACAGTCCTAGTGCAAAGGGGCGCAGGAGCGGAAAGACATCTATAGGCTCGGCTCTTGCCAATGACTGCCAGACACGATAGGCGACATAGAAGAGAGCCCCCAATCCGGCAAGCCCTTTGGCGACACCCGTCATCTGCGAACAGAGGGGCATCATATCCACATACAGACTCTGGAGTATCTGATGCAGATTGTCAAAGTTTACTGCTAATAGTACCATAGTCGTAGGGTTTCAGGTTTACCAATAGCGTTCACTTGGTGAGCCGTAGAGGGACATCACACGGTCAACATCGTTTTGCTTCTTAGCTCTTAGGTAGGATACCCCGATGTTCTTGTTGGTGTAGTACTGCACAAGCCCACGGTATTGGACCATCTCGCTGTAACACTTGTCGATGATATCCATACGGTCCTTGTCGCTCATAGAGAGTCCGTTCTCATTGACCACCGATTTAAGGTCATTCAAGAGGTGGGCACTCTCTTCGAGCAGTTTGGTATAGCCCAGAGCAATGGCACTGAGTTCCTCCACCGTGAAGTAGGGGTCGTTGAGCATACGCTCGAAGCTGTTCACATAGATGTCGGTGATGTCGCCTACAAGCAGGATGGTCTGCTGTACCTTGCGTGCATCGCGGACAAGGTTCTTCACCTTCTTCAGAGCATCGTAGTACTCCTTGCCCTGCTTATAGATCTTTACTGTCTCCTGGAAGTTCTGAATCATCGTACTTGCCGTAGAGGATGTATGCACGATGTTCTTCGTGGCATTGATGATGCCTTGTGCGAGGTTGCCGGGGTCTGTCACCACCCACTGCGCCCTCGATGTCTGGCTGACAAAGAGAGCCACCAGACAGAGCATAAAAATTTTCAATCTCATACTGTTACGAATTAAAGGGTGAATAAAAAGGGTTACTTACTTCGCTTGCTCTCGGCAAGCTGCTTGATGGCGAGTTCTATATTGCCGTCCAACTTCTCGGTAAGTCGCTGCAACTCCAGCTTCTCAGTCTCCTCAGTGGTGTAGCAGTAGTACTCTTCGGGAGATACCTCCGTGGCATAGACTGCCGACTGTGCTCCGCCAAGACCTATCCACACCTCCTTGTACTTCCTGCCGGGTGCATTGGAGAGGTTGATGGAGAGAATCTGTGCACGCTCCTTGTCAGTAAGTCCGAGAAGTGTCTGTATCTCATCGAACTTGTTCACATACTTACGCTGGTCGAGGAGAATCTTGCAGTCGCTGTTGTTGATGATGGTACCCTTGACGATAGAGGAAGAGATAATATCCTCAACCTCCTGCGTTACCACAACTGCCTCACCGAAGAACTTACGCACGGTCTTGAAGAGGTACTTCAGGTACTCGGCCATGCCCTCCTTGCTGATGGCTTTCCAAGCCTCCTCCAAGAGAATCATCTTACGGATGCCCTTCAATCTTCGCATCTTGTTGATGAAGGTCTCCATAATGATGATGGTCACTATCGGGAAGAGTACCTTATTGTCCTTGATGTTATCCAACTCGAAGACGATAAACCGCTTGTTCAAGAGGTCCAGCTGCTTGTCGGAGTTCAGTAGGAAATCATACTCGCCACCCTTGTAGTAAGGCTCCAGGACATTGAGGAATCCCCATACATCGAAGTCCTTCTCGCGTGTACGCTTCTCCTTTAGAATATCCTGATACTCGTCACGGATAAACTCATAGAAGGTGTTGAACGAGGGCTTGATGCTCTTGTCGGCACGAATACGCTCCAAGAAGAGGTTCACGGCATTGGAGAGTGCCACCTCCTCGGCTCTCGTCGGTGGTTCATCATCCCTTTTCCATAGCGTGAGGATAAGTGTCTTGATGGACTCCTTCTTCTCAATGTCGAACACACCGTCCTCGACATAGAAAGGATTGAAGGCTATCGGATCACTCTCCTCATAGGTGAAGTAGATACCATCCTCGCCATGCGTGCGTGCATTGATAAGGTTACACAACCCCTGATAAGAGTTACCCGTATCGACAAGCAGCACATGCGTACCTTGCTCGTAGTACTGCCTTACCATATGGTTGGTGAAGAAGGACTTTCCACTGCCCGAAGGACCGAGGATGAACTTGTTGCGGTTGGTGATGATACCACGCTTCATAGGCAAATCCGAAATATCCAGATGGATAGGCTTGCCCGTCAAGCGGTCCACCATACGCATACCGAACGGAGAGAGTGAATCCTGTCCTGTGGTCTCCTCAATGAAGAGGCATAGTGCCTGCTCGATAAAGGTGTAGAAGGACTCCTCGGCAGGAAAATCTCCTGCATTGCCGGGGATAGCAGCCCAGAAAAGCGTAGGTGTATCTACCGTATTGTGTCGGGGCTTGGCCTCCATCAAGGCGAGCTGACTGCCTACATCGTTCTTTACACGCTTGAGGCGTTCCCTATCATCGCTCCACGCGAAGACATTGCAGTGGGCACGGATAGCTGTCAGCCCTTGGCTGTGTGCCTCGTTCAGGTACTCCTCAATCCACTCGCGGTTAATCTGGTTGGAACGACTGTAGCGTGATAGCGAGTGCATATTGCGTGCTGTCTGCTCGAACTTACGCAGCATCTCCGCAGAGTCATCGATGAAGAGGTACTGGTTCACGATGTGGTTGCAGGTGAGCAACACTCCGATAGGTGCGGCAAACGAGAGGCGGCAATCGCTACGGTCTGTTGAGAGACGCTCGTAACGGCTGTCGGTAGCCACGCTTGTCGGCAGGTCTTCGGGATCGGAGAGCGTATGCAGGCAGAGGTAGTTGTCGCCAATTTTCATCTCGCTAGCTCCGAGGGTGATGTCCTGCAAGCAGGTGGTATCCTCCTGCGAGAGCGAGAAGTATTTCTCGATGATGCCCGCACTTGACTCCGTGCCTGTAATCTCATCGCCCGTAAGACGGGTGAGCGTGATGAATCCGCTGTCGTTGATGATACGCTCGAACTGCTCGCAGCACTCCAGGAATCGGCTTACCGCCTCCTTGTCCTGCATCTCCTTTGGGATGATGAAGCCACGGGTAAGGGCATTGAAGCTACTGGTTGTGCGGCTATGCTCCTTGGTGGTCTTGGTGAGGAACAGATAACAAGTGTGCTTCAGGTAAGGACGCTCGTTGAAATGTCGCTCAAAGGAACGAGATAGGAAACTGAGGTCTTCCTTCTGCAACTGCGGGTTGTAGCTCTCCTCAATGAAGAAGTCCTGCTTATGCACGATACTGTAGTTCGGCAAGACCTTGACCGCCTTGGCCCATGCCGAGTGTATCGCCTCATACTCCGCCTGTGTGACGGTGAAGAGTTCGGGAAGCTCCACACGATAGCAGACCGTGATGTCGGCATCCTTGCTGATGATGCAGTCGTGCTCAACCGACAGAATCGGGAACTTGCTTTCGAGGGTAGCTGCTTTCATTACATTTCTCATGACTTTCTGTTTTTGAGGTTAGGAATAATCAATCGCAAGAATCGCTTGCGGTTGATGATGTAGCGGGGATGGTTCCGTGCAGCCTGTATCTTCATCAAGCCCCACTCGCCATACTTGGCATTCAGGTGGAAGGTCGCCCAGACTAGTACCGAAGCGGAGATGATTCCGAGTGCGATACATATCCATTGGTTCACGCCTGCCATATACAGCACCATAAAGGCTATGAGTATGGCGAGCAGACCGCCGGCGAAGATGAAGAGGTATTGGCTGCGTAGCCCCTTGAACTCGGGGCTACGACCAATCCCTTTGTTGATTTGATAGACCGCCATATTAGAGGAAGAATGAACGTAAGATGGTGGCGGCTACAATGAGGAAGATACAGGCACCGAACCAAGAGGCTGCGGTCTTCGAGGTGTCGGGGTCGCCCGAAGAGAACTTCGAATAGACCTTCACGCCGCCAATAAGACCGACTACGGCTCCCACTGCGTAAATCAACTTGGTACCCGGATCAAAATACGATGTTACCATGTTGGTAGCCTCGGTGATACCTGCGATACCGTTACCCTGTGCGTAAGCACCTACTGTTGCAAGCATAAATGCTGCTGCGAATAATACTTTTTTCTTCATACGTCGAAATGTTTTTTAGTTATACAAAAAGTGATTTCGACTGCGAATATATAGCACTTAACCCATTGATTTTCAAATCAGTCTATACACGTCATAACCTGTCATCAGATGTCATAGTTAGGGCGTTTGGAGGGGTGGATTTTGGGATAAAATTTGATATTAGATTACCGCAAAATCAAAGGATGAATTGCCACAAATTCTGAGTCCAGAACACCGCTAAACTTGAAAGTAAAATACCATAATAATTGAAAACGGTTCAGACAATTATTGATACTTCCAATCGGAAAACGCAGTTTTGAGGCTTGATTTTATAGGAAAACGCACCTAATGCCGTCCAAAGATTTGGTGGATATTGACAAATTATACTGATTGAATTTGGTGGATATTGACATTTTGACCATAAAACATTTGGTGAAAAATGTAAAATGCCTTATTTTTGCATCAAAATCAAAGACTATGGCAGAGGATATAATTCGTTTTAAGAGAAAGATGTATGACACTATGCTCAAGTGGAAACAAGAGCGTAACGGCGATACTGCATTACTTATACAAGGTGCTCGTCGTGTTGGTAAATCAACTATTGCCGAAGAGTTTGCACGCAATGAGTATAAATCATACATATTGATTGATTTCTCAAAAGTCTCAAAAGATGTAAGAGACTTGTTTAATGATATATCTGATTTGAATTACCTGTTTCTTAGGTTGCAATTCATTTTTCAGGTTGAATTACATGAGAGAGAGTCCGTCATTATATTCGATGAAGTGCAGTTGCAGCCAATGGCAAGACAAGCAATCAAGCATTTGGTTAAAGATCATAGATACGACTATATAGAAACTGGGTCTTTAATTTCTGTAAGATCAAAGAGCAAGAATATCATTATTCCGAGCGAAGAGACAAAAGTCAATATGTATCCTATGGACTATGAAGAGTTCAGGTGGGCATTGGGCGATACAGCAACTATACCATTATTGCGTAGCGCTTTTGAGAAAAAAATGTCACTTGGAGATGCTACCCATAGAAAACTTATGCGTGATTTCCGCTTGTATATGCTTGTCGGGGGTATGCCACAAGCCGTTGCAGCATACATTAAAACCAACAACTTTACTGCGGTAGACTTGGCCAAGCGTGATATAATCGCTTTGTATGAGGAGGATTTTGGAAAGATTGACGACTCAGGAAGAGCTAAGGCGATGTATGATGCTATCCCAGCACAATTAAACAAAAATACAATGCGCTACCAAGTAAGCAAAGCTATACCTGAAGAAAGAGCAGAACGTGTAATAAATGTCATAAAGGATATGGAAGACTCTATGACAACCAATGTGGCGTTTCATTCCGATGACCCGAATGTAGGTTTAGCTCTAACTAAAAACATGGAATATTTTAAGATGTATACATCAGATACAGGTTTGTTTGTTACTCTTGCATTCAAGGATAGTGATATAACAGAAAATGTTATCTACGAAAAATTGCTGAATGACAAGTTAAGTGCAAACCTTGGATATGTGTATGAAAATATGATTGCTCAAATGCTTGTTGCCAGCGGTAAAGATTTATTCTATCATACTATACCATATGCTGATGGCAAGAAATACTATGAGATTGATTTTATCATCACAGAGAAACACAAAATTTCACCTGTTGAAGTTAAATCATCCGGGTATAAGTCCCACAAATCATTAGATGAATTTTACGCAAAATTCTCAGATCGAATAATGAACAAATACGTGATTTACACAAAGGATTACAAACGAGAAAATGGCGTAGATTACATACCTGTTTATATGACCATGTTCTTGTAAATTAAGTCAGTTGAATAGCAATAAGAAGCATTCAAAAAAACAGGGTAAAAAGATGTACTAGGATAAATTTCAATACTTTACAAAATCACAAACGGGCGAGAAATTTGTAAGAATCATAAGTTTTCGTCAGTTTATCTGTATAAACACGAGTTTTTGAAGTCGGAAAAATCTGCAATAATTCCGACTAAAAAGGAGGCTTCAAACAGTATATAATTTTCTACCTTACAAAATCTTAATACTTATCGAATGTGCGGAAAACTATGCTATGGTTTTAGCGTGAATGGATAGGGAGTGAAAGTAATTATTTCTTTGGATTTTTTCATTTTTCGGCAAATTATTTGTTTGGAAAATTCCATTTTCATTCCTCTTAACCTTCATAATATGGAAGTTCAGTTCGTTATTTTGTTAGATTTATGGAAGTAGAAATCTGAAAAAGTGCTTATATATGGAAATAGGATTGTATTCAGATATGTCAAGGTCGGGAAAAAACTCTTTTATTCCGACCAAAATCGAGCCGCAAAACAGCATTCAATATGCTTATATATAATATATTGCACACTGGATAATGTGCGATAAACTATCCTTGATGTTATGCATGCATTTTTGATTGGCTCACAAAGGGTTCATAAAGGTTTCAAAAATCCGAGAACTTTTACCTGCAATTTTGTTTAATACGTTGATTACATTGTGATTAACTAATCTCGTAAAGGGTTCACAATTGGCTCATAATGGGCTCAACATAGTAAGGCAAGAATCATAATGCACGAGGCATTACGATACTTGCCTTACTTGTTAATTGGAACTGCGAATCCATATAAAAAAATGCTGGCACCACGATTCACATCGGAGTACCAGTCCCAAGAAAAAAGAAACAAAAACGAGGAAAACAATATAACAACAAACCAATTCGCGTATTATGGAGTGTTAGGGTTTAGACATACTTTTTGATATTAAAATCCTTGATTTTTCGCTCTCGTCTTTTGGACTCTGGTAGAGGGTTGCCTGATGAATCCAAATAGTCGTAAAGCAATCTGTCAATCTTCTGCTGGTCGGCAAGTTCATTTTCAATGAGTCGCAAGAGTTCTGTTCCTGGCAACTTATAAAATATTGTTTGAGCAGCACGAAGTCCATTTTCATCGGAGTGTGTATCCGAGTTCAATACATCTACCATATTGTTCATCTCCTCATAGGTCATAGAGGTGTCAAAATCGGGGTCAGGCAAAATGCCATCAGGTTCCATCAACTCTTGCATATCCTCTTCGGTCAAACCCTTTTGAGGCTCAAAGTTATCCTCCACATCATCGGGATTGACATCCTTATCCACAGGAAGTTCTACCTGTTTCAACTCCAACGAATGGGTAGGTGTTGTGCGAGCCGCTTTAATATCCTCGTAGTAGATAATGTTGGATTTACCCATTACCTCATTCGGATCATCATCAACGGGAGGACTCTCTTCTACCTTCTGAGATGTTTCTGCTTGGATTGGCTTAGGCTTTTCCGTAGGCAGATCCTTACCGTAGATTTTCTTGCGTCTTTCACGCTTGGCTTTTTCAGCCATTCGTTTCTTTCGGTACTTCCATAATCTTACACGAGCAATGCGTGCCCAGTTATGAAGTTTATCCCACAAGCCATATATCTTGCGACAGAACAGGAATACCCATAGATGATAAAATACGAATAAGGCACATACAACCTTTACTGCGAAATATATCTTTGCCTCCATAACTACATAATTTTAGAGATTCTATCATTATACATCTTAATAATCTCTGGTTTGTATTTTTCCAAGTGGTCTGCAACAATATTGCTGACAAAACCTGATATAGAAGCATCTGGAGCAATAATAGGTAGAACGTTTTTAATTAGGGTTGCACATTCTCTGTCAATATAGACATGTGATCTATTAGGAACACGCTTGCAATCCAAGAATTTGCTTTTATAGACATTACACTTGGTATCAATACCTGCATTATCAGCGAGAGAATCAATAAATTCCTGTAGTGGTAACGGCTCTTTCTTTGCATATTTTTCCATAACGCTTTCTGAAGTAGATTTTACTTCAGCCGATTCTGTTATCTGTGGTAATTCTTCAACATTAGATTTATCATCCTCAGACTTTTTATCTATAGTGAATTTCTTGATTTCATGTACTACTGTAGCCTTTACTGCCTTTGCCAATAAATAAACGCAAATAATCGTTCCTAACGATATTGCTGAAATGAGAATTATAGGTGAATACTGTATCATAATTACTTGTTGTTTAAAAGGTTATTAATTTCGTTTGTTAGTAAGTTATCCATCTCATCACGGTATTGCTCCAAATGCTGTCTCTTATACACATCTCCGAGCCCACGAGACAGGCAGAAATCT
>ENA-UBDJ01000630-UBDJ01000630.1-human-gut-metagenome-genome-assembly--contig:-NODE-630-length-18263-cov-6.186566_pt1 | contig 18263 bp, 19 predicted proteins | sample MGYA00244279_ERZ654774 | MGnify/ENA primary metagenome ERZ654774 (study PRJEB26926, sample SAMN06164701) | human gut metagenome | biome: ENVO:00009003; feature: ENVO:2100002; material: ENVO:00002003...
AAACAGATTTCTTCATAGTATCACCTCGCGACAAAGTTAGAACCGAAGCCCGCAGCGGGCAGACAGGTGAGGAGATATGGGAAAGACAGGCAAGATAAGACGAAACGGGGACAGCAAAAACGGAAGACGGCTAGTCTCCGCGCATATCCTCATATATCTGCACATACCCGCAGGCGGCCTTCCGCCGCGGCATAACATCCACACCTATAGATTAGCATAACCTGATTTGGGGAAAGAGTCAACTATTAATGAAACTACAAATTTTTCTGTCTACCATTAATGGAACCGCCTTTATTTTTGTCCCAGAAAAAAGCCCTCTCGAAAGAGGGGGCTAGACACAAATTTTTTACTGTTTCTCAGCCGCTAAATGAACGATGCTTTTTCGATTGATTATTCTCATTCACGATGATACGGATGATGATTAATAATTGTCTGTACCCGATAAATCTGTTCGGTTAAAACAGCCCTCATCAGCATATGCGGCAACGTGAGCTTTCCGAAAGAGAGCAGCAAATCCGCCCGATCCCGGGTCGATTGGAGATGACCGTCCGCACCGCCGATAAGAAAGCAGACTTCCGAACAGCCGTTCAACATCCAGCTTTCAATTTTGGCCGCCAGCGCAAGGCTTTTCATATTCTCGCCGCGTTCGTCCAAAACAATGACTTTTGCCCCCGGCGAAATATTTGCCTGCAAAAACTTTGCCTCCTCTTCCTGAGACGTATTGTCCTTTTCCTTGAAAACCACATCCCAGCCGGAACGCTTGACATATTCGTCGATAATCATCGCCTCCGGAGAATTTTTCTTACATTTGCCAATGGCTAAAACCGTTGCTTTCATCTCTTTTCTTTCCTCAAAAACACTTACAGTAAAATACATCTGCCCAACATTGTCAACCGGCATTGACATTTAGACAAAAACCGCGCATATTGGCCTTGTTTTATTTTATTAAATATTCTCTACGTATATGTCTCACTAAAAATACATTTGAAAAATGAAAACAAAAAATTCCCAAAGGCTTGAACAGACAACTGGCAAGGTTCCCGACGAAATGTCTCCGCAAAGCCCTGCTCCGCAGCCGTCTTGCGACGAAGAACTTAACGCTGAAACAAATTTCGGCTGGTATATTGCAGCCATTGTCATCGCTGTACTGATTATGGCCTCGGCATTGTATTTCAAACCGGTATTTTAAAAACTTATTGTTATGAAAACGCTTTTAAAAAGACTCAAAACCTTCTGTCTGGAGAAAAATTATCTCTGGCTGAATCCGCTGAATAAGGAAAAAACGCCCGACGGCATCCTTATCTATCAGGACAAAAGAAAAAACCTGTTCTTTTCTGCCGAAGAATTTGCCCGCACGCTGCATAATCTGACCGGCCGGAAAATTTACATGGCGCAGATTGCCCATTACAACATGAAGGCATTACACCCCCGCGGCAACAATACCGTCGCTTGGTGCTGGCGTCACAACCGCTTTTTCTACTTTGCACCGGTCGGCGGCAACCGGATATTTCTGGCTCTGACCCGCCAATACCAGTATTACAGGCGCTGCAAAGCCTCTGTCATACTGGATGAAAAATACGAAAACGGCGACGTCCCCTCTTTGATTGTCCTCAATTACCGGACAACGGAAAATTTAATTCTGCAACCGTTGGAACTGCTGCTGGAAAGAAAGGATAAGCGTCTGCTCCTCGCGGAATATGCCGCCGGCGACAATGCCAGCCTCGTCATAAACGACATTCGCAACTGGCAAAACCGCAATCTTGAACTGGGCAGCGTTTTGAGAATTGGCTAAACAAACAGCAAAAGCGGCTCCTTAACCGGAACCGCTTTTGCTTTAGTAAAAATTTTTACCTTACAGTTTACGAACGGCTTTTAACCGACTGCCACATTTTTTCAATACTGTAAAACTCTCTGACTTCCGGCTTAAAAATATGTACGATAACGTCAAAAGCGTCTATGAGAACCCAATCCGCCTTTTCCTCGCCTTCAACCGTCGATTTAAATCCGGCAGCCTTAAGATTTTCCTGAACCTTTTCGGCCAGCGACGCCACATGGCGCTGCGACGTGCCGCTGGCAACCACCATTTGGTTGGCAATAGAAGTCTTGCCGCGCAAATCGATTACCACCACGTCTTCGGCCTTGTTTTCGTCCAGCGTCTTGGTAATAATTTCCAAAACCTTGTCTTCTGCGTTCATCTCAACTTTTTTAGCTGCTTTTGCCAATCTTCTTACTCCTGTTAATCCAGCGGCGACCAAACTTTTTTCACTTCCTCGACGACATTGATTTTTTCGTCTTCTTCGACCTTGGCCCGCCTCTCTCTTGTAATATACCTGCTTACCTCGTTAAGGCAATCAAAAAGTCCCTGTTTTGCAATGGCCGAAATCGGAAAGACCTTCCGACCGCAGGCTTCTTCAAGCGCCTTGACTTTTTTTGCGATTTCCTTTTCATCCAGCGCATCAATTTTATTCAACACAACCACTTCGGGCTTCTTGCTCAAATCTTTCTTATAAAGTTCCAGTTCGCGCCGAATGGCCTTATATGTTTTGGCTACGTCGTCCTCAGTCGCGTCAACCAAGTGCAGAAAAGCGGCACAACGTTCGACATGACGCAGAAAACGATCGCCAAGGCCGACACCTTCGTGCGCTCCTTCAATCAGCCCCGGAATATCGGCCAAAACCATTTCGTAGTTGTTGACCCAGGCCACGCCCAAATTCGGATGCAGCGTTGTAAACGGATAATCGGCAATCTTCGGTCGCGCCTTGGTCACAACCGACAAAAAGGTCGATTTTCCCGCATTCGGCATGCCGATAAGCCCGACGTCGGCAATCACTTTCAACCGCAGCCAGACCCAGCGTTCTTCGCCCGGCCAGCCCGGTTCGGCATAACGCGGCGCCTGATTGACCGCCGTCTTGAACTGCGCATTGCCGCGGCCGCCGTCGCCGCCTTTGGCAATCATATAAAGCTGACCGGGCTTAATCATGTCGACAATTACCGTTTCGCCGTCATCGGCAACGATCTCCGTCCCGACCGGAACCTTGATGATAATGTCGTCGCCTTTGGCTCCGGTCTTGTCCGAACCCATGCCGTGCTGACCGCGCGGCGCTTTAAAGTGCTGGTTATAGCGAAAGTCGATCAGCGTATTCAAATTCTCAACCGCTTCAAAATAAACGCTGCCGCCTTTGCCGCCGTCACCGCCGTTCGGGCCGCCGAACTCAATATACTTCTCGCGGCGGAAAGAAACGCAGCCTGCGCCGCCGTCGCCGGATTTCACATATATTTTTGCCTGATCCAAAAACTTCATTGTCTTCTCTCTGTCGTTAAAGCGCTGCCAAACTTTATTTAAGCATTCGCTTTCGGAATTCCACCTTGCCTTTAGATAAAAACGGAGGGGATGCAAAACACCCCCTCCGCCTGAAACTTTTCGGCTTTAGGCCTATTCGGCAACAACCGAAACAAAAGTTTTGTCGTCGGCTTTTTTCGTAAATACGACCTTGCCTTCAACCAAGGCAAAAATGGTATGGTCTTTGCCCATGCCGACATTCTCGCCCGGATGATACTTGGTGCCGCGCTGACGGATGATGATGTTGCCCGGAATAACAGCCTGTCCGCCGGACTTCTTCAGACCTAAGCGGCGGCCTTCTGAGTCGCGTCCGTTATTCGAACTACCACCTGACTTCTTGTGTGCCATGACTAATTTCTCCTAAACTTCTTATTACTTACCGATAATGTCAGTAATTTTAACAATTGTAACACTCTGTCTGTGACCGTTTTTGCGACGATAATTCTGTCTTCTTTTTTTCTTGAAGACGATAACTTTCGCGTCACGGGCCTGTTTCAAGACGGTAGCCTTAACCGAAGCGCCGGAAACCAGCGGCGTACCGACAGTGTCGTCCAAAGCCAGAACTTCGTTGAAAATTACTTCCTTACCTTCTTCACCGGCGATTTTCTCCAGCTTAACAACGTCGCCGGAGGCAACTTTGTACTGTTTTCCGCCTGTTTTAATTACTGCGTACATTTCAATTCACCTAATTTTTGATTATTTCGTTACATAAATCGTTGTTTGCAATATACATAACTTTTTCCTGCTGTCAATAAGAATCTATATAAAAAGTTAACTTTAATGCGCATAATCCCTATTTAAACAAAATCCGATACAGCTCGGGCTTCATATATTTGCCCTGCCATATTCCGAGTTTGGCGCGTTTTGCATCGGCCTGCGCCTCCAGATAGGCGGCGTCCCCGCTTTTATACACCACAGCCCAGCCGCTGCGCACCATTTCCAGATTAATGTTCGTCCGGCCGGCAAAACATTCGCTCATGTCGCGGTTATATATGTCCCTGCCGACCGTTTTGCAGCTGAGTTTGCCGAGCTTAAGCAGGCTTTCGAGCTTTTCACGGGCCTTGATGCCGCAGTTGTAGGTGCTCTTGTCGGCCCGTTTGCAGGTCTGATAATATTCCGGCGCATCAATATGCGCCAGACGCACGTTCTGCTCGCCGAGTTTAAGGCTGTCGCCGTCCACGACATAGACATCGCCGTCCGCATAGGCCGGAACCGTGCTGAAAAAGGCCAGAAAGAACATAACCGCAAATCTCATTCTTCACATTCTCCCGTTTCGTCTTTACAATATCGGATTCAACTATATAATTTCTGCGGATTTAATCAACAGGAGATTTGACAAATGACCGAAATCAGCCGCCTGCTCGCCGGACACCGCTCTTTCCGCCAAAAATATTTTGTCGACAACCCCGAACTTTATCGCAGGCTTCATCAGGAAGGACAGTCGCCCAAGGTTCTGGTCATCGCCTGCAGTGACTCCCGGGTCGATCCTTCGATAATTCTCGGCGCCGAACCGGGCGACCTTTTCGTTATCCGCAATGTTGCCAACATCGTTCCGCCCTACGAACATGACCTAAGCAGCTGTCACGGCACTTCCGCCGCCATTGAGTATGCAGTCAATCATTTGCAGGTCGAAGATATCGTCATTCTCGGCCACTCGCACTGTGGCGGCATCAGAGCCCTGGTTGACGACCGCGAGAACGACCATACGTTTATCGACAACTGGATCTATATCGTCGAAGACGCCAAATTCGAGGCCGCCCACCGCCATCTTGATCATGAAGAAAGCTGCGCTTTCTGCGAAAAGGCCGCCATCGGCATATCGCTGCACAACCTCGAAACCTTTCCTTTTGTAAAAGAAAAACTTGCCGCCGGAAAACTCCGCCTGCACGGCTGGTACTTTTCAATCGAAACCGGGACGCTCGAAACCGTCGAAACCCGCTAGAAAATTGTGAAAAAGTTTGGATAACAGCATTAAAAGGTTTGTTATTCTCAATGCTTTGCCTTATGATAGGCTAAAAGTTTAAAGTCAGGTATATAGAGGATAACTCAAAGTGTCGAACATTTTTCATAGAGTTTTTGCGCTGGCCGTTATGACGGCAGCCCTCGGCGGCTGCGAATTCTGGAACCGCAGCGTGCAGGACGTTCTGAACAACCCGTTCAAAAGCGCCTCCGTCCGTGAGCCGGCACCCCTGCGCATGCCTTCTTCGGTCGTCGTCTGCCGCACCAAACAATGCGCACCGGCCAAACTGTCGATGTCCCGCGAATACATCTACAACAGCCTGCTGCACCTGCTTGACAACAACAACCGCAAAAAGGCTCTTGTCTGTCAGGCCGACGCAGGCACGCACGCCTGTACCGAAACTTTCGTTTCGTTGCCGATTACCGTCGGGATTACGCCTGCTTACATGTACATTGATTCGGTCAAAATTACCGACGTTTCCATTGCCAAGGGCAACCGTTCGCTTAACCTGATTCTGAATTATAACGTCACTTACAACGGACAGACGCCGGATTGCAAACCGGCCAAATCGCTGCTTTATGTCAAGAACGTCAACAACATTGTCCTTGAAGACAGCGGCTATATGTGCCGAATGACATCCATCGGCCAGACCATGATAAAAACGCTGTTCGTCATTGACTACATAGACCTTGACTATGGCTATATCGGCGGCTTTTATTCCGTCGGCCTTTCCGGCCCCGCTTATGGGGGCGGCACCGGTTACATGCTTATCCGCCTACCCAAAGACGCCTATCCGCTCAGCCCTGAACTGACTTCGGCGGCTGCCGGCAGTTCGTCGGGCAATGCCGGACAGGAATATATCAACGCTTCCGCACCGCAGATAAATGCCGCCGGTACGCCGAACGTCAATGCCAACGTTCAGGTTTTCCCGATTAAAAAATAACGAAACTTAACGCCGCCCATAGGCAAAATACTGTGGCGTCTGGTAGGCTACGATTCTTTCTACGTTGCTGAACTTTAGTTTCAAAGCGCCGTGGCTGATTTCGCCGTTTGGCGAAGGCATTTTGCCGTGTTTGCTCTCAAATTCCTGCAAATCGCGCATACTCATCACCAAACCATTGTCAAAAGATACATTCCAGCCATACGCTGAAGTGCCGACATTGACATGAATGTTTTTAACCTCGTCAGAACCGGTAAATTCGCCGGACTGCGACGCACCGGAAAACTCAAAATACCTGTCTTCAAGATTTCCGCTATACCATTTGGCCGCATGCTGTCCGGCCTTTTCGTCATCGCCGGCCGCCTGCTCCGGCGACGAAACCGCCAGTCTGCCAAGCTGGGCAAAATATATCTGCGCACCGTTCGGACCGCTCAACCAGCCAAAAACCGGATTTTCAAAAGTTATAACTTTCCCGGAATTTTCCCGCAGACCGATATTCACAAAATCATTGACAATCAGTCCTGTATCATCGCCAGTCCGCCCATAAATAAAATGCTTCCGCGCCGGGACAAAACCATCGGCGGGATCAGCAAAGCGATATTCCTCTTCGTTATAAATCTCAAGCTTTTCCGTACCTTGTTTAACAACGGTCGCCGCCCGAATGGTATCCTGCGGCTGAACGATTTCAATCACGCCGCCGGCCTCTGCCGGAACCAGATTCTGATTGAAGATAATCAAATGCCAGTTTTCCAGAGCCGAAACCTCGCTGACATTCAGCAACAGGCCGCCGCCCCGCATCTCAAAAAATTGCAGACCGGAATTCTCATCGGCAACCCGGTCCTTAGCCAGCATCTCGGTTCGAACGTCATCTGTCAGCAAAACCGACTGGTAAGCAACCTGAACAATACGTCCCATAACGGTTTCGGAACAAATTTCCGTTCCGGAAACGCTTTCGTCCGGCCGTACCTGCTCCTGTTCCGTATTTTCTTCAACTGCCGGTTCAACAACTTCCGGTTCGGAAATAATTTTCGTAACCGGCGCATAAACATCCGGTTCAGCTTCCTCAAAAACCGGAACAACCGGTTCAGGTTCAACGACCGGCTCGGGTGCAACAACCGGTTCGGGTTCAACAACCGGCTCGGGTACAACAACCGGCTCGGGTACAACGACCGGCTCGGGTGCAACGACCGGTTCGGGTGCAACAACCGGTTCGGGTTCAACGGCCGGTTCGGGTTCTGCGGCGGCAGGAACATCATCGGTCAAATCACTCCAGATATTACGGCGCAGAGAACCGTCGTCATCTTCTTTATTTCTAATACCCGCAATCAGTTCATCAGCCGAAACCTCACGGACATCGCCGATTCCGGCCGGTACTGCCGCGGCGTCTTCTCCGAGTATGTCATCAATCGAAACTTCCTCAATTTTTTCCGACGGCTTGTCTGCAAACAGGTTCCGGGCAAAATCGTCACTGTAATCGCCGTCCAGCAACGTCGATGCGTCAACCTCTTCAATCTCTCCGTCATTGTCAAGCAAAGCGTTTAAATCTGCCTCCTCCACCGGCGGAACCGCTGCCGATTGTGAAACGGCAGCCTGCGGCACAACCGCGTCAACTGGCTGAACAGGCGCGGAAGAGACCGGCACGGTAACGGTTTCCGCTGCGGAAGGTATAATCGGTTCCGGCGTCGATACTTCCGGTTCGGAAACGTCAGGCGTCGATACGGCAGCCGACGGCGGTATCATCGACGGCATCTCGTCGTCCGAAACCTCAACATACTCATATTCCGCATCCTCCGGCAGCTCTTCTCCTTCGGCAAGTTCAATATACTCGTATTCATATTCCTCACCGTCCGTCGCCGGGTTGCCGGCAGCTGCCTGCACATTATCGGGATTCTGTAAATCTTCAGCCATCGCTCTTCACCTGTAAAAATTGCCTTCTGAACGGATTCTAATATATATATGTTAAAATGACTTTAACAAACAAAACCCGGTCGAAAATTCCGCCGGGTTTTTGAAGCAAACATAATAACTTACCTCCTGTTCAGCCTTTCCGCCCCTGTCAGTCGTTGGCAATTTTGACCCGCGGGCTGACATAGACCTTGTTGAAAGTATAACGCCGAACGTGGCCGCTATAGGGGAATACTGACGAGAACCCTCAAGCCTCCTATCGGACTGTCGAGAAGCTCAATCTTGCCCCCGTGTGACGTAATGATGTCTTTGGCAATTGACAGACCCAGGCCGACGCCGCCGGTCTCTTTATTGCGCGAACCTTCCAAACGGTAAAAGGCCTTGAAAACCTCTTCTCGCTTGTCCGCAGGAATTCCCGGACCGTCATCGTCAACCGCCACTTCAAGTTTGTTGTTGTTGCTTTCCAGACTGACCGCTACCGTTTTGCCGTAATCAAAAGCATTGGAAATAATATTGGTCAAAGCCCGTTTCAGCGCCTGCTCGCGCCCCTGTATCGCGCTGACCTGATCATTTGTCGAATAGCGGATAAGCGCTTTCGTATTGCGAAACTTGTTGATGATGCTCAAAATAAGCTCATTCATATCTACAAAAGTCGATTTCTCGCCGCCTTCGCCGCTGACAAACGACAAATAGCCGTCCAGCATCTTTTCCATTTCTGAAATGTCGTTTAAGAAGTCTTCCTTGTCCTGACTGTCTTTCAGCATCGCCGTCTGCAGCTTCATCCGGGTCAGCGGCGTTCTGAGGTCATGAGATACGCCGGCCAGCATCTGCGTGCGTTCGCTGATCTGCCGCTGAATGCGTTCCTTCATCTTGATAAAGGCAATTCCCGCACGGCGAACCTCTATCGAGCCGTAAGGCTTAAAGTCCTTATTGTCAATTCCTTTACCGAAATCTTCGGCCACCCTGGCCAGTTCGGCAATCGACCTTACCTGAATCCGCAGGAACAGCGCCGCCACCAGAAACAGCAGCAGCGACGTACCTATCATCCAGGCAACAAAACCGAATATCGAAGTCGAAAAAATGTTTTTGGACGACGTCGAAAACTGAAACAGGCCGTTTTCCGTGTCAACGAAAACCACCATGTTGTAATCACCCTTGCCCATGTAAATGCTGCTGATGGCCTCCGGAAATTCACGGCGCAGCGCATCTTCCAAAAACCCGGTCACCAGCTTGCTGTTGCGGCTGGTCTTGTTTAAGACCTTGTGCTTTTCGTCGTTACCGTAATACTTCAAATCAATATCAAAAATCGACCGGCTCAGTTTCTGAATTTCAGACAGTTTGTCCGGTGACTTTTCCACCAGCTGCATCATAAAGGCCATGTCCGAAGTCAGATTCGTCGACAGCCTTTTGCCTACCCTGCCCCAGCTTCCGTCAAAAAAAGCCACGATGGAAACCACCTGAACCACAATCAGCGGAATGAAAATGAGCAGCATTGTTCTGAAAAACAAGGTTTTCGGCAAAAGCTTGAGTTTTAGGAAACGCAAGCCGTTGTCCACCTTTTCCGGAAATTTCAAATGCATATGTTTTCTCCTGATAATAAAACTGCTTTTGATATTAAACCAATCAAAAATAAATGCCAGTAAAATTAACTGACAAAGAATTACAAAAGAACATTTGTCTGATGACTTGTATTGGCTGTCTCGCAGAAACCTGCAAAAAACTATTCGGGAAGCAGCATATATCCCTTGCCGCGTACCGTTTGCAGATAACGCGGATTTTTAGAGTCCTTTTCGATTTTCTTGCGCAGGCGCGTAATCTGAACGTCGATGGAGCGGGGACTTTGCCCGGCTCCCAGCAGTTCCGCCAGCTTCTCACGGGTAAAAATCTGTCCTGACTTCTGCCCCAGCACACCGAGCAGCGCCTGTTCGACCGGCGTAATGTGAATAATCTGCCCCTGTTTGGTATGCAGCTCTTTTTTATTCAAATCGTACACGCAGAGCCCCAAATCAAGCTTGTCCCGAACCTCCTCGCGAACCTGCGGCGCACGCTTGAGAATATTCCTAATCCGCAGCACCAGTTCCAACGGCTCAAACGGCTTGGGCAGATAATCGTCCGCGCCGGCCGAAAGTCCGGTAATCCGATCCGCCGTTTCGCCCATCGCCGTCAGCATAATTACCGGCAAATTGCTCTCGGCGCGAAATTTTTCCAAAAAAGCCAGTCCCGTTTCGTTCGGCATCATAATGTCGACAATCAACAGGTCAAACTTATATTCGGTCAGCCGTTCACGCGCCTCTGCCGCATCTTTGGCCGTCGAAACGTAAAACCCGTTTTCCCTCAAAAACCTTTGCAGAAGCGAACGCAAACGGGTATCGTCGTCAACGACCAAAATATGTGCTTTGTCCTTATCCATTCGGATGTCCGGTCTGTTCAGGCCTTTTTGACGGTGGTCTTTTTCGGAGCCGCTTTGCGACCCGTTTTCCCACCGGATGCCTTTTTGGCCGGCGCGGTCTTCTTCATGGCCGGCTTTTCGGCTTTTGCCGACGACTTTTCCGCCTTGGCTGCCGGCTTGGCCGTCTTTTCGATTTTTTTGATGTAGTTCAGACTCTTCTGAAAATATTGATAACCGGTAATAAAAGTCAGCACGCCGGCAATCCACAGCAAAATCTCGCCGATACCGCCCCAAAGCCAGAAACCTTTCAGCAGCATCATCGACAGCGCCGTCATCTGAAAACCGGTTTTCCATTTGGCCAGACGTGTTACCGGCATACCGACCTTGACCTCCATCAGAAACTCGCGCAGGCCGGAAACCAGAATTTCGCGGCACAGGATAACAATAACGGGAATGTAGCTCAGCTTGCAGACAACCATGCCCGGAACCGCCAGAATGACCACCAGCGCCGACGTAACCAGCAGCTTGTCGGCAATCGGATCAAGCAAACGGCCGAAAGCCGAGGTTTCGTTGCGCGAACGCGCCAGATAGCCGTCCAGATAATCGGTAATCGAAGCCACGATAAACAAAATCGCCGCCACCAACTGCCACAGCGTGGCATGAATATAAACCATCATGAAAATAACGGGAATGACGACAATGCGTGAAATCGTCAGAAGATTCGGTAAGCTGTACACTTTTTGCATCCTTTACAAAAATATATTAGCGAAATATTTGCAGGTATCATAGGACAGATTTTTTATTTGTGGAAGTAATTATAAATCTTTTCCGCCGTTTTTTTGCTGATTCCCTCCACTTTTTCAATGTCTTTAATCGAAGCCTGAGAAATTTCTTCGACCGAACCGAAATAATTCAGCAAGTCGTGCTTGCGGCGGCTGCCGATTCCTTCCACTTCGTCCAGCCGCGACTTGGAAACAGATTTGGCACGTCTCTTGCGATGCGTGCCGATAGCAAAACGATGCGCCTCGTCGCGCAGATTCTGCATATAAAAGGCTATCGGCGACTGAAACGGCAGCGCAAAACTTTCGCGCCCGAGCATATGGTAAAACTCCTTGCCCGCATTTCTGTCCGGCCCCTTGGAAATGGCAATGACGGCAATGCCCGAAAGGTCAAAATCCTTCAGGCTCTCATGCACCGCATGCAGCTGCCCGAGACCGCCGTCAAGCAATATGACATCCGGTTTGTTTTCCGGCGTCATCCGGTTAAATCGGCGGGTCAGCACTTCCTTCATCATCGAGAAATCGTCATTGGTAATCTCAGGATTTTTGATGTTAAAAGTTCGATACTGCTTCTTGTCAAATCCGTCCGGTGTCGCCACGACCATCGCGCCGATGGCATAGCTGCCCTGAATATGAGAGTTGTCATAAACCTCAATCCGCTGCGGTATCCGCGGCAGATTGAAAATCCGCACCAATTCTTCCAGATTGCTTTTAACCGACGCCTCTTCGGCAATTTTGCGCTCAATCGACGCCAGCGCGTTTTCTTTGGCATTGGCGGCCAGCTTGGCCTTGTTTCCTTTTTGATAGGTATTGATTCTGGCGCCGGTGGCTTCTTCCAGAAAATCTTTGTTTTCCAGTTCTTCAGAAAGAATAATTTCTTTCGGCGGAATATGGCGCGTATAGAAACTGCTCAGAAAAGCCTCGAGAATTTCGCCGTCTGCCGCACCTTCTATCTGTTTCGGGAAATAAGGCACGTTTCCGCAGTTCTGCCCCGAGCGCACAAAAAAGACCTGAATACAGACCAAATCGTTCCGGCGCGCCAGAGCAATAATGTCAGCCGATTTGATATCGGCATACTCCACCTGATTGCCGTGCTGAATATTGGTCAGCGCGCGGATGCGGTCGCGCAGTACCATCGCCAGTTCATAATTCTGCGCCTCGCTGGCTTCCTGCATTTTCTGCGACAGTTCTTCCTGAATCCTGGAGTTTTTACCTTCGAGAAAATCAACCGCGTCACGCACCAGCCGCCGGTAGTCTTCCGGCGATATTTTGCCCACGCAGGGCGCCGAACAGCGCTTAATCTGATACATCAGACACGGACGGTCACGGTGTTTGAAAACGCTGTCGCGGCAAGTGCGGAGCAAAAACGCTTTCTGCACGGTATCCAGCGTGGAATTAACCGCCAGCACACTGGCAAACGGGCCGAAATATTTGCTTTTGTCATGACGCTTGCCCCGATACTTGCGCAGACAGGGAAACTCTGATTGCACGTCAATTACCAGATGCGGAAAAGTCTTGTCGTCCTTAAGCAAAATATTGTAACGCGGCTCAAGCTTTTTAATCAGCTCGTTTTCCATCAGCAGCGCCTTTGCCTCGTTTTCAACGATGATAAATTCCATCCGCCTGATTTCCGAAACCATCCGCTGCAAACGTATCGGCAGTTTTTCGATATGCGAATAGGCAACGATTCTCTTTTTGATGTTTTTGGCCTTGCCCACGTACAGAACCTTGTCGCCCTCGCCGAGCATCCGGTACACACCGGGTTTCTCGGGTGCGATTTTAATGTTCTTCAACAGAACCGATAATCCGTGTTTAATGTCTGCCACTTTTCTGCGCCTCTGCCAATATATAACCTCTTATTACCCAAAATTCCAGATAACATTTTCGCAAAACCGGTCGGCGTCCGCCGTTGTCTCCGTTTTTTTGCCACTCTAGCGGCAAAACCGCCGAAAGGCAAACATTTTCTGCCAACGGCATCATGAAGTTTTTTAATGAAAACTTAATTTTTTTATGCTATAATGAACCTTGGTTTTAAGGAGAAGAAAAATGGCAGAATTAGGCGCTCTGAGTTCTTACGCGTTGTCTGTTCAGCAGATGCAGATGTCGCTGATTAAAAATTCCGTTGAAATGCAGCAGGAAGTGATCGAAATTCTGCTCGGCGACGGCAGCCGCACGGTTTCCCCGTCCCCAACCCACGGACACAACGTCGACATCTCCGTTTAGCAAAATTTCCGCAAAAAAAACACCCTGCCGGGTGTTTTTTTCATTCAGGCCAGACTGAGCATGGACAGAAAAGAAATCATCAAAATTCCTGAAAGAAAAAGTTTGAAAGCAGATCCCAGCACGTTCAGCAGCGTCGCGCCCGTATCCAGATTATACCCGCCTTCCCGATACACCTTTTTAAAAAGAAAATTATAAACAAAGGCAATCAAAAGCCCCAGCAGATAGAAACGATAATCCGAAAACAACGCCGTTATCTGCTCTGCCGTCAAATACACATAACAGAAAATTCCGATGAAAATTCCAAGCAGCACCATCGGGTTAAGTATCGCCCCGGACGTAAACAGCGACAAAATTCCCTTAATCAAATTGTCTTACCCCATACGCGGCGCGAAATTATCCGGGAGTCGCGGCTTTCCGAAGCGCTCGGCCACACACAGCGCGAACCGCTGCTGACCATGTTTCCGTTTTTAAACGTCGTCGCCGCCAGCAAAGACAGGTTGCCGCGTTTTTTTATCTGATAGGGTTTGTTTTTTTCCCAGTCAAAACCGGTTTGCATACTGTTCATAATCAAGCCTCGCTTTCCTATGGATACAAGTCTATATAATATTGACTTTAGGCAAATAAAGTAAACAAATGTTTAATCCGGCCTCAACTTTACGGCATAACCTTAACAGATTCGTACCCGGAAGCCTTCGCCAGCACTGCGGATATTTCGCCGTTGACCTCGTCAGCCAGCGCTGCGTCGTCTCCCCAGACCCAAACCTGAATCTTCGGCTCGGTTCCGGAAGTCCGGACCAAAACCTTGCCCTTGCCTTCAATTTTTCTTTCGCCTTCGGCAATTGCCTCCTTAAACGCCGGCAGCTCGAAAGCGGCCAGCATTTCCTCCCGGCCGGCAAAACGGGTATCGACCCGTTTTTTATACATCGGTACAAACAGCGGAAAAATTTCGCTCATCTTTTTGCCGCTTTCCAGCAGCCCCTGACTGACGACCAGCGCCGCAATCATTGCATCACCGGTTCTGGCGTAGTCAGAAAGCACCATATGCCCGGATTCTTCGCCGCCGACATTGGCACCGTGCCTTTTCATTTCCTCAATCACATAACGCTCGCCCACGCCGGAACGCACACAGTCAACCCCTTGCGACTTCAGAAAACGGTCCAGCGCCGGATTGGAAACAATCGTCGCCACCACTGCATTTCCTTTGAGCCGCGATTTGCCTTTCAGATACTGTCCCAAAAAGGCGATAACCTGATCCCCGTCCAGACGAACGCCTTTTTCGTCACAGACAATTATCCGGTCGCCGTCGCCGTCCACGGCAATTCCCAATTGGGCATGAGCGCCGCACACCGCCTCGACCATTTTCTCGACATGCTGCGAGCCGCAGTCTCTGTTAATGTTCCAGCCGTCCGGCTTATTGCCTATGGCAATTACCCCTGCGCCGAGTTCCATAAACACCTTGGGCATAATCTCTGAAAAAACGCCGTTGGCGCAGTCCAAAACCACCCGCAGACCTTTCAGCGGTTTTCCGTCCGGAACGGCGGACATTGCCTGAACGATATATTTGTTAACCAGCGTTTCCTCGCTGCTGACCCGTCCGATTTTTTCAGGAGAAAGCGCAAATTCCCCATTGGCAATCAGCGCTTCCAGCTCGGAGGTTACCTTGTCCGAAAACTTGGAACCGTCGGACGCAATCAGCTTAATCCCGTTGTCATGCCACGGATTGTGCGAAGCGGTAATCATTACCGACATGTCGACTTTCAAATCCGGCGTCAGCGTCGTTACCGCCGGAGTCGGCAGAACGCCGAGACGGATGACGTCAATACCGGCCGACGTAAATCCGGCAATCATCGCCGCTTCCAGCATCTCGCCGGAAAGGCGCGTATCCCGCCCAATGGCAACTCGGCGTTCCTTGTTGCAGACAAGCTGTCCGGCCGCCGTTGCCAGTCTCAGGGCAAACTCTGCCGTCATCGGATAAATATTGGCCTTGCCGCGCACGCCGTCGGTGCCGAATAATTTTGCGCCCATCGTTGAAATCCTTTCTCAAATAAATTTTACAATGCCTTAATCATAAAGCCCGAACATAAAAAAACAACACCTGAGAGCAGATATTCACCTCAAGTGTTGTTAATGTTTGTTACAGGCAGACAAAAGCCGGTATTTAGATTTCGGGAATGGACGCGTGCGTCCGTTTTTCCTCGCAGACCGGACATTCTTTGGACTTGTCCACCTTTTCGCCGGCCAGAACCTGCTTGATTTCGTCGCCGGTCAGCGTTTCATATTCCATCAGGGCCTGAGCCAGAGTTTCCCACTCCTTGTTCTTCTCTTTAAGCAGTTTCTGCGCACCCTCATAGCTTTCGGTAACCAAACGCTTGATTTCGGCGTCAACCAGCCGCGCGGTGTCTTCGCTCATGTTTTTGTTCTGCGTGACCGACTTGCCGAGAAAAACCTCGCCGGAGTTTTCGGCATACAGAACCGGACCGAGCTTGTCGCTCATTCCCCATTCCGTAACCATGGAACGCGCCAGATTGGTCGCCGCGGCAATATCCGAAGAAGCGCCTGACGTAACCTTGTCGTATCCGAATTTCAGTTCTTCGGCGACCCGTCCGCCCATCAGAATAATCAGACGCGACAGCATCTTGGAACGCGAATAGGAATACTGGTCTTTCTCCGGCAGCTGCTGAACCATACCCAAAGCCCGTCCCCGCGGAATAATCGTCGCCTTGTGAATCGGATCGGTGTCCGGTACAAACAACGAACAGATGGCATGACCGGCTTCATGATAGGCCGTCAGTTTCTTCTCCGCCTCATCCATCGCCATCGAACGGCGTTCATTGCCCATCAGCACCTTGTCCTTGGCATCGTCAAAATCCTTGGAGGTTACCTTGTTTTTGTTTTTGCGCGCCGCCAGCAGTGCCGCCTCATTGACCAGATTGGCCAGATCGGCGCCGGAAAATCCCGGCGTGCCGCGGGCAATAACCGACAGGTTGACATCTTTGGCCAAAGGCACCTTGCGGGTATGTACTTTCAAAATATCCTCGCGCCCCTTAATGTCAGGATTCGTTACCGTAACCTGACGGTCAAAACGCCCCGGGCGCAGCAAAGCCGGATCAAGAACGTCGGGACGGTTAGTCGCCGCAATCAGAATAACGTTCTCGTTCGGTTCAAAACCGTCCATCTCGACCAGCAATTGGTTCAGCGTCTGTTCGCGCTCGTCGTTGCCACCGCCCAGACCGGCGCCGCGATGACGGCCGACAGCGTCGATTTCGTCAATAAACAGCAGACAGGGGGCATTTTTCTTAGCCTGCGCAAACATATCACGAACACGCGACGCACCGACGCCGACAAACATTTCGACGAAATCCGAACCCGAAATCGAGAAAAACGGTACATTTGCCTCGCCGGCTACCGCTTTGGCCAGCAGGGTCTTTCCGGTACCCGGAGGGCCGACCAGCAAAACGCCTTTCGGAATTTTGCCGCCCAGTCGCTGAAACTTGGAAGGATCTTTCAAAAAGTCAATAACCTCTTCCAGTTCCTGTTTTGATTCGTCAGCGCCGGCCACATCGGCAAAAGTGACCTTTTTGGTGTTTTCAATCAGTCGGGCACGCGACTTTCCGAAACTCATCGCCTTGTTGTTTCCGGAACTGGCCTGACGCATGAAATATACCCAGACGCCGATTAAAAGAATCATCGGAAACCATGAAATCAGCACGCTCCAGAACGTGCCGGCAGCACTTCCTTCCGGCTTGGCCGTTACCTTGACGCCGCTGTTGCGCAGCGTCTCGACCATCGTCGGATCCTCCGGCGCATAGGTATAGAACTTGTGTCCGTCCAAATACGAACCGGAAATCTCCGCGCCGGTAATCGTCACTTCGCTGATTCTCTTGCCTTCAACGTCCTTCATAAAATCGGAGAAGGCCAGATTTTCAGCCGTTGCATGCGCGGAACCCTCGCCGAACATATTCATTAAAGACGTCAGCAGCACAATGGCTATCAGCCAGACAATAATACTTCTTCCTGCTCTCATCGCGTTTCCTTACAGTTTATAATTACAGCTTATTCATATATAGGGAGGATTTGCCCAAAACTCAAGAGCTTTTATAAAGGCTGAGTTTCAGCTTGTAGGGAAGCGCAAGCCTGCCGTATTGCGGATGCGACGAGACATAGGCCTCCCAGTCCTTTTTGGAAAGCCGAACCCGCCCCTTAAGCTCGGGAACAATCCACAGTTTGTTTCGAAACGGAACGATTTCGCAGCCGGCCAGCGTCGCGCCGCGAAACTTCTCGTCAAACAGCCGGCGCTGCAATCTTTCAACATCATCGGCCCGCGGAATATAATCGCGCCGGCCGGTTTCCTTCAACAGAAAGCAAAGCACCCGGAAACAGACTTCCGCATGCAGCCCGGCCAATTGCAGCAGGGAAACCGAAAAACCGGCCTTTTCGTACCGGCGGACATGACGGTCAACAAACTGCGTGGCCTGTTCTTCCAGACAATCGCGGCTCCGCGCCAAAACCGACATCGTGTCGGCAATCCGCTCCGGCGTAATATCCAATGCCGCCGCCAGCTGCGGCAGAAACTTACGCACCCGCACCCGCAGGTAGTCGTCGCAGCGGTTGGAAGGGTCTTCCGCCCATGAAACGCCGTGTTCCCGCAGAAATTCTTTCAATCGCTCGGGATGAACCTGCAAAAAGGGCCGGATCAGCCTGACGCCGTTTTTTTCGCTGAGCGGCGC